>Ga0073924_1000255_pt1 | contig 11926 bp, 9 predicted proteins | sample GWRWT4_14Oct14_FD_70957 | JGI IMG/M metagenome (GOLD analysis project Ga0073924, IMG submission 70957) | Sand microcosm microbial communities from a hyporheic zone in Columbia River, Washington, USA - GW-RW T4_14-Oct-14 | ecosystem: Engineered > Artificial ecosystem > Sand microcosm >...
GGCACCCGCGAAACCGATCTGCTGAACCCCACCTGCCTGGTGGACAAGGTGGATGCGGTGGTGCTGTCCGGCGGATCGGTTTACGGGCTGGACGCCGCCAGCGGCGCGACCGCCTGGCTGAGTGTGCGCGATCGCGGCTTTCGCATGGGCGCGAGTTCGATGGCCGCGCCCATTGTCCCTGCGGCAATCCTGTTTGATCTTTCCAATGGCGGCAATAAAGGCTGGGGCATGACCCCGCCTTATCGTCAGCTTGGCATTGCAGCCTGTGATGCGGCGGAACGCGAATTTCAGCTTGGCAATGCGGGGGCGGGCCTTGGAGCCGGAGCCGGCATTTACAAAGGCGGCCTGGGAAGCGCATCGGCCATCCTCAAAGGCGGATTGAATGGCGCAGATTTACAGGTAGGCGCACTGGTGGCGGCCAATCCGTTTGGCTCTCCCGTTGTTCCGGGCACCAGCACATTCTGGGCAGCGCCTTTTGCCATGAACAATGAACTGGGAATGCAGACCGCGCATTCCGGCGCGCTGGATCGCGCGCCCATGGCGGGCAGCAAATTACATGCGGCGCCCGGCGGCAACACGACAATCTGTGTCGTCGCCACCAACGCCATCCTGACCAAGGCGCAGGCGCAGCGGGTGTCGATCATGGCCCATGACGGCTTTGCGCGCGCCGTGCGCCCGGTGCATACGCCGCTGGATGGCGATGTAATTTTCTGTCTGGCAAGCGGCACGGCGGCGTTGTCCGGGTCCGAACATTTAGGCCTGTCGCTGATTGGCGGGATTGCCGCCGATTGCGTCGCCCGCGCCCTGGCGCGCGGCGTGTACGAGGCCAAAAGTCTGGCCCATATGCGCAGCTATCGCGACATTCACGGGGTTTAGCGCATATAGACCCGTACTTCGTTGCTGGACACATCGCCGCTGGTGGTGGAGGAAATGCTCAGGCGGCTGGCGGGCAGGCCCATATCGGCAATTGACGCCATCACCGCCTCGGCATTGTGCCGCGACTGGGTCTGGCTGCGCCGCATGTCGGAGGCATTCCCCCCGGCGGGCACCACAGACACCACATCGAAACGGGCGTCCGGGCGGCTTTCCAGTGCGCGCGTCAGCGCCGAATAAAGCGGCTGTTCAAATTCAACATCCGAACGGTCAAAGCGAATCACGACCAGCGGACGCCCCGCCGCAGCAACGCCACTTGCCCCGCCTGAAAAGGTCTGACTGCCAACAGGCGCCAGCGTCGCACCCGAGGCCAGGGTTTCGCCAAACATCACACCCTTTTTAATGCCATTGGCAAGGGTAGTCAGGCGCGCGCGTTCATTGCCGACATAGGCGGTTTGGCGGCCAATATCCGTGGACAGTTCACCCAGCAGCCGCTGGATCAGCACCAGGCTGCGATTGGTTTCGTCTTCCAGAATGCCAAGCTGGCGATGATCTTCGTCGATGGCGCCCGCAAGGCCATAGGTTGCGCGTGCGGTTTCCAGCATAAACTCGCCCATGCCGGCATCTTCGGCCACGGCGTTGCTAAGCCCGTTGAGCGCAGAAATGTCAGAGCTCAGCCGGTCAAGATCGGCCTGCGCCGCATTCCATTGATTGATCACGATGGGATTACCCGGCGTCGTGCCCAGTTGCAGGCGCGCCGTTACGGCGGCTACCGTGCCATGATAACGCTGGGCATTGCCGGCGGTGATCGCCCGCAATTCCTGCAGGCGCGCATTATGCTGGCCGATTCGCCCGTCCAGCGCCTGTAATTCGCCACGCAACTGGATGACCCGTTGCCCGACCATGGTGCCGGTCGGCGCGCCCTGGGAGAGCTGCATGGGCGAAAAATTCGTGTTGCCCAGCACGGGCGGCGCACCGGCCGTTGCCGAATCGATGACCGGCTGCCCGGCCAGTTCCCCCGATGACGGCGGCGCTGCAACCTGCCCGCCACCACCAGACTTACCGCCGGAAAAAGATGGCCAGAGCGAATCCGCTGTTCCGGAACAACCGGACAGCAGCCCAAAAAGCAGCAAGGACGCCGCAATGACAACAGCTCGCGATGTATGCAATGCAATCCCCTCTAACGACCCGTTTGCGCCTGCCCACCCCTGAAAGGCGGCAGTCCCTGTTTTATACAAAACCCCAATACCCCACACCAGCACCAAGGTTCAAGAGTGATTCCACCCTCAGTGACTATGACGATCTTAGTGCATCGCATTATGACGCTACAAGCGGTTATCGTTCAATAACTCCCATAGCCGTATATGATTTTTCAGATCCGGGTTAACAAAGCTTGTCATTGCGGTTACATTTGATTAGGTTCGCGGCCCTAACAGGAAAATGTACAAGCCTACTAGGCACCCGTAGCTCAGCTGGATAGAGCACCAGACTACGAATCTGGGGGTCAGGAGTTCGAATCTCTTCGGGTGCGCCATTTTGTTTACGGATTAAATACTGGGCCTGGCATGCATAAATCCCCCGGCAAGGCGTCCGCACCGCTTTTATTAGGGGCGCTTGGGGTGGTTTTCGGCGACATCGGAACCAGCCCGATTTATGCTTTTGGTCTGGCGTTTGACGCCAATGGCCCGTTCCGCCCCGAACGCGCCGAGATTCTTGGCACCCTGTCCCTGATCATCTGGGCGCTGATCCTTGTTGTCTGCATCAAATATGTGCTGCTAATCCTGCGCGTTGATAATAATGGCGAGGGCGGCATTCTGGCGCTGATGGCCCGCGCCCAGCGCGGCCTTCCCGCCTATTCGCGTTATGCCCGTCTTGTGGTGCCGCTTGGTTTGCTGGGTACCGCATTTTTTCTCGCCGATAGCACCATTACGCCTGCAATTTCGGTAATGAGCGCGGTGGAAGGCATCGAGATCCTTGCGCCAAAGCTGGAACCCTTCGTTGTACCGCTGAGTGCGATCATTTTACTGTCGCTGTTTGCCATTCAATATCAGGGAACCACACGGGTCGGCGCCTTTTTTGGGCCGGTCATGGCGGTCTGGTTTGTGGTTCTGGCCGGGCTTGGCATTGCCTCGATCCTTAAGCAGCCGAACGTGCTGTGGGCGATTGATCCGCGTTTTGCCTTTAACCTGCTGCTGACGCATCGCACCATCGCGCTGACCATATTGGGTGTGGTGGTGTTGAGCGTCACCGGCGTCGAAGCGCTGTATGCCGACATGGGGCATTTTGGCCGGCCGGCCATCCGCATCGCCTGGTTCACTCTGGTGTTCCCGGCGCTGTTGCTGAATTATCTCGGACAGGGTGCGCTATTGCTGGCCAATCCCAAAGTAGGGGAGCACACCTTCTTTTCGCTGTGTCCTGAAAGCCTGTTGCTGCCTTTGGTCATCCTGGCTACGTTCGCCACCATCATCGCATCGCAGGCTGTTATTTCGGGCGCTTTTTCGATCAGCCGCCAGGCGGTGCAACTGGGATATCTGCCGCGCCTGCATATCCGCCATACCTCTTCTGAGGCCACCGGACAGATTTATGTGCCGCGCGTGAACTGGCTGCTGCTGGCCGCTGTGCTGGTGCTGGTGACATCGTTTGGGTCATCGGCTGACCTGGCCGACGCCTATGGCATTGCGGTAAGCGGCACCATGCTGGTGACATTGATTCTGGCCAGCATCGTCTTCTGGCAGGCGCAGCCAAAAGCGCATATCCGCATCGCCATTGCCGCATTATTATTTTTCGTCATTGATACGGCGTTTTTCAGCGCCACCCTGACCCGGCTTCCGCATGGCGGTTATCTGCCCATGTTGCTGAGCATCGTTCTCTATGTCACCATGATGACCTGGAAGAAGGGGCGCGAACACATTACCGCCGCCAAGCGCCGCGATCCGCTGCCGGTGGAACAGTTTATCGCCGGACTGGCCAAAGGCCGCGCCGTGCGCGTGCCCGGCACCGCCGTATTCATGGCCCGCGCGGGCGAGGGTTTGCCACGCACCCTGCTGCACAATCTCAAGCATAATAAAGTGCTGCATGAACGTGTGGTGCTGATGGCCATCTATATTTCGGATGAACCCCGCATTTCCCGCGCCGAGCGCGCCAGCATCGAAGATCTTGGTCACGGCTTTTACCGGGTCGTGCTGCATTTTGGCTTTATGGAGGAGCCAAATGTACCCGCCGCCCTGGCTTTATTGGGTCAAAAAGGCTTCACATTTGAAGAACTGACCACATCCTATTTTGTGGGCCGGGTTAGTTTCGTTCCGGCCCGCCTGCCGAAACTTTCGCGCTGGCGCGAGCGTATCTTCATTGCCCTGTCCCGCAATGCCCAGTCCGCAGTGGATTATTTCCATCTGCCCGTTCCCCAGGTCGTGGAACTTGGCGTTCAGGAAGAAATTTAGCATGCTGTGTCTGCGCATCTGATCTGATAAAAAGGCCATACACAGCAATAAAAAGGGTCCAGCCAATGCCCGCGAATGACGAGATGATAGAAAATGTAATTGCCGCCCTTGCCGCGCGGATCGGGACCGATTGCGGGATTGACGCAAGCTGGACCTATGATCTGGGGCCGCATGGCCATCTGTATGTGGATTGCAAAACCGTGCCGCACCGCATCACCCGCGAGAATGGCGGCGGCGATTGTGTGATTTCGCTCAGTCTGGACGACATGTGGCGGCTGATGTCCGGCCAGGCGGACAGCCAGAGCGTTTTTACCCAGGGCAAAATCCGGTTGACCGGCGATATGCCGCTGGTGCTGAAAATCGACACCCTGCTGGGCACCTATCGCGTGGCGCAGGGCTCCTGAGCGCGTGCTTGCTGTAAACCCGATACCGGAAGGCGGACGCTTTGCCTGGTTGCGCACCCTGGACGGTGTGCGCCTGCGCGCCGCCTGCTGGCCCGGAAAACAGCCCGTCGGCACCGTGCTGCTGCTACAGGGCCGCACCGAATGCATCGAGAAATATTATGAGACCATCACTGAGTTGCGCGCCCGGGGCTATGCGGTGGCGGCGTTTGACTGGCGCGGCCAGGGACTTTCGGATCGCGCGCTGCCGGACCGCCATAAGGGCCATGTGCGGGACTTTGCCGAATATCATCACGATCTGGATTGTTTTCTGGAAAAATTCGTGCGGCCCGCGCCGGAATTACAGGAACCCTATATTCTGATGGCCCATTCCATGGGCGCGCATATTGCCGTGCGGTGCCTGCATGACCGGCCGGAACCGTTTGCCCGCGCCGTGCTGTGCAGCCCGATGGCGTATATCAATACAGCGCCCCTGCCGCATTTTTTAGCGCGCGCTATCGCCTGCATGGGTAAGCCGCTAGGCTTTGGTGAAAGCTATGTCCCCAGAGGCAAACCCTATCGGCGTGAGGACGAACCGTTTGAAGACAACCGGCTGACCAGTGACGAAAGACGTTTTGAACGCAACGCAGATATACTGGCCGCCAATCCGGATCTGGCGTTGGGCAGCCCGACAATTGACTGGCTGGAGGCAGCCTTTCGTTCCGTGGAAATGGTGCTTGATCCGGAATATTGCGAAGCCATGGATACGCAAGCCATCCTGTTTTATGGCACAGAAGAACAGGTGTCCCTGCCCGAATATCAGGAGCAACTGGCCGGACAGTTGGGCAGATGCGAAGAAGTCTGCATCCCCGGCGCGCGCCACGAAATTCTTCAGGAGACGGATGAAATTCGCACACAGTTTTGGGCGGCGTTTGACCGCTTTATGAAGCGCCCGGCAGGTTAAGCCTTCAACCACAATGCCGGAAACTGCGCCGCCAGCCATTTGGCCAGCGCGGCGTTGACATCCAGCGGTTTTTCCTGCGCCATCCAGTGACCGGACTTGACGATGGCTTCCGTGAGGTTTGCGCAATGCGCGCGCATCGGTTCGGCCAGACGCGACTGCACCGTCTCGCACACATAGTCATATTCCCCATGCAGGAACAGCACCGGCATTTGCAGCCGCCAATTGGCCTTGGCGCGTTCCGCATAAGCCGTATTGGCGGGTCCGTTCATGTACCAGCTATCGGGGCCAAAAAATCCGTTGCGTTCCAGTGCGGCCACATAGCGATGTTCATCTTCTTCGCTCAGCACCGATGCATCGCGCGGAAAATCCGGCGCGGCCTTTACGCCCGGGCCAAACCAGCCGCCATTGGCGCGCACCGGTGCGGTGATCGCGGGCTGGTCCTTGCCATCCGGGCTGCCGGCGCGGAACAGCAGTTTGACCGTATTGCGGATATTCGCCTCAAAACCCGCGCAGGCGGCGGCAAAATTTTCGCGGTAGAAAAGCTGATAATCCCATTGCGCGGCGGGAAATTTATCCTCTGGATAAATTTTACGATCCGCCAGCGGCAGCACGCTTTCCACCGACAGGCCCTGCGGAATATAGGGCACACACAGATTGGCCACCCCATGGCAGCGGTCTGGATGCTGCTGCGCAATCGCCCACACCACGGGTGATCCCCAGTCATGGCCAACCCAGATGGCTTTCTTCGCGCCCAGAGAATCCAGCAGTTCGATCATGTCCGCAACGATCTGCTCCAGCGCATAATCCTCATGGCGGGCATACACGCTGGAGCGCCCATAGCCGCGCATGTCCGGCGCAATGGCGCGAAACCCCAGCCCCGCCATCACCGGCAATTGATGCCGCCACGAATGCGACAGTTCCGGCCATCCGTGTACAAATAGTATCGGCGTGGCGTCTGGGTTGCCGCAGGACAGGTAATGCGTCATGTGGCGGGAGGTTTTTGTGGTGTTTTCAAGGATGGGGAAGCTCATGGTTTGGTCTCCTGGAATTTATTTACCCATACTACGTCATTGCGAGCGAAGCGCGGCAATCCAGAGTCTCACGGATAAGCCTTCATTCGGGACTCTGGATTGCCGCGCCTTCGGCTCGCAATGACGACGGAGGGGCCTCCCTCTACCCCTTTGCCATGATCGCCTGCACCCGCGCCACAATATCCTCGCGGCCCAGCACCGATGCGGGATCGACAAGCTGGTTGACGCGCTGCACAAGCCGGTGCACCTCGGCGTCGTCGACCGCCAGCCTGCGCACCCCGTTTGCAAATGCCTGACGCTGCTCAATATCCGCCGGGCGTTCGCCGGTGGTTTTGGGAAACGCAAAGTCAACGACCTCAAGCCCCGACCAGACCTGCCGCGTAAAGCTGGAGGTGGCTTCAAGATATTCTCTCGCCATGCCCTCAAGCGCGCCGCCGCCCTCGGCGCGTTCCCGCAGCGCCTTCCACAAAGACATGGCGTGGGTGGAGGCCAGCGCCATGCCCTGACCAAAGATCGGATTAACCTGCGCAATGGCGTCGCCCAGCGGAACCAGGCGATCCGGAAATTCGGCAAGCCGGTCATAACGCCGCCATTTTGATTCCATCGGCCGGTACGTCACAAGCGGCGTAAGTTGTTTTGCCGTGCTGATCCGGTCATGGATACAGGGGTCGGAAAGGTTTCTGGCGAACGCCATATAGCCTTCCGGGTCGCGCGGCGGCGCTTCGTCAAAGCGGCCATTCAGGCTGCAAATCCAGCGGCCGCCCTCGACGGCAAACAGAAACGCGCTATGGCTGACCGGCGGCGCGCCGTAAACGGTAAAGCTGTGCGAGGTGTCGTTCCATCCGGCGGGTATTTCAAACATCGCCGTGGTATAGGTTTCGCCAATGCCGATAACCACTTCCTCGACCGGGCCATAACCGTTGGCCTCCAGCATTTCCCTAGCCTGTCCGGCGCGGCCAGAGGCGTCCACGACAAAATCCGCCTTCAGGGTTTCATCCTGCCCGCCAGAAACCGTCAGCGCAATTTCTTTCCCCGTATGTTTCCAGCCGGAGACGGTGACGCCATCGCGGATCGTCACCCGGCCATTGCGCGCCAGAAGGCCGCGCACCGTGCCTTCCACCAAGGGGCGTGTCATGAATATGCCGGACAGCCCAATATCGCGTTTTGGGAACCAGCCCAGCCAGTCCCGAATATGAAATTCCAGGCCGAACCGGCTGACAATCGCGCCGCCATCAATAACCTCAGAGGTAAAGCCCGGAAATATCTGCTCCACATTCCGCCGCCCCCCCACCAGCAGCGCATGCCCATGCGCGCCCTGCGGCACGCCCATACGCGGCTCTGCTAAAGTGGGCAGGCGGTCTTTGTCCAGCACCGTGACTTCGGCAAAATATCTGGCCAGCACGCCCGCCGCCATCAGACCGCCCATGCCCGCGCCGATGACGATGGCGCGTTCGCCCAATTGTTTTCCCGTATCTGATGACATGATTTCCCCCCTGTTGTGATGAATTTTGGTCAAGTCTTTCAGACCCGGCCCGCCCGCATTAGTTACAATAGTGTAGAGTTTCGGGGGGGGGGGTAGCAATAATTAATTAGCGGTTATTACCGGGATTACTGAAACCCGCATCCGGTCGGATTTAATTTGATTGGCAAATTTTGCCATATCCGATATTATCCGCTTGCTTGTGGAGGATAAATCAATGCCGACTCGTAACATTAGCCTGACGCCGGAGCAGCACGCCTTTGTCGAAAAGGTGGTGCAGTCTGGTGAATATCAAAATGCCAGTGAGGCTGTGCGTGACGCGCTGCGCGTATTGCAACAACGCCGGAGCGAGAACGCGCTGAAACTGAAAGTGCTGCGCATGCAGATCAAGGCCGGCGTGGATGCGCTTGCGCGCGGTGAGTATGCCAGCATCGAAGCGGCAGACATCGGCGATTATCTCGAATCCTCGAATCCTTAACGCCAGCCCAGGCCGCAAACACGCGCTGATCAATGGCGCGATTTCATCTCTCCGGCCCGGCGCAAGCTGACCTTCAAAATATATTGGCGCTGAGTGTTGAACGCCATGGCGTTGAAGGCAGGCGCCGTTACGCCGCGCTTGTCGCTGCGGCCTTACGCGGAGTTGCGGCCAATCCGGAAGGCCCGGCAACCAGAGACCGGGGAGATGTTTTTACAGGCATCCGAAGTTTTCATATCCGGCATGCGCGCGGCGATGTTCCAGGAGAGAAGGTAACAAGACCGGTTCACATTATCCATTATCGCGCCGCGCAACCCGGCGTAATCGAAATAATCCGTGTACTGCATGAGCGCATGGAACCCGCCCTGCATATTGGTGATGATAAGTCGTGATTTATGATCCATGGAAAATGCGAGAAAAACGCAAGCGTCCGATTTTTTGTCTGTATTGTTCGGCGCTAATCCGCATCCGCCTGCAATAATTCCAGCGCCGTCGCATGCAGGCGCGCGTCGCCCGCCGCGATGACCTGGCCGCCCTGATCGGCGGGGGCGCCGCGCCAGTTGGTAATCACGCCGCCCGCCGCCTGCACTATCGGGATCAGCGCCTGAATGTCATAGGGCTGCAATGCCGTTTCAATCACCAGATCGATCAGCCCATGCGCCAGCATGGCGTAGGAATAGCAATCGCCGCCATAGCGGTGCATGCGGGTGTGCGCCGCCACGCGCAGATAGGCGTCATGTTCGGATTTTTTTCCAAATGCGCCGGGATGGGTGGTGGTCAGCACCGCATCCGCCAGATTTTCGCAGGCGCGGGTGCGCAGGGCCTGCGTGACGCCGTTGCGTGTGACATGCGCGCCCAGGCGGCTGCCGATGAAACGTTCGCCGGTAAAGGGCTGGTCCATCACGCCCAGCACCGGCGCCGCGCCATCATGCAGGCCGATCAGCACCCCCCATTGCGGCACACCCATGATAAAGGCGCGGGTGCCGTCGATGGGATCAATGCACCAGGTCAGGCCGTTGCGGCTTTCCACCGCGCCAAACTCTTCGCCCTGGACGCCATGATCAGGATATGTTTTCGTAATCAGTGTACGGATGGCCTGTTCAGCGTCGCGGTCCGCAATGGTCACCGGATCAAACTTGCCATCGTTTTTTTTGTTGTCGACATTCAGGGTCTCGCGAAAATGCGGCAGGATCACCGCCCCCGCGCTATCTGCCAGACTTCCGGCAAATTCTATCAGTGTACGGAGATCATCGTCCTGCATGGTTCATTTGCCCATAGAGCAATTTTAGTTAAGTTCTACGCTTGCCGAAACCTCTGACTGTCACCCCGGACTTGTTCCGGGGTCCAGAGCCACAAACGAAGACCACGCCTTAAGACTCCTGGATCCCGGAACAAGTCCGGGATGACACAGAGAGTGAGGCTGGCGGCACAAAAAATCGCCTGCCTCCGCGTTAGTGGAAACTTTCTTCACCCCGCCGCTTCCCGGATCGCTTTCTTACGATTATTAAATTCCAGATAGCGTTTGCGCAAGCGGATGAATTTCGGCGTTACTTCCACCAGTTCATCATCGGCAATATAGGCGATGGCCTGTTCCAGCGACATCAGGCGCGGGTTTTTCAGCTTTACCGCATCGTCCTTGCCGGCGGCGCGGATATTGGTCAGCTGCTTGCCGCGAATGGGGTTCACGTCCAGATCATTCTCGCGGGTATGCTCGCCGATGATCATGCCTTCATACACGGGCGTGTTATGCTCAATGAACATTTCGCCGCGATCTTCCAGATTCCACAGCGCATAGGCCACCGCCTTGCCGGGGCTGTTGGAGATCAGCACGCCGGTGCGCCGCCCTTCAATCACGCCCTTATAGGGCACATAACCATGGAACGAGCGGTTCATAATGCCGGTGCCGCGCGTATCGGTGAGGAATTCGCCGTGATAGCCGATCAGCCCGCGTGACGGGCAATGCAGCGTAACGCGCGTCTTGCCGCCGCCGGACGGGCGCATGTCGCGCAACTCCGCCTTGCGCTGGGTCAGTTTCTCGATGACGATGCCGGTATATTCGTCATCCACATCAATTTGGGCTTCCTCGACCGGCTCCATGCGCTTGCCGGTTTCGGGATCATCGCGGAACAGTACGCGCGGACGGCTAACCGACAGCTCATAGCCCTCGCGGCGCATGGTCTCGATCAGGACGCCAAGCTGCAATTCACCACGCCCGGCGACCTCGAACGCATCCTTGTCTTCGGTTTCGCGGATGTGAATGGCGACATTGCCTTCGGATTCGCGCATCAGGCGGGACCGGATAACCCGGCTTTGCACCTTGTCGCCATCCTGTCCGGCCAGCGGGGAATCATTGATCGAAAAGGTGACGGCAAGCGTTGGCGGATCAATCGGATTGGACGGGATCGCGGTTTCCACCTCTATGTCGCACAATGTGTCGGCAACGGTCGCCTTGCTGAAACCCGCAATGGCGACAATATCGCCGGCATGGGCTTCTTCCACCGGCACCCGCTCCAGCCCGCGAAACGCCAGCAACTTGCTGATGCGCGTGTTTTCAATCTTGGTTCCATCGCGGCTGATCGCCTTGACCATGCTGTTCGAGCGGACCGTCCCACTTTCAATACGGCCGGTCAGAATGCGTCCCAGGAACGGATCAGCTTCCAGAATCGTTACCAGCATGGCAAAGGGGGCATCCGCACGTGGATCGGCAATTTTTGGTTCAGGAATTTTTTCAACAATCAGGTCGAACAGCACCGCCATGCCATTTTCGGTGTCTTCCGGGCGGGTGGGCGTTTCGCTGGCCCAGCCCTGTTTGGCGGAGGCGTAGAGATAGGGAAAATCAAGCTGTTCATCAGTGGCGTCAAGCGCGCTGAACAGATCGAAAATTTCGTTCAGCACCTCATCCTGGCGGGCGTCAGGCCGGTCGATCTTGTTGACCACCACAATCGGACGCAGCCCCAGCGCCAGCGCCTTGGAGGTCACGAATTTTGTCTGCGGCATCGGCCCTTCGGCGGCATCCACCAGCAGGATCACGCCATCGACCATGGACAGGATGCGTTCCACCTCGCCGCCAAAATCCGCATGGCCCGGCGTGTCGATGATATTGATGCGCACATCTTTCCACACCACACTGGTGCATTTGGCCAGGATGGTGATGCCGCGTTCGCGCTCCAGATCATTGGAATCCATGGCCCTTTCGGCCACCTTCTGATTGGTGCGAAAGGAACCGCTCTGTTGCAGCAGCTTGTCTACCAAAGTGGTCTTGCCATGATCGACATGCGCGATG
>Ga0073924_1000261_pt1 | contig 11821 bp, 8 predicted proteins | sample GWRWT4_14Oct14_FD_70957 | JGI IMG/M metagenome (GOLD analysis project Ga0073924, IMG submission 70957) | Sand microcosm microbial communities from a hyporheic zone in Columbia River, Washington, USA - GW-RW T4_14-Oct-14 | ecosystem: Engineered > Artificial ecosystem > Sand microcosm >...
GAGGGCAAGGGCACGCTCTATTCCTATGGCGAAATCCATCACGCCATTCAGCCGGTGTTTCGTCAGTATTCCCCCTATCTGCTGCTGCTGGTCGAACTGGACACGCAAAAGGGCAAGCCAGGCGAATTTGACGGCATCCGCTTCACCGGCAATCTGGCCACTGCGGATGGCGAATTGGCGCCGCCGGAAATGGTGCGCAGCGTTGGCATCGGCACGCGGCTGCGCATTGTCTACAAGGATGCGGGCGAAGGCATTTCCGTGCCGCTATGGACCATCGATGAAACCGCCACGCAGCCCGCGAAACCCTGGCGTTACGCGATAGAGTAGGGTGGATTAAACCACCCCGCCTTTTTTTAGCCGCTGGGCGCACTCGCCGCCCAGTTCGCGGCGCGCAGTATCTTCGTATATTAATAGAAAAAGGGAGGTCTGTTGAACCTCACTTTTTCGTCTCACGTTCCCCAACGTTTTTCTTCGAGTTTGATCCTTATCGTTTCTGTTTATTCATGTTCCCCAACATTAACCGTTCTGGAATAGCGATAGAATTTGCTGCGGCCTGCTGTTGGCGATCTGTAGCGACTGGGTACTGATCTGTTGCTGAACCTGCACTGATTTTAGAAGTGCGCTTTCGCGGGTCAGATCCGCGTCCACCAGGTGACCGATGCCAAGTGTGAGTGAGTCTTGCAGTTTAAGTACGAAATTGGCGTGTGTTTCCAGGCGCAAAACGCTGCCGGTCGCGGAGGCAAGCGCACCGGATACATTTTGCAGCATGGTCGTCAATGTAGCCATTTCCGTTTGCGCCGCCGCGGGCGTGGAAAGATTTCCGAATATATTTGTCGTGATGGCCTTTATATTCATGGCGGGTACGGTGAAGGACAGGGCGGCGCTGCCCGTTGGTTCGGCAATAACAACCAGATCGTCCGTTGCCGGAACAACCGGATCTTTGTTTAACAGATTAACGCCATCATAGGTCGCGGCATTGATGATCGTGGAGATTTGTGAAGCCGTCGCCTGATAACTTGCATTCAGCAGAGCACTTTCGCCGGGTGAGAGTATAGAACTTGACGCCTGGACGGCTTTTTCCTTCATGCTGATAATCAGGTTGGAAATCGATTGCAGCGCCGATATTGAGATATCAAGAATATTTACGCCGCGCTGAACACTTTGCCCCACAAAGTCATAAGCGTCATAATCCGCGCGCTGCTTCTGGGCGACGGCGAAGGCGCCGGCGTCGTCTTTGGCGGACCGGACTTTGAGCCCGGTTGAAACCCGATCCTGAATGGTATCAAGCTCTCTATTGGTGGTATTTAGCTGTAGCAGCGCAATAAGTGCCGGCGTATTGGTTTTAATCGAAGTGACCACTGGCTTCTCCTAATCAATCTCGCGCCCTATTCACGGCGCTGTCTTCATCATGAGAATGCTGCAGCAAGATGCATGCCAGGCAAGTATGCGTATAAGCATATGAAATTACTTGATAAAATAAAAGGCATGCTGTCTAGGCGCGGCAATATTTACCGGTATTGGCAATTAATGCAGATTGCTCTAGGCGCTCTTGTCCAAAGCCTGACCGGTGATCCGGCGGACACGCGTAAAAAGCGACAACATCTGCTCTGTGGGATATTGCCGAACCACACTGCCTGTGTCGGGGTCAATAGATTTGAAAATATAACGGCTCGTCTCCGTATCAAGTTCGACGGAAAGGCGCGTCGACGGCGGGGCAGCGGCAGGGCGATCTTTGACGATGGTCTCTGGTTTTGCGATGACAACGGCCGGCGATTCTGGCGCCTGCAAATCCGCCTGGCTTCGGGCATTATGGGCTGGTTCTCTTATGCCCGCACCAGCCAGGGTTATAGACAAACTGATCATCAGTATTCTGCCTATTGCAAGATCAATAACACCCTCATTTTTATACCGGGCTTTGCGCCTCTACATGAATTATAGGGCGAAGATATAAAAAATTCCTTAATTCTGGAATTATTTTTAGGGGATGGAGGCGATGCTAAAGGGTTTGGGGGGAGCGCCAGACTGGTGGCGTTTCCACATTTCCATGAAAGCGGCGTCTAAATGGCGGGTATAGCGGCGGCTGTCAAAAAGCGGCGCTGTTGTGCGCTTAAGAGAAATCTTTTCTTTGAGCTGGCGCAGATAGTCAGGACTGGTCGCGATTGAAACAGCCAGCTCTTCATAATCACCCAGATTTTTTGCGATGAGTTCCGGCATTTCAAGTGCGCGCAAGATGCTGCCTGCGCCGCGCGCGACGAAGGTCTCTCCGGGGCAGGTAATAATCGGGATGCCCATGTGAAGCGCATCGCTTGCCGTGGTAAGGGCGTTTACCGCCAAGGTATCCAGGAACAAATCCGCCAGCTGGTGTCTGGCCAGATGGGCGGCTTGTCCTGTTCTTGGCGCAAATGCAAGGCGCTCAGGGGCAACCCCCCGTTTGATCGCCTCGCGACGTAAATTTGCGGCGGTTTCTTCATCAGGCTTTAACAGCCACAATATGGAGCCGGGTGTACGCACCAGGATGCGCATCCACAGATCAAACGTCTTGGGCGTAATTTTATAGGTTTGATTGAAGCAACAAAAAACAAAGGCGTCCTCAGCCAGACCGCATTCGGCGCGTGTGGGTAAAATATCAGATACGGGTCTAAAGCTGTTAGGCTGATATGTGTCCGGCAGATAAACCAGACGTTCGCTGTAATGACATTGCTGGTCTGGCGGCACGACATATTCGTCCAGAATAACATAGTCAATAAAATCAACGCCCATGGTGCCGCCAAAGGCCAGGTAATTCACCTGAATGGGGGCAGGCCGGTGCGAAAAAATTTCCAGCCGGTTCCCGAATGTATAGCCCTTACGGTCAATCAGTATGTCGATCCGGTCATCATATATGCGTTGCGCGGCCTCAAGATTCGATATGCTCTGAATGTCTGTGAAATGGTCAACGGCCTCTTTAAACTGTTGGCGTTCCGGCCCATTGTCCGGGGGGCCAAAGGAATAGGCATATATTTCAAGATGGCTGCGATCGTGATTGCGCAATACGTCTGTCATCAAATAGGCCATGGGGTGGGAACGAAAATCCATGGAGACATATCCAACGCGGATGCGCCGCCCATGCGTGTTTTCATGCGCGGGCGCCAGGCTAGCTGGCCGGCGGCGTATTTCTCCAGCGGGCTTTACCGAGACGCCAAATTTTGTCGCGCAGACAAATTGTTCCTCGTTTCCGGGGGCGGTGGGCAGGCACTGAAATGTGAACGGATCAATAATTGCGGGCTGGCGGAGAAGCATTTCGACGGCTTTTTGCGACAGGCTTTCAATATCCGTCCAGTCACACAAATGGGACTTTGTTGATATGTAATAGCTCAGGCTACCTGCATTTTCCGGGCTAAGATCGATAGCTTTTTTCAGCATGGCAAGCGCTTCGGTTCTGCGCCCGATATTCATCAGGGTAAGTGCTAGATTGTGATAGAGTCCGGAATGGTCTTGCGCAATTTCAAGTCCGGCTTCGTAAGCTTTTTGAGATTTTTCAAGTTGAAATAATCTGAAATAGGCTTGCCCAAGTTTATTGTAGGCCTCTACATGTTCCGGGCAAAGCTCGATGGTTCTTTGAAACAGGTCTATGGCTTTGCCATATTCTTCCTGGGCGGCGAATAATTCACCTAGATGAAATATTGCAAGCGCATGATCCGGCTTGATTGTAATCGCCCGGCGTAAAGAGAAAATTGCGCCCTCTGCATCACCGGATTGCCATAATGCGATGCCCTGCGTGCAATGCGCCTCTGCAAATTTTGGATTGAAGCGAAGGGCTTGTGTGCAGTTTCGAATTGTGCCGTCTATATCCCCAGTTTTGAGGCAGGCCAGCGCATCCTGCATTGCGGCAATAGCTGCGCGCATCACAATGGGGTCACGGGCTAGATCATCCAGCTTTTGACTTTCCTGCCGCCGGTTCCGCTTTCTCTTCAGGCTCATGAAACCAGTAATTAAACCCAAACTGGTTAATATATTGTTCATCAAGAAGGTTCAGGCTTGTTGCACTTTATTAACCGGATCGGGTTACGCTCCCGATCATATTTTTAGCATCGGACAGGTGGCGCTATGCCTCTTAAACTATCGTTAAAACCTGGTGAGAAGTTTGCGGTGAATGGCGCGGTTCTGGTCAACGGCGACCGGCGTGGCACGCTGATCGTACAAAATCACGCCTCCATCCTGCGCGAACGGGATATTCTGCAAGCGAACGCAGTGACATCGCCAGCCAAACACGTCTATTTCTCCGTCATGATGATGTATCTTGATGAAACCGGGATCGAGCATTACTACCGGGATTTTACCGCCCGGATGACAGAGTTCATGGATGCCATCAGTAGGCCGGAGGTGCTGCTGCTTTGCGTTGAAATCAGCAATGAGGTCATGAGTCATCGTTATTATGCAGCACTGCGGCATTGCAGCCGCTTGATTGAGTATGAGCAGGAGATTTTGGGCTATGGGGCTGGATGCATATCGGCGAACGCTTAAAAATACTGAAAGTCCGAGTAATACTGAATACCGTCTTTTCGCCGAAATTACGCGAGATCTGATTGTCGCCCAGCAACGCGGTGGCGTGGATGCCACTTTGATAGAAGCCGTTGACCGCAATCGCCGCTTGTGGATTGCTTTGGCCACCGATTGCGCGGATGATGGCAATCGCCTGCCCAAAGAAACCCGGGCTATCATCATCTCGCTGAGTATTTGGGTGCAAAAATATTCCAGTGCTGTGACTCGTGGTGGAGAAGATATACAGGCATTGATTGATGTTAATCGCAACATCATGAAGGGCCTGAAGCCCTCGGCCTGACGTGTAAATTTCGCGACCGCATTTAACCCAATTATTGATTTGCCTGACGCAACCCTTCTGGCGTCCCGCCGTCCTCCCCCAGCACGTCTATCGAACCCGGTAATATCTGCCTAGTTAGGAAAATATTGCCGGGTCAAATTTGCCGAAAAACGGCGCCTTACTGATCCAATTAATCATTCTTAGGGTTAAGGACGATTAACCAATTGATAAATATAGCATTACTGGGTTGAGTTTGGCGCGGCGGCAAGATTTTCCCGGCAAAATTGGCATGGAGGTTGCGCACTATCAGGCAGGCCAAAATGGCCAGGCAGCATCGTGCTGCCGCATAATCCAGAATGGAGACACTTTCGCATGTCAACAACGATTCATACAAATCCGGGCGCCCTGGTTGCGCAGGCCACACTGCGTAACATCTCGGAAAACCTGAATACTGTATCCAAGCAAGTGCAGACCGGCTACAGAGTGGCTGACGCAAAGGACGATGCTTCTACCTTTGCGGTGGCCCAGGGGCTGCGCAATAACGTCGCCTCGCTTGGCGCAGTGCAGCAGGGGCTTAGCGGCGCAGTTGGTCTGGCTGAAGTCGGTCTAGCCGGCGGCACCGCCGTATCCAACCTGTTTACGCAAATCAAGGCCAAGGTCACGCAATTGGCCGACGGCACGGTTCAGGGCACGACGCGCACAACCTATAGCGCCGACCTTGCGGCGTTGGCGAACCAGGCGAAAAGCCTGATCTCGCAGGCGTCGTTCAATGGCACCAAGCTGCTGACCAACACGGTCGCGAATAATTTTATCGCGGATGTGAACGGCGGCACGATTGCGATAACCGGTGTTAATATTTCCACACAGGCTGCGGCATTCTCTACCTCGGCGTCGGCGGCCATCACGTCGACTGCGGCGCAGGCCCAGTTGAGTGCGGCTGGCAGTACGCTGAATGCGTTTATCAACGCGACCAACACGGCATTGAGCAGCATCTCTTCCGGCCTGCGTTCGGTTGAAGCGCAGAATAATTTCACCAAGGCGATCAGTGACGCGACGGAAAAGGGTCTTGGCGCCCTGGTTGACGCGGATCTGGCCAAGGCGAGCAGCAAGTTGCAGGCGTTGCAGGCGCAGCAGCAATTGGCCACCCAGGCCATTTCCATCGCCAATCAGGCTCCTTCGACCCTGCTGGCTCTGTTCCAATAAGCGTTTCACGACGCGAAATACGGGGGCGGGCTGTAAGGCCTGCCCCTTTTTTTATTTACGCAACGAAGTAGCTACACCAATTTACTTGGGCAAAAAATTCCGGCCGGAAGAAATTTGCCGGGGCATATTTTCCGGATTCTGGTTTTTCACTGAACTGATGCAGCCCTTTATGGTTAAATGTGCTTAACCAATGCAAAAATCATCAGATTTTTCAGTAGCTTGCTGATCAGTCACGCTTCCCCCTGAGATTGGCACGGAGGTTGCGTTCACACCAGCAGATCGATTCGGACAGACAGGATAAAGCTGCCGTTCAATCAAGAATGGAGACAGTTTAGAATGACGACAATTCATACAAATCCAGGCGCGCTGGTTGCACAGGCCACGCTGCGTAACATCTCTGACACTCTGGATAAAGTATCCAAGCAGGTACAAACCGGCTATAAGGTTGCGGATGCCAAGGACGATGCTTCGACTTTTGCGGTGGCCCAGGGATTGCGCAATAACATAGCCTCGCTTGGCGCTGTGCAGCAGGGGCTTAGCGGTGCGATTGGTCTGGCTGAAGTAGGGTTGGCCGGCGGCACGGCCGTATCCAACCTGTTTACGCAAATCAAGGCCAAGATCACGCAATTGTCCGACGGCACGGTGCAGGGCGCGACGCGCACAACCTATAGCGCCGACCTAGCGGCGTTGGCGACCCAGGCGAAAAGTCTGATCTCGCAGGCGGCATTCAATGGCACCAAGCTGCTGACCAACACTACTGTGAATAATTTTATCGCGGATGTGAACGGTGGCGTGATCCCGATAGCTGGCGTTAATATTTCCGCACAGGCTGCGGCATTCTCGGTCTCGGCGTCGGCAGCCATCACGTCAACCGCGGCGCAGGCCCAGTTGACTGCGGCGGGCAGTACGCTGAATGCGTTTATCACTGCGACCAATACCGCATTGAGCAGCATCTCTTCGGCCCTGCGTTCGGTCGAATCACAAAACAATTTCACCAAGTCGATCAGTGACGCGACAGAAAAGGGGCTTGGCGCCCTGGTGGATGCGGATCTGGCCAAGTCGAGCAGCAAACTACAGGCCTTACAGGCGCAGCAGCAATTGGCCACCCAGGCCATCACCATCGCCAATCAGGCTCCTTCGACCCTGCTTGCGCTGTTCAAATAAGCGTTTTGGCGGGGTGAACCTCAGGGGCAGGTTTTAGCGTCTGCCCCTTTCCTTGTGCTTAGCATCTTTCTGGTTCGAGCCGATGGTTTCAATATCGGCGTACTGTTCTTCGCGGATACGGTTGATTAAAATATTCACGGCGTCAATGGGCGTTCCTATCCCGCTCAAGACCTGACCCGCAAGCGCAAGACTTGCCTCCAGAGTTTCCGGCACAACACCTGTCGCGCCCAGAATTTCCAGTTGCCTTGAATGCGAACTGTCGCGCGCCCGCACATAAACCGGAATATGCGGCCAGCGCGAACGGATAGTGGTCAGGGCTTTTTTTGCAGTCACGGGCGTATCGATGGTCAAAACCAAAGCCGCCGCCTTGCCGATGCCAAGCTGTTCCAGCACTTCGGCGCGCTCCACATCGCCATAATAAACAGGCATGCCTTTTTGGCGTTGCAAACTTGTAGCGTGCGGATTGAGGTCTAGCGCAACGTAAGGAACCTTTTGCGCGGTCAGCAGTGCGGCGACCGTTTGTCCGACACGGCCAAATCCAGCAATGATAACATGGCCCCCTAGATCGCCGCTGACATCCGCAAAAAGCGGCGAGTAGGACTGTTCCCTGCGGGCGCGCAGTTTGAGAACCAGCCATTGCCCCAGGGGCAGCATCAACGGCGTCACCGCCATGGATAGCGCCGCCACGATCATCATGAATTGGCCAATGGCGGGGTCCAGCACCCCCGCCGTCATGGTGGTGCCAATAATCAGCAAGGCAAATTCGCCGCCCGCACTGAGCAGTAGCGCGCCACGCAAATTGATCGGCCGTGGCAGATCAAAAAGCCAGCCCAGGACAAGGAAAATGGCGGCTTTCAAGCCGATCAATCCCAGAACCGAGAGCGCCACCAGCCCTGCCATGCCGGTTAGCGTCTTGAGGTCAATTCCCATGCCAACGCTGATAAAAAACAGCCCGAGCAGTAGCCCCTTGAAGGGTTGGATATCAATTTCAACCTGATGGCGAAATTCGGTTTCCGCAAGCAGCATCCCCGCAAGAAACGCGCCTAGGGCCATCGAAAGGCCTGCCAGACCGGTGCCAATGGCGGTTGCGAGGATGGCCAGCAATGTCATCGCCATCAGCAGTTCCGGGCTATGGGCATTGGCCACCATACGAAACAGCGGACGCAGCGTCAGCCGCCCCAATATGATGATGATGGTAACAGCCGCCAATGACTTGCCAAGCGAATAGATCAAATCGACCGGGACAGATTCACTTCCGGTGCTGAGCGCGTTTACCATCACCAGCAACGGGACGACGGCGAGATCCTGTAACAGCAGAACCGCAAACACGGATCGTCCAAAACGTGATGCAAATTCACCGTTTTCAACAAGCATTTGGGTGATGATTGCGGTCGATGACAGGGCAAGGCATACCCCGAGTATAATAGATACTTCGGGCGAGTTTCCCCAGGCCCAGGCGATACCCCCTATGACAATGCCAGTCAACGCCACCTGGGCGCCGCCCAGTCCAAATATCAGCCGCGACATGTTGGCCAGACGCTCAAAAGATAAATCCAGGCCAATGGTGAATAGCAGAAAGACCACGCCATATTCACCGAGCAACCGTGCTCCCTCCGGCTCTGAAATCACCTTCAGGCCAAATGGCCCAATGATCGCGCCAATCAACAGGTAGCCAAGCACTGGGCTGGTTTTTAGCCGCCGGAATAGCGGAACAATCATCACCGCCGCCAGCAGAAAAACGAACAATTCACGTAAGTTGGTGGAAATGTGATTAGAGGCGAAAAATGTGTTCAGGTCCTGCATTCACTATTCCGCCGCAAAGGGTTGGTCCTGCCGGGGCGCCCGCCAAACAGCCAGGCGCTCGCGTAACGAGTCAGGCAGCGCCAGCGCGCAAGGCGTCACCAACAGGGTCAATAGCGTGGCGAAACTGAGGCCGAACACCACGGCGGTCGCCATCTGCACCCACCAGGATGCGGAAGGCGAGCCATATAAAATTTCACGGTTAATAAAATCAAACTCAATCTTCAGCATCATGGGCAGCAGGCCGGCAATGGTGGTGAACGTAGTCAGCATCACCGGCCGCAAACGCTGCGCCCCGGTGCGCACAATGGCGTCATGCAGCGGAAAGCCTTCACGAACAAGCTGCTGATAGGTGTCGATCAGAATTATATTGTTCTTCACCACAATGCCGGTCAGCGCGACAATGCCGGTGCCGGTCATGATGACGCTGAAGGTCTGCCCGGTGATGAGCAGACCCAGAAACACCCCGACCGTGGACATGACCACGGCGGAAAGGATCAGCGCGGAATGATAAAAACTGTTGAACTGGGCAATCAGAATGATCGCGATCAGAAACAGCGCCGCCGAAAAAGCCACAATCAGAAAATCGCGCGCCTCGCGCTGTTTTTCGTCGGCGCCGCGAAAGCGCAGCTTGATGTCAGAATCAATGCCTGCGCTTTTCAGCCATTGTGAAATTTCGTTTACCTTTTCGCTGGCCAGAACCCCATCCGCCGTATCGGCGCTGATGGTCATGATATTATTCCCGTCGATCCGTTCAATCGTGCCGGTGCTGGGCTGCGCGGTGCGGGTAATGAAGTTGGAAACCGGAATCAGTCCGTCGCGGGTGCGCACCCGCAACCGGTCAAGCTGATCGATATTGCGATCGGCGAACGGATAGCGTACGCGGATTTCCACTTCGTCTTCTGAATCATCGGGCCGGTAGTCGCCTATTTCCACCCCATCGGTAATCATTAGCACCATGACGCCGATATTGGTGATATCTGCGCCAAAACGCCCCGCCTGTGTGCGGTCAACTTTAACGTGCCATTCGATGCCAGGTAGCGGACGGCTGTCTTCAATGTCTATTAACCCTGACATATCGTTGCGCATGAAACCGGCGATGCGGGGAAGTGCCGCGTTGAGTTTTTCTTTGTTGTGCGAAGATATTTCCAGAATGATGTCCTTGGTGACCGGCGGGCCGCCTTCGCGTTTGCGCAATTGTACGCGGATGCCGGGGATATTCCGGGTGCGTTCGCGAATTTCCGCCAGTATCGCATTCATGCCGCGCGCGCGTTCGCTCCAGTCGGCAAGCTCGATGCGGATGGTTCCGATACTGTCGCGCGGCGCGCCTTCGCGGTTGCCGCCGGTGTTGCGCCCGGTATGGGTAAACACGGTGCGAATATCCTTCACCTCAAGCACCTGGCGCTCAACCTCAATGACCAGATCCCGCATTTCCCGGGCGGATAAATTTCCCCGCGCCGCCACATGGATAATGGCGCCGTCCGATTCCGTATCGGTAAAGAACTCCATCCCCTTGCCAAAATTGACATAGGCGGCGCTTACGATGATAAGGGTGGCGGCGGCGGCCCCGATCACTTTTAACGGATGGTGCAGCAACCGTGCGATCAGGCGCGCATACATACCGGTGAACCCGGTCAACTCGCGCAGATCACCCTGTTCGGAAGCCTTGACCGATTTCAGGGTTTCCACATCGTCCGTGCTGGGCTTGCCGAATATGGCCCCCAGGGCGGGAACAAAAACAATCGCCACCAGCAGCGATGCGGACATCACGAAAATCATGGTCAGCGGCAGGTAACGCATGAATTTTCCGGTCACATCCGGCCAGAACAGCATCGGTAAAAACGCCACCAGGGTGGTCGCGGTGGATGAAACGATGGGCCAAAACATGCGCCGCGCAGCGGCAATATAGGCCTGCGCGCGCGGGGCCCCCTCGATCATCTGGCGGTCCGCATATTCCACGACAATGATGGTGTCATCGACCAGCATGCCGACGGAAAGGATCAGGCCAAACATCACCATCATGTTGATGGTCAGCCCGGTCAGCCCAAACAGCATGAATCCGATCAGATAGGACGCCGGAATCGCAATGCCAACCAGCAGGGCTGATCGCAATCCAAGCGCTGACAGCACCACGACCATCACCAGCGCCACGGCGGTCAGCACTGCGGCTTCAAGGCTGGCCAGCATGCTGAGTATCCAGCGTGAGTCGTCCTGTGCAACGGATAGCTGGATACTGGACGGAAGCAGTTTGCGCTGTTCCTCGACAACGGCGCGGATGGTCCGGGTAGTGTCGAGAATATTATAGCCAAGGCGCTTGGAAACCGTAATTGAAACCGATGGTTTGCCGTTCAGCCTTGCATAGGTGTAGCGGTCCTTGAAGGTGCGCCTGATATCGGTCAGATCCCCAAGGGTGACGGCGCCATCGCCAACAACCCGTACCGGAAGCCCAAAAACATCGGCGGCGGTTTCAAATAGCCCCGGCACCTTGACGGCGAACCGCCCCTGTCCGGTATCCAGCACGCCCGCCGCGATCATGCGGTTATTCAGGCTCACCGCATCCAGTAATTCCCGTGGCGAGATGTTATAGGATTCCAGTTTGGACGGATCGACCACCACCTCCAGCAGTTCTTCGCGATGGCCGCCAAGCTCGGCCTTCAGGACGGATGGAATGGCTTCGATGGCGTCCTGCAGAATGCGCGCATGGCGCAGCAGGGTGCGTTCGGGCGCATCACCAGACAGGGTGACGGTGATGATCGGAAACAGGCTGGCGTTAAATTCAAGGACAGTCGGGTCTTCGGTGTCATCGGGCAGGTCGGCCCTGGCGAGATCAACCTGTTCGCGCACGTCGATCAG
>Ga0073924_1000262_pt1 | contig 11818 bp, 8 predicted proteins | sample GWRWT4_14Oct14_FD_70957 | JGI IMG/M metagenome (GOLD analysis project Ga0073924, IMG submission 70957) | Sand microcosm microbial communities from a hyporheic zone in Columbia River, Washington, USA - GW-RW T4_14-Oct-14 | ecosystem: Engineered > Artificial ecosystem > Sand microcosm >...
TTTATGACCGCATCAACCCGAAATGCCATGGGATTCAAGCAGCGCTGACAAACCAAAAACATATCGGCACGGGCAAAACCAGACGCCGTGGCCAGCCCATCGGGCGACTTCGCAAACACCAGCTCTACGTCTACCAGGTTCTTTTCCGACTCTCCGACCAGATCAGGACGCAAACGTTGCAGTAATCCAAGCTCAATACAGCCTTTCATACACGTGCGTTTGGCGACCAACTTCAATGGTTCAATTGTGTTTGGCAGAGGGCTCTTTAGCATAGGGGCGAAATGATAGGCATCTACCTGGCAACTGTCAAAGCATTCTAGATAAAATAGAAGCAATATTTACAAAAGACACGGCCTGAGCATCACGCACTTTTGAGCACAGGCATCATGGCGTCATTAATGCCGAAAACTCAACCTTTCCAAGACCAGAGATCGCGGCCCTCGTCATCACAACACCCATTTTTTCAAAAAATCGCTCCGCAGGACTCTGACGAACAGTATAATCCACCAACTCTTCTTGCTTGATTTTGTCGCGCGCAATATCACCTGCAGTCGCAAAACCATCGATTAAACCAAGCCTTTTGGCATCAAAGCCATTCCAAAAAAGCCCTGAGAAAATGTCTTTATTTTCACTAAGGCGATCGCCCCGGCCTTGTTTAACCCGCTCAATAAACTGTCCATGCACGCCATTGAGCATGTTTTTCATATGCAACAACTCGTCTTGTTTAATCGGTGCAAAAGGATCCAGCAATGCCTTATGTTCGCCCGCTGTCAATATACGCCGTTCGATTCCCAGTTTTTCTATTAGTTTTTCAAAACCAAAACCCTCACCGAGTCTTACACCGATAGAGCCAACAATACTGGCAGGATTGGCATAAATCTCATCTGCCGAGGCTGCAATATAATAGCCCCCTGAAGCGCCAATATCCGTAATAACCGCGTAGACTTTTTTAGGGTAAAGCACTTGCAACCTTTTGACTTCCGAGTACACGGTATCAGAAGCAACCGCACTCCCTCCTGGACTATTTATGCGTAAGATAATTCCCTTGGCTGCCTTGTTTTCAAAGGCCTGACGCAAGCCGCTTGTAATATTATCGGCACTGGCTTCTGCATCATCTGAAATAACACCAGAAATATCTATAAGCGCTGTATGCGCGCCGCTTTGCGAGATTGTCATTTGAGAACTCGCCGTGAAAAACAGATAAATCATGACAAAAATATTTATAAAAACAAATAATTTAAAGAACACACGCCAACGGCGCGCCCTTCGTTGTTCCGTAACCGTGCTTAACAACATTTTTTCCAATAATTGCCATTCTTTACTTTCATTTGAATTATTCATATGTAGCTCACTCACATGTATACCTGCTCATGCCGGCCCTGTTGCAAAAATAAAATTGGCTGCGGCCCCCTACTCTTCTTTAGCTTTGGCGAATATTAAGATGCGTCAACAATTCAACAGGCTGGTCCAAACAATAACGCGGTTGAAAGGCGTGCAAACGCTCAATAGCATGCACACCATAACTGACAGCCGCAGCTACAACACCGGCCTGTTGCGCCATAGCCATGTCGTACTCAGTATCACCCACCATTAATGTCCGCTGTGCACTACAATCCAACTCCGTCAGCAACTCATTAAGCATGCGCGGATCAGGCTTGGACGCCGTTTCATCGGCGCACCGTGAGGCCGCAAAAAAACGACCCAGCTGCGTACTGTGAAGGACCCGATCAAGTCCTTTTCTGCTTTTGCCCGTTGCAACAGCAAGAACATACCCCTCATCCAGTAAACGTGACAACACAACTTCCACACCGGAGAACAGGGGCGTGTGCGTTTGATCGTTCTGAGAATAATGAATGGAGTAACGTTGCTGAAGCGCTATTCGTGTTATATTGCTGATTTCCGGAAAGAGCTTTTTAATTGCCTGAGGCAAACCGAGCCCAATAATTTCTTCAACTTCCTGACGACCAGGCACCAGCAGGCTTTCATCTTTCGCCGCTGACTGCATGCAATTCACGATTTTAGCCGCCGAATCCATCAAGGTACCATCCCAATCAAAGATGATCAGGTCAAACTCTCTACTCATTCATTCACTCTAAGATTATCAAGAGTTAATTGCAAATCGGCATCCAAAGGGGCTTCAATTCTGAATTTTTTATCGGTGCCGGGTAAAATAAATTCCAGCGATTGCGCGTGCAGGAAAAGCCGCTTTAAACCTGATTTTTTTATTTTTTGATTGGCCTCTGCGACACCGTAACGATCATCCCCAAGAATCGGATGGCCTACAAACTGCGCATGAACCCGTATCTGATGCGTCCGCCCTGTAACGGGCTTCGCCTGCACCAGCGTGGCGTTTTTGAATCGCTCTTTCACCAAAAAAAGTGTTTTAGCCGCCTTTCCATCAACAGAAACACGCACGTGACGCTCTCCTGAGGACAATACATTTTTTCGCAAAGGCGCTTCAATCAAATGTTCCCGACCCGGCCAGCAGCCATCCAATAATGCCAAATACTGTTTATTCATTCGCCCACTGCGCAATTGTTCATGCAAATCAAGCAGCACCGCTCTTTTTTTTGCCACAAGCAAACAACCGGATGTTTCCTTGTCAATACGGTGCACCAGCTCTAAAAGTTGGCAACGTGGCCGAAGAAAACGTAAAGACTCAATCAATCCCAGATTAATTCCACTTCCACCATGCACTGCAATGCCCGAGGGCTTGTTCAATATCAGAAGCTGAGAATCCTCGAACAGTATTCGGGACTCCAACAACGAGGCAAAATGATGACTCGGTTCTTCAAGAGGTGCGCGCGCCTCTACACTGAGCGGTGGCACACGCACATAATCGCCCAACAAAACCTTGTATTCAGGCTTGACGCGTTTTTTGTTCACTCTCACTTCGCCGGATCTAAGGGCACGATAAATCCGTGACTTAGGCACACCTTTCATTGTTCGAAGCAAAAAATTATCAATTCGCTGCCCCTCGGACCGCTCATCAACAGTAAGCCAAGATACCTGCGGATTTTCTTGCGCAACTTTAGGACTTTTCTCTGTCATGGATTTTCTGTTATGAAAGATAGAAACAACAATGCCACATCGATTTGATGCAGGCCAAAAGGGTGCTATACTGCTAGGGCGCATATTCTAGCGAAGGTTATTTCCGCCTGCATGATGACAGCAAAAATAACAGGCTGATACCAAAGCCTTTGCAGATAAGCGGTTAAAGAATTACGTGAAGCACTTACTTAATAGATATCGCTTTACAGCCAGAAGATCTAAACAACTATTTTCACCGCTTCGCAGCGGAAAGAAAAATTAACAAAAAGGCAAAGCGGGCAAGAGCACGTAGCGCAAACAACGAGGTTGATATCTTAACTCTATTTAAACGATATAACCTCATTTTTAACTACCATCCCCAAAGTTTTGGTAACACAGGTTTCGTAATTGCGCTGGATACCAGGCCATTGAATAAAAAATCAATTGGCCATTTTCTAATGTTTCCAGCCACAAAATTAATAGCTTCGAGCAGAATACGGCGAGCAAATGCGGGTTGCTAAAACAAGCAACACTGTACGGTGAATTGAGTATTCAGACTATCACATGCATTGATACCACCAAGAACTTGTTTGTTCGGTTAATTTAAATAACACCGAATCCATAAAACAAGAGGATGCGTCCAATGCAGAATGGTCCTATAGAGTGATAATCTCTTGGGACCATAGTGATAACAAATGAAACAATTGACGGTTTTTCTCTACCACTGTCCTAATAGAATCAAGATCAGTGCGATGAAAGAACCGGTCAATAACCAAGATGTGACACATCATTCACTGATACAGCACCATGCTGCGTCACCATGTACCTGATACGTACGTCTTTAAATCTGCTCATAAAAGTGAATTACGCCATAACCTGCCTGCCACCATTCTTTTGAGGGATCTAAAAGAGAAAACGGTTACCCATGAAAAGAATGCTTATTAATGCAACTCACACTGAAGAAATTCGAGTTGCTCTTGTTGACGGTCAGCGCTTATACGACCTTGACATCGAACCTTATGCACGCGAACAGAAAAAAGCCAATATTTACAAAGGAAAAATCACCCGCGTAGAGCCTAGTCTTGAAGCTGCTTTTGTCGACTTTGGCGCCGATCGTCACGGTTTTTTACCGCTAAAAGAAATCTCAAAGGAGTACTTTTCTAAAGGTTCGTCGGACAATTCCGGTCGTAACAATATTAGAGAGCAAATCAGATCAGGCCAGGAAGTGGTTGTTCAGGTCGATAAGGAAGAACGCGGCAATAAAGGTGCTGCGCTGACTACCTTTATCAGCCTCGCTGGCCGTTACCTGGTACTCATGCCCAACAACTCCAGAGCCGGTGGCATTTCACGCAAAATCGAGGGCACTGATCGCGAAAGCTTGAAAGACGCCATGAGCTCCTTGCAAATACCCGACGGCATGGGCGTAATCGTTCGCACTGCGGGCGTGGGGCGCGCGGCAGAAGAACTCCAGCAAGATCTCGAGTATCTCTACCATCTTTGGGATTGCATCAAAGGTGCTGCGGACACGCACGCTGCGCCCTTGTTGCTTCATCAGGACGGCAACGTCATTATCCGCGCTATCCGCGACTATTTAAGACAAGATATCGATGAGGTGCTCGTAGACAGCGAAGCGGCCTTTCTGGAGGCTCAGAAATTTATCAGCCAGGTCATGCCCAGTTTCCTTGTAAAGATGAAGCGTTATCAAGATACAATCCCGCTTTTTAATCGTTACCAGATAGAAAGTCAGATTGAATCGGCCTTTCAGCGCGAAGTGAAACTGCCTTCCGGTGGTTCTATTGTGATAGACCCAACCGAAGCATTGGTGTCCATTGATATCAACTCATCACGCGCCACACGCGGCTCTGACATTGAAGAAACCGCCCTGCAAACCAATCTTGAGGCGGTGGATGAAATCTCGCGTCAATTGCGCTTAAGAGATATTGGCGGCTTGATTGTCATCGATTTTATCGACATGGGGCCCAGCAAAAATCAGCGCGACGTAGAAACACGTTTACGCAATGCGCTGTCGTCAGACCGCGCCCGCATCAAGGTAGGTCGTATTTCCCAGTTTGGTTTAATGGAGTTATCGCGTCAGAGAATCCGACCCTCTTTGGGTGAAACCAGCGGTCAAGTGTGCCCCCGTTGTGACGGCAAAGGCAGCATTCGTGACGTAAATTCGCTGGGTTTATCCATTATGCGTATCATCGAAGAAGAAGCACTCAAGGAAAGTACTGGTCATATCGTAGCCCAGCTTCCTGTTGATGTTGCCACCTATCTTCTTAATGAAAAAAGAGAAATGGTTTTTGAACTGGAACGTCGCCATGAGATTCGGATCATTTTAGTTCCGAATCCTCGACTCGAAACCCCTCGTTATGAAATCACCCGCATTCGTCAGGAAGAGGGCGACAAAGAAACGCAAAATACCAGCAGCTTCGAGTTAATCGATCGCATTCAAGCGCCGGCTGTGCCATTGCCTCTCCTGGACAGCTCAAACCCGGCCGGACGAAAACAAGCGGTTGTACAGGCCAGCACGCTTGGAACGGTCAGTCGCGAGACTAAAAAACCTGCGCAAGAAGGTTTCTTCAAACGTCTGGCCTCTGCCATCGGTCTCATTCAGCCCAGCACTCCCCCCCAAATACTGCCTGTCAAACCAAGCAAAGGGCCTGAAAAAACTGTCGAGCCCAGAGTCGAGTCCAGAACTGAAAGGCCATCAGAGTCCCAGCAAAAGAAAAATCCTCGTTACGACCGGGCCCCAAACAGAACGGAAGGCAGCGAAAACAAACAAAGCGCCCCTAGGACGCACACACCTTCCGATCAGAAAAACGATCAAGGAAACGCGGCACCACGTCGGGATCGCAACAAAAATGCACCACCAAAAAAACCACCCATGAAGCGTGGCGCTGAAGAACGCAGCATAGAAGAAAGCGTTGCTTCAGAACAAAATTCTGCAGACAGGCAAGGCAAAAGACGCAGAAATGGTCAGCCTCATCAGGGTGCTAAAATAGCCCCCGCTGATAATGCGCTTCAAGAGCAAAGCGCTGCGCAAGAAGAGGCGTCGGCAAATTCTCAGCATCCTGAGCCACAGCGCTTGCTGCAAGAGAACACGCCCGCACCTGCTGCCCACGCCACTATTGTGTCCATGGCTGAAAAAACAGAGCAGGCACAAGCGCCTGTTTCGAGTTTATCAGACTTGGCTCCCCCGGCCATCACACACCAAAAAGCAGAAGATATTCCTAAAGCATCCCCTCTGGAAAATCCATCTGTTGCAGCCACAACACCGGGCACACAAACAACTACACACGTGAACCCTGTTTTAGTGACACCTGTAACAACGCCTGAAGCTGTGCTGGCTGTGACTCACACGCCCGCATCACCAGCAGAGTCACAAGAAGCGCAAGAGCAACGTCGACGAAGAGCGGGGCGCGCACTCAATGACCCCAGAGAGAAGCGTAGACAGCTAACGGGCGCACCTACTGATGCGGACTCAGTAATCATTGCGGACATTCCTGGCGCAAAGAGGGATGGTCAGCCTATGGCACCAACAGAATCCCACCCAAGCGTGGCGACCTCTGTTGAGTCATCCACTGAAAATCAATCAGAGCATGTGATTAAATCATCCTATCCACTGATGCCGCCTATGACAGCCCCGGCATCGGCAGGTACGAATGACGAAACGCCCACGCACTCTTAGTTAGGTTTGCTCTCTCAAAATCACCTGTCATGGCAAAACGGCGTCATGACAGGTGATTTACTCTCATCCGACACCATGTCACTCATATAGTTTTTATCCACACACCTGACACGCTGGATCACGAGGCAAACCGAGCTCACGCCACTCCATACGCAAGGCATCAAATACCAGTAATCTGCCAACCAGGTTACGGCCTATTCCTGTGATTATTTTCACAGCCTCTAAAGCCTGCATCGCACCGATCACACCCACCAAGGGCCCCAGAACACCATTTTCAGCACAGCTAAGATTTTCATTGCCCAGATCAGGATAAAGACAGTGGTAACAGGGTGACGCTCGATTCCGGCGATCAAACACGCTTAGCTGCGCTTCAAAACCCACGGCTGCTGCCGATACCAAGGGTTTGTTTGCGTGCACACAAAGTCTATTAATCAGATGTCGTGTGCTGAAGTTGTCCGTGCAGTCCAATACCAAATCAACCTGGCTAATTGCATGCGCCATCTGGGCCTCATCGAGCTGATAAGACAAGGCAATGACGTCTATGGATGAATTAAGTTGCTGTATGGCCTGTTTTACAGAGTCTGCCTTAGGCAGCCCAAGATCGGTTTCGCGGTATGCAACTTGCCGCTGCAAATTAGACAAATCCACGTTATCCATATCATTCAACACCAGCCGCCCCACTCCTGCCGCGGCTAAATACAGTGCTGCCGGACAGCCTAAACCGCCCACACCCACAATGAGAACCGAAGCAGCCAGCAAGGCTTGCTGACCGATAATATCAATTTGCGGCAGCATGATCTGGCGGCTGTAACGTAACAATTGGGCGTCACTAAGCATGAAAAACCGTCCTGCGGGTATAATTTTCTTTATGAATGAAAAGATCAGGGGAATCCAAACCTAACGCCTGGCTTGCGTCACGCGATCCAGACCCCACAGATCAAGATGGGTTGTTATTTCACCAAAACCCTGCGCGGCCAGAATCTCCCGTACAGCGTTTGCTTGTGTGCTGCCATGCTCCAATAACAACCAGCCCCCCGGACACAACTGCCCATAGGCCTGTTGAATAATTTTTTCTAAATCAGCCAGACCCTTATTTATCGCAATCAGCGCTGTCACAGGTTCAAAACAGACACCGTCGCCTGTCAGGTGCTCATCGTCTGGCGCAATATAAGGCGGGTTACTGAGTATCATATCGAAGCGCTGCTCTGGCGGCAGCGCAGCACCCCAGTCGCCCAAACCAAAACGGATAGTGGATAAATTCAGCTGACGCGCATTCTCTTGCGCCACCGCCAAGGCCTCACTGGATTGATCCGTTGCCCAAATCTGCCAATGCGGTCTTTCTTTGGCTAGAGCCAACGCAATAGCGCCACTTCCAGTGCCCAAATCGGCGACCCATTGCAGCGATTCGGGCAAATACTGCAACGCCAATTCAACCAGCAATTCAGTTTCAGGACGGGGGATCAATGTATGCGGGGTCACTTTCAGGGACAAGGACCAGAATTCCCGGTATCCCGTTATATAAGCAAGCGGCTCTCCGCCCTGTCGCCTATGAAGCAGGAGTTGATATGCAACACGCTCACTTTCAGTTAAAACGTAATCGGGCCATGCGCGCAAAAAAGCTCTATTCTTTTGCAACACATGAGCCAGAAGTAATTCTGCATCCAGACGAGCGCTTTCAATCGCTTGCAAGCACAGAAGCCCTTCTGCCAACGCGTCCTTTAAAAGACAGGTTTTAATTGCGCACTCACTCTTACACACTGGCCATCGCTGCCAACATATCGGCCTGATGTTCGCTCATCAAAGGATTGATCACCAGATTCAGGTCACCGTTCATTACATCGGCCAACTTATACACAGTCAGGTTGATGCGATGATCTGTCACCCGCCCTTGCGGGTAGTTATAGGTGCGAATACGCTCCGAACGATCACCACTACCCACCAGGTTGCGCCGCTGCTCAGCAATTTCTGACGATTGTTTTGCCTGCGCGCTGCTCAACAGTTTGGATGCCAGCAAGGTCATCGCTTTGGCTCTGTTTTTATGCTGCGAACGTTCGTCCTGACACTCCACAACTAGGCCCGTGGGCAAATGAGTAATACGAATAGCAGAATCGGTTTTATTTACATGTTGTCCACCCGCGCCTGATGCTCTGTAGGTATCAATACGCAAGTCAGCTTTATTGATTTCTTCAGCACGAACCTCATCAAGCTCAGGCATCACGGCTACGGTACAAGCCGAAGTATGAATTCTGCCTTGGGATTCAGTATCGGGAACACGTTGCACCCGGTGCGCACCGGATTCAAATTTCAAGCGCGAATACACGCCCTGACCAATGACACGACAAATAATTTCTTTATAACCGCCGTGCTCACCTTCATGCTCGCTGACAACCTCTACGCGCCAGCCACTTTCCTCGGCATAACGTAAATACATACGAAACAAGTCACCCGAAAAAATAGCCGCCTCATCTCCGCCCGTCCCGGCACGTATTTCAAGAAACACATTACGGACATCGTTGGGGTCTTTGGGCAACATCAATTTCTGGAGCTCAAGGTTCAGATGTTCAAGCGCTTCGCTGCACTTTTTATATTCCTCTTCGCCCATGGCGCGCATGTCTGGATCAGCGTCTTGCTGCAATAATTTTGCTTCTTTGAGGTCATCCAGCGCCTGCTGATACACACCATAACACTGCACCACCGGTTCCAATTCGGAATATTCAATCGAATATTTACGAAAACGGGTTTGATCTGAAATCACCCCCGCATCACTGAGCAAGGCGGATAACTCCTGATAACGATCGGCCAGGTTATCCAACTTTAGTTTTATCGATTCTTTCATTAATTCACATTTTCTATTAAACGGTTAATTGTCTTTATCATCATCAACGGCATCCGTGCCGAACAAGACAGGTGCCCACGCCAACAAATCGTCTCGACCTTCGACACCGGCCTGTTTTAATGCTTTGCTGGGGTGGTGCATAATTTTATTCGCTAATTTGTGCGCAAAATGAGCAAGCACCTCCTCAGGATTTGTCCCTGAACGCAAGTCCATGAGGGCTTTATCAAGTTCATTCTGTTTCAAGGCATCAATCTTTTGTCGGTACGTCTTCAGGGTATCGACCGCATCGCGCTCCCGCAAACCCTGCAAGTAGTGTACTACACGATTTTCAATAATGGCTTCTGCCTGGACTGCGGCATCGTGACGGGATTGCATGTTCTCTGCAATCACACCCTGCAAATCATCGATGGTATACAAGTAAACGTCCGCCAGCTCCCCTGCTTGTGGCTCAATATCACGTGGCACAGCCAAGTCCACCATAAACATAGGTTTATGCTTGCGCAGCTTTAAAGCGGACTCGACCGTCCCCTTCCCCAGAATAGGAAGGGGGCTGGCCGTGGATGAAATCACAATGTCCGCTTCATGAAGATGCTGGGACAAGGCTTCGAGGGTAAATCCCTGGCCGCCAAAACGCTGAGCCAATTCTTGCGCCCGCTCCAAAGTACGGTTGGCAACCATCATGCGGGACACACCGTGTTGACTTAAATGACGCGCAACCAGCTCTATCATATCGCCGGCACCAATTAAAAGTGCCGTGGCTTGTTTCAAATCGCTGAAAATATGTTTGGCCAGCGTCGTGGCCGCATAAGCGACAGACACTGGGTTTTGACCAATATCCGTTTCACTGCGCACCTGTTTGGCGACAGCAAAGGCTTGCTGAAACAGGCGATTGAGTTGGGCGCCCACGGCCCCCTGCTGTCGGGCCTGGTTAAATGCCGTTTTCATTTGCCCCAATATTTGCGGCTCGCCAAGCACCATTGAATCCAAACCGCTAGCCACCCTTAAGGCATGACGGACTGCCTGTTTTTCGCGTAAGAAATAGGTACATTGACTCAAGTCAGCCACTGACAAGTGATGGTAATGCGCCAACCAATTCAGAACATCATCATCTATAACTGACGTAGTGTGGGCACAATAAAGCTCGGTACGATTACAGGTAGAAAGAATGGCAAGCTCGGTCAAATTTGTTTGTTCTAATGCCGAGCGCAACGCCAAAGACACCGACTCCGTAGAAAAAGAAACTTTTTCTCGCAAATCAATGGGAGCAGTTCTATGATTGATGCCAATTGTCAAAAGCGCCATATAACCAGTTTCTTGCAACGAGGGTCGGATTTTGCGCCAATTGCCATTTAAATTCAAACCAACTACGCAAATGTCACTGGCCACTTTTCGTCATACGTGCATGGCTATACATAAAAGACCCTACATTAAAGGAACACAAATCGCACTCATGGACAGCATAGGAAATTCCTTGATACTCTGCCGGCAACATCATTAACAATTCATTTTTTTGCACACCTGAAACCTTTCATCAGCCTGCTAGACTGAATGTGCAAACAACCAGGCGGCATGCTTTAGCACATTCAATAGTGGTGACTCCAAAAACTCACGATGGATTTATGCATTTGACCTCATTTCGTTTTTCATCCTACCGGCTATTGATCAGCTCCTTGCTCCTGTGCGCCGGTGGTTGCGCTCAGCTTTCTGCGCCCCCCGCAATGACCGAAGCCCAAAGCCCCACCACAAGCAAACAGTTACCTGGCGAAACACTGCAAGCTTCGAAAAAAGATAACATCGAAAATGCATCATTTAATTCAGACACCCTGTATTCACTGTTAGTGGCAGAGGTTGCCGGACACCGGGGGCGCGCTGACGTGGCGCTCACCCAATACCTGAAACAGGCACAAGTCACGCGTGATCCAAAAGTCATTGCGCGCGCCAACCGCATTGCGCGCTATATGGGCGCGCAGAAAGAAGCACTGGAAACATCATTACTCTGGATAGAAGTTGAACCTGATTCTATTGAAGCGCACCAAGTAGCTGCTCAACAATTTATTTTCTTTGGTCGTTACACCGAGGCTTTGCAGCAAATAGACATTTTGCTCACTCTATCAGACGAGATCAATTTAGACCCCTTGGTTAAAAGTTCAGCCAAATTAGATGCAACGCAACGACAAAAACTTATTCAGGACATTGCTGCGCTCGCCAAAAAACACAAGGACAATACGCCGCTTTTACTGGCGCAAGGCGTATTGTTAGAG
>Ga0073924_1000265_pt1 | contig 11772 bp, 12 predicted proteins | sample GWRWT4_14Oct14_FD_70957 | JGI IMG/M metagenome (GOLD analysis project Ga0073924, IMG submission 70957) | Sand microcosm microbial communities from a hyporheic zone in Columbia River, Washington, USA - GW-RW T4_14-Oct-14 | ecosystem: Engineered > Artificial ecosystem > Sand microcosm >...
CAAGAAAACGAAGTCAAGGAGCAGACGCATAACTGGGAACAAGCCTTACGCAGCTGGGCAACACAACAACTCGTCAGTGGTCAGGAGAAGTTGCTGGATGATGCCGTACCAACCTTTGAACGCATCATGATAGAAGTCACACTCAGGTACACCGCCGGGCGTCGACGCGATGCAGCCGAGTTGCTTGGCTGGGGACGCAATACGCTGACACGAAAAATAAAGGAACTGGGCATGGAGCTGGAAGAAGATCCAAGCCTGGCGGTCTAAAACAACCCTGATTGACAACCATAGTCAGTCGTTGACTGTGCAAATTAAACCGACCGTTTCCCGGAAAGAAGTCGGTTTTTTATCGAGTTCAAATTGTTTTATCTCTCTATCTGATATCAATAACGCCAGAAACTGGGCAGTAGCAAGGCCAATACGGTCAAATATTCCAATCGACCCAGCAACATGGCCAACGACAGCACCCAGATGCCAAAATCATTCACCGGCTGGAAATTACTGCCCACAGCACCAAATGCCAGACCCGCCGCATTGACACAGGCCGCCACAGCAGAAAAAGCCGTCAGAAAATCCAGTCCCGTCGCCATCAGCAGCAAGGTAAAAACCAGACTGACAACTGCTGCAATAAACATAAAAGCAATCGTTGCATTAAGCACCGAATCTTCCACCGCTTTGCCTTGATATTCTACTTCAAAGACTCCGCGGGGATGAATAAGGCGCTTTAACTCGCGCGCGATCATTTTGATCGAGAGAATATTACGAATAATTTTGTTGCCACCGGCGGTAGAGCCCGCACACCCCCCCAGATAACAGGAAAAAATAAGCAAAAATACCACCACCTGCGGCCATTCAGTGTAACCAGGAAGACCAAGACCGGTACTGGTTATCATTGAAGTAACCAGAAATAGTGCATGGTTAAATGCTCTGAATACATCGGTATAGACGTTCCGCTGCACAAGGAAGAAAGCAACAATCAAGGCCAACACTAAGACAATGATAAAATAAGTTCTTGTTTCCTCATCCTGATAATACCTGCGTAATTTAAAACTGCGCCACACCCTGAAATGCAAGGCAAAATTCAGTGCGCCGAGCATCATAAATACATCGGCCACAATCAAAATAATACCCTTGTCATAGTGCCCCATACTGTCATCGTAGGGGGCAAAACCGCCTGTAGAGACCGTTGAAAACGTATACGCAATCGCATCATAGGCCGTCATGCCGGCCACATAAAAACCAAGCGCACACAACACCGTGATGGTCAGATAGACCAACCACAGATAGTGTGCCGTATCGACCATGCGGGCAGACAGTTTGTCATTTTTAATAGGTCCAGGTGTTTCCGCTTGCATGAGCTTCATGCCACCCACATTCAGCATGGGCAAAATAGTCACCACGTAAATCACCACGCCCAAGCCCCCCATCCATTGCAGGAATTGTCGATACATAAGAAATGATTTGGGCATTGCATCCAGACCACTGAGCGCGGTGACACCCGTCGTTGTTAATGCGCTGATAGATTCAAAGACCGCGTCAGTAAACGATACCCCGGCAACCAGTACGATGGGAATGGCGCCCAGCAACCCCATGCCTGCCCAAGACAGTACGGCAAAAAACAAGGCATCTCGATAGCCAATCTTTTTCACATTAAGGCGACGTTTGCCTGCAATCAGAAAGATGACCGAGGCGATAATCATGCTCATGGCAGGAATCAGAAACGCCATTTCCTGGTGATCACGAAAAAGTGCAAATGACAAGAAAGCAAAGACCAGCTGAACAATGCCCATAATTCCCGCAGGAAAGGCTAAGAGGTAAGCCGCAGCCACTTTATTGATCATGAAACCTGCTCTTGTTACACATAATTCCTTGCATCAACTTACCCTGAAATACCAAGATCTATGCTTTGTGATGCAACTTACACCAGCGCTCTAACACGCGCCGTCAAATCCCAGTTGTCTCCATGCCTCATAGCTGACGATGGCGACTGCATTGGAGAGATTCAAACTGCGACTCGTGGGCTGCATCGGGATTCTAATACGGTATTCTGCCGGGAAAGTGGCCAGAACAGACGGTGGCACGCCCGACGTTTCCGAACCAAACAACAATACGTCATTTGGCTGGTAGGCCGCTTGATCATACGCACGACTTCCCTTGGTCGTACAGAGAAAGATTCGCTGTCCTTCAAGCGCCGCCCTGAAATCAGCATAGTTCGCATGCCGCGAGACTCGGCCAAGATCGTGGTAATCAAGGCCGGCACGACGTAACTTTCTCTCTTCCAAATCAAAACCCAAGGGTTCGATAAGATGCAAATAACAGCCATTATTGGCGATCAGCCTGATAATATTCCCCGTATTCGGGGCGATACACGGTTCATACAATGCAATATGAAACACGCCCATTCTCCACAACTATCAATACGTCTGAATCCGCCATGACTGACACGTCAGGCTCAATGCATGTCCGTTGCGTTTGGCACGTCCTGCGTCCGGCGCTTCAGCGCCTCCATAAACAAGGCATCAAAGTTAACTGGCGCCAATAAAAGCTGGGGGAAACTACCACGACCGACCAGATCAGACACGGTTTCACGCACATAGGGGAAAAGAATATTGGGACAATAGCTACCCAACAAAGTTTGTAATTGATTCGGCGCAAAACCCTCCACAAGGAACAGGCCCGATTGCTGCACGTCGACCAAAAAGGCCGTTTTATCCTGATTTTTCACGGTAATAGTGACATGAAGTGTCACCTCAATATTTTTATCATCCAGTTTGGTGTTTTCGGTATTCAGGTCCATTTTAATTTCTGGTTTCCACTCATCCCGAAAGCATTGCGGCGCATTAGGCGACTCAAATGAAAGGTCTTTGATATAAATTCGCTGTAAAGCAAATTTGCCTTGAGCCACGTTGTCCGCTGGATTTTGTTGTTCTGTCATGATTTTTCCTTAAGATTTTGATTTCAGTAACGGCTCACACAACCGTGAGCTGCATTGTAGAATCTATTGCCCAATATTCAACAAAGAATCCAGCTTGCCCGCCCTTTCAAGTGCATACAGATCATCACAACCACCCACATGGTATTCTGCTATCCAGATTTGCGGCACTGTCGTTCGTCCGCTTTTTTGCATCATCTCTCTTCGAAGATCAGGCCGACCATCAATACAGTATTCTGTAAATGCCACGCCCTTTTTCCGTAATAACTGTTTTGCCCGAAAACAAAAACCACAGGTATTGCTGGTGTAAATCGTAAGCGCTTTCATCATCGCAACCTCCCGGGGCCTAGGCCTGATCCTTTACAATACCAGAGGAAGACGATCACCCTGCCAGGCCGTAATACCACCGGTTAAACGGTAGACTTTTTGACAACCCGCTTTTCGTAGAATCTGGCCCGAGGCGCCCGTCGTATGCCCATGGGTACAGACCAGTATAATCGGCTTGTTTTTATGCGATTCCAGTTCGATCAAACGCTCCTGCAAACGATCATGCGGAATATTAATCGAACCGGTTATATGGCCGGTTTTAAAATCTTTAGCCGGACGCACATCAAGTACCAGCGCGCCCTCATGATTAATCAGGTTTACCGCCTCTAAACTATGCAGTCCACGACCACCGCGCATGGCTTCGTATTGAATAAACAAAGTGAGCAACACCAGAAACACCGAACACAAGGCCCAGTGATTGCTGACAAATTCGAAGAACTGATTCATTTATTAAACTCCACGTATTTCAAGGCCTGATGACGCATTAATTAACGGGTCCAAAGTATACACCAGCCCCGCGCTTAAAATAGCCAAACACATGAATTAAAGGTAAAATGCGCGGCCATCACGTTGTTACAGTACGCGGCACCACACCGAGGTAGTCTTTGGAAAAGCGAAAAACCTATCTACTTGTCATTTTGGATGGTTTTGGTTATCGACAAGAAACCAAAGCCAATGCGATAGCAAACGCCCATACGCCTACACTGGATCGTCTGCTGGCGACCTATCCCCACACATTGATAGCTACCTCCGGCAAAGCTGTCGGTTTACCAGACGGACAAATGGGCAATTCTGAAGTGGGTCATATGACGCTCGGCGCAGGACGCGTTGTCTACCAAAGTTTTTCGCGAGTCAACAAGGCTATAGAAGACGGTGATTTCTACACCAATACCGTGCTGTGTGATGCGGTAGACAAAACAAAACGCAATAACAGCACCCTGCATATTATGGGGCTGCTCTCACCCGGCGGGGTTCACAGCCATGAAGATCATTTCTGCGCGATGATCAAACTGGCCGAGCAGCGCGGCGCTAAAAAGGTGATGGTGCACGCTTTCCTCGATGGTCGTGATACGGCACCGCGTAGTGCTGAAAATTCCCTGAAAAAAATAGACCAGCTGTTACACGACACCAAACTCGGGCACATTGCCTCTATCGTGGGCCGTTATTACGCCATGGATCGTGACCAACGCTGGCCTCGCATTGAGGAAGCCTACAATCTGCTTACGCAAGGACAGGCACTGTATCAATATGCAACAGCCTTGGATGGCTTGAATAACGCTTATCTACGTGATGAAAGTGACGAATTCGTCAAACCCACACGCATCAGACATGCTAACGAATCCATAGAACAGATCACCGTCCAAGAGGGTGACAGCGTCATATTCATGAATTTCCGTGCTGACCGTAGCCGACAATTAACTGAAGCCTTTACAGCGGAACTTTTTACAGAATTTTATCGCGGCAAAAGACCTCAACTGGCTGCTTTTGTCACCCTCACGCAATATGCCGAAAACCTTGAAGCACTCGTGGCCTTCCCGCCTGATTCACTACACAACGGCTTGGGCGAGTATCTCGCCAACACACAAAAAACCCAACTCCGAATCGCTGAAACGGAAAAATACGCGCACGTCACCTTCTTTTTCAGTGGCGGACAAGAAGATACTTTTCCTGGCGAGCAACGTATTCTGATCAACTCGCCCCAGGTTGCCACCTACGATTTACAACCCGAAATGAGCGCGTTTGAAGTGACCGATAAACTGGTCGCCGCCATAGAAAGTGGCCACTATGATTTCATTGCCTGCAATTACGCCAATGGCGACATGGTAGGACACACCGGAAACTATCAGGCCACCGTACGCGCCATTGAAGCGCTTGATCAATGCTTGCAACGTATTGAAACGGCGATTCTTGCCAATAAAGGGGAGTGCCTGATCACGGCAGATCACGGCAATGCCGAACAATTGGAAGATGAAGCTACAGGCCAAGCCCATACTTCGCACACCACAGGCCCCGTCCCCTTGATCTACATTGGCCAGCCTGCCACACTGCTCAATGACGGAACTCTTTCTGACATTGCGCCCACCTTGTTACACTTGATGCAATTGCCAGTCCCCAAGGAAATGACGGGGCGTAATCTCGTTCAATTGAAGCACACATAATGCGACCCACGTGACCAGGTATACAACTGCGCTAATAAAACATCTGATAGTTCATGCACTGCTAGGACTCACCTTTTTGTTTGCAGCCGTGATGGCGCACGCCGCCACTTCATCGACTTCAACATCAATAGCTAACAGTGAAGACAAGCTCAAAAACATCCAGTCACATATCACGTCGTTGCTGGATCAACTACGCAGCCGTAAAGACAACTATCAGCAACTTCAAACCACGCTAAAAAAGAATGAGCAGGAAACTGCCGCTCTCAACAAAAAAATCGCCCAAATCCAAACGAAAAATCGCGATCTGGAAACACATATCACCACACTAAACACCCAAATTCAGCAACAAAAAGAGGCTATCAACACAATCAAGCAGTACATGCGTGAGGATATTCGCCAAATTCACCGTCAGGGCCCCGATAATCAACTCAAAATTGTCCTGAACATGGAAGATCTAAACGCATTATCACGAACGCTCTACTATCAGCAAAAAATTATCAGTGCACGACAAACTCAGTTCGAAAAATTCACGCGGGCTCTGAGTGAGCTAGAAACAACACAAACAGCGCTGGCAAAAGAACAACAAGAATTAGCCCTCTCTTACGAAGATCTAGCCAACAAGAAAAAATCGCTTGATAAAAAACAGAAACAGCGACAAAGCACTTTGGCGAAACTGGAACAAAGTATCCACCAGGAAACGAGCGCGATTGAGAAGAAAAAACAAGAAGCCACCCAGCTGCAATCATTGATTAGCAAACTCACGCAACAACAGGCACGCGCAAACGCAAACAAAGTCCACAACTATGGCGCCTCGGAATTTGCGCGCCAACGAGGTCGTCTTGCATGGCCTACAGCGGGCAAACTCATTCACAACTATAACCAACAGCGCCTGGGTAACGGACAGTTGCGCTGGAATGGCGTCATGCTCAGTGGCTCTAAAAATCAGGCTGTTAACGCCGTCTATAACGGTCGTATTGTTTTCGCCGAATGGCTGACCGGTTTTGGGAATCTGGTCATTATTGACCATGACGGAGGCTACATGAGTTTATATGGTCACAACGATCGTATTTTAAAAGCCGTGGGTAGTACCGTAACGAAAGGAGAGCAAATAGCCACCGTTGGCAACAGTGGCGGTAATCTTGAAGATGCGCTTTACTTTGAGATCCGGCACAATAGCAAACCAGTTGATCCCAACGCGTGGTGTAAAAAGTAAACACCGTCAGCATAGTATCGTACGCTCACCAAAAAACCATTTTCTGTCAGGCGCTAGTTTGACATCCCCCGGAGCACGGAGATTCCGAATGCATTTTAAACATTTTAGTTTTAAAGGTCTCAGGCAACCAATGGTGCTGTTGCTCTGCTGGTTTTCCGCAAACGCTTTTGCCGCACCCCAGCAGGACGAGTCATTACCCCTGGAAGAATTGCGTGCTTTTACCGAAGTTCTTGATCGCATCAAAAGTGCGTACGTAGAACCCGTTGATGATAAAACCTTACTGGAAAGCGCTATAACGGGCATGCTGTCAGAACTTGACCCCCATTCCAGCTATCTCAAACCAGACGCCTTCAAAGATTTACAGGCCACAACATCCGGTGAGTTCGGCGGCCTCGGCATAGAAGTGGGCATGGAAAATGGTTTTATCAAAGTCACATCCCCCATTGATGACACACCTGCCCATCAGGCAGGAATAAAAGCAGGTGATCTGATTATCAAGCTCGATGACACGCCAGTAAAAGGCCTGTCCCTTACAGAAGCCGTAGATAAAATGCGCGGCAAACCAGGCACCAAAATTGTGCTGACCATCGTCAGGGAAAACGTCCCCGAGCCGCTTAAAATCGTCGTGACTCGGGCGATTATTACCGTAAAAAGCGTCAAAGCAAAAACACTGGAGCCAGGTTTTGGTTACCTGCGTATCGCCCAATTTCAAGTGAATACAGGTGAAAATCTTGAATCTGCCATAAACGCACTTAGAGCAGAAAATCCAAATCTCAAGGGGCTGATTCTCGATTTACGCAACAATCCCGGTGGCGTACTCCAGGCAGCGGTCGATGTCAGCGATGCCTTTATTGACACCGGCTTGATTGTGTCTATCAAGGGACGAACAGCCAGTTCAGAAATAAAATATTCCGCTTCAAGCAAAACCATTGCCCGGCACACTCCCCTGGTTGTATTGGTCAATGGCGGCTCGGCATCTGCATCCGAAATTGTGGCGGGCGCACTTCAGGATCACAAGCGGGCACTTATTATTGGCACCCAAACATTTGGCAAAGGCTCCGTTCAAACCATTCTGCCCTTGCCCAATAATCACGCCATAAAACTCACCACCGCGCGCTACTACACGCCCAAAGGTCGCAGTATTCAAGCGCAAGGTATTACACCCGATATCCTCGTTGATGTCGCGAAAGTCACAAAGCTTGACCAGCCCCCAATATTCAAAGAAGCGGATCTTCAAGGCCATCTAGAAAATGAGAATGGGAAACAAGTTGCCAACACAAAAAACAATGACAGTAACGATATGGCAAAACTTCTCGCAAGTGATTATCAGTTAAACGAAGCGCTCAATATTCTAAAAGGTGTCAGCATGATTTCAGCTCATCAATAAATCATTCTCGAGTTTAGCCCGCATGATCTTAATCAAAGCCGTATCATTATCGGATTGTTGATGTAATACGTCCTAAAAAGGAACCCCAAGAGCCCATTTTTAGGGTCTGTTGACGTTTCACTGCACTGGTCGATTATATTCGCACCAATCAATAGGAGTTTATGCGGCCTCTGCTGCCACTGGGCTCAAATACTTGTTGTAACTGTGGCCTCGCACGTAATTGTAATAACGAAGGTAGTGCGCAATATCACGCTCGGCATCTGCAACTGTTGCGTAGCGTTCCTTTGGGATCCATTCCTTTTATCGCCTGAAAAAAAGGTCCATGGGAGCGTTGTCCCAACAACTTCCACGCCGGCTCATACTCTGTTTAATATGATAACGCCGTAGCTATCGCCTAAAGGCCTTGCTGTATTGACAGCCTTATCAGAGCTTTCAGTTGTGGCTCCCAGCGGCCTATGACTGTGGCACCACAGGCGCGGAACAAGTCTCTGCGAGTGAATACCTTGATCAAACACGAACCCTGCTGATTCAAGTTTGAATTCTATACTAAATTTTGTTTGACTCATGAGCTTGTCCTAGCTGTTGATGAATGAATTTTATCACCTATCAATCGGTATGAATTCATTAGACCACTACAGCCTATTCAATCCAATTTAACATCATGTCTTTCCGCCGAGACGAGATCCGCGCTGAATATCGTGAACGATAAGATCTTGCCTAGATGGAATTACACCCTCTTACCACAGGTCGATAAATAAACAACTCGGAAAGTTGTTTCGTTCACGCTTCTACCGGTTGCACCATGGGAAGCCATGCTTGGTGCTACAGTGATAGTTCCCATGTTAACCGGTGAAATGAAGCTGAAGGTGCCAGGCTCACAGAGCGGCAAGCGTTTCAGATTGAAAGAGAAGTGAATGTCCGCTCAGGAAATGGGAATCCATTGACTTTGATCCGCGTGCGCACTGGCCGCACTGAGAGCAAAAGAATAGGGGCTTGCGCCGTTATCCAGTAAGCTTGGCATTACTAACAGTCCTAAAACAAAAACGCCCCGAATTTTGGGGCGTTTTTGTTGGTCGTTTCTGTTCGCGGGCGTTGGCCAAAAGAACAAGAGCCAGCGGCAGGCGTCAGGCTTAGTGGAGGCCCTTGATCATTTCTTCTACGACTTTCTTCGCATCACCAAAGATCATCATCGACTTATCCATGTAGAACAGATCGTTGTCTAGGCCAGCATAACCCGCTGCCATAGAGCGCTTGACGATGAGTACGGTGCGTGCTTTGTTGGCTTCGAGAATCGGCATGCCATAGATAGGACTGGCAGGATCGTTTTTCGCTGCAGGGTTAACCACATCATTTGCGCCGATGACCAGAACCACGTCAGTAGTGGCGAAATCACTGTTGATTTCTTCCATTTCCATTACGTTTTCGTAAGGTACTTCCGCTTCAGCCAGCAACACGTTCATGTGGCCAGGCATGCGGCCAGCAACAGGGTGTATCGCGTAACGCACTTTTACACCTTTCTCAGCCAACAGGCTGGCAAATTCTTGCAGCGCATGTTGAGCGCGAGCCACCGCCAAGCCATAGCCTGGAACAATCACTACGCTGTCAGCGTTAGACATCAGGAAGGCTGCATCTTCAGGCGAACCGGACTTGTAGTTTTTCTCTACACCGGTACCGCCACTGCCTGCTACAGCGTCACTACCACCCATACCACCAAAGATAACGTTCAAAAGCGAACGGTTCATGGCTTTGCACATGATATAAGACAAAATCGCACCCGATGAACCAACCAAGCTACCGCAGATAATCAGCACGGAGTTATTCAGTGTAAAGCCGATACCCGCTGCCGCCCATCCAGAATAGGAATTCAGCATCGATACCACCACCGGCATATCACCACCACCGATCGGAGCGATCAGATAGTAGCCCAACACCAAGGCAATAGCGGTCATCAGCAGGAAGGCTGTGTGCGATTCAGTCGTGAAGTACCAAAGACCGGCGAACAGCATCGACGTAGCAAGGCCAATTTGCAACGGCTTGACCCAAGCCGCTTTGAGCGGCTTGGAACCCGCTTTTCCCGCCAACTTCAAGTAAGCGACGACCGATGCAGTAAAAGTGATTGCACCGATAAAACAGCCGAGAAACAGCTCAAAACGATGCACTGCGTCATGCTCAACACCCTCATGATAAACCGCCGCTAGTGCAATCAGCACCGCCGCAAGACCTACCAGTGAGTGCATGAGTGCAACAGTTTCGGGCATCTGCGTCATCTCTACCGTTTTGGCGCGGTAGATACCGATGACAGCACCCCCTCCCATTGCCAGCAAAATCAGGAAGTCGGCGGTGTTGGGGGTCATGATGTAAGTGATAACAATGGAAATGCCCATTCCTATCATGCCGTAAAGGTTACCCTGACGGGCACCCGTGGGAGAAGACAAACCTCTTAACGCCAAGATAAACAGGATGGCGGCAACGAGGTAAAACCAATCAGCGTTATATGACATTTGTTTGCCTCGTTACTTCTTTTTCTTGTTCTTGAACATTTCGAGCATGCGTTCGGTCACCAGGAATCCACCAAAGATATTGATGGAAGCAAGGAAAACCGCGATCGCGCCCAACCAAGTGCTGAGACCCATGTGGAGGTCTTCTGCGGAACCCAAATCAACAGCCTGGAGCATAGCGCCAACGACAATGATGCCGGAAATTGCGTTGGTCACCGCCATCAGCGGTGTGTGCAACGCAGGCGTTACGTTCCATACCACGTGGTAACCCACGAAGACGGCGAGAACAAAAATGGTAAATATGGTGACAAATGGGATTTCGGCCATGATCGTCTCCTTAAGGTTTCTTGTAAACCACTTGCCCGCCAGACACGATAATGGTGGGACCCACCACATCATCTTGCGAGTTGAGGTTAAACGCTTTTGTTTCTTTGTCGTACATCGGCTGCAGAAAATTCAGCAGGTTTCGTGAATACAACGCAGAAGCTTCAGCGGCCACTGTGGCAGGAATGTTGGTATGGCCAATGATTTTAACGCCATTGGCGGTAACCACGTTTTCATTCGGTATAGAGCCTTCGACGTTGCCGCCGGACTCCACTGCCATGTCAAGGATGATGGAGCCAGGCTTCATCTTGGAGACGGTATCAGCAGACACTAGGCGGGGCGCCGAGCGACCAGGGATCAACGCAGTCGTAATCACAATGTCAGCTTGTGACACGTGTTTGGCAACCAGTTCCAGCTGTCGACGCTTGTAGTCGTCAGACATTTCGCGCGCGTAACCGCCCGCGGTTTCTGCTCCTTTCTTTTCTTCGTCCGTCATCTGGACTTCGATGTATTTACCACCGAGAGATTCCACCTGCTCTTTAACTGCAGGGCGAACATCATTAGCTTCAACCACCGCGCCGAGACGCTTGGCCGTTGCAATGGCTTGCAGACCCGCCACGCCCACGCCCAGGATTACCACTCGCGCCGGTTTAACTGTCCCCGCAGCCGTCATCAGCATGGGGAAAAGGCGTTGGTATTCATTAGCGGCCATCAACACAGCGCGGTAACCCGCCAGGTTGGCCTGGGAGGAAAGTACATCAGCGCTTTGAGCACGGGTAATCCGTGGCACCAACTCCATCGCGTAGCAAGTAATACCCTGTTGCGCATAGGCATCAAGGTTAGAGTTATTGTGTGGCGCATAAAGTCCGAGCACGGCAGCGCCACTTTTGAGCAGAGCCACTTCTTCTGCTTGTGGTGCGCGAACTTTGAGC
>Ga0073924_1000267_pt1 | contig 11757 bp, 13 predicted proteins | sample GWRWT4_14Oct14_FD_70957 | JGI IMG/M metagenome (GOLD analysis project Ga0073924, IMG submission 70957) | Sand microcosm microbial communities from a hyporheic zone in Columbia River, Washington, USA - GW-RW T4_14-Oct-14 | ecosystem: Engineered > Artificial ecosystem > Sand microcosm >...
AAAATGTTTCTGCGCGAGGGCGAACGCAGTGATCACATCACTGTGGACACGCCTGTTCCCTACCGGCTTGGTGACCTGATCAAGGTTTTCGACGAGGCAATGGGAAAACTGGAACGCACGGAAGAAGTAGTTTCCTTCTTGCGGGTGAAGTCCAAAATTGAAAGCCTGCGGATTGATCGCCGCTTCTCGTTCATGTTTTCCCGGCTTCTGGTGGATGACAGCATGGGCCGGATATTGTCCCGCATTCTGCGTATTCCCGTAGCAGGCAAACCGGTTAGCATTATCGATATATCTGGTATTCCATCGGAAGTGGTCGATGTGGTGGTTTCGGTGCTGGCGCGCATGATATTTGATTTTTGCGTATGGGCAAGCCATGACAAATCACTCAAGGCGCCCGTGCTGCTGGTGTGTGAAGAGGCGCACCGCTATGTCCCGCGCGATGAGGAAACCCATTTCGGCCCCAGTAAAAAGGCTATTTCACGCATCGCCAAAGAGGGCCGCAAATATGGCGTGGGCCTGTGCCTGGTCAGTCAACGCCCGGCGGAACTGTCCACCAGCGCCCTGTCCCAATGCAACACCATGATAGCGCTGCGTATGAGCAATGTTCGCGATCAGGAATTTGTCGCTAACGCCCTGCCGGAAAGTGCGGGCGGCCTGCTGGCGGCATTGCCCTCACTGGCGCAGCAAGAAGCCATCATTGTCGGCGATGGGGTGACCATCCCCATGCGCATGCGCTTTGATGATCTGGCGCCCGAGCGCCGCCCTGCTTCCGACACGGCGGCATTTTCACAGGCCTGGCGCCACGAGAAGGCCGATAACGGCTTCATCGATAAAATCGTCGAACGCTGGCGCCTGCAAAAGCGGTAAATAAACCTTATTTCCTCAGAATGTAATACCCACACTGCCATCTCTAGAGCAGCCCGCGATCAAGTGGAGTGAAGAAGTGCCCCGCTTGATCGCGGAAAGCTGCTCTAATACCAACGGCCCTATAGCCTGACCTGTCATCCTGAGCGACCCGCCGCGCAAGCGCTGGCGCAGCGGGTCGCTCAGAATGACACAACGGGTCTGATCATCGGGCCGTTGGTATAACACATTAAACATAGGGCAATTTTCTGCATTAAGTTCGAGCTTCATAGCTCGAACTTAATGCAGATTGCCCTATCCGCCTTGGCGTCCCCTATGAGGCGACAGCGGTTTGAGCCGGATTGTTCACGCTTTGGCGTTACCCGGATCGATCGGCACACAGTACAGCTCCAGCCGGTGCCCGACCAGCCGGTAGCCAAGACGTTCGGCGATGGTGCGCTGTAATTCCTCGATCTGTTTGTCGGTAAATTCGACTACTTCGCGGGTCTGAATATTGATCAGATGATCGTGATGGGTTTCAGGCACCTGTTCATAGCGCGCGCGGCCATCGCCAAATTCATGGCGCTCCAGAATGCCCGCCTCTTCGAACAGGCGCACTGTGCGATAGACGGTGGCGATGCTGATATTTGAATCCTGCGCTGAGGCGCGACGATACACTTCCTCTACATCGGGATGATCGTCAGACCCTGTCAGGACGCGGGCGATGATCCGGCGTTGATCGGTCATGCGCATGCCGCGTTGTTCACAAAGTTCTTCGATGGGTGCAACCATGACCGCCTCATTACGGGTAAAATATCGCCAGATAATGCTCCGACTATAGCAGATATGATCTCAGGCGGCACCCGCTATAAATTACGCCGCATAACCAGCGCGTCGCTGGCGCTGGCGGCGCCGGGTTCGGGGGCGTAATAGGCTTTGCGCAGGCCAACATTGGTAAAGCCCTGGCGTTTATACAGGGAAATAGCGGTGGTATTATTCACGGAAACTTCAAGGAACAGGGCTGTCGCGCCGCGCTGGCGCATGCGGGCGGCAAAGTCCGCCACCAGCGCGCCGCCAATGCCGCGCGCGCGGAAATCTGGCAGAACCCCGATCGATAGAATTTCCGCCTCGCCCCCCGCCTCGCTGCCCAGCAGAAAACCGGCGGGAATTGTATCCGCGTCTTTTGGCGTGATCAGCGCGAGCGTTCCCGTGGCGCCAGGCAGCGCCAGCAGACGCGCGATCGCCATCGCATCCCATCCGGCCGCAAAGCAGGCGCCATGCAGCGCTTCAAATATTTCCAGCGCTGCAGCGCCTGCCCGCACAATTTCCACCCCGCCCCCAATCATGCGGGCAGACCAGGCAGTTTTGCATCCGGCGCGCGCAAATAAAGTGGCGTTACCTGATCTCCCGCACAGGCGTCACGGCGCGCCGCAAGTCCGGCGAGGATCGCGGCATCGGGCAGCAGATCGAAATCGCCGGTGTTTATATTCTTCCCGATGCGCGCCGCAAGCGCCCGCGCACCACCGCCGGCAAGACGCATGATAGCGGGTGTTTCGCGGATATAGCTGGCCGCCGCCGCCAGCCCAAGCAATTGTGGCGGGCAAAGCGCAACACCATCCCCAAACGCCTGGAAATAAACCTGATCGTTTCGCGCATCGATGGCGATGGCCAGTGGCGCGTCCCCTGGGATCGCGGCGGCCAGCAGCTCCAGCGTGTTCACCCCCACCAGCGGCAGCGCGCGCGCGGCGCAAATGCCGCGCGCAGCGGCAAGCCCTACCCGAACCCCGGCAAAACTGCCCGGTCCGATGCTCACCGCCAAACGGTCGAAATCACGATATTCCAGACCGGCCTGTCTGCGCGCACGCTCCATCATGGGGACCAGGGCTTCGGCATGGCCGCGTGGCATGGCAGCCCAGGCATGGGCCAGCACCGCGCCATCCTGCCATACCGCCACCGAGCAGGCGCCAAGGCAGGTATCCAGCGCCAGAATCCGCATCACAATATCTTGCACACCTCGTCAAAGCGGAATTTTGGATGGCGCGGGAAAAGCAGGCTTTCGTCGCCCCTGCCAATATTGCACAGAAAATTGGATTTGACCTTGCCGTCGGGGAAAAACTCCTTGTCCACACCGGCATTGTCAAAACCGGACATCGCGCCAATATCCAGGCCAATGGCGCGCGCGGCCATCATCAGATAGGCGCCTTGCAGGGTGGCGTTGCGGAACGCTGTGGTTTCGGCATGCTCTGCACTCCAGTTGAACCAGGTCTTGGCGGTCAGATCATGCGGGAACAGCATCGGTAAATGCTCATAAAATTCAATATCATAGGCAATCAGCGCGCAGACGGGCGCGGCCATGGTCTTGGCCAGATTGCCTTCGCTCAGAAACGGACGCAGGCGTTCCTTGGCGGCGGCTGTGCGAAAAAACAGGATGCGTGCGGGCGAGCAATTAGCACTGGTCGGTCCGAATTTCAAAATATCATAAATGGCGTGCAGTTGCGCGTCGCTGACCTCCCCGCCTGCAACCCAGCCATTATGGGTCCGCGCCGCCCGGAACAGCAGATCAAGCCCCTGATCATTCAATATATTCACCATAATCACGCCTCGCTTTCGTCATCGCGTTACTGTTAAGAAGAAGATCGACCGCCAACATATAGCGAGTGAAAGCCAATTCCAATGTCTGCATGGAATAGATTGAGAGTGAAATTATTATGCCTTCTGTCTGTGGGTGCTTTGGCCTTGATCGCGCCGGTCCATGCGGGCGCCCAGGACCGTGGCCAGGCCAGCGTCTTCATATATCACCGTTTCGGGGAAATGAATTTTCCGTCAACCAGCGTCAGCCTTGCGCAGCTGGAAGCGCATATCGCGGAACTTAAATCCGGACGCTATCAGCCTATGTCCCTTGAGGCGATTGTCAACACGATGGCGGCGGGCCAGCCCCTGCCCGAACATGCAGTGGCGATCAGCATAGATGATGGTTTCGCCTCGACCTACAGCAAAGCCTGGCCCAGATTGCGGGCGGCGGGGCTGCCTTTTACCCTTTTTATCTCGACGGACCAGATTGATGAAGGCTTGGCCAGCCAACTGACCTGGGACCAAATCCGCGAAATGCTGGCAGGTGGCGGGGTCAGCATCGGCCATCACAGCGCCGCCCATCAGCATATGCCCAGGCTCAGCCAGGCGGCAAATCACGCCGATATTATCAGGGCGAATGCCCGCTTCAAGACGGAGCTGGGCTTTCAGCCCGCATTGTTTGCTTATCCTTATGGCGAATTCAGCGCCCGGGACCGTAATCAGATTGCCGGAATGGGCTTCAAGGCGGCATTTGGCCAGCAATCTGGTGTTGTGCATAGCGGCGCGGACCGTTTCAGCCTGCCGCGATTCGCGATGAATGTGACCTATGGCGCAAAGGATCGCTTTGTGCAGGTGGCTAATGCCTTGCCGTTGCCCGCCCTGGATATTGTGCCAGAGGATTCGCTGTTGGGGCCCGAAACCAATCCGCCGGCATTTGGTTTTAGCGTACCCGCGACCCTTGCCAATCTTGACCAGTTGAACTGTTACGCCAGCAATCAGGCCGCCGCCGTCCCGGTGCACCGGCTGGGCGATAATCGCATCGAAGTGCGTATGACCAAACCATTTCCACCCGGGCGGGGGCGCATCAACTGCACCCTGCCTGACAGCAGCGGCCGCTGGCGCTGGCTAGGTCAAGCCTTTGTAATACCCTGACCTGCCGGATTGATTTATTTGATTATTTCTGTCGAAGCGACTTTGGTGGGACAGGCGCTAATGCCATGTAAATTGGCAAAATGTTGCGACTGTGCATAGCTGACAAGGCTGGCGGGCTGCATCGTCTTGCTGGCGGCGTGTATGCTGGCCGCATTGCGGCAGAATTCGCCCCGTTTCTGCATGCCGCGCCGCGAGGATTCATTGGCGATGCGCGTGATGAAACCATTCAACGCCTTGGCGGCGCCCGAACCATGCTTCTGTTTGAAAAAGGCCTGCAGATGCTTCCCCTGAAGCGCCAATTCCGGCTGAAAGCGGGTTACAAAGGCATTATAGTCTGTACGCTGATTACAGGTCAGCGCGGCGACCATCAGTTCGGTCTGCAACATGCGCACCTGTAACGATGCCGTGTCAACACTGGCGGCGCAGGGGGCGGCCTGTGCGCCCGTGCCCGCGATCAGTGAAACGCATATCAGCGCAGCGCCCAATTTTGTGCGGCCCATAATTTTGACAGCGTCAGTTCCTAAACGAAAATTCATCTGCACGTTAATTGATCCCCACAATTTCCCCAGGACACATACTCCTCAGGACATATAAACAATATCCGTTTGGCTGCTGAGCCACGGATAGTATTAATCTTGTGGCCCACACCGGAATAGAATATCTGACTATGGCCAGGGCCGCTAGAGCCATTTGCGTTTTGATTGAACTATCAGGTTCAATCAAAACGCAAATGGCTCTAATTTATCATCTAATTTATCATATAGGCCCTGTTTTCCTGAAGGTTCATATTGGTAGCTGCATCTTCAGGGATACAATGACGAATCTGGCGGAATTGTCTTTGGCGATTCCGTCTGACCCGAACAGCGTCTATGATATTCCCTCATACCCTGATTCTAGCGCATACTGCAAGCATATCAACTTCAAACTCTTCCGGGGCAAAGGAACCGTACCATCATGCCTTACATTGAACGTGGCGGAGCCCGCATTTTCTACAGCTCAACCGGGCACGGACCGGCGGTATTGCTAAGCCACGGCTTCAGCGCCACCAGCACAATGTGGGCGGGACAGATATCAGTATTTAAGACGCAATATCAAATTATCACCTGGGATATGCTTGGTCATGGAGAAAGCGACAGTCCGGATATCCCCTCGCTTTACACCGTAGACGGAACGGTTGCAGATATGGCCGCCATCCTGGATGCGTGCGGCGTGGACAGTGCGGTGATCGGGGGACATTCGCTGGGCGGCTTCATGTCGCTGGCGTTTCACCTGCAACATGCGGCCCGCATACGGGGCCTGATGTTGTTCAATACCGGGCCGGGTTATAAAAGTGACGCCGCCCGCGCAGACTGGAACCTTATGACGGAAAAGCAGGCGCGGGCATTCGCCAGGAAGGGGCTGGATGCGGTGGGCCATAGCGAGGAAATGCAATTGGGCAAACATCGCACGGCCCTGGGGCTGGAGCATGGCGCGCGCGGCATGCTGGCGCAAAATGATGCGCGGGTGATTGATTCGCTGCCAAATGTCGCGGTTCCGGCTCTGGTTCTGGTAGGCGAAAAAGACCGTGGCTATCTGGCAGCGGCGGACTACATGACAGAAAAAATCCCCAATGCGAAAAAGGCGCTGATTGCGGATGCGGGACATGCCGCAAACATTCATCAGCCTGCGGCGTTCAACCGTGCTATGGGTGATTTTCTGCAAGGCTTGCGTTAACGCCTGTGACCGATCTAACCCCAGAACAGCAATTGGCAGATGCGGTTGCTGCTCTTGCGCAGGCGGAGCGGGCCAATGCGGCCAAGTCGCGGTTTCTCGCCGCCGCCAGCCATGATCTGCGCCAGCCCCTGCAGGCGCTCAGATTATTGAATGCCGCATTGCAGGAATATCTGATGACGGATGATATGGCGCTTAACATTGTGCGCGACAGCGATCGCGCGCTGGAGGTCATGGACCGGCTGCTGGGGTCATTACTGGATATCAGCAAAATCGATTCCGGTGTGGTCGTTCCCGATCTGCGGGATTTCACCATCACTGATATTTTCAACGATCTGCGTGGTGATTTCGCGCGTTTGGCCAGAGAAAAAAATCTCGATTTCAGGGTGGTGCCCAGTACGCGCATCGTGCACACCGACCGCGTTATGATCGACGCGATCCTGCGAAATCTGCTGTCGAATGCAGTGCGTTACACAAGTGCGGGAAAAATAATGTTGGGCTGCCGCATGGCGGGCGCGGCCATACGCATAGAAGTTTGGGATACAGGGATCGGCATTCCCGCTGATCAGATCGGCAATATTTTTGACGCGTTTTATCAGATCGGCGCGCCGGAAAGGGATAACCGTCAGGGGTTGGGGCTGGGCTTGTCGATCGTGCAGGGTTATGCACGGCTTTTGCGCCATCCATTGCGGGTACGTTCGCGGCCCGGCGCCGGATCGGTATTTTCTATCGAGCTTCCGCTCGGAACCTATGCAGCGGCTGACGCAACACGGAGAGACGATTCACATCAGGGCGCGGCCTGGAATATGCGGGACCGCCATGTCCTTCTGATCGAGGATGATGAACAGGCGCTGGACGCCATGCAGACATTGCTTGGCGCATGGGCCATGCGTGTGCTTGGCGTGCGCAGCGGGGCTGAGGCGGCGCAAAGCCTGACCCAAAATAAATTTATGCCGGATATTGTGCTCACGGATTTCCGGCTTGGCAATGGCGAGACTGGTAGCGACGCCATTGACCGGATCCGCCCCATCATTGGTGACCGTGTGCCGGTCATTTTCATTACCGGTGATTCCATGATGGAAGTGCGCGCAGCACTTGGGGGGCGCTATGTCTATCTGCTGCAAAAGCCGGTGGCGCCAAGCAAATTACGCGTATTGATCCGCAACCTGCTCAAAGCCTAGCAGGCTGCTGAAAACTCTTCGTTTTGTCATTCTGAGCGCAGCGAAGAATCGCAGCCACATTGAAAACATTAGAGATTCTTCGGTCGTTTCACTCCCTCAGAATGACATTTTTGTGTTTTTCAGCAGCCTGCTATACCCTGTTTGGACTGACGCATAACCCACGCTGTCATTACCCGGAAAAGCCGCGCACAGGCAATTTGCCGGGCAACGGCATATTCAGCCACCCGTTCGCCCTTATTCAGAATATCCCTGAAACGCGCTATATTGATTTCCAAATTCCAAGCGCGCGCAGCGTGGCTTCACGGCGTTCTGTCAGGCCCAGTTTTGCGGGGCCATTGATTTTGGCGGTAACACCTTCGACATCGCCCTTGTCCGCCAGAGGCGAGCATCCGCGCACATCCCAGAATTTGAAAGCAATCAGCGCCGCACTTTGCGGCGCGCGCGCCATTTCGGGGTTTTCTTCTATCGGCAGTTTAACGAGGGCGCCGATATCACGATAGTTGGCGCGTCCTGTTAGCTGCTTATAACCGGAACCCCGGTAACGCCATCCATCGCCGCTGGCTTCATCACCATTGCCGAGCCGTTTGGCATAGACACGGTTGGCAATTGCTTCTGGTCCTGCCGCAATCAGGGTGCGGGCGTCCTGTACGCCTTTGACAGCGGAGAAAATGGCGTCGAGGCGTTCCGGATTTTTATAATTCAGATTTTCCACCATGCGCGTAAAGCCACCGGTCTCAACATAGATCTGCCCCATAAAGTGGCAAAGCCTGCGCGGCGTATCCACCGAACTGGTCTTTCGCGCCATCTCCAATGCCTGTGCATGAACTTCGGCGTCCTTGATTTTTGGCGCAAATTTATGCAGCGTTTCTGTTGTTATCATTGGAAGCCCCTCATTTATGCATGCGCATCTATCTATTTGGCGGGCCTTTCAGCTCCACCTGGTTGCCGTCCGGGTCGTGGATATAGATCGAGGGGCCAACGCCTTGCGCACCATAGCGTTGCTCCAGTTTGCCGCACACAATGTCATGCGCCGCAAGATGCGCGCGGATGGCGGCCTCGTCAAAGGGGCTGAGGGTCAGGGCGAAGTGATCCATATTGCGCCCATCGCGTTTGTCCGGCTGTTGTGAGACATCTATCAGGTCAATCAGCGATGCGCCCGCGCGCAATTGCACCAGGCCGAATGACGGCGCCCGGCGTTCCCCGGTGCAGCCCAGTACGCCGCAGTAAAATTGCAGCGCGCGGTCCAGATCGCGCACACGCAGCACCACATGGTCGATCTGGTTCAGTGTGAAAGGCGGGGCCATGCTCAGTCCTGCTGCAAAAACTGCGCGATTTGCGCATAGGCGCGCTTATCCTGAATCAGAAATAAATGTCCGCCTTCAAAAATTTCCAGCCGCGCACCGGGAATTATCTGCTGCATGGCCTGCATATTGGACAGCGGCGCAATGCCGTCATATTTGCCTGCACAAAGCAGCACCGGCGATTTAAGTTCACCCAATCGCGCAAATGTGTCGTGATCCTTGCGCGCTTCCAATTGCCGCCTCGCCCCCATGGCCTTGCCGGGATCATCCGATCCGATGGTGGCGCTGGCGACCTGCTGTGCGATCATCGCGGCATAAGCTTGCGCATGCGCCGCCTGCCATTGCGCATCATGGCGTGTATCGCTGATTGAAATCATATAGCGCGCGCGGGCCTCAATATCCATACCGCCCAGTTCATGCAGCGGATAGGATGCGCCGCCAATACCCCCAGCGGAAGTGCAGGCCAGCACAAGCCGCCCCACTTTTTCCGGATGCCGCAACGCCAGATGCTGCGCCACCATGCCGCCAAACGAAACCCCCATGACATGGGCGTGCTCCCAGCCAAGCGCGTCCATCAGCGCCGCCGCATCATCGGCATATTCCTGCATCGTATAGGCGCGGCCGGGTTTATCCGTGCGGCCAAGCCCGCGCTGATCATAGCCCAGCACCTGGAAGTGCTTCACCAGCGGGCCGTCAAAGGCATTGGGCTTGAACCGTAAATCCGCGCCGGTGCCATTGATGAACAGCAATTTCTGCCCACTCCCCGCGAGCTCGTAATAAATCTGAATAGCACCGGCCTGAATATGGGGCATTGCGCATTACCTCTTGCGGTCAGATCATATAAAAATCAAGCATCGTATCGGCAATGTCGTTCAGCACGATGGATTTGCGTTTTGCGATGCGCCAGCCATCGCCATGCGGCGTCAGTTCATAGTCGCTCCAGCCGTAATAAAGAATGGTCCTGCTTTCCTGAAACGAATGCACGCTCCAGTTGGCGCGCGCCAAAACCCGCGCGCCCTTCGCCTCGACGCGCAGCAACTGCACCATGTGGCAGGTGCGGGTGTCCTGATTGGCCGATGCCGAACGACCGGTGCGGATGCGGAACACCCGGTCCTCCAGGCCGCCGCGATTGGGGTAATAAATCAGCGAAATTTCGCGTTGCGGGTCCGTGGTGGGCTGGCCGTCATCATCCCAGGCGGGAACCCAATATTCGGCATCATCCGTATACAGAGCAAGCCAGGCGTCCCAGTCCCTGGCGTCCAGCAGCGCTGCCTCCAGCCCCAGAAACCGGCTGACGGACACAAATTGTGAATCCGCCGGGTTCATTGGGCCACCGACAGCTCATGCGCCAGCGCCTTTTGCATGCGCCCCAGCCAGTTTTCGTGGATGCTGATATAAAGGCCCTCATCGTCCTTGCCAGTGCTGGTCATAAGCGCGTCAAAGCCAAGAATCTGACCCTGTTCGTTCACGCCATCGGTCCAGCGCGTGGCGCCGCGCGACATGTCGTTCCAGCGTGAGGCGCGCCCGTTAAAGCCGGTCTGGCAATTATTAAATTCGGTCAGGTCATCCGGCGTCGCCATGCCGCTGGCGTTAAAGAAGTCCTCATACTGACGGATACGCAAGGCGCGCGATGTATCGCTTTCACCCGCAGGCGCGATGCAATAGGTGGTGATTTCGGTTTCATTCACCGACACCGGGCGGATAATGCGGATTTGGGTGCTGGTCTGGTCCATCAGAAATACGTTTGGAAACAGCAGCAGATTGCGGATGCGTTCACACATCCATTGTGTGCGTTGCGGCCCGAATTGCTTCAGATATTTTTCGCGATGTTCAAAATTTGGCCGGTCCTGATAGTTTTTATAATCCAGCCACAGAAGGGCATGGCCATGATCAAAGGCAAAGAAGCCGCCGCCGTTCTGGCCGATGGCGCCCAGATCGGCAACCTTGGTGTCGTTTTTGGATTCGCCTGCAGTCCGGCGCATGGCCGTCATCATATAATTGGCGTGCACCGCATTCACATGATAGCCGTCCAGACCATTTTCCACCTGCAATTTCCAGTTGCCCCTGTAGGTATAGCGCGTGGCCCCGCGCAGCAGTTCAAACTTGCCGCCGGGGGATTGATCTGCATACAGATCAATAAACGTACGCGCGCCGGCCAGATATTCCCGTAGCGGCACGACATCCGGGTTCAGGCTGGCGAAAATGAAGCCGCGATAATTTTCCAGCCGCGCCACGGGTTTAAGCCCCAGTTTTTTGCGGTCAAAATTGGGCGGATAGGCGCCGCCCTTTTCATCGGTCACATTCACAAGCCGGCCCGCGCTGTCATAACTCCAGCCATGAAAACCGCAGCTGAATATTTTCTGGTTGCCGCGCTTTTCCCGGCACACCCGTGCGCCGCGATGCGAACAGACATTGACAAAGCCGCCGATCTGGCCATCGGTCTGTTTCGTCAGCACCACAGGCTGGCGGCCAATTGTCGTGGTCAGAAAATCATGCGGTTTGGAAAGCTGGCTTTCGTGGGCGACATAGACCCAGTTGCCCTCAAAAATATGGCGCATTTCCAACTCGAACAGCGCTTCATCGGTGAACACTTCGCGGTCCAGCCTATATTCGCCTTTGGCCTGATCCCTGACCAGCCAGCCGGACATGCGCGCGCCCAGTTCGTTCAGCGTATCGGTGCTCAGTGCCAGTGCGTTCATGGCGTGCTCCTCCCGGTGATTTTGCCCAAAGCTAACAGAGACCGGCGGGACATCCAATGCGATTATATGTCATCATCCATTGACTTTCACAATTATTGTATATACATTAAATGCGGCTATCCTGCGATGAAACCAAGCGTCAGGCGACACTGGCGGCGCGCGGGCTGGATTTTGCTGACGCGGGCAAGGTGTTTGCGGGCCGCACCATGACCCTGCCCGATGAGAGGCGTGATTATGGCGAGCAACGTTTCATTGCAGCCGGGCGGTTATCGGGCCGTTTCGTGATGCTGATATGGACAG
>Ga0073924_1000270_pt1 | contig 11726 bp, 9 predicted proteins | sample GWRWT4_14Oct14_FD_70957 | JGI IMG/M metagenome (GOLD analysis project Ga0073924, IMG submission 70957) | Sand microcosm microbial communities from a hyporheic zone in Columbia River, Washington, USA - GW-RW T4_14-Oct-14 | ecosystem: Engineered > Artificial ecosystem > Sand microcosm >...
TCGGCGGCGTCCCAGCCTAGTTCGTGGGCCATGATGGCGGCGGCATTTTCCAGCGCCGTCGCACCGGGATGGCCCAGCGTACACAGCCCGGTGCGGCGAAACACCGCGTCTTCCAGTGACAGCGCCATTTCATGTCGCGCCGCATGGCGGATTTGCGCGCCAATTTCCGGCAGATGCGGGGCAAGCGGCATGGCCATGGCGGCGTCTTCGGCTATCAGGCCGGTAATTATATCCATGTGCGTTCCGTAAGCGCGGGCCAGATGTTCAACCAGCGCCGTGTCCAGGGAAGGATGCTGTTTGCAGGCGGCGCCGGTGAATGCCGGGAAATCTGGCATGGCGCCGGGCAGGGGCGTTGATGCCGTGCGGCACGCAATCGGGTCGCGGCCCAGTTTGCGTAGGCAGAGATCAACCACCTGTTCCGCCAGATGGCGCGATGTGGTCCATTTCCCTCCCAGCACGGTGATCAGCCCTTTGCGGCCTTCTTCTTTTGCGTGATCGAAAACTTCCGATCCGCGGCTGGCGCCATAGGTATTTGCGTCCGGATCCGCCGGGTCCGCCACCAGTGGACGCAGGCCTGCATAGCTGTGCAGCACATCGGCGCGGGACAGCCTTGCCTGCGGCAGTCCGCGGTTAACCTTAGCCAGCAGTTCGGCAATATCATTTTCAGTTACAGATAATTTATCAGGATCATCTGTATACGAAGTATCTGTCGTTGCCAGAATGGAGTGTCCCCGCCAGGGCAACACAAAAAAATGCGCATCATCGCCGATCACGGCAATGGCATGGCGTGACAGTGAACGGGTGATTAAATGAATGCCCTTGGAGCGTTGCAACCTAATCGCATCGGGCTTATTTGCTACAACAACAATATAATCCGCCCACGGACCACCGGCATTGATGATCAAACTGGCGGAAATATTAAATTTCTGTCCGTTCAGTTTGTCCTGAACATGGACGCCGTTAATACGGCCCGGTGTTCCATTCAGGCGCATGGCCTGCGCATAATTGGAGATCTGCGCGCCATTGGCCACGGCGCCTGCCAGAAATTCCAGCGCCAGGCGTTCAGGGGTGTGCATCTGGCAATCATAATAGCTCAGCGCACCGGCGGTAGCTGCGCCTTCAAGTAATGGCTCAGCCGCCACCGCCTGCGCGGGCGACAGCGCCCCATGGCCCGGCAGGCGTTTGTCAGCGCTCATGCCTTTGTTGCGGTCAAACGACAGCAGGTCGTACAGCACAAGTCCCGCGCGCAATGTCAGATGCTGCATGCGCGATGCGCCAGGCAGAATGAATTGCAGCGGCGTCACCATATGCGGCGCAATGTTCTGCCAGATGCGCCGCTCGCGCAAAGATTCCCGTACCAGCCCGAATTCGAAATTGCGCAAATATCTCAGGCCGCCGTGAATAAGCTTGGACGAGGCGGACGTTGTCGCGCTGGCAAAGTCGCCTTTTTCCAGCAGTGCGACGCGAAGCCCGCGCAGGCTGGCGTCCCAGGCGATGCTGGCCCCCGTGATGCCGCCGCCGATAATGACAATATCAAACGGCGTGCGGGCCATTTCAGCAAGGTTGCGTTGCATATCAATATCTATGGCGTGCATATAATTTCCCCCGTACCCGCATTATGCCGCCACATGCCGCCCGCAAACTCATTTCACGGCAAAGGGGGGCCAACCCATCCCAAAAATGCTTCAGTCCGTAAGCAGCAGCGTATCAGTGTCACGCCAGCTGCACCAGATCGGGTCGCCGCGAGAAAATGCGTTTGCGCCGTCCGGGTGGAAATTTGTAATACTGGCCATTAACGGATGGCCGGTTCCGATATCGATAAATATATTCGAATAACCGCCAAAATAGGAAATATCCATTATCATTCCCGCTATACTGATCAGACCGTCTTGTGCCGCGCGGTGATGGGAAATGTGAATTTTCTCAGGGCGCACAGCAAGCGTAACACTGCCCCGGGCATTTCCATCCAGTTCCTGATCCCCGAATAATATCGAACTGATCCGTATACGCCCTGGTTTGCCGGCGGGCGCCGCCATGGCTTCAAATAAATTTATTTTCCCAATAAAATCCGCCACAAAGCGGCAGTTAGGGGTTTCATATAATGCTTTCGGGCCGGCCACCTGGCGCACTGCGCCATCTTGCATAACCGCGATGCGGTCCGCCATGGACAGCGCCTCAGACTGATCATGGGTGACGATCAGAAACGTAATACCAACGGTTTTCTGCAAATGCACCAGCTCAAGCTGCATGGCCTCACGCAGTTTGGCATCCAGCGCCGACAAGGGTTCGTCCAGCAATAGCACCTGGGGGCGCATCACCAGGGCGCGCGCCAACGCCACACGCTGGCGCTGGCCGCCAGATAATTGATCCGGCTTTTTTAATTGCTGGCCCGCAAGTTTCACCAGCGTCAGGGCCTCTTCTACCCGGCTCTGGATTTCATCGCGCGCAAGACCTGCAATTTTCAACCCATAAGCAATATTTTCTGCGACATTCATGTGTGGAAAAACCGCATAGGACTGAAAAACCATATTGATGGGCCGCTTATTGGCGGCGACATTGGTCATATTACGGCCATCAATCAGGATCTGGCCTGCATCGGGCGTCTCGAACCCGGCCAGCATCCGCAACAGAGTGGTTTTGCCACAACCAGAGGGTCCGACCAGGGCGAAAAACTCCCCTCGCTGAATCTCCAGCGAAACCGCATCAACCGCCCGCATATCGCCAAAACTTTTGCAAAGCCCTTGCAGGCGAATGATGGGATCGCTCTGGTTTTGCATCATTTCGCCGTTTCCTGAAACTGGCTGCGATAATGCAGGCGCAGTCCGATCGCCGTCAGCCCAATCGTCATGGCAATCAGGATCGTTGACGCGGCATTCACCTCCGGCGTTACGGAAAACCGGACCATGGAATATATTTTCACAGGAAAAGTAACGCTATTTGGTCCGGAGGTGAAAAAGGTAATGACGAAATCATCCAGCGACAGTGTGAATGCCAGTAAACCGCCAGCAAGCAAAGCGGGCGATAAATGGGGAAATAAAATATCACGAAACACATGAAATTCACTGGCGCCCAAATCGCGGGCGGCGTCCGCCAACTGCCGATTAAAACTTTCCAGCCGCGCCCGGATCACGATGGCGGCAAATGGAAAGCTGAACGCGACATGCGCGATCATTATCGCCCCAAGATTTAGCGGCCAGATCAGATCCTGCGGCCATCCGGTGCGGGCCATGAACGCCATCATTGCAATCCCCATGCAAATTTCAGGAATGACAATGGGCATGGCCATAACGCCTTCATATAGGCGCTGGCCCGGAAATTTGAAACGCCACAGGGCAATAGCCGCCAATGTTCCCAGCAAGACGCTGATCAAGGTGCTGAAAAATGCAATGGTCAGGGAATTTGCAAAGGCCTGCATCAGTTCGGTATTTGCGAATAGTTTTTCATAATATTTCAGAGTGAACCCATGCCAGACAATATTGCGTTTGCTGTCATTGAAACTGAAGGCCATAAGCGCCACTACCGGCGCATAGAGAAATATCAGCGTCGCCACCATCACCAGGCGCAAAGGCCAGCGGCGGTGATAGTCGAGCAGGCCGGACGGCGCACGGCGGGTCAGTTTCGCAAATCTTTTCATGGGGCGCGGCCCATAACAGCGCGCCGGCCGATCAAACCCCGCATCGCAAGTCCGAAAAATGCCGCATATAATAAAATAAAGCTCAGCGCCGCGCCAAACGGCCAGTCATTGGCGGCCTTGAATTGCCGGTCGATGACGTTGGCGATCATCTGGCTATCAGGTCCGCCAAGCAAATCCGGCGTCAGATAGGCGCCAAACGCGGGGATAAAGGTGATGATGACGCCCGACACAATGCCCGGCATCGCCAGCGGCGCGATGATGGTGAAAAATGTCCGCACATGCCCCGCGCCCAGGTCAAGGCTGGCTTCAATCAGGCTGCGGTCTATCCGGTCGAGTGCGGCATAGACCGGCAGCACCATGAATGGCAGATGCACATAGACCAGTCCAGTTACCACGGCCCCATCCGTGTACAGAATTTCCAGCGGCGTGAATTGCGCGCCAAAGATTTTCCATAACCAGCCCAGCACGGAATTGACATGCCCATTGCCGCGCAATGTGGCGATCAGCGCATAGGTGCGGATCAGCAGATTGGTCCAGAATGGCAGGATAATAAGCAGCAGCAGCCAGGGCCGGGTGCGGGTGGACGCAAAACTGATGGCCAGCGCCACCGGCAGGCCGATAATCAGACATATCAGCGCCGTCGCGCCCGCAATCCACAAAGATTTCAGAAATATCCCAAGATAGAGCGGCTCCAGCGCGCGTGCATAATTGGCCAGTGTCCAGGTAATATCTATCCCGGTAATACCGGATTTTTCGCCAAAGCTGAACAGCCATAGCAGCGATAGTGGCAGCACAAAAAACGCGGTCAGCCACAGCGCGGGCGGCAGCAGCGTGAACATAAAAACAATCGGGGATTTACGCCAGTTCTCCATCAGGCGGGCTCCATCAACCGGGCGCCATCAGGCGGCAAAAATCCGGGTGCAGGCTTCCTGTCGCAGCGCAATGGCCTTTTCCCCAAAATAGGTGATGGTTTCCGATTTTATCAGCAACGCCTCTGGCGGAAAAATCGCGCTATTCTGTGTATAGGCCTTGTCCATCATGGCCGCCGCCGACTGGTTTGGGGTGGCGTATTGTACTGTGTTGGTGATGCCCACATTTACTTCCGGATCGTGAATAAAATTGATGAAGGCATGCGCATTTTGCGGGTGCGGCGCGCCTTTGGGGATGGCCAGCGTATCCTCCCACAGCGCGCCGCCTTCCGCAGGCAAGACATAGCCTATATCTGGGTCCTCGGCCATCAGCTGCGCAATGTCACCACTCCATTCCATCACCAGATCCACCTCACCTGACGCCAGCAGATCCTGGCCATTATCTTCAGCAAAGCTTTTGATATGCGGTTTTTGTTTGATGATCAGCGCCTCGGCCTGGGCAATTTGTGCGGCATCCGCCGAATTAATGGAATGGCCCAGATATTTCAGCGCCATGCCCAGCAAAAAATCGCATTCCGACATCAGCGAGATTCGCCCGGAATATTTATCACTGTCATACAGCCATTTCAGACTGGCAGGGGGTTCCGGAAATTTCGATTTGCGATAGCCGATGCCGATGGTTCCCCACATATAAGGCAGGCTGTATTTGCGCCCTGGATCAAAGCTCGAATCGGTCATGAAGCGCGGGGTGATATGCCGGATGTTGGGAATCAGGCTGTGATCCAGCGGCTCAAGCATGCCTGCCTCAGCCAGACGCGGTATCCAGTTATTGGTGGGCACAATCACATCATAACCAGGATTGCCCTCACGCAGCTTGGCGAACAGTTCATCATTCTCTGCAAACAGATCTATTTTCACTTCAATTCCTGTTGCTTTGGTGAAATCCCCCAGCGTGGTTTCGCCGATATAGGTGTCCCAGTTATAGAAATTGAGCAATTTTTCCTCTGCGGCGGCGCGGGCAAATTTCGGCATGGCCGTAATGGTCAACCCCATAGCTGTGGCGCCCTGCATGAACCGGCGGCGTGATAGCGCGCTTCGCAGGCCAGAAATCCCTTCGCTCCGGTTCATAATGGCGGTTTCCCCTGTATTGAATCAGCCAGACCCAATCTTGAATGCTTTCTTCGCCAGCGCAATAGGGTATTGAGATATAAGTGCAAGACTTATAAAAGTCTGAAAGAGGGGTCACACAAATGTGCCGGTTTCTGGTTTATAAAGGCCGTGAAATGTTCATGTCGGACTTGCTGACCAAGTCCGCGCAATCGCTGATTCAGCAAAGCTTCAAGGCCCGCGAGCATCATGAACCCCTGAACGGCGACGGTTTTGGCGTAGGCTGGTATGTGCCGGAGGTTGATCAGACGCCCTGTGTCTTCACCAGCGTACAGCCAGCCTGGAGCAATCGTAACCTGCACCGTCTGGCGGACAAAATCCGCTCAACCTGTTTTTTTGCCCATGTGCGGGCGGCGACCCCCGGCCTGGCGGTCAGCGAGGCCAACTGCCATCCGTTCCAGTATGACCGGTTTTTGTGGATGCATAATGGCTCCATCAATGGTTTCGCCAAAATTAAACGGCGGCTGCGCGCCTCGCTGGATGACCATGTTTACAGTATTATCGACGGCACCACGGATTCCGAACACGCGTTTGCCGTATTCCTGAACCGGCTGCTGCCGCGTCTGGATGATTACACTGTGGACGATCTGTCCGAAGCGATGAATTTCACCATCCAGCAGATCGAAGCCTGGCTGCGCGAGGCAGGGGTTACGGAATCGTCGCGGTGTAATTTCGCGCTGACAGATGGCCAGACGGTAATCGCCTCAAAATATGTGGCGGTAGCGGATTCAGATCCGCTGACGCTTTATGTCAGCTCCGGCGACAGGTTTGAGCTGATGAATGGCGAATATCGCATGCGGCCCACCAACCGCCGCCCGCATGCGGTGATTATCGCTTCCGAACCGCTGACTGAAAACCGCAACGACTGGATCCCTGTGCCCAAAAACAATCTTGTGGTGATCACGCCGGAACTGCATGTGCGCTATTTGCCGGTGGTGTGAACGGCGTAATTTGAGTAGAATGCGCAAACTCCCATCCAATGACTAAATGGACGACATGCAGGTAACGATTAATGGCGAAGCCCGTGGTTTTGACGGGCCGATGAGTGTGGACGCATTATTGCGGGCGCTGTCGCTTGATCCGCGTAAAATAGCGGTCGAGCGCAATCGCGAAATCGTGCCGCGCTCAATTTATCAGACCGTGCTGGTTGGTGATGGCGACAAATTGGAAATCGTGCATTTTATTGGCGGAGGAAACAGCGTGGAAGACAAGCCATTGGTGATTGCCGGACGCAAATTCACCTCGCGCCTGATTACCGGTACTGGGAAATATAAGGACTACGCCCAAAACGCCGCCGCCGCCGCCGCCGCCGGGGTGGAAATAGTGACCGTCGCCGTGCGCCGGGTGAATATCAGCGATCCCAATCAGCCGATGCTGGTGGATTTTCTTGATCCCAAAAAATATGTCTATCTGCCCAATACGGCGGGTTGTTTTACCGCCGACGATGCGTTGCGCACCTTGCGGCTGGCGCGCGAGGCGGGCGGCTGGGATCTGGTGAAGCTTGAGGTGCTGGGCGACCAGAAGACGCTCTACCCTGAAATGCAGGAAACCCTGATCGCCGCCAAAGTGCTGATTAAGGAAGGCTTTCAGGTGATGGTCTACTGCTCGGACGATCCCATCGCTGCAAAAAAACTCGAAGATCTTGGTTGCGCCGCCATCATGCCGCTGGCTGCACCTATTGGTTCCGGCCTTGGCATTCAGAACCCAGTGAATATTCGCCTGATTATCGAACAATGCAAAGTGCCGGTGATCGTGGATGCAGGCGTTGGCACGGCGTCGGACGCCGCCATTGCCATGGAACTGGGCTGCGACGGCGTATTGATGAACACCGCCATCGCCGAGGCGAAAGATCCGATCCGCATGGCCATTGCCATGAAGCATGCCGTGATTGCCGGCCGCGAAGCCTATCTTGCCGGGCGCATGCCGAAAAAACTGTATGCCGATCCGTCATCGCCTGTGGGCGGGTTGATTTAGCAGGCTGCTGAAAAACCCTTCGTTTTGTCATCCTGGGCCGCGCCCCACTCTTGTCATGCTGAGCCGAAGGCGACCAGGCTACGCCGAAGCGAAGCTTCAGCTTCGCCCAGGCGAGAGCATCCCCCGCGTGGGTACTCCGCCGATAGGGATTCTTCGCTCTCGCCACGCAGGCGCTGGCGCAGCGGGTCGCTCAGAATGACACACCGGGTCTGTTCATCGGGCCGTTGGTGTTACCCGTTCATCCCCGGTTGCCCCCAAGCTGAAATACGTCCACCATATGCATGATCCAGCAATTGCACCCAGTGCAATGTGGGGGTTTGCGCAGCGCCTGCAATCTGTATCTGGCAGCCAATATTGCCGGTGGCGATAAAGTCGGGCGCCAGCGCCAGCAGATTTTCCGCCTTGTTTTGCGCCAGGCGTTCGCTCATTTCCGGCTGCAACAAGGTGTAACTGCCCGCAGCGCCGCAGCACAAATGCGCATTGCGCGGCATCAATACTTCAAAGCCCGCCTTACGCAACAGCGCTTCAACACCGCCGTCCTGTTTTTGCCCATGCAGCAACGAACAGGCGGCGTGATATGCGACGCGAACGCCTCGCCCGTGCGCGATTTCAGGCAAATCAAGGTCTGACAGAAATTCACTGATATCCCGGGTGATGGCGGATATATGCGCGGCATCCTGCGCATAGCGCGTATCATCACGCAGCAGATGCGCATAGTCTTTTACCTGTGAACCGCATCCGGATGCCGTCATCACAATAGCGTCTAGTCCGCCATTGCGCGCACAACTCATCCATGCAGCGATATTGGCGCGCGCGAAATGTCTGGCGGCGTCTTTTTTCCCCAAATGGTGGCTTAGCGCGCCGCAACAGCCCGCACTTTCAGGCACAACAATTTCAACGCCAAGGCGCGTCAGCAGGCGGATGGCAGCGGCATTGATTTCCGGCGCCAGCACCGGCTGTACACAGCCATTAAGCAGCGCTACGCGAAGCTTTTTCGTTTCGTCCCCCACCCCAAACCCCTCCCCACAAGGGGGAGGGGCTTTATCACCGCGCTCCGCTCTTCTCCCTCCCCCTTGTGGGGAGGGCCGGGGTGGGGGGAACGCCACACCCGGTATCTGTTTCGCCATCACCGCCATGTGCGCCAATGCAGCAGGCAGCAGTTTTGCAAAGGGCGCAGACATTCTGCCCAAGCGTAAGGCGGCGCGAAACCGCGCCGGATAGGGTAGAATATAATTCAGCGCCGCGCGAAGCGCGCGATCAAACAATGGCCGCTGATAGTGTGTTTCGATATGCGCCCGCGCATGATCCACCAGCCGCATATAATCCACGCCCGACGGGCAGGTGGTGGCGCAGCCCAGACAGGACAGGCAGCCATCAATATGCGCCACCGTGCGTGCATCCGGCGCGGCATCGCTTTGCAGCATTTCGCGCATCAGATAAATGCGCCCGCGCGGCCCGTCATTTTCGTCGCCGGTTTGCAAATAGGTCGGGCAGGTGGCGTTACAAAACCCGCAATGCACACAGGCGCGCAGAATTTTTTCCGATTGCGCCATATCTGCATCGCGCAATTGCTCGGGGTTGAATTGCGTACGCATCAGCTCTTACTCAATCGCGCACAAAATCGCTGCCGCGATAGCCTTGCAGATACAGCAGCGCGGTCAGATCTCCATGATCAATGCGCGCGCGCGCGGCCCGCGCCACCACCGGTTTGGCATGGAACGCCACGCCCATGCCCGCAGCCTGTATCATCGCCAGATCATTGGCCCCGTCGCCAATGGCCATGGCCTGATGTTCATATATTCCGTGTGCCGCGCATGTTTCAATCAGAGCCTGCAATTTCGCCTCGCGCCCCAGAATCGGCTCCGCCACACCGCGCAATCCATCTGCATCAAATATCAGACGGTTGGCGCGCTGCGCATGAAAGCCCGCATCCGCCGCCACCCGTTCGGTGAAAAAAGTAAAGCCACCCGACACCAGAAGGGTCTGCGCCCCATTTGCCGCCATGGTGCGCACCAGCGCGCGCGCGCCGGGCATCAGGCGCACGCGCTGTTCATAGGTGGCGGCCAATGCACTTTCCGGCAGGCCCGCCAGAATGGCGATGCGCGCGCGCAGGGCGTCTTCAAACACCAGCTCGCCGCGCATGGCGCGTTCGGTGATGGCGGAAACCTCCGCCTTTTTGCCGGCAAAATCCGCCAGCTCGTCCAGACACTCCACCGTGATAATGGTCGAATCCATATCGGCGATCAGCAGCTTGCGCCGCCGCTGTTCGCCAACATCATGCACAACAATATCAACCGGCTCGCCTTCCAGCGCATCACGCAGCATGTCGTCTATCGCACCCGCCGCCAGACCGCCGCATTGCAACTCGGCGGCAATTGGCCCATCCAGCCATTCGATAGGGCCGGTCATACCGCCCGCTTTATGCAGCACATCGCATAGCGAGGCGATGACAGACGTATCCAGCACAACATTCGCCGGATTGCAGATCAGGGTGATAGTATGATGCATAATTATGGCTATTCAGGTTTGTAGATGACACAGCAACGCGCACTTCTTATTGCAGGGCCAACCGCCAGCGGCAAGTCCGCATTGGCGTTGCGCCTGGCCGAGGCCCTGGCGCCGATGGGCGGGGCAGCCATCGTCAATGCCGACAGCATGCAGGTCTATCGCGAATTGCCTATCCTTACGGCCCGCCCCGGCGTGGTGGAACAGGCCCGTGCGCCGCATTATCTTTATGGTTTTCGCGCGGTGGATGAACCCTGTTCGGCGGGCGAATGGGCGGTGCTGGCGGCCAAAGCCATTGCGGAAGTCTGCGCACGGGGGCAGTTGCCCATTCTGGTAGGCGGCACCGGCCTGTATTTTCGCGCTTTGACCGAAGGCATGGCGCCGATCCCGGAGATCGATCCGGATATTCGCGCCGCAGCGCGGGCGGAAATGGCGCAAATCGGGCCCGAGGCGTTTCATGCCAGACTGGCGGCGGTGGATGCGCAAATGGCCGCGCGCCTGCGCCCCAGCGACCCGCAGCGCCTGCTGCGCGCCTGGGAAGTGTTGAAAAGCACCGGCATTTCGCTGGCTGAATGGCAGGAAAAACCAGCAAAGCCATTGTTTTCCGGTCAGGTGCTGCATGTCGCCCTGATGCCGGAACGCGAAGAGCTTTATGCAAAATGTGACGAACGCCTGGAGGCAATGCTACATGCGGGTGTGCTGCGTGAAGTGGCCGCATTTTCAGAAATGGCCTATGTCAAAAAGCTGGATCCGGGCCTGCCTTTGTTCAAGGCGGTGGGGCTGGCCCCGTTTCAGGCCCTGCTTTTAGGGGCGCTGGAACCCGATATTGCCCTGCAACAGGCCAAAACCGCCACCCGCAATTATGCCAAGCGCCAGCTTACCTGGATAAGAAATCAGATGATTGCGTGGGAAAAGGCAGATACGAAAGATTCGGAAAGACTTTTTCAGGAAATCTTTTCATTAATTATAAAATCAGGCTTGACCGATTAGGCTGTAATCGCTATTGTGCGCCGCTCACGGCTTGAGAAGATGCATTAAGCATATATAGTTATTGGGTTTTTTGTCTTTTCCACAGGTGGCAACTGAAAAATCGGCATTGTCATCCTGAGCGAAGCGAAGGATCTCCCGCGCCAGATTCGGCATTCCACCGATGGGGATTCTTCGCTTTGCTCAGAATGACAGTGAGGGGTTTTTTATCCGATATTTGGACGAAAGAATATGAACGGCGAAAAAATCACCGGGGCGGAAATCGTCCTCAAGGCGTTGCAGGATCAGGGCGTGGAAGTCATATTTGGCTATCCCGGCGGCGCGGTATTGCCGATTTATGATGAAATTTTCCGTCAGGAAAACCGCATCAAACATGTGCTGGTGCGCCATGAACAGGGCGCCACCCATGCCGCCGAAGGCTATGCCCGTTCGACCGGCAAGCCTGGCGTGGTGCTGGTCACCTCCGGCCCCGGCGCGACCAATGCCGTTACCGGCCTGACCGATGCATTGATGGATTCCATCCCGCTGGTGGTGCTGACCGGCCAGGTGCCGACCAAACTGATCGGCAGCGACGCCTTTCAGGAAGCCGA
>Ga0073924_1000271_pt1 | contig 11690 bp, 8 predicted proteins | sample GWRWT4_14Oct14_FD_70957 | JGI IMG/M metagenome (GOLD analysis project Ga0073924, IMG submission 70957) | Sand microcosm microbial communities from a hyporheic zone in Columbia River, Washington, USA - GW-RW T4_14-Oct-14 | ecosystem: Engineered > Artificial ecosystem > Sand microcosm >...
TCAGGGAGTCGATAAAAATCCAAGCCCTGCTTGGCCAGGCTTTGCTGTGCCGGGGGTAAATGTTTGATCAAATACTTCGCAAGCGTGGGATTGTTAAGTTCTAGGGCGCGCACATAACGTTTCCAGGTGTACTCCGGTTTAAAAGCGTTGGAACTCATCCAACGCGTGAAAAGCGGATCACAATTTGCCGGCTGAGGTGTGCCGCTTAACCACATGTCTTGCAAGTTTGCATACGCTTGGGTGCTATGCCCGGTTTCAAGAAGCGACTGCTGGTAGTAACAAATGAGTTGCGGGTCCTGGCTGGTGGTGTAAAAGTTTTTGAAGGACGGCCACTGTTTTGTTTGGGCTAATGAATACAGTTTTCTCGATTTTAGAAATGCTGTGACGGGCAGCGTGGGGTTGTTTGCCATGAACTGCTTGATGTCTTCCGTTGTTTGGCTTGGAATGGTTTGCGCCAGTTCGTAATAACGTAAATAAGGATACAAAGGATAATCACGGAGTTTGGCCTGTGAGGCTAAAAATGTTTTTCTATCCCCTTTTTTCAGTGCTTTTAGCGCGTTGCTGTAGAGCATACGTTGTGTGCTAATGTCTTCAGATTCGAACTGCTGTTGAACTTTGTTTATGGGGATTTGCGTTTTAAGACTCTCCCTGAAGGGTGAAAATTGGGTTCCTTCCTGAATAAGTGGTGGCATTTTAGGGCGCGTAGGTGAAACAAAGGGCGACTCCGTTGCAAATTGCGCGTTTGCCTGCGTCGTAGTTAGAACTGGCTTGTTGAAAGATCGGGCTGATGGGGAATCTGACGCAAGTACCCCTGTTGCATAAAGTGTGGTGTGAAACAGACACACATTGATTATGAAAATACGTAACAAACGTTTTACGTCACCCGTGATGCGTGTCAAATAACTGTGCTGATGCCCCTGCATGCTGATGTTAGGATTCCTGTATGCCTGCCAAAGACAGGTAAAATGGTCAAATGGTTTGAAAAATGTATAAGAGGAAGTATATGTAATAACGCGTTAGAGTGCCTTGATTCCGCGGATGCACGGAATCAAGGAGTCAAGATAACTAAGCGGCGCACATGAAAATGTGCTTAAACCTGATAATACTCGCGGTACCAGGCCACAAAACGTTTAATGCCTTCTTCAATGGGCGTGTCTGGTTTATAGCCCACGTCCTTGATCAGCGACCCAACATCGGCGTAGGTTTCGGGCACATCACCGGCTTGCATGGGCAACAGGTTCTTTTCGGCTTTTTTGCCCAGACAGTGCTCAAGAATTTCAATGTAACGTAAAAGTTCAACCGGATTATTGCTGCCAATATTATACAGTCGATAGGGTGCTTTACTGGTCGCCGGATCGGGTGACAGGCTGGACCAGTCGTTATTCGGGGTGGCAACGTGGTCCAGCGTGCGAATTACCCCTTCAACGATATCGTCGATATAGGTGAAGTCACGTCGATGATGGCCATGGTTAAACACATCAATGGGTTTGTTGCCGAGAATGTTTTTGGTAAACAAAAACAGAGCCATGTCCGGTCTGCCCCAGGGGCCATATACGGTAAAGAAACGCAGACCTGTGGTGGGTAAATTAAAAAGATGGCTGTAGGTGTGTGCCATCAGTTCGTTGGCTTTTTTACTGGCCGCATACAGGCTGACCGGATGATCAACATTGTGATGAACCGAAAAAGGCATTTGCGTGTTCGCCCCATACACCGAGCTGCTGGAGGCATAAACCAGATGCTCGACCTGGTGATGCCGGCAGCCTTCAAGGATATTCACAAAACCCTGTATGTTGGACGACACATAGGCCTGAGGATTTTGCAATGAATAACGCACACCGGCCTGGGCGGCGAGATTGACCACGCGCTGTGGCTGATGTTTTTTAAACAGTGCGGCAATGCCGTCTGCATCTTCAAGCGACAAACGAATATCGGTAAAACGCGAATGACTTGTGAGTCGGGCCAGTCGGGCTTGTTTCAGCGTAACATCGTAATAATCATTGAGATTATCCAGACCGATGACTTCATCGCCACGCTCCAGTAAACGCTGTGAGAGGTGAGAACCGATAAAACCTGCCGCGCCAGTAACGAGTATTTTCATGAGTGCCTGGGTCTATTGTGATAGTGAATGATGGGCTAGAGTCTGGCATCAACCGCTTCTTTGGGAAACACGTGTTTAATGTCAAAAATAACATGATCTTTTTTGCACAGGCTGTGTAGTTCTGCCACTGTCATTTCTTTGAACTGTTTATGCCCCACGGCCACAATAACAGCATCGTATTGTTTGGGCTCAAGTGTTTTGATCAGTTTGACACCGTAGTTGGCATAAGCCTCGTCACTGTCTGCCCAAGGGTCATAAATATCGATACTGGCATTGTAGTCGGATAATTCCTGGTAAATATCGATCACGCGGGTATTGCGTAGATCAGGGCAGTTTTCTTTAAAGGTCAGCCCCATGATCAGGATTTTGGCTCCGACAATATGAATACGTTTTTTGGTCATTAATTTGGCGACACGTTCGGCGATATAGCGCCCCATGCTGTCATTGATGCGACGGCCGGCGAGTATAACTTCCGGTAAATAACCAATGGCCTGGGCTTTATGGGTCAGATAGTAGGGGTCAACGCTGATGCAATGCCCGCCCACCAAGCCTGGACGAAAGGGCAAGAAGTTCCACTTGGTGCTAGCCGCATCCAGTACTTCTTCGGTATCAATGCCCAGTTTGGAAAAAATCATGGCCAGTTCGTTAATCAGGGCAATGTTAAGATCCCGCTGGGTGTTTTCAATGACTTTGGCTGCCTCAGCAACGCGGATAGATGAAGCCTTGTGTGTGCCGGCGGTAATGATTTGCTGATACAGATTATTCACGGTTTCGGCTGTTTCAGGGGTGGAGCCGGAGGTGATTTTAGTGATACTCGGCAGGCGATGGGTTTTATCGCCGGGATTAATCCGCTCCGGACTATAGCCGGCAAAAAAATCCACGTTGAATTTTAAGCCTGATGCGGCTTCCAGTTCGGGAACACAAATTTCTTCGGTTGCTCCTGGATACACCGTGGATTCATAAATCACGATATCACCCTTTGACAGTACGCCCCCGATGGCTCTGCTGGCACTGATAAGGGGGGTTAAATTGGGGTTCTTATGCTCATCTATGGGTGTGGGAACGGTCACGATGTAGATATTGCATGCTGCGAGCTGTTCTATGCTGTCGGTGAAAGTCAGATGCGTGCTGCTGGCAATATCGCCGGCTGAGACTTCTTGCGTTTTGTCCTGATTTTTCTTGAGTTCCGCAATGCGTGTGCTGTTGATATCGTAACCTAGGGTATGAAGTTTTTTTCCAAACTCTACGGCTAGAGGCAAACCAACATAGCCAAGGCCAATGATGCCAATCTGTGTGCGGGTAAAATCATGCATTGTGTCTGTCTCGTTTAGACTGGAGGGTGAAAATAATTCAAGTAATTATAAACCACAATAGACGATAAAAACCCCCTTAAAATGGGCGCGTTGGTATTTGAGAGGTGGATAAAATTTTATTCATAAAACGTTTGGATACGTTTTATACAAAAACAATTTATGACGACTGCGCGCGTACTAAAAGCACACACCAAGAAACCCCCTTCATAGGTTTATGTGTTTGCCAGCTCTTCGCTTGATTACTACGCTTATAACGGGCTTATTAATTCTCGGTTGTTTCCTTGAACTGTGTGAGGAGGGTGTTAGAATCCACACTCTTGTAAGCCATGTGAGTTCCTTTCGTTAATCTAGCGGTTTTTATCCAGTCTGATGATAAAGCTTTTTAATCAATATTTCAGGGTGCCTTTTCTTATCTTGGCGGGTGTCGAGTTTAGCCTTGCGACGCTGGCTGTGTATTTGGGATATGTATTACGCACAAGCATGAATGACTGGGATGGAGGTGTTTTGTCCCCCATGGCTGTCGTTGTGGTGAGTAGCTCTTTAATTTTTAGCATGTTGGCTATGGGTTTGTATCAAAGCCGCTCACGTGAAGGCTACGAAGGCGTTATAGTGCGATTGGGCGCGAGTTATGCGGCGGCACTTATTTTGATCTCGTTATTTTTTTATATATTCCCTTTCGTGCATTTGGGCCGAGGGGTGCTGGGGCTGGCGTTAATAACAAGCTTTTTTTCTATGTTGATTGTTCGTTTTATCTTTATGAAAACGGTTGACGAGCAAGCATTAAAACGTCGTGTTCTGGTTTTGGGTGCGGGTGAAAGAGCGGCATTTATTTTTCAGCGAATCAGGCGAAAATCCGATCAGCGTGGTTTTTTTATTGTGGGTTATGTGCCTGTGTCAGAACAGGTGCAAAGAATTCCTGGCGAGTATACGTTACTTGTTGAAGGCGGCTTGCGAGATTTTGTAATTAATAATCAAATAGACGAAGTCGTCGTTGCTATTGACGACATGCGGCAAAACTTTCCTGCGGATGCTCTTCTGGATCTCAAACTCACGGGCACCGTCGATGTGGTCGATGTTGTGACGTTCTTTGAGCGGGAAATGGGTAAAATTGAAACACGCATGCTGTACCCTGGCTGGTTAATTTTTTCAGAAGGTTTTGCGCGAGGCGCTATCAGAAGTTTGATTGAGCGTATGTTTGATCTTGCCAGCAGCTTTCTGATACTGATGCTGACCTGGCCTGTCATGTTGTTAACCATGTTGGCGATTAAGCTGGAAGAGGGCAAGGATGCGCCGCTTTTTTATAAACAAACCCGTGTGGGTTTTAATGGCCGTTTGTTTGACGTGTTGAAATTTCGCAGCATGCGTCAGGATGCTGAAAAACATGGTGCCGTGTGGGCGCAACAGAATGATCCCAGAGTAACTAAAGTAGGTGCATTCATTCGAAAGTATCGTATCGACGAATTACCTCAAGTGGTAAACGTTTTTGTAGGAGAGATGGCTTTTGTGGGGCCGCGCCCGGAACGCCCCGAGTTTGTAAAAGATTTAAGTGAAAAAATCCCGTATTTCTCTGAGCGCCATCGGGTTAAACCGGGCATTACCGGCTGGGCGCAGCTTTGTTATCCTTATGGTGCATCCGATGAAGATGCCGAACAAAAACTGCAATATGATTTGTATTATGTAAAAAACCATAATTTATTGCTGGATTTGATTATTCTGATTCAAACGGTTGAAGTGGTCTTGTTTGGTAGAGGACGCTAGCGAAGCGGCACGTATTGCAGTTTGCTGTGCCAAGCAGGTGTTAATAACTTTTTTATACTTTTGGCTGAAGGGTGTTTTAAGTAATGAAACAATTAAACGCATATGTACTAATCCTATGGACGCTAGCACTTGTGACTGGATGTGCCGGGCAATCAGATAATGTGTCGCACCCGGTAATATCATCAAGTGCCGCTCAAACAAACAGTGTCGTGCAAGCGCCTCGTTCCGCGCCAAGCGAAAAAGAACTTCATTACAAGATCGGTGTGGGTGATAACGTTAATATTCATGTATGGCGCAATGCTGATCTTTCTACCACCGTGCCGGTGAGGCCCGATGGTTATATTTCCATGCCGCTGCTGGGTGATATTAAGGCGAGCGGTCTGGGGCCAGAAGAATTAAGCGACGTTATAGAGAAAAAACTAGCGGGTTTTCTCAAAGATCCCAGAGTCAGTGTCATCATGCAAGGTTTGAGCAGTAATGAATACATTAATCGTGTCAGGGTCACCGGTGCGGTGAATCATCCGACCTCGATACCCTATCGTGAGGGGATGACGGTGCTGGATCTTGTTCTGGATACGGGTGGGGTGAATCAGTTTGCAGCAGGCAATAAAACCAAAATCTACCGCAAGGTTGGAACGAAAACAGAAGTATTGGAAGTCAAGCTGAAAGATATTCTGGAAAAAGCCGATTTAAGCACCAACTTTGCCATTCTGCCGGGTGATGTTATTACGGTGCCGGAGCGCTTGTTTTAAGCCTTTTTAGTGGATGCTGCTTAACAGGCTCTTCACATACTGTCTGGACTTTTTTAAAGTGCAGCAGGTCGAGCGTCTATCTATTTCAGCCGCCGCACTTGATTCGCTGGTCAGGCGTCCCCATATCCCCGTCAGCCTGCGTATGCTTTTCAACTGACGGGTTTGCTCTTCTCGTCAAACACATTCATTGCTTATCTGGAATATATTATGCGATTTGATGGCACTCAAACTTATGTGGCAACCGATGACCTGAAAACGGCGGTCAATGCGTCAATTACCTTGCGTCGTCCCCTGTTAATCAAAGGGGAGCCTGGAACCGGCAAAACCATGTTGGCCGAAGAAGTGGCTGATGCGCTTGGGCTTAAACTTTTACGTTGGCATATTAAATCGACCACCAAGGCGCAACAGGGTTTATATGAATACGATGCCGTGTCACGTTTGCGTGATTCCCAGCTGGGCGATGAGCGTGTGCATAATATTTCCAACTACATTGTCAAAGGCAAACTCTGGGAAGCTTTTGAAGCTGATGAGCCGGTGGTTCTGCTTATCGACGAGATTGATAAAGCCGATATCGAATTTCCCAACGATTTGCTCAATGAACTCGATAAAATGGAATTTTTTGTCTACGAAACGCAGCAACTGGTTAAAGCCAAGATACGGCCCTATATTTTTATAACCAGTAATAATGAAAAAGAATTACCGGACGCCTTTCTGCGTCGCTGCTTTTTTCATTATATTAATTTCCCCGATCGGCAAACGATGAATGAAATCGTTGCAGTGCACCATCCTGATATCAAACAAACCTTGCTCAAAGATGCGCTGGACGCCTTTTTTGAGTTAAGAGACATTCCAGGCATCAAAAAGAAACCGTCTACATCAGAGCTGATTGATTGGCTGAAATTGCTTGTCGCCGATGATATTCCAAATGATGTGCTACAAAATCGGGACATGAGAAGTGCCATCCCTCCCTTGCATGGCGCCTTGTTGAAAAATGAACAAGACGTGCAATTGCTTGAGCGTCTGGCTTTTATGCGTCGCCGCGAATTCTAAGAAGAACCCTGTATGTTGATTAATTTTTTCTTTAGTCTGCGCGAGGCAAAAGTTCCTGTCACCATTCGGGAACTTCTGGACTTGCTTGAAGCGATGAAGCAGCACCTCGTTGATTATGACATGGATGCTTTTTACCAGCTTTCGCGCACCTGTTTAGTCAAAGATGAGCGTTATTACGATAAATTTGATCGCGCTTTCTCGCAGTATTTCAAGGGAGTTAAAGATACTGCAAACCCAGACTTTCTAAATGCCAATATTCCTGATGAATGGTTGCGTAAAGCAATGGAGCGTCATTTTACCCAGGAAGAGCTTGATGCTTTGCAGGCTATGGGCGGGCTCGACAAGTTGATGGAACAATTCCGCAAACTTTTAGAAGAACAAAAAGAACGGCATCAAGGAGGAAATAAGTGGATTGGCACGGCGGGTACCTCGCCCTATGGTGCTTATGGCGCCAATCCCGAAGGCATGCGTCTCACCGGTGAAAGTCGCAACAAATCGGCGGTAAAAGTCTGGGAAAAACGCCAGTTTCGCAATCTTGACGATAACCATGAACTAGGCGTGCGTAATATTAAAATGGCGCTCAGACGTTTACGTCGATTGGCACGCAGTGGTGGGGCGGAAGAATTGGATATCCATGACACCATTCAGGCCACAGCCGATAAGGGTGGTTTGCTGGATATCAGAATGATGCCAGAGCGACGAAATCGCGTTAAAGTGCTGCTGTTTTTTGATATAGGCGGTTCGATGGATCCGCATGTCCGTATTTGTGAGGAGTTGTTTTCCGCTGCCCGCACAGAATTCAAAAATATGGAATTTTATTATTTCCATAATTTTATTTACGAAGGAATCTGGAGCGATAACCAGCGGCGTTGGGAGGAACGTACGTCTACCTGGGATGTTATTCATACCTTTCCCTCAGACTACCGTGTGATTTTTGTCGGTGATGCCAGTATGTCGCCCATGGAAATCAGTTCGCCTGGCGGCAGCGTTGAACATTACAACGAAGAAGCCGGCACCGTGTGGATGCAACGTTTACTTAATCATTTCTCAAAAGTGATTTGGCTAAACCCTGAGCAGGAAGAGCAGTGGCGCAATGTGGCTTCTATTCGCCATGTCAACGCGTTGATGAATAATCACATGTATCCCCTAACGCTCAAGGGTATCGAAATGGGTATGAAATACCTGAGTCGATAAAAACTGAATCATAAATCACGTCGATCATCATCAGACTTGTCTTGTCTTTCTTGAAAAAATAAAGGCGAATCCCCATCTGTTGGTTTCAAATTAATTTCGTCCAATCCATTGAACAAAGAGATCAATTCCTATGACAGTGACTGCCGAAAAAGAAACCCTCGGGTTTCAAACTGAAGTAAAACAACTGCTGCATCTTGTTATTCACTCCCTGTACAGCAATAAGGAAATTTTCCTGAGGGAGCTGATTTCAAATGCCTCCGATGCTATCGACAAGTTGCGTTTTGAAGGGCTGCATAACGAAGCCTTAATGGAAAATGATTCAGAACTGCAGATTCGTATCGCCTTTGATAAAGACGCCCGAACACTGACCATCAGTGATAACGGTATTGGCATGTCGCGCGAAGAAGCGATCAAAAACTTGGGCACCATTGCCAAATCCGGCACTGCCGAATTTCTTAAGAACATGACCGGTGATCAGCGCAAAGACAGCGCGCTTATCGGCCAGTTTGGTATGGGATTTTATTCAGCCTTTACTGTGGCCGATCGGGTGGAAGTATTTAGCCGTCGAGCGGGACTGGCTGCTGATTTAGGTGTTCGCTGGGAATCGGATTCTTCCGGTGAGTTCAGTGTCGAAAATATTACTAAAGCTACGTGCGGCACGACTATTGTGTTGCATATCAAAGAGGGTGAAGAAGAATACACCGACGGCTGGCGTTTGCGCTCAATTATTCACAAGTATTCAGACCACATCAGTGTGCCGATTGTGATGAGCAAGGACGTCTATGGTGAAGACGACGAAGCAGAATCAGCCCCCGCACCTGAAGACGAAGTGGTTAATAAGGCAACGGCGCTGTGGACTCGCCCCCGTACTGACATCAGCGACGAAGAGTACAAGGAATTTTACAAACATATTGCGCACGACTACGAAGAACCCCTCAGCTGGAGCCATAACAAAGTCGAGGGTAGTTTGGAATACACCAGCTTGTTGTATATTCCAAAACGTGCGCCTTTTGATCTGTATCACCGTGAAGGTGCTCGTGGTCTCAAGCTCTATGTTCAGCGCGTGTTTATTATGGACGAAGCGCAAAGCTTTTTGCCTTTGTATCTGCGTTTTGTCAAAGGCATTGTTGATTCAAAAGATTTGTCACTTAACGTATCGCGTGAGATTTTACAGAATGATAAATCCATTGAAACGATGCGTGGTGCCTTAACCAAACGTGTTTTAGACATGTTAAGTAAAATGGCTCAAAACGAGGCTGAAAAATACCAGGAATTCTGGAAACAATTTGGCCAGGTGCTCAAAGAAGGTGTCGGCGAAGATTTAACGAATCGCGATAAAATTGCCAAACTGCTTCGTTATGCCTCTACCGAGTCCTCTGGCCCGGAGCAAACCGTGAGTCTGGATGACTATCTAGGCCGGATGAAAGCCGAGCAGAAGAAAATTTATTATTTAACAGCAGAATCCCATGCGGCTGCAAAACACAGCCCGCATCTGGAAATTTTCCGCAAAAAAGGCATCGAAGTTTTATTGCTGACCGATCGCGTTGATGAGTGGTCCATGAGTTATTTGCGTGAGTTTGACGCCAAACAATTCCAGGACATTACCAAGGGTGAGCTGGATCTGGGTGAACTGGACAGTGAAGAGGATAAAAAAGCCCATGAGGTACTTGAGAAAGAAGCCGAAGGTTTGCTCAGTCGCTTAAAAGCGGCGCTCAGTGATAAGGTGGAAACTATTCGTATTACGCACCGACTCACCGATTCGCCGGCCTGTTTGGTACTCTCTGAGCATGACATGGGTGCGCAAATGCGGCAGATCATGGAGGCGGCAGGTCAGGCGCTTCCGCAATCAAAGCCCACGATGGAAATCAATCCTGAACATTCCTTGATTATGCGCTTGGATAAAGAGCCGGATGAAGATCGGTTTAAACTGCTAGGCAGTATTTTATTTGATCAGGCTGCATTGGCGCAGGGGCAGGCCCTTGACGATCCAAGCGCCTATGTTAGTCGGGTTAATCGTTTGTTGCAGGAACTCATGGCATAGCAATGCCGTTCTGACTCTGAGTCATGCCGTTAAGGGTGTGGCTCAGGGTGTAAAGTCCTGCACAGGTTTTCTGAGTTTCCTTTTCTTGAACCTGAGCTTGAAATATTTTTGTTGTTTATTGGTAACACTCGCCACCAGGAATTAGACATCTATTAAATGCTAACTAAGCTGAAAATAGGCACATGATGAACTGTCATCGTATGCAAGCAAATACAGCATGGATTGGGCTGGCACAGCGTAATAAAAATAAAAACTAATGTGATGGCATTTTTTCTCTCTATGAGTGCCAGCTATAAAGCAAGCTCTTCTTGCGTATATTTGCAGAAATACAAGTTAATTAACCGATTTGCTACATTAGCTTGGTTCTGAAGTATTTATGATGAACTGTAGGTTGTCCCTTGAGTAAAATGACTTCCTTGGAGGTGATTATGCAGGCCTTGATATCCCATGAGCCGATCAATCGTCAACTGGCTGAAGAGTCGCAGCGTGATCTGTTGCCCCAGCTTTTAGATCATATGAAGCGTGTACAGGAGCTGGACGATGGCTACCAGCTTTTTTTTGCAGCAGATGATCATGTGTTAAAGCTCGTTTGTGATTGGCTCTTGGTCGAAAGGGTGTGTAATCCTTTCTTGCGCTACAAACTCACCATCGAATCAAACAATGGGCCCATTGGTGTAGAAATTTGCGGCCCTGCCGGTACCAAAGGTTTTCTGATTTCTGAGTTGGCCTTAAAACGGTGGTTGCAATAGGTTTTACGCCTATCTGAAGACGTTTCATTGATCGAGTTCAAACCGTAAATAAGTGAGTTTGTCGTTAGTTCATTTTTTATTGGTATAGACAAACGCCCCTTTCTTTATTCAGAGCAAATTAATTTCAATTTTCGGGCAAATAATTTTGGTCGAGATAATGCTTTGTGGTCTAATTCGGCGAATTCACAAGAACATGCCGCAACTCATGCAAAAAAAATTAGTTTTTTATTTTTTGATTATTTTGGCCCATTGGGCGCACGCTGGCACCTTGGCCGAAGGGAAGCAAGGTGCTGTTGCCTCGCGTTCTGCGCTGGCTTCCCAAGTGGGTGTGGCTATCATGCAGCAAGGCGGCAATGCGATTGACGCCGCTGTTGCCGTGGGTTTTGCCTTGGCGGTGACTTACCCCTCTGCAGGCAATTTGGGCGGTGGGGGATTTATGCTCATTCACACCCCCGAAGGTGTTCAGGCGCTGGATTTTCGTGAAACAGCGCCTGCCTCGGCTACGCCTGACATGTTTCTCGATGCTCAGGGCCAGGTCATTGCCAATTCATCGGTGACCACGCCGCTTTCATCCGGCGTGCCTGGTAGTGTGGCGGGTTTATTGGCGGCATGGGAAAAATATGGCACTTTGCCGCGTGCGCAGATTATGGCGCCGGCGATAAAACTCGCGGAACAGGGTTTTAATTTGCCAGCGGATATCGCCGAACAAATTGCGGGTCATTATGATGAATTCAG
>Ga0073924_1000276_pt1 | contig 11609 bp, 9 predicted proteins | sample GWRWT4_14Oct14_FD_70957 | JGI IMG/M metagenome (GOLD analysis project Ga0073924, IMG submission 70957) | Sand microcosm microbial communities from a hyporheic zone in Columbia River, Washington, USA - GW-RW T4_14-Oct-14 | ecosystem: Engineered > Artificial ecosystem > Sand microcosm >...
CAGGCTGGCGTCGGTTTCCTGAAATACGGTGTACAGCCGTTCCACCAGATCCTGGCATTGCCGCGCCAGATCAAGATCAAGTCCCAGTGCGAAGGCGATGCGCCGGCCATGATGCGGCTGTACGCCAGCCGCCGGGTCGACCGTCAGGGTAATGATTTTGTCGGGTGTTCTTGCGGCGACCTCTTCAATGTCCATGCCGCCTTCGGTCGATGCGATAAAGGCGATGCGCGATGTGCTGCGATCCACCAGAAGCGCCAGATATAGTTCACGCTCAATGTCACAGCCCTGCTCGACATAGATGCGGTGAACGACTTTGCCCTCGGGGCCGGTTTGCGGCGTTACCAGGGTCATGCCCAGCATGTGTTCGGCTTCGAGGCTGACCTCACCGATGGATTTGACCACCTTGATGCCGCCGCCCTTGCCGCGCCCGCCTGCATGAATTTGCGCCTTGATCACCCAGCTTCGGGTGCGCAGCGCATTTCCGACCTTGACCGCCTCATCGGGGGTGAACGCAACGCCACCACGCGGAACGGCGATGCCAAATCCCTTAAGTACCTGTTTTGCCTGGTATTCGTGAATATTCATAACATCAAGGGTCCATAGTTTGGGGCAGCCGTGTCAAACAATGGCACACGCCAACCACTTCTTCGAAGCCCTGGCCTCCGCAAACAGGCGGCGGCAAGAGATACGAAGCCTCGTTCTCGCTGCTGGCCCCTTCCCCCAACTTCCATGATTTTGGTTAATGAACCCTAACCATGAAAGCGTGACGTTTCATTTCCCCTTTAGGATCGCGGATTTATTTTTTCCCGCTTTTGCCCAGTTTCGGGCTGATCTTTTTGCAGGCCTGAACGAGATCGCGCACAGCAGCGACAGATTTTTCGAACATTTTCTTTTCGGCGGCGTCCATCTTGATTTCAACCACCCGCTCCACGCCCTTGGCGCCGATAATGACCGGCACGCCAACATACAGATCCTTCACGCCATATTGGCCCGTCAGATGCGCCGCGCAGGGCAGCAGGCGCTTTTGATCGCCCAGATAGGATTGCGCCATGGCGATGGCGCTGGCCGCCGGTGCATAAAACGCCGAACCGGTTTTCAGCAGGCCAACAATTTCCGCGCCGCCGTCGCGGGTGCGCTGGACAATCTGTTCGAGCCGCTTGGCGGTGATCCAGCCCATTTTCACCAGATCGGTCAGTGGTATGCCCCCCACTGTCGAATAACGGGTCAGGGGAACCATGGTGTCCCCGTGCCCGCCCAGCACGAAGGTCGTGACATCCTTGATCGAAACATTGAATTCTTCCGCCAGGAAATGCTGGAAGCGCGAGGAATCCAGCACACCCGCCATGCCGATGACCATATTTTGCGGCAGGCCGCTGACTTCGCGCAGCACCCAGACCATGGCGTCCAGCGGGTTGGTAATGCAGATCACAAAGGCCTTGGGGGCATATTTGCGGATGCCTTCGCCGACCTGTTCCATCACCTTGATGTTGATGCCCAGCAGATCGTCACGGCTCATGCCCGGCTTGCGCGGCACCCCGGCGGTCACGATGACCACATCGGCCCCCTTGATGCCCGCATAGGTGTTGGCGCCGGCAATTTTCGCGTCAAAACCATCAACCGCACTGGATTGCGCAATATCCAGCGCCTTGCCCTGCGGCAGGCCTTCCAGAATGTCAAAGATTACAATGTCGCCCAGCTCTTTCAGCCCGGCCAATAGGGCCAATGTGCCGCCAATCTGTCCGCCGCCGATAAGGGCAATTTTCTTGCGCGCCATGATTTTTCTCCGCTGATCTGAGCTATAGTGTTAACTATATGGCTAGTAGCGCGATTTTTGCCGCACTGCAAGAGAACGTACACGGGAAACCGGGGTAATTTCGTCTGTTTCGTGAAAATATGACAAGCGCATGTTCCGGCAGCAAAGCCGGTTTCCAAATCCTGACAGCCATGTTAGGTAAAAACCATGCGGGTGTAGCTCAATGGCAGAGCAGAAGCTTCCCAAGCTTACGACGAGGGTTCGATTCCCTTCACCCGCTCCAGTAAAATCAATAGCTTATTCTGACGCTCAGATTTATATAGCTTTTTTTGTGACAAAATGTGACACTCTACTCAATTACAGGGTGTCTCATGGCTACGATCTGGAAGCGCGGACCCCATCAGTTTTGCGTTCGAGTTCGGCGCAATGGCGCCTCCGAAACAAAGACTTTCGAGACGCGGCGCGGGGCCGCTGACTGGGCCCGCATCATGGAAGGCAAGGTCACCGGCGAGGAAACCCTCGACGTTAGCAAAGCGCGTGACATGACGCTCTTGCACGCCCTTGAATGGTACGAAAAGATCATAGTTCCAAATACCCCGAGATCAACGAAGGGCAAGCTAACTCAGGTGGCCTATTGGAAAGCGAGCAGGTTCGCCAGTTGGTCGCTGGTCTCACTGCATCCGTGGGACCTGATCGACTGGCGCCGGGGGGTTCTGGACGAAGATAATGCCGAAGATGGCGGGCAGATTGGTCCAGATGCCGCTTTCGCAGCGCAGACATGCGTACACCGGCTTAATCTGATCTCACATCTCTATGGTCAGTGGTCTCTGATTCACAAGATTCCCCTCGATAACCCCGTCGTACGCGGCGTACGGCCATCACTCGATAATGGGCGGGGCCGCCGGCTCGATCCGCACCCTGATGAAGATGGTAATACTGAAGAGGACAGGCTCTATAAGGCTTGCGATGCGTCAAATTCGAAGTGGCTGGGAGCTGCTGTGCGTATCGCGATAGAAACCTGTATGCGGCAGGCGGAGCTTGCTGGCCTGACATGGGACCGCGTTGAGTTGAAGGGGCCGCATCCCCACGCCGACTTGCCAAGAACCAAGAATGACCGGCCGCGGCGCGTTCCGCTGAGCACGAGAGCTGTTAAGGCGTTCCGTTCTCTGCTCCCGAAGGGTGTCACCGCCATCGGGAAGCAAAAAGTTCTGCTGATCGAAACACCGCGCGCAATCGGACACGCATTCCGGGCTTCGGTGAAGGAAGAGAAGTTTCCTGATCTTCGCTGGCACGACCTCCGGCATGAAGCCATCAGCCGGTTATTCGAGAACTTTGCCTTACCAGTCGCAGATTGTGCCGCTGGCGGCGATCCTTGCCGACATTGGCGATGCGTGGGAGCATGAAGCGAACCGCGCAAGGCTAATCCAATGGTATTGGCGTGTTCGGCGAGCTGTACGGGTCGGCGGTCGAAACTCGTATCGCCCGTGATTTCATGGAAGTTCCGGTTTGGCTGAGTGGCGGGTCGGAACCTTCCACCGTAAGCGAAACGATCTTCCGCGCCGACCGCCTGAAAACGATGCGGATGCGGCTTTCAGCGGCCTACAAGGGCGTGAACGCGCTGCTGATGAAAGAAGGCGCGCAGGATTTCCGGTCAGGCCAGAAATTCGATCACACCGTATTTTTCGGCGAGAATGTCGATATCCACCACGTTTTCCCGCAGGACTGGTGCAAGAAAAACGGCATCAAGCCCGCCATTTACGATTCCATTATCAACAAGACGCCGCTGTCCTACCGCACGAACAGGATCATCGGCGGGATCGCGCCGAGCGAATATCTGGCGAAGCTTGAAGAGGGCAACAGCTCAAGCCCGCCGATTAGCGGCGAAAAACTCGACACATATCTCCGGTCGCATCTGATCGACTCCGCCCTGCTCAGAGAGGACGCCTTCGCCGCCTTTATGGATGACCGGCAAAAGCGCCTCCTTGGTCTTATCGAACAGGCAATGGGCAAGGCAGCCTATACAGGGAACGTTCCCGAGGAAGGCGAAGATGTCGAGGAAGACGAGGACAATTCGGAAGCGGCCATGACAGTTTCTATCACTTGACCTGAAGCGAGATTACACTGGATCAAAATGATCCCAATCGAGGCGTAATTTGTTGCCCCGTACTGCGCCTTTCGGCAGGGCCTTGCGGTCGATCAGCTTGCCCCTCACCTCAAAATCGGCGTTGATTTTCACGATCAGGACTTTGCTGAAATTCCGGTCGAGATTGAGGTTGACGACATTGCAGGATTTGAACGGCGTGATCGTCTTGACCTCCACAAGGTGGTTGCCGAGGCGGCCATCCGATCCTTTGGCATAGTTGCGATGCAATTGAATGCCGTGGGTGATCGCACCGTAGAGTTCGCCTATGTCGCCATAAACCTGCAAATGCTTGCCAGTGAGGTTGTGGTATTCCTGCGCCGTATTGATGAGGGATTCAAAGATCGGCACCAGCGAAAGATCGGCGTTGGGATAGCGGGCGCGCCATTCCTTATACTGAATTTGCTGATTGATTTCATCCCAACTCACCCACTCGCCGTCATCCCAAATAGCGTTGGTGGAATCGAACTCCCCACTCATGGTCGTGCGCTCCTGGCGGGAAACAATACTCGTTCGAGGGCATCGGCGAGACCTCGCCGCCGGTCGGCGGCAAGCTTGTCGAGATTTCGCTGCTTCCATTGAACGGCGGGAAGTTTCTGCGCCTCCGGAATGTCCAGCAGCGACCAGTCCGGTTCTCCCCGCTTGAAGCCAAGCAGGAAATGACGGTGCGCCTCCGGCATTTCGCCAACTATCGCGGCGATGACTTCCTCGCGCGCGGCTTCAAGGTCGGCAAACTCGACTGCCGCCTGTGTCATCCCGACGAAGCCCCGCTCAAATTCCTCGGCGAGCGGTTTACGGGTCGGGGCAAGAATTTCGGCCATCGGGCGATTGTGGCTGATGACGTAGACCAGGAAGGCACGGCGCAGCGCGTCGCTTATGCCTTCATTTGCCAGTAGATCGCGCACGTCAAAGAGGTCGCGCGGGTGCTGGCGGTCGAGCGCCGCCACAATCTTTCCCGCATAAAGGTCGGCGGACGAAACCACCTGCATTTCGGCAAAGCCGAAAGCTTCTTCCACGGCGGGCACAACACTGGTCACAACCGGATCATAGACCGTGCCGCGCAGCACCGGCGTCACCTCGATCTTGATCTGCGCATCTGCTGTCCTGACGATCAGCTTTGTGACGATATTCTCGTCGGCTGAGCGTGAGGGATTGACGCGCGCGCCGGGCATCCCCTGCTCGATCCCCTCTTTGATCCGCAGCATGGCCGCGTCGATAGCGGCAAGCGACGTCGCGCGATCTTGGACCGGCAGATAGGTCAGGTCGATGTCAACCGAGAGGCGCGGCATGTCGCGCACGAAGAGGTTGATGGCGGTGCCGCCTTTGAGGGCAAAGGCGTTCTCCTTCGCCACAAAGGGGATGACGCGAATGAGAAGAGAAACCTGCTGCCGGTAATTATCGAGAAACGCCATGAGTCTCATTGCCCTCCAAGGTCGGCGGGCACGGTGATATTGTAGCGCGGGTCAAGCTTGCCGCCTTTAACCAGGACGCGCTTGCCTGAACCGAGATCGACGCGGGAGGTATCGAGCCTTGCACGCCACGCATTGCGATGGCGGTCGGCGAAGAACAGAAACAGCCGCTTCACTTTCACGCTCGCGCAAGCCTCAAGAAGGGTTTGCAGGCGGCGTGGACTGAGATCGCTCATCCCTTCCATCAGGGCATCGACCTGCTGGAAGCTCTCATGCTCGGGCAGTTCGTCGAGCAATTCGAGGACGGCCCGCTCCTTGCTCGCATAGCGTATGGGATAGGTGGCAAGGCCACCCGTGCTGACCATAACCGGGCTCGGCTCCGGCGGTGCATCTGCATCGCCGGGAAACAGCCGGAGGCTGTTATGCCAGCGGAAATCCATATCGAGCGGTAAATCAGTGAGCCATGTCGGCGGGCGCTTCGGCCCGTATAGATGAACCTCGCGCACCGCTGCCGAAAGGTAATGGGCATAACCCTGCTGTTCGAGCGCGGTGCGACCGCCAACGGTGAGCGGATATTCCAGCACAGTTTGAAGCGAGATAACGGCCTGCTGCCATGTCAGCGGTGTGCGCGAGCGGCGGTAGACGCGCCGCGCGGGGCTTTCCAGCCAGCCAGCGCTGACATATTGGCTCCGCAGCGCCGATGAATAGCCGTGGGCTTCCATCCATGCGGCATCGGCAAGAAGTCCATCGGGGAGTTCCTGCTGGAGCCGGTTTAACTTGCTGTCAGAACGCATAGCCATACTTAGCATTCTGCCAGATTCGTAAACTTTCGTCCAGTTTATAATTTCCCTGATTCCCTAAGTGAGGCTTAGGGTTTTCGGCATTCTATAAACCTGATGGCGATCAGCCATAGCCGCCGCTGGCCGCCAGCGGCGGCCAGCGCGCCACAGGCCGCGCAGCGTCACCCTCAAAAGAGGGTGAGCTGCCGCGCGGCGGCGGCTTGGCGCTGCCACGCGGGCGACGCGGTTTCTTCGTCGAGCCAAGTGCGCACAAGGGCCACCGGCCCGCTCATGGCGGCGACGGCGTGAGCCGTCGTGAAGTGCGAGCGGTAGCCGGTCTCGCTGATCGGGAGCGGCGCGCGCTCTGGCGCGACGGCCTCGATTTCGAGGTGGGCGGTATCGAGCCCGTAGTCGTCGGCGAGGCTCAGCCATCGCGGCTCGTAGCTGATGGTTGGATACCGCTCCAACTGTGAACGAGGTCAAGTGGAGGCATGCAAAATACTATTTTTCAGATACAATTGTACGTTGTATCATATTTTCAGAAAAAGTTATCGCTTTTCAGAGATCGTTGAGTTATTGATTTTCAGCTCATCTTTCCAATCCGGTGCACAATTCAGATCAGGATCGTGGTTTTCAGATGTCCAATCCCCTCCCCGAACCGGAGAATGGCCTCACCGTCTGTGGTGAGCCATTGCCCGAGCGGACGCGCCCGGCCGGCTATGCGGCATTGATCGCCGCGTATGGCCTGCGCGTCCCGCCGCCGGACGAGATGGTCGCTATCGGCGACCGGCACACCTACCGGCATGAAGGCCGCTGGCGCGTCCTCACGCCGCGCTACAATCCTGACAACACGGTTGCGGGGCAGATCGAATTTGCGCTCCGGCATGAGGGCGTGGACCTGGCCGTTTTGAACGCCTTGTTCCAGGTAATTTCGCCCGAGGAAATTGAGGCTTGGGTCCGCGCCGCGCCGACCGGGCAGTATGCGCGGCGGACGTGGTTCCTTTATGAGTGGCTGACGAACCGGCGGCTTGATCTGCCCGACGCGGCGCGCGGCGCTTATGCTGGCATCCTTGATCCGGACCGGCAGTTTGCGGTTGCCGGTCAGACCGTCACCCGCCACCGCATCCGCAATAATCTGCCCGGCACACTGGACTTCTGCCCGCTGGTGCGGCGCACACTGCTGCTCAACGCGCTTCTCAGCGCGGATCTGGCAGGCGATGCGCGCGCGGTCGTGCAACGAACGGCGCCCGATCTCATGGCGCGGGCCGCCGCCTTCCTGCTGCTTGAGGATTCGCGCGCGTCCTATGTCATTGAGGGTGAGCGGCCGCCCCAGGACCGGCTGCAACGATGGGGGCAGGCCATTGGCGAAGCCGGACGGCGCCCCCTGAGCGGCGAGGAATTGCTCGCCCTGCAACGGCTGGTCATCGGCGACGCCCGGTTCACGCGGCTTGGCTGGCGGATTGAGGGCGGATTTGTTGGAACGCGGGATCGCGAAACCAACGCCCCGCTGCCGGATCATGTGAGCGCCCGCGCGGAGGATGTGCCTGCCTTAATGGATGGTCTCATCGCCTATGCGGAGCGCGCCGGGACAGGCGGCCATGTGCTTGATCCCGTCGTGGCGGCGGCCGTTGCCGCATTTGGATTCGTCTTCATTCATCCGTTCGAGGACGGCAACGGACGGCTGCATCGCTGGCTGGTGCATCATGTTATGGGCCGGAGCGGCTTCAATCCGCCGGGTGTGGTCTTCCCGGTGTCCGCAGTCTTCCTTAATCGCATTGAACGCTACCGCGCCGTGCTTGAACACTTCTCACGGCCCCGTCTTGCATTGACCCAGTGGGAAACCACACCGCAACTAAATGTCCGTACACTGAATGATACGCGCGACCTGTTCCGGTTTTTCGATGCGACGGTCCAGGCGGAATTTCTGGCGGAGTGTGTCGTCGAGACAATTCGGACAACGCTGCCTCGGGAAGTTGACTATCTGCAGCGGTACGATCAGGCGAAGCGGCGCATAGAGGCGTTCGCCGGGATGCCGGATGCCCGCTTCGATCTGATGATCGGCCTTCTGCGTCAGAACGGTGGACGTTTCTCACGGCGCGCGCGGACACACGAGTTCACCCGGCTAACGGACGAAGAAGCCACGGCGATCGAGGCCGTCTATGGTGAACTGCTAGGAAATTTGGACTCATAGGCGCCAGATGGTGTGGTAGCATTAGCAGGCTAGGTGAACCTGCCCAAATCCGTTGAGGAATATCCCGGCATGCTGCGTGCGCAGGGGTTGCTGGCAATTCATCTGACCGCGCCGCTATGGAACGAACAATGTCACCGAAGAAAACGCTCAATACCAAAAACCTGGAAGCTCTCGGCGCCCAGCGCCTCGCCGAATTGCTGATCGAGATCAGTACTGGAGATGCCGCCGCCAAGCGCCGCCTTCGGCTTGAGCTTGCCGGTGCGGAGAGCCCGGACGAGGTCGTCAAAGAGGTGCGCAAACGGCTGACGACGATTGGCCGGTCGCGCTCGTTCGTCAATTGGCAGAACCGGCGCGTTCTCATGGAGGACCTGGAAACGCAGCGCCGGGCCATCGTCGAGCAGGTCGCCAAAACGGATGCCGTCGAGGCGCTCGACTTGATGTGGCGGTTCATGGTGCTTGCGAACTCGATTTTCGCGCGCTGCGACGACAGCAGCGGGGCGGTGATCGGCATCTTCCACGCCGCCAGCACAGACCTCGGCGTAATTGCCCGAGCCGCCAGGGCCGACCCGTACAGGCTGGCGGATCAGACCTTCGAGGCGCTGACCCGGAATGACTACGGTCAGTATGATGACCTCATCAGAGTTCTGACACCGCCTCTGGGACGGGAGGGATTGGAGCACCTGAAGCAGCGCATGATCGCGCTCTCCAGGGAGCCGGTTCAGAAACCGCCTGCAAAGGAACGGCGCGCCATTGGCTATGGATCGGGTGGTCCGATCTACGCGGACGAGATTGCCGAACGCTCCCGTGTCAGCACTGTTCGCCTAGCGCTGATGGAGATCGCCGACGCGCAGGGCGACGTCGATGCCTTTATCGGGCAGTACGACGAAGAAACCCGAAAGGCGCCGAAGATCGCGGCCGAGATTGCCCAGAGGCTTTTGGCTGCTGGCCGTTCGGAGGAGGCTCTGAAGATCATTGAGGCTACTGTTCATCGCAAAGCCGGTAGCCGGGGTTGGCCGGATTTCGAGTGGGAGGACGCCCGGATTGATGTGCTCGAGGCTCTCGGGCGGGCCGATGAGGCTCAGGCCACGCGTTGGTCGTGCTTCGAGCGGTCCCTGTCGGCCCAGCATCTGCGCGCCTATCTAAAGCGGCTTCCCGACTTCGACGATGTCGAAGCTGAGGAGCGCGCACTTGATTACGCACTGGGTTCCAAGAGCCTTCTCCAATCGCTGTCATTTCTCGTGTCCTGGCCTTCCCTCGACCGGGCGGCCGCACTCATTTCCCAGCGGGCGGGCGAGCTGGAAGGTGACCATTACGAGATACTGACGCGGGCTGCCGGGGCGCTCGCGGGCAAGCACCCGCTCGCCGCAACGCTCGTGCTGAGGTCGATGATCGATTTCTCGCTGAAACAGAGCCGGTCCAGCCGGTATCGGCATGCCGCCCGCCATCTCATGGAATGTGCGAGCATCGCTTCGGTTGTCATGGATTTTGGCGCCTTCGAGACACACAGCGCCTATGAGACCAGACTGCGGGCGGAGCATGGGCGCAAGAGCGCGTTCTGGTCCCTGATTTCTTGAGTGCAGGATTCGAGCGCCAGAAACACTATAATTCATCTTGCGCTGCCATGGACTTCAAAGGAGTTTGACCAGGAAACGAGTTCTGGCAACGCCTGAAGCAGATGATTTGAGAAAGCCGTAAGCGGCACTTGATCCGTGCGGATCGTTTGTGACAAATTGTGACAATCTCTCCGGTAAACACCGGGAGGTAGCGGTAAACAGCGGTAACCCAAATCCAGATTTTTCAGAGGGTTATGCGGTAAGTATCTGAAAAATAATGTACTTAACCTGCTTCCCAAGCTTACGACGAGGGTTCGATTCCCTTCACCCGCTCCAGGCATACCAAATGTGATGGCAGCAGAAGACCCATTGAAACCGCTATTGGGTTTCAATGGGCAAAGTGTGATTAGGCTTAATCGCGACGCGGACGGCGTTCCCTGCCGCCACCGCCACCGCCACCGCCGCCAGCCGGACGTTCGCGGGGTTCCACGCCGGGAATTTCCTCGCCGGTTTCCTGATTGACATAGCGCATCGAAAGCCGGGTTTTGCCGCGATCATCGGATCCCAGATATTTCACCCAGACGCTGTCGCCTTCCTTGAGCATACCGGCAACATTTTCGACCCGGCCTTCGGAAATTTCCGAGACATGCACCAGACCGTCTTTCTTGCCGATAAAGTTGACGAATGCGCCAAAATCCAGAACCTTGACGACCTTGCCCTGATAGATGCCACCGGGTTCCGCTTCTGCAACGATGTCCTGGATCATGGCCAGCGCCTTTTTGACACTTTCTTCATCGGGCGAGGCGATCTTGATGATGCCTTCGTCATTGATATCCACCTTGGCGCCGGATTCAGCGACGATACCCTGAATCACTTTGCCGCCCGAACCGATCACTTCACGGATTTTTTCAACCGGGATGGTGATGGTGGTGATGCGCGGCGCATTGGCGTTCAGATTGCCACGTGAAACGGTCATGGCTTTCGCCATCTCACCCAGAATATGCAGGCGTCCGCCCTTGGCCTGGCCAAGCGCGATCTGCATGATTTCTTCGGTGATGCCGGTGATCTTGATGTCCATCTGCAACGAGGTTACGCCCACTTCCGTGCCCGCCACCTTGAAATCCATGTCGCCGAGATGATCTTCATCGCCCAGAATATCGGACAGGACGGCGAAGCGCTCACCTTCCTTGATCAGGCCCATGGCGATGCCTGCAACCGGGCGCGTAATTGGCACACCCGCATCCATCAGTGACAGTGATGCGCCGCAGACGCTGGCCATCGAGGACGAACCGTTGGATTCGGTAATTTCCGACACCACGCGAATGGTGTAGGGGAAGTTTTCATACAGCGGCAATACTGCGCGCACCGCCCGCCAGGCCAGTTTGCCATGGCCAACCTCGCGCCGTCCGGTAAATCCAAAGCGGCCGGTTTCACCCACCGAATAGGGGGGGAAATTGTAATGCAGCAGGAAACGTTCCTTGTACGAACCATGCAGCGCATCGACCCATTGTTCATCCTCGCCGGTGCCCAGCGTGGTAATCACCAATGCCTGGGTTTCGCCGCGTGTGAATAAAGCCGCGCCATGGGTGCGGGGCAGCACGCCAACCTCGGCCAGGATCGGCCGCACATCCGCCAGACCACGGCCATCGATACGCTTTTTGGTGTCGAGAATATTGCCCCGCACCACATCTTTTTCCAGCTTCTTGAACTGTTCGCCAACGCTGGGTTCCAGATGCAGGCCAAGCTCTTCCAGACCAGACAGAACGGCCTTTTTCACCGATGCA
>Ga0073924_1000281_pt1 | contig 11591 bp, 10 predicted proteins | sample GWRWT4_14Oct14_FD_70957 | JGI IMG/M metagenome (GOLD analysis project Ga0073924, IMG submission 70957) | Sand microcosm microbial communities from a hyporheic zone in Columbia River, Washington, USA - GW-RW T4_14-Oct-14 | ecosystem: Engineered > Artificial ecosystem > Sand microcosm >...
GTTGATAGCCATATTATTTTCTCAAAGGCTAAAGATAAATCACCAAAACATTGATTGCAATTATTATTTATACTTAATCAGCACTTGTGTGATGGATGAACAATTCGTCTTCCCCATCGCTTGGCCGGAATAGAACATGGAGGCGGCCTATGTGTCTGTGACGGCGGTCACAGGTTTTTAAGAAAGCGCTAATAAACCGGAGGAAATAACCGGGCTTCACTCTGCGCCTTGATGCGCCCCATTGATCACCCGGCGCATAAGGATGCTGTGGGCAAGAGACGCCGGGGCGTAAGGGGAAGGTAAGGATTTCGGGCGGGGTGACGCCGTGAATGGGGCTATAAACTGATTCTATCTTGTCGCGATCTGTTCTACGCTCATCCAGACATATCAGGGAGACAGCATAATGGGCGCGCGCACAGGGGCGGAATATATCAAGGGCTTGCAGGATGGGCGGCGCATTCATGTGAATGGCGCGCTGGTGCGCGATGTGACGCAGTATCACGGTTTTCGCGGCGTGGTGGCGGAGCTGGCGCGCCATTATGACCGGCATCATGAGGCTGAATTACGCGATCTGCTGACCTTTGCATCTCCGCACGACGGCGCACGGGTCAGCAATTCGTTTCTGGCGGGTACAGACCGCGCACTGATGGAGGCGCGCGTGGCGGGCGACCGGGCGCGTTCGCAATATACTTACGGATTGATGGGGCGGCTGCCGGATTTCATGAACGCCTGGGTCACCGATATGGCCATGGTGCCGCATGTGCTGGGCGCGAAGGACAAGAAATTCGCAGATAACGCCAGCGCCTATTACGCGCATTGCCGCGATAAGGATGTGTGCATGACGCACACATTGGTTGATCCGCAGATCGACCGCACCAAAGGCCCCGATGCGCAAGCCTCCATGCGCATCGTCAGGGAAACCAGTGCGGGGATTATCGTCAATGGCGCGCGCATGCTTTCCACATTGGCCCCTGTCAGCGATGAATTACTGGTCGGTCCGTTCATGCCGCGCAAGCCGGGCGAAGAGGCCTATTGCGCCGCCTTTGCCGTGCCAGTGGCATCAGAGGGGCTGCGCTTTGTGGCGCGTGAAACCTATGATCAGGGCCGAAGCCGGTTTGACCGGCCCCTGTCCGGGCGCTTTGATGAAGGCGACGCGATTGCGTTTTTTGATAATGTGCTGGTGCCGTGGGAGCGGGTGTTTGTTGCCGGTGACATCCGCGCCTATAACGCATTGATTGTCGCCTTTCCCGGCCATGTCGGATTGCAGGCGGTTATTCGCGGCACGGAGAAACTTCGCTTTATGACGGGACTTGCGTGCCGGCTCGCCACGGTCAGCGGGCGCGATAAAATGCCACGCTATCAGGAAATGCTGGGGGAACTGGTCGGCTATGTGCAGATCGCCGAAGGGCTGATCACGGCGGCGGCCAATGAAACCCTGCGCCGCATCGAAGCCACAAAGGAATTGATGGGCGCCAAGGCGGATTATAGCGAGACCTTCGAAGTGGCGCGGGGCGTGCATCCGTTCCACAGCTTTGCCGGCGGCGCGGCCATGCGGCAATTTTTCCCGATGGTCAATACGCTGGTCTGCGATGTGATCCGGCGGGTGGGATCCAGCGGTTTTGTAATGACGCCAACCGGAGACGATTTCGACAATGCGGAAATTGCGGCTTCATTGAATGACGTGCTGGCCGGGCCCGAAATGGAAGCCCGCAAAAAAGTGCAATTGCAAAAGCTGGCCTGGGACGCCGTTGCCACCGAATTTGGCAGCCGCCAGGAACATTACGAAATATTTTTCAGCGGCGATCCTTACGCGGTAAGAATTCAGCAATTCGGCGCACCTGAACGCGGCCGCTGTGAAGCGCTGGTGGACAGGCTTTTGGGCGAAGCGCAGTGAGCGCGCATTAATCAGCGCGACGGCGCTAGAGCAGCCCGCGATTAAGTGGAGTCACTAAGTGGAGTCACTTTGTCACTCCACTTAATCGCGGGCTGCTCTAACACATCAAAACATAGGGCAATCAAGGGCGGGCAGAGAGGTTCAGGATGGAAATGCGCTCGCTTAACGCGCCTTGATCAGGTTATTGCTGGCTGGTGGCGACCAAGGCGGCCTGGGTGCGATTTTCCAGTTCCAGGGTTTTCAATATGGCCGAAACATGAATGGCGATGGTGTGTTCCGAAATGCCCAGAAATTTTGCGATGGCAGCGTTGGAATTGCCTTCGCTCAATAATTGAAATACCTGCTTCTGGCGCCGGGTCAGGTTCGGAATACGCGCCGCCGCCGCAAGGGTTGCAGCGGAGGATTGCGGGCGGGTGACGGGGGGCTGGGCGCCGCCCGGGATGCTTTTCTGATTGCTGGCGGCAACCCCAAAAATTTGCGGCGGGATATATAATTCGCCCCGTAAGACCATCTCAATGGCGTATAGCAGCGTATCGCCGGGAGCGGATTTGGGTACAAAGCCCATCGCACCGGCGTCGAGGGCGCGCATCACATCCTGACGGTCTTCGGCCATCGAGACGATAATAATCGGTACGGATGGCGCCAGTTTGGATATAGCCGTGATTTCTTCGAAGCCGGAACCATCCGGCATCCATAAATCCATTATGATCAGATCCAAATCCGGATTATTACTGGCAAGTTGGCGCGCTTCGGTAAAACTGCTGGCCTCAAGGAAAGTGTTAATGGGCCGCGCCAGTCGCGACAGGGAATGACGAAGCCCTGTGCGAGAAACCCAATGGTCGTCTGCGGCAAGTATTTTCATGAACATATTACTCAAAGTGGAAATATGATTTCATAGCACTACTTTCTGATAGTTAGAATAGCATAGTTTCTCGTTTATGAAAATATCACTCTTAACTCCAGGGGCTCTCCCGCGACATAGTGCGCAAGATTTCTTAAAAAGACTTTATCTCCTCTAGGCTCCATCAAGGGGCTGGCGGCGGCGCAATGGGCAGTAACCCTGACCCGGGGATGATCCCAGAACGGGCTTTCAACCGGCAGCGGTTCCGTCTCAAATACATCCAGAATGGCGCATTCTGGAATGGCGCGCGAAAGACTATCCAATAGCGCTGCTTCGTCAATCAACGCGCCCCGTGCGATATTGACCAGCACGGATCCAGGCTTCATCGCCGCCAGAAACGGGCCGTTAACCAGGCGCCGATTGCTGTCATTTGAATCAGCGGTCAGGACCACGACATCCATCCGGGGCAGCGCCCCTACAATGTCCACCGGGCGCAGCATCGCGTTAGCGGGCTCGGCGCCGGTAGGATTCCGGCGGACCCCGGTGACATGCGCTTCAAAGGCCATGGCCCGTTTACCAACTTCCTGGCCAATATTGCCATAGCCGATAATCAGCCAGTTGGAATCAGCGACATCACGAAATCCCAGGCGTTTCCACTCATGCGCGGCCTGTGTCATGCGGCGCGCGGCGTTGGGATGAAAGAAGTCGATCACATTGGCGAATACAAATTCCGCAATGCCCTTCGCCGCGCCGTTGCTGTTGGTATAAATTTCCGCCTTCTTTGCCAAAGTCTGGAAAATCGGATTGTCAAAACCCGCAGCGGCCGATTGCAGCCATTTTACCGGCGGGCCTTTCACCAATTGCAGCAGAAACTCTTTCGCCGCAGGGCTGAAAAACACATCTGTGCTGATCCAGGCGGCTTCCGGGTGTATGTCTTCGGGCTTAATGATCTTGCCATCCTGCAGAACAACGCCGTCGCGCGTCATCAACAGGGGCCTGATATGCGGGCAAATCGCGTGGATTTGCTCCTGAATCCTCAGATAAGCCGGCTCATAGATAAATAGCTGCATGGATTTTCCCTCATGCTTGACATCATTAGCGCCTGAGTCTAGGTTCCGCCTCTTATCAGAAGCGGGCAGCCGCTAAATTACAGGTTCAGGTCGATGAAAGTCAGAAGTTCTTTACGGTCTCTCAAGGCTCGCCACAAAGATTGCCGTATTGTCCGCCGCAAAGGCAAGGTCTATGTGATCAACAAGACCAATCCGCGCTTCAAGGCGCGTCAGGGTTAATATCCGGCGGTTATCCGGGGTCTCTCTACTGCGGGCTAGCGCAGAATGATTTTAGGTTCGCACGTCCCTTATTGCTGTCATTACCCGCTTCAGGCGGGTAATCCATGACTCAAGCTCAGGCCCTGATAGGTTATCTGGATTGCCCGGATGAACCGGGCAATGACAAAGTCAGTGCGGATAGAGACAAACCTAATGTAATACCGCCCTAGCGCACCAATTCGGGCATATGGCGCAGCATGGCGTTTTCAAGCTCCATGTCGGTGCGTTGCATCAAATCCCGCGCCAAGGCCGAGACCTGTTTGTCAATCTGGTTCAGGGTGGCGTCTTCCGGCACAGTGAAGAAGCCGCTCGCTTCGGCCTCGGCATTCGAAGTATGGCGTCCGGGAGTGGAGGGTTGATATTCCACCCGCACATGAATGCGGCCATCATAGCGATATTTCTGATCATCCGAAAACCAGCCTTTCAGGCCGCCCTTTACCTTCAATTCCTGGCGTCTCATCTGCCCATCAAGCAAAATCACCCGCACAATGCCGGGAGTGCCGTCCGCCTTTAGACGGGTTTTCACCCATTCCCGCAAGGCGCTGGCAGGTGTGACGCTATAGCCCTCTTCGGCATAGGGTTCGTCAAAGCGTTCTTCCAGCACGATCTGCTCCGCCGCAAGAACCAAAGGTGGACGGTTGCGCATGCCATCCTGGGCGTTGCCTGTGCCCGCACAAAGCAGCAAAGTAAATGTGGCGAGTGTAATATTTCGTACATACCGAAATCGTTCATGGTTCAGAAACATTGTCCGGTTTTAACTCCGCCAGGGTAAAGCGATAGGTTTCATTGCAGAATTCGCAATTGCCTGAGATATGCCCATCGTGAACCAATTCTTCCAGTACCGGCCGTGAATATTGCAGCAGCACACCCGCCAGCCGGTCGCGCGAACAACGGCAGCCAAACACCACCGGGCGGCCTGGAAAAACGCGTACGCCGTCTTCATGAAACAAACGGTACAATAGCCGCTCATTTGCAAGATCCGGATCTACCAGTTCGGCATCGGTCGCACTTTGCATCAGAATGCGGCATCGGCGCCAGTCTTCATGTTCCACGGCGGAATCTTCCAGCGCCCGTGACGCCAGAGCGTTTTTGGGAAGATATTGGATCATCATGCCGCCGGCCAGCCAACTTCCCTTCGTGTCGTCGGGCGCCTGGCGCGATTCGGAGCGCAGATAAGAGCGCGCAACGGAAAGACGAATGGCCGTTGGAATTTGCTCGGATGCCAGGAAATAGTTTTCCGCGCATTGCGCCAGATTATGGCCTTGCAGCGCAACGATGCCTTGATGGCGCTCGGCGCCAGCGCCTGGATCAACGGTCAGCGCAAAATAGCCCTTGCCGGCAAGGAGGGAAAAATCATCGCCATATGCGGTTAAATCCGCCTTCCGGTCATACACGGCATAGCCGCGCACCTGACCGGGTTGATCGTCGCCGCTTGCAAGATAATCCGCAATCAGCAATGGCACCGGGCCATCGCCTTTTGTCTGTAGACTGAATGACCCGCTGAATTTCAGGCTATCGCCAAGCAGCGTCACCAGGGTCAGCGCTTCGCCCAGCAACTGTGAGACCATTTCAGGATAATCATGCCGGCGCAGCACTAAATCAACAAGTGGTCCCATACGCAGGATGCGCCCACGCACATCCGCCCCTTCCACTGCGAACGGAAGCACAAAATCATGCCTTCCTTCCGAAGCGCGATCCAGCATCAGGCGAAACACCAGGACAGAATGCCCTTTTGGGCATGCAACCGGTTTTCGGCTTCGTCAATGACCACGGACTGAGGGCCATCGATAACATCAACCGTTACTTCTTCGCCGCGGTGGGCGGGCAGGCAGTGCATGAAAATCGCATCCTTGCGCGCACGCGTCATCAATTTTGAATCCACCCGGTAGGGGGCCAGAAGATCGTGGCGGTTTGCCGTATCGGTGTCGCCCATGGACACCCAGGTGTCAGTGACAACACAGTCGGCGCCATCCACTGCGGCGTGCGCGTCCTGCATAACATTCACGGTTGCGCCCTGAGCGCGCGCCCAGGCAAGGGCGGCGGGATCCGGCGCCAGTTCCACAGGGCAGGCCAGGCGCAGTTCAAATTCGAACAGGGCGCTGGCGTGAATCCAGCTTGCAGCGACATTATTACCATCGCCGCACCAGGCGATGGTGCGGCCTTTTATCGGACCGCGCTTCTCCTCAAAGGTCATCAGATCGGCCATCAACTGGCACGGATGCGTGGCGTCGGTCAGCCCATTGATGACCGGCACCGTCGCATTGGCAGCGAGTTCATGCAGCTTTTCGTGTTTCGTGGTGCGGATCATGATCGCATCCACATAACGCGACAAAACCCGCGCTGTATCGGCTACGGTTTCACCATGTCCCAACTGGATATCGCCGCCACCCAGATGAATGGTCTGGCCTCCCAATTGCCGCATGGCGACGTCAAACGACACCCGGGTGCGGGTGGACGGTTTTTCGAAAATCATCGCCAGCACTTCGCCGTTTAACGGCGCGGACGCATCCAGCGCCGCTTTGCCAAGATTGACGCGCCCAGCTTTCATTGCATGGGCATGGGCGAGAATGGCGCGCAATTCACCGGCAGACAGGACGTGCAGATCCAGGAAATGCCGTGGGGCTTTGCTGGGCGTCATGTCCTTGCGCCCAGTCTGCTGCATGCCGCATCGATGGCGGCGATCGCCTCACTGATCTGAGCGTCTTCGATGTTCATCGGCGGTAACAATCGGATTTGATTATCCCCTGCGCCAACACTCAGCAATTTCTCATTTATCAATGCGTTGACCAGGTCCGTATTGAGGCCACGACATTTAATGCCGATCATCAGGCCCTCGCCGTGAATTTCCTCAATCACGCCGGGGTGGCGGTCGCGCAGCATCCCTAATTGCTGTTTCAGCCGGTTGGCCCGTTTCAGGACCTGTTCCAGAAATCCATCCGCCAGAATGACATCCAGCACGGCATTGCCAACCGCACAGGCCAGCGGATTACCGCCAAAGGTCGAACCATGCGTACCCGCCGTCATGCCTTTCGCCGCAGCTTCCGTAGCCAGACAGACGCCCAGCGGAAAGCCGCCGCCAATCGCTTTGGCGATCGCCATGATGTCGGGCGTGACGCCAGCCCATTCATGGGCCCATAATTTGCCCGTGCGTCCCATGCCGCATTGCACCTCGTCCAGCAGCAGCAGGATTCCCTTGGCGTCACACAGCGTACGCAGTTCCCTCATAAATTCTGTTGGCAGCGCCCGGATGCCGCCTTCGCCGCGTATCGGTTCCAGCAACACGCCAGCGGTCTGCGGACCGATGGCGGCTTTGATGGCGGCAAGATCGCCAAACGGCACGTGATCAAAGCCATCCACTGCGGGACCAAAACCCTTCAGATGCTTTTCATTGCCGCCAGCGGAAATCGTCGCCAGGGTGCGGCCATGAAATGCGCCCTCCTGGGTGATCAGCCGATAGCGTTCCGGGCTGCCGTTCGCATAATGATAGATGCGCGCCATTTTTATGGCGCATTCCACGGCTTCCGCGCCGGAATTGCAGAAAAACGCGGTATCGGCAAAGCTGGCGGCGACAAGGCGTTGCGCCAGCCGTTCCTGCCCCGGGATGTGGTACAGATTGGACGTATGCCACAGCTTTTCCGCCTGCGCCTTTAGCGCCGCCACCAGAACCGGATGGGCATGGCCCAAACCATTGACCGCTATGCCGCCGCCCATGTCCAGATATCGCTCACCACTGGCGGTAAACAGATATGCGCCCTCGCCCCGCTCGAATGCGAGGTTGGTTCTGGCATAGCTGGGCAATACCGGGGTGATCATGATGCGCTCTCCTAAACGGCGCGACGGCCCCGAATTGTGGGACCGTCAGCGGTAAATCTGCGGAAAGCGGGGGATTATCGCTGTGCAGTGGGCCTGTGTCAATATCTATGCAATATCCATGCGATGCCCCTGCACCCATGTCTCTTAAAATAAATTTGTAATTACTCCTGACTGATTTACGCTGCTGACGCATAATGAGACAAAAAATTCCGGGGTGGGTGCGATGGAGGCGTTGGAGGCAGTCTTTGCGAAACCATTTAAGGCTGATAGCAGTCTGGATAGTGAAGCACACCGTGATTTTACGATTGCCGAAGACACGCTCTTGCGCGTCGAGAACGCCGCATGGCGGCTTGCCTGGGAACAGCCGCAGTTCAGTGCGCATATGGGGATCAGCATCCCCCAGCGCATAAGCCTGTCCGCTATTGTGTTGTGTTCGTCCGTGCTGGTTCTGGCCGCGCCGGATTCTTCCGTGTTGGCGCTTGGTTGGGCACTTGGCGTGTTCTTTGCCTTTTCAGCGCTGTTCCGCTGCAATTTGCTGGCGGCGGGGCTTTACGCAGCCTGGCGGTCCCATGCGGCAAAGCCAGAAGATGCAGAACTCCGTGATGAAGACTTACCGGTCTATTCCATCATTGCGCCATTGTTCCATGAGCCTGGCAGTGCGCGGCAATTGATCGCTGCATTAATGCGTCAGGATTATCCGGTGGACAGGCTGGATATCAAACTTGTGCTTGAAGCCAATGATGAGGAAACCCTGATCGCCATCAGAAAGCTAAATCCTCCGGAGCATTTTCAGATCGTGTGCGTGCCGCCGCTGGCGCCGCAAACCAAACCCAAGGCGTGCAATTATGCGCTGGCTTTGGCGCGCGGCGAATGTGTCGTTATCTATGATGCGGAGGATATTCCTGATACGGATCAATTGCGCAAGGCAGCGGCGGCGTTTCATGCCGCAGGCCCGCGACTGGCGTGCTTACAGGCGCGGTTGAACTATTACAATCCGCGTGAGAACTGGCTGACGCGGCAGTTCACGCTGGAATACAGCATGTGGTTTGACTGGCTGTTGCCAGGCTTGCAGGCGATGGGCCTGCCCATTCCGCTTGGGGGCACATCAAACCATTTCCGCACCGCAATTTTGCGCCAGCTTGGCGGATGGGATCCTTATAATGTGACCGAGGACGCTGATCTTGGGGTTCGTCTGGCGCGGCGGGGCTTTCACTGTGCGGTGCTGGATTCAACCACGCTGGAAGAAGCCAATTGCCGTCATTTCAACTGGCTGCGCCAGCGTACGCGCTGGCAAAAAGGTTATATGATGACCTGGCTGGTGCATATGCGGCGGCCCATGCTGCTATGGCGGGAACTGGGAACCAGAGGCTTTTTGGGATTCCAGTTGTTCGTCGGCGGGACGGTCGCCCTGGCGCTAAGCATGCCCGCCGCATTATTGATGTTTCTGGTTGGGCTTTGCGCCTGCGGACCACTGGGGCTGGAGAGTCTGAAACATTTGAACAGCGTGATCTTTATTCTTGGACTGAGTGTCAGTGCGCTAAGCGCTGCGGTTGGGGCGGTGGGGCGCCGGCATTATGATTTGCTGATCGATATTTTGTTTACGCCGCTTTATTGGGGGCTGACCATGCTGGCTTCCATTCGCGCCGTGTGGCAGTTGGTCAAAAACCCATTTCACTGGGAAAAAACCCAGCATGCGATCAGCCGGATATCCCCGGCGCTGTCTGGGAAATAACTATGTGTATGATATCCCCATAAGAACGTTCATCCAAAAGGATCATCCGGATTTCAGCGGCGCCTGAAAGAAATGCGTCAGGTTGCAAAAAAAGCTATACGCGGCCTAAAAAATTCTACTACTGTATGGGACAGTGACCCTTTTTGCTTGGATTTTGCGCACATGACGAATGCTACTGTTAAATGGTTCAACCCCGCCAAGGGGTTCGGTTTTGTTACTTTCGACGATGGCACCCCCGATGCCTTTCTTCATATATCCGTTGTTGAGCGGGCGGGGTATGCCAGCCTGGGCGAAGGAACAATGATCGAATGTGAAGTTGGCCAGGGACGCAAGGGCCCGCAAATTGAAAATATCTTCTCTGTCAAGGATGTGCCCAGATCTGCGTCTTCCTCTGCCGGATCCGGTCCGCGTGGCGGCGGTGGCGGTGGCGGTGGGGTTGCTACCGGTTCCGCTGAAGGTATCGTCAAATGGTTCAATCCAGCTAAGGGGTTTGGCTTTGTTCAACCGGATAGCGGTGGCAAGGACATTTTCCTGCACATTTCTGTCGTTGAACGCGCTGGCGTAAATTCCCTGATAGAAGGGCAACGGGTGCGTGTCTCCACCAGCCAGGGCCAGAAAGGGCCTCAAGCCGAAAGTTTAGAGCTGCTCTAAATTTTAGCCGCTAACACCACTGTTTCAATAACCACTGTCTCAATAGAAGTGTGTTTAGCGTATGCTGCTGAGAAACCCAGAATTGTCATTCTGGGGGCGTGAAACGACCGGGGAATCTCAGCCATATGATGTCATCCTGAGCGACCCGCTGCGCCAGCGCCTGCGCGGCGAGAGCGAAGGATCTCCCGCGTGGGAACTCCGCCGATGGGGATTCTTCGCTCTCGCCGCGCAGGCGCTGGCGCAGCGGGTCGCTCAGAATGACAGGTCAGGCCATAGGGCCGTTGGTATTAGAGTATTTCCTGATATTAAAAATCGCTGATGATGCCTTTGCGTTCCCAGTCGCCGTAACGGGTGGGTTCAAGGCCCTGAGGGCCATTAATTTCTTTAGGCTCAGAGGATGGGAGTGCAGCCGCCCGGCGGCGTTCGGCGGCTTCAGCAAGTGCGCGCTCAGCGGCGGGGCTTAACTTCCTAACCGGGATTTCAACAGCCAGACGCAGTTCAGCCTGTGCCCGTGGGCCGGCCTGAGTTGCATCAATGTCAGTTTCATTGGCCATTGGCCCTGCTCCGGATATGATTGCCTGCCTCACCTTGATATGTGATGAGGGACACTTAAATCTAGCCCAGCTATAACATCAACACAGCCTTTTACAACAATTGGACCACGAGATGAATTATTTCCGCACTTCGCTTTTACTGGCCGCCATGACATCGCTGTTTCTGGGTGTTGGCTTTTTGCTGGGCGGTTCGGGCGGCATGATGATCGCGCTGTTTCTGGCGCTGGCGATGAACGGTTTTGCCTATTGGAATTCGGACAAAATGGTTCTGGGGATGTATGGCGCCCGCGAGGTGGATGAAGCCAGTGCGCCGGAATATGTGCGCATGGTGCATCTGCTGGCGGCAAATGCCGGGCTGCCTATACCCAAAATTTTTATCATCGACACTGAACAGCCCAATGCTTTTGCAACGGGCCGTAACCCGGAACATGCCAGCGTTGCGGCAACGACGGGTCTGTTGCGCATGCTTAGCCCACAGGAACTGGCCGCTGTCATGGCGCACGAACTGGCGCATATTCGTAATCGCGACACATTAATCATGACGATCACGGCCACCATTGCGGGCGCGATTTCCATGCTGGCGAATTTCGCCATGTTTTCCGGTGACAATCGTAACAACCCGCTAGGCTTTGCCGGTATATTGCTGTTGATGGTGGTGGGGCCGCTGGCCGCCGCGCTGGTGCAGATGGCGATTTCGCGGGGCCGGGAATATGAGGCTGACCGGATCGGGGCGGAAATCTGCGGCCGCCCGCTCTGGCTGGCGTCGGCGCTGGAAAAA
>Ga0073924_1000282_pt1 | contig 11589 bp, 7 predicted proteins | sample GWRWT4_14Oct14_FD_70957 | JGI IMG/M metagenome (GOLD analysis project Ga0073924, IMG submission 70957) | Sand microcosm microbial communities from a hyporheic zone in Columbia River, Washington, USA - GW-RW T4_14-Oct-14 | ecosystem: Engineered > Artificial ecosystem > Sand microcosm >...
ACTTCGATATGCTTGTCATTGATGGGCACACCCTGCAAACGGTAAACTTCCTGGATTTCCTGGACCAGGTAATTAGCCAGTTCCTCAACGCCCAGAATCGCCAGAATATCGTGCGGGGCCGGGTTGCCATCCAGCAGGAACTCGCCCTTGCGGATGAAATCACCCTCTTGCACGGCGACATGCTTGCCCTTGGGGATCAGATATTCACTGAACACCGAGGGATCATCCGCCGCCTCAATGATGATACGGCGCTTGTTCTTATAATCGCGGCCGAATTTGACGATGCCGTCCATCTCGGCAAGGACCGCATGATCCTTGGGGCGCCGCGCTTCAAACAGTTCCGCCACGCGGGGCAGACCACCCGTAATATCCCGTGTCTTGGCGCTTTCACGAGGAATACGCGCCAGCACGTCACCCGCTGCGACTTCGTCGCCATCTTCCACTGATAAAATCGCGTCCACCGACAGCAAATAGCGCACATCCAGATCGCCCGTGCCCAATTTGACCGGCTCGCCTTTCTTATCGACCAGCGCAATACCAGGTTTCAGATCGCCCCCTTTGGGCGCTGAACGCCAGTCAACGACGATCTTGTTGGTGATGCCTGTCGTATCATCCATAAGATCGCGTACCGAAATGCCATCCACAAGATCGACAAATCTGACCGTGCCGGACTTTTCTGTGATGATCGGCAAGGTATACGGGTCCCATTCACACAGGCGCAGCCCCTTTGTGACCCTGCCGCCTTCCTTTATCAGCAGACGGGTGCCATAGGGCACCTTATGTGTCGCACGCTGGCGCCCATTATCATCCACGACCGCCAGAATGCAGTTCCTGCTCAGCACGACCTGGCGCCCGCTGCGATCGGTCACCAGATTCTTGTTCTCGATCTGCAACTCGCCTTCATGCGTTGCTTCAATAAACGACTGTTCAGCAACCTGCGCCGTGCCGCCAATATGGAAAGTGCGCATGGTTAACTGTGTGCCAGGCTCCCCAATGGATTGTGCGGCGATAACGCCCACGGCTTCACCAATATTGACAGGCGTGCCGCGCGCCAGATCGCGTCCATAACATCTTGCGCACACGCCAACCTTGGAATCGCAGGTCAGAACGGAACGGATACGGACAGTTTGAATATCCGCCGTTTCGATCCGTTCAACATCGGCTTCGCTGATTTCGCGCCCTGCCTTGACCAGGATCTCGTTGCTGACCGGATGATGCACATCATCACAGGAGGTGCGGCCCAGGATGCGATCCCCAAGCCGTTGCAGGACTTCGCCTCCCTCAACCACGGCTGAAACGTTCAGCCCGCGCTTTGTGCCGCAATCCTGCTCCTTGATAATGCAGTCCTGGGCGACATCGACCAGACGACGGGTCAGATAACCGGAATTGGCGGTCTTCAAAGCCGTATCGGCCAGTCCCTTGCGCGCGCCATGCGTCGAATTGAAATATTCGAGCACCGTCAGACCTTCTTTGAAATTCGAAATGATCGGCGTTTCGATGATTTCGCCCGACGGTTTGGCCATCAGCCCGCGCATGCCCGCAAGCTGCTTCATTTGCGCAGCCGAACCACGCGCGCCGGAATGCGCCATCATGTAAATCGAATTCAGCGGCTTTTCGCGCCCCTGCGCGTCCACTCCGGAACGTGAAATTTCCACCATCATTTCATCGGCGACCCGGTCTGTGCATTTCGACCAGGCGTCAATAACCTTGTTGTATTTCTCACCCTGCGTGATCAAACCATCCGTATACTGCTGTTCATATTCCTTGGCCAGGGCGCGGGTGTCATCAACCAGCTTCATTTTGGCGGCGGGGACCACCATGTCATCCTTGCCGAAAGAAATACCGGCCTTGAAGGCATGACGGAAACCAAGCGCCATAATGCGGTCGCAGAAAATAACCGTCTCTTTCTGTCCCGCATGACGGTAGACCACGTCGATTACGGTGCTGATGTCACGCTTCGTCAACAGACGGTTTACAAGAGTGAACGGCACCTGGGGATGACGCGGCAGCAGATCGCCGAGTATCATACGCCCGGGTGTCGTATCCACACGCTCGACAAACTCCTGGCCGTTCGCATCAACACTGATGCGGCGGGCCTTGATTGGCGAATGCAGGGTTACAGATTTACTAGCCAATGCATGTTCGATCTCCCCCAGATCAGAAAAAATCATGCCCGCGCCAGTGGCGCCGGGGCGTTCAACGGTCATGTAATAAAGACCAAGCACAATATCCTGACTGGGCACGATAATCGGCTTGCCGTCAGAAGGCCGCAGAATATTATTGGTCGACATCATCAGCACGCGCGCTTCCAACTGCGCTTCAAGGCTCAGCGGCACATGCACGGCCATCTGATCACCGTCAAAGTCGGCATTGAAGGCGGCGCAAACCAGAGGATGCAACTGAATGGCCTTGCCTTCGATCAGCACCGGCTCGAACGCCTGAATACCCAGTCGGTGAAGGGTCGGCGCACGGTTCAACATGACCGGATGTTCGCGGATTACCTGATCCAGAACGTCCCACACTTCGGGGCGTTCTTTTTCCACCAGCTTCTTCGCCTGTTTTACGGTGCTGGAAAGACCCCGGGCTTCAAGCTGCGAATAGATAAATGGCTTGAACAGTTCAAGCGCCATTTTCTTGGGCAGCCCGCATTGATGCAGTTTCAGTTCGGGCCCCACCACGATCACCGACCGGCCGGAATAATCGACGCGTTTGCCCAGCAGGTTCTGACGGAAGCGGCCCTGCTTACCTTTCAGCATATCCGCAAGAGATTTCAGCGGCCGCTTGTTGGCGCCCGTAATAACGCGCCCGCGACGGCCATTATCGAACAGCGCATCCACGGCTTCCTGCAACATACGCTTTTCATTTCGCACGATAATATCCGGCGCGCGCAGTTCCATCAGCCGCTTCAGGCGGTTGTTGCGATTAATCACCCGGCGGTACAAATCATTCAGATCCGATGTCGCAAAACGGCCGCCATCCAAGGGAACCAGCGGGCGCAGTTCCGGCGGTATCACCGGAACGACAGTCAGGATCATCCATTCAGGACGGTTTTTGGATTCAATGAACGCCTCAACCAGCTTCAAACGCTTGACGATCTTTTTCGGCTTGGCCTCGCCGGTCGCCTCGGACAACTCAATGCGCAATCTGTCACGCAACGCAACCAGATCAATGGCCATCAATAGTTCGCGGATCGCTTCCGCGCCAATGCCGGCCGTAAAGGCGTCGTCGCCATATTCGTCCTGGGCGCGCCGGAATTCTTCCTCGTTGATCAGCATGTTAGGCTTCAACGGGGTCAGGCCCGGCTCCAACACCACATATTGCTCAAAATACAGGACCCGTTCAAGATCCTTCAGGGTCATGTCCAGCATCAGGCCGATACGGCTTGGCAGTGATTTCAGGAACCAGATATGCGCAACCGGCGAGGCCAGTTCGATGTGGCCCATGCGCTCGCGGCGCACCTTGGACAGGGTGACTTCAACATTGCACTTTTCGCAAATGATGCCCTTGTACTTCATCCGCTTATATTTGCCGCACAGGCACTCATAATCCTTTATGGGGCCAAAGATGCGTGCGCAGAAAAGGCCGTCACGCTCAGGCTTGAACGTGCGGTAATTGATGGTTTCCGGCTTTTTTATTTCGCCGAACGACCAGGACAGAATGCGCTCTGGGCTGGCCAGTGCGATTTGCAAACGATCAAAGTTTTCCCTCTGGCCGGCTGGCTGAAAGAGATTTACTAGTTCCTGGTTCATCTATCGATACTCCTTGGCCTCATTGATGGGGCTTGGAAATTGTTCGTTTACTAAGCACTCACGTCCTGGCGCCGCCCGGTCATTCTTCCTTGGTCAGAAGATTCACATTAAGCGACAGCGAACGCATTTCCTTGACCAGCACGTTGAAGGATTCAGGGATGCCGGTTTCGAATGTCTCATCACCACGCACAATGGATTCATACACTTTGGTGCGTCCCGCAACGTCGTCCGACTTCACCGTCAGCATCTCTTGCAGCGTATACGCAGCGCCATATGCCTCCAGCGCCCAGACTTCCATTTCACCGAACCGCTGCCCGCCAAACTGCGCCTTGCCGCCAAGAGGCTGTTGCGTCACCAGGCTGTATGGGCCGATCGAACGCGCATGAATCTTATCATCAACAAGGTGGTGCAATTTCAGCATGTAGATATAACCAACAGTTACCTTGCGATCGAACTGGTCGCCTGATTGCCCGTCATACAGCACCACCTGACCGGAAGCATCCAGCCCAGCCTTGGTAAGCATGTCCACAATGTCGACCTCATGCGCGCCATCAAACACCGGTGTCGCTATCGGCACGCCACGCCTCAGGTTTTCGGACATTTCCAGAAGTTCCGGATCCGTCATCCCGGCAATGTCGGCTTTGTAGATATCGTCATCATAGGCCAGCCGCAAGGCATCCTTGAGCACATTCATCGACCGGCCATTGTTGACAGCCTCAAGCGCCGCACCGATCTGCCTGCCGAGGCCTGCGCAGGCCCAGCCCAAATGGGTTTCCAGAATTTGGCCTACATTCATGCGGCTGGGCACGCCAAGCGGATTAAGCACAACATCCACATGCGTACCATCATCCGTGAACGGCATATCTTCGATGGGCACAATCTTGGAAATCACGCCCTTGTTGCCGTGCCGTCCCGCCATCTTATCTCCTGGCTGCAGCTTGCGCTTCACGGCAACAAAAATCTTGACCATTTTCATCACGCCGGGCGGCAATTCATCCCCGCGCTGCAACTTTTCGACCTTATTCTCAAAGCGGGCCTGAACCTGTCCGGTTGAATCGTCGAACTGCTTTTTCAACGTCTCGGCCTCAGACATGGCTTTTTCGTTTTTAAGCGCAATCTGCCACCAGGACCTGCGTGACGGCAGGGCGTCCAGCACTGCATCGGTGAGTTTGGTCCCGTCGGCCATGCCTTTCGGTCCGCCCGACGCCTGCTTGCCGATCAGCAATTCCCGCAGACGGCCATAAATATTACGCTCCAATATGGCCAGTTCGTCATCCCGGTCTTTGGCCAGCGATTCGATTTCGGAACGTTCAATAGCCATAGCGCGCTCGTCTTTTTCGACGCCATGCCGGTTGAACACCCGGACTTCCACGACCGTACCCGCCACACCCGGCGGCAATCGCAGGGATGTGTCACGCACGTCGGACGCTTTTTCACCGAAGATGGCGCGCAATAATTTTTCTTCCGGCGTCATGGGCGATTCACCCTTTGGCGTCACCTTGCCGACCAGAATGTCGCCGGGGTTTACTTCTGCGCCGATATACACAATGCCCGCTTCGTCAAGATCGCGCAGATTTTCTTCGCCGACATTGGGAATGTCACGGGTGATTTCTTCTGGCCCAAGCTTGGTGTCGCGGGCCATGACTTCGAATTCCTCGATATGGATCGAAGTAAACACGTCATCGCGCACGATACGCTCCGAGATCAGGATCGAGTCTTCGAAATTATATCCATTCCATGGCATGAACGCGACAAGCACGTTACGCCCCAGCGCCAGTTCGCCAAGCTCCGTAGACGGACCATCAGCGATAATGTCGCCGGCTTCCACCCGGTCGCCGACCTTCACCAAAGGCCGCTGCGTAATGCAGGTGTTCTGGTTGGAACGCTGAAACTTGCGCAAATTATAGATATCCACGACTGAACGCGAAGCATCCACTTCTTCGCGCACGCGTACGACGATACGTTGCGCATCCACCTGATCAACGATGCCAGAGCGCCGCGCGCCAATGGCGGCGCCAGAATCATACGCAACCACCGCCTCCATGCCGGTGCCGACCAGCGGCGCCTCTGCCTGCAACAATGGCACGGCCTGGCGCTGCATGTTGGAGCCCATCAAGGCGCGATTGGCGTCATCGTTTTCCAGAAATGGAATCAGCGCCGCCGCCACAGAAACCAGCTGCTTGGGAGAAACATCCATCAATTCAACATTTGACGGAGCCGTCATGGCAAAGTCACCCGAAATCCGGCACGATACAAGATCGCTGAGCAATTGCCCCTTGGCATCGAACGGCGCATTGGCCTGGGCGATAGTAAATTTGGCTTCTTCCATAGCGGAGAGATACACGACGTCGCTGCTGACCTTTCCGTTCGCTACTTTGCGATAGGGGGTTTCGATAAAGCCATATTTATTAACGCGAGCATAGGTCGCCAGGCTGTTGATCAAGCCAATATTCGGACCTTCCGGCGTTTCAATCGGGCAGATGCGGCCATAATGCGTTGGATGCACATCGCGCACTTCAAAGCCCGCGCGCTCACGCGTCAAACCGCCAGGCCCCAGCGCCGAAAGACGGCGCTTATGGGTGATTTCTGATAGCGGATTTGTCTGATCCATAAACTGGCTGAGCTGCGAGGAGCCAAAAAATTCACGGATTGATGCGGCAACCGGCTTCGCATTGATCAGATCGTGCGGCATCACCGTATCGATTTCAACCGAGCTCATCCGCTCTTTGATCGCCCTCTCCATGCGCAGCAATCCGATGCGGTACTGGTTCTCCATCAATTCGCCAACAGAACGCAAGCGGCGATTGCCCAGATGATCAATATCGTCGATTTCACCGCGTCCGTCGCGCAATTCACATAATGTCTTGACCACTGCAAGAATATCTTCCTTGCGCAAAATGCCGACAGTATCATCGCATTCCAGACCCAGGCGCATATTCATCTTTACACGGCCTACCGCCGAAAGATCATAGCGCTCGGGATCAAAGAACAGGCCGCTGAACAGGCTTTCTGCGGCCTCCAGCGTCGGCGGCTCACCGGGACGGATCACGCGGTAAATGTCAATCAGCGCCTGTTCCCGGGTTTCGCTTTTGTCCACCATCATGGTGTTGCGGATATAGGCGCCAATATTCACACCATCCACATCCAGCGTCGGGATGCTGGTAAAATTATTTTCTTCCAGCTTCGCAATGACTTCGGCGGTGAATTCCTCGCCCGCTTCGATGAAGATTTCGCCGGTCGCCTCATTGATCATGTCGCAGGCGGCATAACGCCCGGCGATATCATCGGCCGTGACCAGCAGTTCCTGCACACCCTGCTCCTGCAACTTGCGTCCCAGGCGGGGCGTAAATTTCTTTCCGGCCTCAAGAATAACTTCGCCGGTTTTTGCGTCGATCATGTCATTGTCAGCAAGCGTGCCACGCAGCTTTTCGGCGTTGAACGGCACCCGCCATCCGCCTTTTTTGTTGGCGGTAAAAACCACCGTCTGGAAGAAATACGCCAGTATTTCATCCTGCGACATGCCCAGCGCATAAAACAAAGTCGTGGCGGGCATCTTGCGCCGCCGGTCGATGCGCACATTGACGATGTCTTTGATGTCAAATTCAAGATCCAGCCACGACCCGCGATAGGGGATCACCCTGGCGGCGAACAGCAGCTTGCCGCTGGAATGGCTTTTACCCTTGTCATGGTCGAAGAACACGCCCGGGGAGCGATGCATCTGACTGACAATCACGCGCTCCGTACCATTCACAACAAAGGTGCCATGATCCGTCATCATCGGCATGTCGCCCATATAGACAGCCTGCTCCTTGATGTCCTTCACGGATTTTGCGCCGGTGATCTCGTCCACATCAAACACAATCAGGCGCAGAGTCAGCTTTAAGGGCGCGGCATAGGTCATGTCGCGCTGCTGACATTCCTCAACATCGTATTTCGGCGGTTCAAATTCATATTTCACGAATTCAAGCGAAGCCGTTTCTGCAAAATCCTTTATCGGAAAGACCGATTTGAACACACCCTGCAGGCCGGTATCATTGCGTTCTGAAACGCCCCGGTCGAACTGCAAAAACTGATTATAGGAATTGCGCTGAACTTCGATGAGGTTCGGCATTCGTATAACTTCGGGAATATTGCCAAAGGATTTGCGGATCCGCTTGCGACCAGTAAATGACTGGGCCATACCTTCTCCTCGCTAGATTTCAAATGCCGCCCGGACGGTGGCGAAGGGCCGTGGCGCACACCTGCGCGCCACGGAATTCAGTACTCATGACAGAAGCTATTTCACTTCTACGGTAGCACCAGCGGATTCAAGCTGCGCCTTGAGGGCTGCGGCTTCTTCCTTGTTGACGCCGGTCTTGACTTCCTTGGGCGCTGCTTCAACCAGGTCCTTGGCTTCTTTCAGTCCGAGTCCGGTGATCGTGCGAACTTCCTTGATCACGTTGATCTTCTTATCGCCAGCCGATGCCAGGATAACGTCGAACTCGGTCTGCTCTTCAACAGCCGCAGCGGGAGCAGCGGCGGCGGCAGCCACCGCCACAGGGGCGGCAGCAGACACGCCCCATTTTTCTTCCAGCATCTTTGAAAGAGACGCCGCTTCGAGAACCGTCAATGCAGACAGGTCCTCAACGATTTTATCTAAATTTGCCATTTGAGATGTTCCTTCGGTTTGATCGTGTATCGGTAGGTTGGCTTACGCAGCTTCATTTTTGGTCGCATATGCATTCAGAACGCGTGCCAATTGGCTGGCCGGGGCGGATAGCACCGTTGCGATTCTCGTCGCGGGGGTGCTGATCATTCCCACCAGTCTGGCGCGGAGTTCATCCAGTGACGGCATGCTCGCCAGGGTCTCGACGCCTTTTTTGTCGAGAACCGTCAGGCCCATGGCGCCACCCCGGATAACAAACTTGTCGTTTTCCTTGGCATATTCCATCGCCACTTTTGGGGCCGCAACCGGATCCGCCGAATAGGCAATTACGGTGGGGCCCGTCAGAAGCTCAGAAATGCCGCTGCACGGCGTACCATCAAGTGCGCGCTTTGCAAGCCGGTTTTTGACCACCTTCACTCTGGCGTTCGCGTTGCCCATGCGCCGGCGAAGCTCACTCATTTCGCTGACGCTCATACCAGTATAATGGGACACCACGACCACCCCGGCGTCACTGAAGATGCCGTTGAGATAAGTGATCATTTCTTGCTTTTGCGCTCGGTCCATTGTTGTACTCCTTTTTCCAGCAGGCCAGATGCAATGCTTGCTCTGGACCGCCATCGTTGGACCAACCCCGCCGCCCGGACAAACCGGGCCCCCATATGAGGTGCGGAGCCGTTTGCGCCTGTCCCGGATCAAACCGATCTTTGCCGCTACCCATGCATGTAATTATCCATGCAGGCATCAGCCTCTCTCGCCTTGCCCCGTCTCATGCGGGCGGATTTTAAGCTGACCCAAAATCAGGTCAGAACCCGCAATCTCGGACAGGATGTTGCCCGCCATAACACGCCATGTGTTTCGCCGGGCTTTCCTTCGCGCCGCTCTTGACGGCGCGAATTTCAGTTACGAGTTTGAAATACTCGCAAAATCAACTTTAACGCCTGGCCCCATCGTGGAGCTGAGCGAGACTTTCTTTACATAGGTTCCCTTGGCGCCTTCCGGCTTGGCGCGGGTAATCGCCGTGACAAACGCCCGGATATTGACGCACAGCGCGTCCACATCAAAGCTGGCCTTGCCCACGCCGCCATGAATGATGCCAGCTTTTTCCACGCGGAATTCAACCTGTCCGCCCTTGGCCGCTTTCACGGCTTCCGCCACATCATTTGTCACTGTTCCCAATTTGGGGTTTGGCATCAGACCGCGCGGGCCCAGAACCTTGCCCAGGCGCCCAACCACCGGCATCATATCCGGCGTGGCGATGCATCGGTCGAAATTGATCTCGCCCCCCTGAATGCGCTCCATCAAATCTTCCGCGCCAACTATATCCGCACCCGCAGCCAGGGCCGCATCGGCCTTGTCGCCTCTCGCAAAGACAGCGACACGCACGGTTTTGCCGGTGCCATTGGGCAGCAGGACCACGCCACGCACCATCTGATCCGCATGGCGCGGATCAACATTCAGATTCATCGCTACTTCTACGGTTTCGTCGAACTTGCTGACGCTATTGGATTTAATCAGACTGACGGCCTCTTCCAATCCATAAAACCGGTTGCGGTCAATGCCGGCCGCCGTTTTCTTTTGCCGCTTTGAGAGTTGCGCCATGACTTATCCCCTCACTTCAAGACCAAGTGAACGGGCAGAACCGGCAATGATCCGGGCCCCCGCATCAAGGTCATTTGCATTCAGATCTTTCTGTTTCTTTTCGGCAATCTCGCGGCATTGCGCCATGGTCACATGCCCGGCGACCGTACGTCCGGCGGCATTCGATCCCTTGTTGATATTCGCTGCCTGCTTCAGCATATGCGACGCCGGCGGGGTCTTGATCACAAAAGTGAACGACTTGTCCGCATAGGCCGTAATGATCACCGGCAACGGCGTTCCCGGTTCAAAACCCTGCGTCTGCGCATTGAACGCCTTGCAGAATTCCATAATGTTCAAGCCGCGCTGACCCAAAGCCGGGCCAATCGGCGGCGAGGGATTAGCCTGCGTCGCCTTGCACTGCAATTTAATATAACCTGTAATCTTCTTCGCCATACTGCCCTCAGCCTTCCGGCGCCGTCAAAGGCGCCCATCACGGGGTTAGTGGTGCGGTTTGTTCCGGCTTTTCTGGAACGCGCCTCCCACTTGCTTCATCCTCTGCTTGCCAGAGCTGTGCGCCGGCAAACAAAAAAACTCTATAGTACTTTTTCCACCTGGCTATATTCAAGCTCAACCGGCGTCGCCCGGCCAAAAATGGATACTGCCACCTTTAGCCGCGCGCGATCCCTGTCCACTTCTTCGACCAGGCCATTGAACGACGCGAACGGCCCATCGCACACCCGCACCTGTTCACCAATTTCGAAACTGATAACAGGCTTTGGCCGCTCAATGCCTTCCTGCACCTGATTCATGATGCGGGCAACCTCTGATTCCGGAACCGGCATTGGCCGGTTGCCGCTGCCCAGAAAGCCCGTCACCTTGCCGGTGTTCCTGATCAAATGATAGGTGTCGTCACCCAGTTCCATTTTTACCAGCACATATCCGGGAAAAAACTTGCGCTCCGACTGAATTTTCCGGCCGCGGCGTATTTCCACCACGTCCTCTGTCGGCACCAGCACCTCCTCGAACTTGTCTGCAAGCCCTTGCGCTTCAGCCTGTTCCTTGATCGAACCCGCTACCTTCTTCTCAAAATTGGAATAGGTCTGAACGATATACCAGCGCATCGTCATCTTTTGATTCCTAACCGCCAGCGCCAAGTAAAAAACCAACGCCAAACTGCAAAACAACATCAACCAAAGCAAAAAACACCGATGCAAACGCCACCATGATGAACACCATCATTGTCGTAACGCCGGTCTCTTTCCGCGTTGGCCAGGTTACTTTCGAGGCTTCCCGGCGCACCTGCTGCACAAATTCAAACGGTGTGATCTTGGCCATTATTGTTCCACAAACACTTTCATTCTTTTTAGCGTCACCCCGCAGGTTCCGGCAAAGCCCCTCCAGTTGGCAGGAGTGGAGGGACTCGAACCCCCAGCCCCCGGTTTTGGAGACCGGTGCTCTACCAATTGAGCTACACTCCTATTCTGTATGTGCCGGTCTCGTCCTTTATTTAATAATTTTGGCGACGACGCCGGCGCCGACGGTGCGGCCGCCTTCGCGAATGGCGAAACGCAAGCCTTCGTCCATGGCGATGGGCACAATCAGTTCAACATCCATCGT
>Ga0073924_1000283_pt1 | contig 11575 bp, 8 predicted proteins | sample GWRWT4_14Oct14_FD_70957 | JGI IMG/M metagenome (GOLD analysis project Ga0073924, IMG submission 70957) | Sand microcosm microbial communities from a hyporheic zone in Columbia River, Washington, USA - GW-RW T4_14-Oct-14 | ecosystem: Engineered > Artificial ecosystem > Sand microcosm >...
GAACTTGATCTAAAACAATAGGTAAATTGTAAAACTGGGTTTCCTTCATAGTTATCTTTTTTTCAAATTCGATTGTTTTTTTGGTTACTTTTATCTTTAATTCCTGTTCCTTTTTAATGGACAATTCAATCGTATCAACACTTGTAATATTTTTTAAATTATCCTTCATACTTTTAATATTTAAGGTGAAAATACACTCTTTTTCACACTTGTATTCTAAGAAAAATGTATTGGAGAAAGAGGCCATAGTATGAATACTTTTGTCGAAAGTTGTGTACACGTATAGACCAATTTTCTTAATATCCAAACATACTTCCGTGATACCTATTTGACCATAAAGATCAAATACATTTTTAAAGTCAGATATACCTTTGTTTAGCTTGCATGAAAACATTTTATTTACTGGACTCTTTTCTTATAAATTGAAAGTTTAACATTTTCTGCTCAATACAAACCTAATTTATAGAAAAATAAAAATGATTTTATGGTTAATTTTATCCAAAAGAATAAATGTTTGTCAATAAAGATAAAAATATGATCTGGACTAACCATAACTTTCTACACGTCTCGAAAAATATATGGCTACATCGATCTGTATTGTTTGTAACGAGTGTATGAGAACATGCATGTATATTAACTGTAGACATTTAGTTGCATGCTCGAATTGCGCCACAAAAATGGATAGCAGATGCCCTGTGTGTAGGATAGAGTCAAAGATAACTTCTGTGTACGTTTGAAAAAGGTTTAATTTTAACCTTTATAAAGGTTAAAATTAATATTTATATCTCCACCTTGGATTAACCATTGTTCCCAATTTTTTAACTATATCCCATATCACACGTTTTTTATGATCAATTTTAACCTCGGGATGATGTTGTTTTAGATGGTTTTCAAAGAATATTCTTTTGATTATATTATTATCAGGATTACTTGAATCTTACATGTTCTTTCAGTCTTCTCTATTAGGTAGTTCATTGTGTACTCTCCGTATGCAAACATAGATTCCTCAAGATTTAGATAGTAGTCTCTCACAACTTCAGCGTTTTCGGTATTTAATCTTACGTAACCTATTTCATCGTATGGAATTTCATGGCTTCGAAGAACCTTTGAAAAATTAAATTGTTTAATAGAGTTACTTTACCTTTAAAACCCATCCAATTTAATAAATTTGTCGTTACAATAATAGGTCGACTTTCAACCTTTTTCAGCCCATCCATTTGGATGGGCTGACTCTTGCTCAAAGGATACCGTAAATCTAGGAACCAATCCGACGTTATATCAAAGGTCAAATTATACCCTTTTATAAACGTAAAAATGTCCATTAATCCACTATCCCGACCGTATTTAAGGTCGACGATCCACTTTTTAATTCGATTATATAACGTTTTAGAGTTTGGACTACATTTGAAGTCTAAAAGAACCACTAAATTGGGAAAATGTACTTGTTTAATTTTGAGCTTCTTAGTAGTATAACTATCTTGAGCTCGAATGGTATAGTAACCCATATATTCGGGATCGTTGTACTTAAGTAGAACAAATCTTTCACGTTTCGACTCATCTTCGGGTTGTGGAGCTCTATCTTCGACTGCAATACCCAACTTACGTTGAACTTTCTTTACTTCTTTTTTGAGGCCTTTGTTACCTTCAAGCAACTCTTCATTCTGATCTAAATTTACGATGTCAAAATAAAAATTTTAAAGTTCTTTTGAACTTTAAAATTATCCATTAGATTTTTACAATCCAACCAAAAAATCTTTACAACAATCTATTGTTAACTCGACTAGTTCGCTTTTATAAGTTTCAAATGCTTTTTCATAGTTTTCATTCAGGTTTCTTTTGTCCACGATATTTTTTATTTTTTCTGGAAAATTGTGGTTCAACCCATTTACCCAAACTTCTTGCTCGCTTAAAAATTTGTATGTTTCTGTGGTATATCTGTTCTTTAAAATAAATTTTTTAGCATCATCCAAGTCTTGTTCAGTAATACAACTACAAGAATAATATAACATATTTTTAATGTTTATTGGAATATCAAGGTCTTGTTTAAGCATAATAATGTATCCAAGATATACTTCTAATTCATCCACACTTTTCAATGTTGAAACTTTATATCTAGCGAAATTTTCTAAGGTATGTAGAGTCCACGAACCATTTATTAAAATTTTAAAAAGTTTGTTAAGGTCAAACTTATACATGTTTAAGGAGCGTTGTATATCAATATAAACAATGGACAAAGCCATTCTATCTCCACATGTTTCAGTGGCATTTTCTATTATAATATACAAAGCCTCCCTAAGGCTTGTATTTTCGGTAAGATCTGCTTCTTTTAAAAACTCGGTTATTTGGAGACAAATAACCTTAAACAATTCTTTATCGTTTTTAAACTCAAAAATATCCTCAATTCTCAGTAACCATGTTTTTATTTTATTATGGTCGATGTTCACCAAATTTTCAACTGTGTCAAATAAGATTTGTGGTACAGTTTTATTTTTAGTAGAAGCTCTCCTTAACCTTAATAAACGTTGAGTTTCTTGATTTCTTTCAATTAGAAGTCTGTTTTCTTCCATGTGCCTTTCATAGTTAGCGTTAGAAGACTCAAGAAGTCTGCTGTCTCTTGTGTAGTCTTCAATTGTATAAAGATCTCGTTGTTGTTGTTGTTGCACTCGAGTCCATCCATCAGAAGATGATCTACGAGCCGATGAAAGAACCATACTATTGGCAAATGCTTCCGCTTCAGCACGTTCGCGTTCAATTTCATCAATTTCATTATGGTCAATAGTGTTCCTTAAATGTTCAATTAAATTATGCCAAGAACTCTCCATTTCCTGATTTTGTATTTCATTAGGTTCTTCTCTCCTATCGAAAATTGAAATATAAATTTTAGGACCCTTATATTCTTCTTGGTTGATTAGTTCCATAATTTGAACGACTTGTTCTTGTGTAAAATTGCATCCGTCAAGATAAAAAGTGGTTGATTCGTCAAATATATCAAACATATAGCCAAATACATCATTAATTGGATTGTAAGATAAGTCAATTGACTTTAAATTTGGAAGATATTTGATACAGTTTGGAATACCAGTTAACATATTATGTGAAAGATTTAATTTAACCATGTTTGTCAGATTTTCAATATTATCGGGTATACTCTGTAGAGCATTATGGTTTAAATTTAATTCGGTTAAATTAACCATAACTTCTCCTATAAAATCTGGTAATATATCTATTTTATTTCTACTAAGGTCAAGTCCTTCGAGTTTTGAAAGTTTTATTAAATCTGCGGGTACCTCAGCCATATTTCCCGTTAGTTGTAATTTTTTTACTGCAAAGGTTGAAATATCCATAGAAAAAAATCTTTGATATGGTAAACATAAAGATTCCCATTCTTGTATAGGTCCAATTTCCCATTTTTTATTTTTGGGGTTATAAGTAGCCATTTTTAATCAATCATTGTTTTTTATATAAAAAATCAATTTTAGAAATGAGTACAAGCTAACACTGCTAGTTAGCTACTGTTTGTTAACCGGTAAAGAGCTAAGGTCAAATTATACCCTTTTATAAACGTAAAAATGTCCATTAATCCACTATCCCGACCGTATTAAGGTCGACGATCCACTTTTCTAGTTGTTGTATGAATTCCTTTTTATTTTCAAAGTTCTGAGAACCATTAATCAAGCTATACAATCCCGGCTCGGATACATAAATCATTTGACCTTCTCGAAAAGTAATTTGATTTTTTCCTAATTTTTGGTAGTGATTAACCATTGTTTGGGGGGGATTCCCCCAAATCTTGATTGTTTTCACCGTAAAAATTTGATAATTCCGTTTTATATTTTAAAGGTACATGGGTCTTTAATGCGTATTTAAAATCTTTGTGGTCTAAAACATCACATATATCCCGTCCACAAAAATACGGGTTTTTTATGGTACCAGCAAGTTTAACATTGAAAGACTTGTCGTTTAATTTTATAGTCATATATTCTTTACATGAATTTAGATCTATTATTTATTATTGTAAAAATTAATTAAAAAATTTTTTAATTGGGCAACAACAAACCATAAAACCAACCATTGTTTACATTTAAAATTAAAATATCGATTTGAGGTTCTTTTCTTCCAATAGAAAACGTTTCGATTGTATTAGAGTTAAATAGAGCCACGTTTACCAATGTTTCTTCCAAAACAACTTTCAAACCAAGGTAAGATTCGGCCTTTTCTACTATTTGTTCTAAAGAGGATACAATTAAGCACAATCTCGATTCGTATACTCCAAATAATTCTCTAATAAAATAAAGTGTATTTGACCTCAAGTATTGTAGATTTTTTGTTGTTAAAATATTTAATACATAAGGTTCTCTAGTCCTCTCAAAATATTCTTTTCGTGTTAGAGCGAGTTGTGCTGGGTATTCAACCGTAAAATTTGTATCATCGTTGTAAAAATTTCTATAAAGATTGGTTGAATATAACCCCAGATTCATAGGAGAGATTAGACCCAAATTATACTTGATTCTATCTTGAAGTTGGGTTGAACTAAAAATAAACTTGTTGTCAACCATTAATTCCTTTAAATTAAATATAGGCTTAATTTCAACACCAGAATAAGTAAAATTTTCTACAACTCTTGTGCTTGTTTTGATCCATTCGTCTACGCTATCTCCGGTTTCCAAATAAAAGTTGCTGTAAGCATAACAGGAGGCCCACAGGATATACTCGGCCAATTTTTTTAGTCTTTGAAATTTTTTATATGGGCTAATGTAACCCCGTGTTTCCACTGTTAATTTGGAAAGGTATAACTCACACCATTGAAAGGTTTCTGAAATGTTTTTAGTTTGTTGAAGGTTCAAACGACTATTAACTTCAATAAAATATTCCAACGATTTTATTGGTAATTTTAAACATGGTAATGGATCAAATTGACCAACAAAATTGTTTCCAACGTTACCGAATTCTACAAGTCTAGTTTGTCCATATTTATCGATATATTGGTTGAGTGGTTGTACACCGCCATCGGTGACAATTTTACCGTTTCCCAACACTTTTTCCCATGGATACACGCTAAACGAATCGTGATAATTTTGAAGGTTTTCAAAACCTTTATTATCAATATTATAAAGAGTATACTTGAATCTATCCTTAAGTAGAGAAAACATTTTTTTAACTGGAGCATCACCTCTTTCAAACAAAAAAATGGGAGTTTTCCCTGATCTATTTAGATAGTTTAAGGTCTCTTCGTCCACAATTAGCTCTGTGTGTTGTTGTTCTTCGTGTTCAAGTAGAAATATAACCTGTTTTTTCAATGGACAAATAAACTTTAGAAATTTATTTGGGTATTCACTAAAGTCATCTTTATCCTTTGAAAATAGAATAAATGATATCTGATAGTAATCCTCCAAGGCACCTTTAAAATATCTCGGACTTATATAAGTGTTTGGATCCATTAATTTTTGTGAAATTTCATCTAGAGTTAAATGGTTGAGTTCACCTTTGCACAACTCTGTTCTTTGGGCTAATTCCGACCGAATTGTTTGAAATGTATTTCGGTTACCGCTAATCAGACTTAAAATATCCAAACAACTGTTTGGAGTTAATGATGAACCATATCTATAAAATTTGTATCCTATGGAGTATAAAAAAAGATTATTAATTTTAGGAGGCAATACACCTATTCTTTTTGGAGATAATATTTTTAAGGTTTTTCCAACCTCTCCCGAATTTATTCGTTGACTGTAGACTTCTTGGTTGTGATACAGCTTAAAATTTTTACTCTTGTTTTGTGGTTTTTGATAACAACACGGTACAAATGGAAATATATCTTTATTTTTTAAAGTTCGGTTCTCCCTTAACCCGGGGTATTTGTAATCTGGGTAAGGACATTTGTAAAATTTAGGTTCTGATTCTCCATAAATTGGAAACTTTAAAACAAGCTCGTTTTCTACCATTTCAGACTCTTTATCGACTATTACAGGTGGTTTATTGCATATCCTGGTATAGTTGGATACAAAAATTTCTGGAACGAGTGTTTTAAGCATAGTTTCTTTATCGTTTAAAATTTCTTCTGTAGGTTTTAATTCAACCTTTAAATTCGATATGTATTTTTGATAATATTTTAAGATTGGTTCAACCTTGGATTTTGAATATTCTAAAATTTTGTTAACAATAGCCACTCCCTCATTTATTTGATTTTGAAGGTTATTGCCACCAATTAATTTTTTAATTCTTACTAGAGTGCCGACGGTATCTGGTTTTTCAAACAGCGTCACTCCGACGTGGTCACTTGTACTTTTATTTTTACCTTTTAGAAAAATATTTAAATTATTTTTTCTGGTGTTGATTAAAGCACTTTCGTTAATATATGTTATAGAGTATACGTTGGGGTCGTTTGTGGCCAATTCTTTTAAAACAAGCGTTGGTATTGAAATTGATGCCGAATAAGAACCATAATACAAATCTTTCTCTTGTCTTGTGCTATAAGCTTCATTGCTACCAATATTTAAAATTATTTCTTTTATTAAATTTTTAAAGGTCTTGGAGACCGTAGATTCTTGATTAATTACAGTTTCGATCGAAAAGGTTATTGTACCCCCTTTAACAAACACATTAATCATTTTGTACTTTAAACGTTGATGGGGGTTAATAACCATAATTCTAACGATATCCGATGCTTTAATTTTTCGACTCAACAACTTGTCTTGTTTTAGGTACTCATCTATGCCACGTACAAACTCGGGATTATATTTAACCATTTCTTGATAAAAACAACCTATCACAACGTTGTTTAATTTAATACTGTCAAAAACCATTAATTCGTTGTAATTATTTAAATTTTGGATTTCGGTTTGATGATTAATTTTATTCATAACAAACGATGTAAAATTAAAGGTTGGATTAACCTTGGACCACACATTAATAGTTTGAATTTTTTTCTTGTTTGTGGTTACATTTTGCCTAATTAAATCTTCAAATTCTTGTATTATCGATACTCGATTTCTCCATACATTTTCATCAAGACTCCCAAATTCGGTTTCAAGTTCAAGAAAAGCATAATTTATAGCCATATCTGGTTGATTTCCGAAATCGTCAATGGTCGTTTGAACCTTTGAAACGATATAAAATTTTTTTAATTGTTCAGGATCGTTTTCAACCTGTTTTTTGATATCTTCCAATTTAAGGTTTTCATCACCCATTTTAATTGATTTGTTTTCCAGAAAAAAAATAGGTTTAATGGTATAGTTTCCACCATCTTTGATTTCCAAAGAAGAAGGTAAAAATTGAGGTAACGTATTGAGTTCGACCGATATTTTTCCCTTTAGACTGTCTAAGGTGTCGTCTGAACTTAATACAACTTTTTTATTGTTCACAGTAAACATTTATTTATTCTGTATTCCAATCGACGACAGCTGTTCAATTTTTTATTTGAATCTCCGACTTTCAGAGCCATACTCACAGTATTCGTTTTCGACTATTTAGGTCAAATCAAGGTAAACTCGGATCCATAAATGAAATTTTAACCATAAAACTAAGAAAAAACGCCATGTCTATTTTAGAGTCTCAAATTGAAAAGTGAGAGTACCCAACGCCCAAAGGGCGTTGTTACCTTTCGGCCCCATGGGCCGAAAGAGTTAAGAGTAAGAGACGACACTCATTCTTATCTCCGACTTTCAGAGTCACACTCGCAGACGTTTGAAAACATAATTTTTAATGCTTATTTAAAGCATTAAAAATTAATTAATTTAAAGATCGGTTTGTGGTTCTTTGTCATCACCATTTTCAATACTTAAAGTTTCAAATGGTGGTAGAAAGTTATCTGAAAACACGGATGAAAACAATCCACTTAAAGGACTATTTTCACCATTGGAAAATAGAGTTCCAACCTTTCCGACCAAAGCCATAAATTGAACCATATTAAAGTTGTTGATATCAATCTCTTCTACAGCGTCAATTAAAGCCATAGTTTTCTCGTTGTCCTCCTTATCGGCTATGACTTCTCTAGCCTTTGAACACGCTACCTTAATGACGATAGAAATGTCCAAGTTTTGTTTCTGAAAGTCGGAAAACAAGTCTTTCGCGATCGTCATTTGTTCTTCTCTACTCAGAACGGGGGAAAATTTTCCTTTCAAATCCTTAAAAATTTTATCGATATAAAGCTCTTCGGGACTTTTATTTTCGTTGTTTAAAATAATCCAAATATGGTTCAAATGATCCTTAATAACTTCCTGATTGTCTTCATCGGTTTCGTGAAAGATTGTATAAAAATCAAAGGAGAAGGAACCATTATCAGACGTGTATGCGATAGAATGGTTAGAAAGATGATCAAAATCACCTTTAACCAAACATTCTTTATTGTTGTCAAAGAAGACCTTAAAACCGTTTACAAGTTTATTGTACGATTTGACCTTTGTTTCGTCTATTCGTTTGACAATGGTATAAAAGTCTGTAAAATTTTTAGAGTTTGCAACCGAAGATAAATCCTTCATAAAATTTTTAATAGATTCTAACAAATTAATGTTGACGCTTTCGCTATTTTGGGCCATTTTGTTAACTTGCTTTTATTTAGGTTATTTATTCTTATGTTTAACAAAATTTTTAGTTTAAAGGCCGTTTGCCTCCATTAACCTAAAAATAAATAAAATGAAAATTAAAGATAAAAAAACCACAAAAATAAACATGACTGAAACATTTGAAAACAGCCTTAAAAAATACTTTAAGAAACAAAAAAACATCGATTACATTTTGAAGAAGACGGAAGGTCCTAATCAAGCATCAAAAATTTATGAAATATTATGCTTACTGTCTGACCCTAAGAATGAAAACATGAAAAATAAGTTGATGGTGGCTATATCCTTTATAAAAAAAAATAACCTAGGATGGTCACATCCTACCTTTGAAAAAGAAAAATTACGTGAAGAGGAAGAAAACGACTTTATGGTTTGTCCGTATGAGATATCTGACGGGGTATTGCAGTGCCACAAGTGCAAGTGTAGAAAAATTTTTTCGTTTTCCAAGCAGACCAGGTCAATCGACGAACCTATGACCGTGTTTGCGTTGTGTTCAGAGTGTGGTAATAAGTGGTGCGAAGGATCATAACTGTGGAATGAAAAGATAAAATTTTAATGGCATTGATTGTCATTAAAATTTCTTAAATTAAAAAAATTGAAATTTAAGATGAAATAAATCATAAAATAAAATTATTACAATGGGTATGGACGCAGAGATTTATGTTGACGATGAGTATGTTTATACTTACAAGTGTAAACATGCTTGGAATAAATGTTAAGGAAAAATCGACCATAACAGTAAGCTATTCTTATGAGAAAGGTTATGATGAACAGAGACTATATGTTTATATAAGAAACATTACAAATGAAGAAGTTAGTACCGCGGTGTACCATGATGAATATATTAAACACACAATTAATTTAACAGATTATGGTTCTGAAAACCTTGAAATTTATGTTTGTTTGAGAGGAAAACAATATGCTAATATGGGACCATTTTTTAAAACAGAACCACCGAAATGGTATATAAACACCATTGAAGCTGAAAATATAAGGACATTTCCTCATTCGTACTTAAAGTCGGGATTTGAGGTATTCGACTTTAAGACGGGAGATTTCACTTTGAAAGTCCGACTATAGACAAAAAAATGTTTTCCAGTCAGGAATTGGAAAAAATAAATCAAACATTTTTGGTTTGGCAAAATACCGGTTACTATATCGCAAACAATTCACCTCCAACGGTCAAATTTGTCCGTGAATTTTTAAAATATTGGAACGAGATGTAATTTAATATTTTTCCCCTTACACTACCCTATCCAAAATTACAAAATTTTACTTTAATGGTTTAATAAACCATTAAAGTAAAAAAGTGGATTAATGGTTTAATAAACCAAGAATCTACTAATTAAAATTTTTTCAAAAAATTATTTAATATGCGTTTTCAAAACTTGAATAATTTATGGTATTACCAACCAGAAAATGTTTACCAGAATTAAAACCGTTTTCAATATAAGTGTTGCTATAAAACGTACCTTTAAAAGGACAAGGTATATAAGGTGATATTTTCTTTTGATTAAGGTTGATTCGTAACTTGAATCTGTTACCGAAATTTGAACATTTTAGTGTTAGAATCAACCCTAACATTTAATATATCTAAATTAAGGTCAAAATCAGATGATGATACATATGAGTAAGACATTTATTTTCTATGTTATTAAAACCTTATTTGTCGTATAGAATGAATACAACCCTACATTAGATGCCCAATTTGCATTTAGGTCAAATGAACCATTAATAGCCATATATCCTACGAATACGGTAGGTATCCATCTATCATAAGTGTTGTAAGGTGGTGTATCATAAATATGAGTAGAAGCTAATGCTTTAGAGGCACTATTATAATTACCAACATTGTGAGGTTGAACAATGATGATTTTTGACCCTGGAAGCACAATTAATTTGTAGTATGTCCACTTTGTGGGAGCAACAATCGAGTAGTCTGATGTAGAGTTGGCGTTAACCGGTTCAAATATAATTCTGGTTGATGTTCCCAAGATTTTAGCACCGACACCTGTCGTTCTGAAAAACTGTTGACCCTCATTGCCCACGGTACCACGACCTCCGACTGTCACCGTCATATTCGACGAAGCCCCTTGAACGAATGGATCGTCAATTATCACATATGTCGAATATATATCGTTAAGGTAGTTTCTACCAGCAACTTCGACACTACCCACTCCTAAATGAAAGTATGGTCCAACCACAGCACCAAAATTTGTAGCTTCAGGAGTTATGGTATAAGCGTCTGGTTTTAGTTTTTTACTACCCGTTGTAAAAACTTCTATTTTATTATGATATGTTGTACCACAATATCCAGGCATAAAACTGACAAACGAAGTAAATAATAGTTTGCATGGGTTTCTGGTTGCAATGGTGTAGAAAACGATCTCGGCTACTTCATTGGTAGGAAACAACCTATAGTATGGATATTCAACTATCTTGAAAGATTTAGTTGTATTAATGGTTGTATAGTCTGGAACAAAAGCTATATACGTTGCTTGTTGAGATGAACCATTAGCCCAAAGAGGATTATAAATACCGCCTGGGTATGACCACAACTCCCTATTGTCAACTCCTAAATTGGTATATCTTACATAACCTGTAAAATTACCATATGTTATGGTTGTTTCCCCAACACCTGTAACTTTAGGATATGTGATACCACCTGTGAACGATACTAATGATAAGGTTGTAGAATACGTGTCAAGAGTTGTTCCTATAATGGTTAGACCCGCGCCTAAAGTTAGATCCGTTGCTGCCGTAGACGAACTAGACGATCCTTTAAGTCGAGATGTACCACTTAAATTAGCCAGTTTAGCGTTGGTGATAGAGTTGTTTTTGACCAATCCAATACCCGAGTTTGTCGCCGTTTGTGTCAAGTCTCCAGAAGGGTCAAAACTAATCACGCCGAATTGGGTATTTCCAGCTTTCGGTAAGGTAGTCGAGTCCACTGTCAAAGTAGTCCCCGTAAGGTTCAAACCAGACCCTAAACTAATGTCGCTTACCACACCACCACTGCT
>Ga0073924_1000292_pt1 | contig 11379 bp, 11 predicted proteins | sample GWRWT4_14Oct14_FD_70957 | JGI IMG/M metagenome (GOLD analysis project Ga0073924, IMG submission 70957) | Sand microcosm microbial communities from a hyporheic zone in Columbia River, Washington, USA - GW-RW T4_14-Oct-14 | ecosystem: Engineered > Artificial ecosystem > Sand microcosm >...
TTGCTGGATGTAGGGCAAGGCTTGTCCGCCGTGGCGCGCACCCGTAATCATGCATTGGTATTTGATACCGGCCCGCGCTTCAGCGAAAGTTTTGATACCGGTGAAGCCGTGGTGACACCGTTTTTGCGTAGCGTAGGCGTCACACGCCTGGACACGTTGATCATAAGCCATGGCGATAATGATCACATCGGTGGCGCGCAGTCGATACTCCAGGAAATGGTGGTGCAGCGCACCCTCTCGGGTGTGCCGCATCACCCACTTCTGTCAATGTCCGAACCGCGCGCGGAACAGTGTGTCAGTGGTCAAACATGGCAATGGGATGGCGTGGAATTTCTTATCATCAGCCCATCTACTGATGAGGTTAGTGATAAAAATGATGGCTCATGCGTGCTGCGCATCACGACTGCAGCAGGCAGTATTCTGCTGCCTGGCGACATAGAAAAAGGCGCCGAACGCAACTTGCTTGATACGCAGATCAACGCATTACCCGCACGCATTCTGGTGGCGCCACATCACGGCAGCAAGACTTCATCCACGCAGGATTTTGTCAATGCGGCGCATCCAGAATATATATTATTTCCGGTGGGCTACCGCAATCGCTACGGCCACCCTAAAGCCGACGTGGTGGCACGTTATCAAGCTTTAAATGCGCAGATGTTTGATTCAGCGCAGCACGGCGCCATTACTTTCAAGCTTGGCGCCAAAGAACTCACCAAGCCTGATACGTACCGTCAATCAGGACGACGGTACTGGAATGCGCAGTAGTATTATTTTTGCAAAATACCGTCGATGCAGGTGACGCAAGCCCCACCAATCTCAACAGACATATCTGCCTTGTTGACATGCACTGACACACGGCCATCACGACCCATTTCTGTGCCCTGGCTCGCCATATAACTGTAGCCGATAGAGCCAAGCATATCAGCATGCGCAAGAAATGCCGCGACACTGGCATTGCCACTACCACACACAGGATCTTCCGCCACCCCGCACGCGGGCGCAAAGGATCTGACGCACAGCGCAGGATCTGCTGTCAGAGTGCGGCCAAATACTGTAATGCCAGCGATATTTAATTGCTCGCTGAGTTGCGTGATAGCAGGAAAATCTGGCCGTAACTGATTTACAATTTTCGCATCACCTGCATTAACCACCATCCACACTGGCCCGACATTCACCAGCAACCGTGGCGTATCGACCACAGAATTGGCACCTAATGCTGCATTAATTGCCACACAAAGAGAGCCATCAACCTGTTGTATTTTAGCTTGCGGCGCCCGCACGAAGATACGCCGCTCTGCGCCTTCACCTTCAATGCGTAAGCCCAGTAAACCCGCGCCACACTCCTGCACCAAGCGCCCCGCAACAGGTTTTATCAACCCACTTTCCAGAATAGCGTGCGCACTGCCAATGGTAGGGTGTCCGGCAAACGGGAGTTCTTGCCGGGGCGTGAAAATCCGCAACCGATAGTCCGCACCGGCAACAGTCGCAGGCAATACAAACGTCGTTTCAGAAAGATTGGCCCATGCCGCAATACGCTGCATATCCTCAGCATCAAGGCCACCGGCATTTAACACCACGGCAACAGGGTTACCATAAAATGGCCGAGTGGTAAAAACATCGACTTGTTTGAATGGACGCGAAATCATGCCTGCTCGTAAACCTTTTTCACTACCCGCGCAATTGCCGCTGCGCCCGCTTCCAGATCTTCTTCACTGGCGGTAAGACTAATACGCAGGCATTGCTGTTTGTGCGCCCACTCTTCATTGAGACCCGGAAAGAACGGCGAGCCGGGCACAACGATGACATGCTCCTGCTTGATCTTGCGGTACACATCCCAATCCGTCATGGGTAGATCCTTCAGCCATAGCCAGGCAAAGATCGCGCCTTCAGCTTTGTGCAAATACCACGGCACATCATCGGGCATTTCGCGGTCGAACGCGGCGGTGAGCAGTGCGGCTTTGCGTTGGTAATGCGGTTTGATCACGCTCAGTGAAAGACGCGCCAGCTCGCCGGATGAAATCGCCTGCGCCGCCAGCGCCTGACCATAACGCGACGAATGAATGCTGGCATTGGCCTGAAAACATTCCAGCGCGTGAATGTTGCGCTCATCACCAATCGCAATGCCAACGCGCTCGCCCGGCAAGCCCACCTTGGACAAGCTAAGACAATGCACCACGTTTTCGCCAAAAATCGGCGTCATTTCGGTAAACACCAGATTGGGGAACGGCAAGGCATACGCAGAATCAATAAACACCGGCACGTTATGCTGCGCGGCAAGATCAACAATCTGCTGGGTCTCAGCATCGCTGATCACATTGCCGGTGGGATTGCACGGCCGTGAAAACAACACCGCGCCGGTGGCGTCATCAATCTGCATTTGCGCGAAATCGGGACGGTATTTGAAACGGTGCGGGGCAATGATGTCGATAGTGGGCTTATATGCCTGCAAGGTTTCGGCATTGAGCGTCACGCCGCCGTAGCCGGTGTAGTCAGGACTCAGTGGCAGCACAATCTTGCGCAACATACCATCGGCGTCAACACCGCCCAGACAATTCGCAGCATAAAAATACAGCGACTGGCTACCGGGCGTAATCAACACATTGCGCCGCGTAATGCCCCAGCCATAATGGCTGTTGAACCAGTCCACCACCGCTTCGATAAGCGGCTCGTACCCTTGGCTTGCGCCGTAACGCCCCACCACCTCACCAAAGTGCGACCCCGCCAGTAACTGCTGCGTGTAGTCGCGCCACATGGCTTCGATTTCAGGCAATATCAGTGGATTGCCAGCACTCAGATTCACCCACTTGCCGGGTTCTGACTGGAGCGTTTCGATGATGTCCTTCATGATGGCGCGGACACCGGTAAGCTGAGACATTTTCTGTCCGATCTGGCTAAGATGGGGTTGCACGTCTGAAATCCTTCTTAAATTTCATTATCGTCGTCCTGCATTGTACAACAATCGGGCTTTTTAGCGCGCCTTGATCTTGTATAATAGGCGTTTAGGTTTTCGCCAAATTTACCTATCCAACATTACTCGGTATCTCTATGGAACTCTCATCGCTCACTGCAATTTCCCCTATTGATGGCCGCTACGGCGACAAAACCCGTGATCTTCGTGTAGTTTTCAGCGAGTACGGGCTGATACGCCACCGCGTACTCGTCGAGGTGCGCTGGCTGCGGATGCTGGCCGATCATCCCGGAATTGTCGAGGTTCCCGCACTCAACCAGCATGCCGTCAATCTACTGGAAAACATCGCGGAAAATTTTAGTGTCGAAGATGCGCAACGCGTCAAAAATATTGAGCGCACCACCAATCACGACGTGAAAGCAGTGGAGTATTTTCTCAAGGAAAAAATTGCTGGCAATGCCGAACTCGAAGCCGTCAGTGAATTCATACATTTCGCCTGCACTTCAGAAGACATCAACAACCTCGCTTATGCGCTCATGCTACGCGAAGCGCGTGCGCAGATTATTTTGCCGCTGCTGGACAACACCATTCGCGCCATCACCGACTTGGCGCACCGCCATGCCGATCAACCCATGCTGTCACGCACTCATGGCCAGCCTGCTTCACCCACTACGCTGGGCAAGGAAATGGCGAATGTCACCTACCGTTTAAAGCGCCAGCGCGAACAACTGATGAACGTACCGCTACTGGGCAAAATCAACGGTGCCGTCGGCAATTATAACGCCCATCTCGCCGCGTATCCTGCTATTGACTGGCAAAGTATCGCACGTGATTTTGTAACAAGCCTGGGGCTGGAGTGGAATCCCTACACCACGCAAATTGAACCGCATGATTACATCGCCGAATATTTTGATGCACTGGCACGCTTCAACACTGTGTTGATAGACTTCAGCCGTGACGTGTGGGGTTACATTTCGCTGGGTTATTTCAAGCAGAAAACCGTAGCGGGTGAAGTCGGCTCATCCACCATGCCGCACAAGGTCAACCCCATCGACTTTGAAAACGCCGAAGGCAATCTCGGATTAGCCAACGCCATTTTTCATCACCTCGGCAGCAAACTGCCGATCTCACGCTGGCAGCGCGATCTCACCGATTCCACCGTATTGCGCAACCTCGGCGTGGGCGTGGCGCATGCGGTGATTGCCTATCAGTCATGCCTCAAAGGCATTTCAAAACTTGAAAGCAATCCCGCGCGCATCAACGCTGATCTGGACGCAACATGGGAAGTGCTGGGCGAAGCCGTGCAAACCGTGATGCGCCGTTATGGCATTGAACAACCCTACGAGAAACTCAAGGAACTCACACGCGGTCGCGGCATCGACCAACACAGCCTGCGCGCTTTCATCACCACGCTGAATATCCCCAAAGCAGAAAAAACCCGATTACTGGCAATGACGCCGGCAACGTATATTGGCAATGCAACAGAGCAGGCACGCGGGTTATAAAGCAAAAGCTAAAACGAGACGGTAGACAAAAAAAGGAGCCGCCTGCCAAGACGGCTCCCGAGATTTAGACGTTGCCGCTCTAAAACATAAACGATGCCGGGCTAATCGTGACCATGATGACGGCTAATCTGGCCACGAATCTCTCCGCCGGGTCTCGCTACCGTGTGAACATTGACATACGCGTTACCGGCGAGGATGTTCCTGACCGCATCCGTAAAGTTGACGACGCCCGTGTTAGCAGGCGCTGTCAAATTGGCGGCGGTGAGCACCCCTGAGATCTCGCCCGTGAAAGGGCCATCGTTTCTTGGGAAAGTAGCCCCTGGATTTGGGCCGCTGGCAGCATCACCAAACAACCAGAGCATCACTGGTCCGTTTCTGCCCTTTGGCCCGAGGTGGATGTGCGCCATGAAGATAGGCGTTGCCGGCATAACTGAAACTTTCAAGGTATAGTTCAGTGACCCGTCATGCATCAAGCGAAAATGAGCCTTCCCCAAACCCCCAGTGACGAGCCCGATAACGGGTATTGAGACAGCAGGGGTGGTGGCAGTAGCGGGTACGATGACGGTATCGGTTACCGATTCAGCGCCGGTAACATCAGCCCCCATTTTGCTACCTGCGTGAGCGGATAAATTTGCCAGCGCCAAGGTCATACCAATAGCCAGCAGTGTCAGTCGTTTCATCATTTGCGCGATCCTCCATGAGTTGGATGTTACGGGTTCAGGCGCTACCGATGCTTCGACCAGATCACTACTTCATTCCGGTATGGCAGTGCCAAGCTGTATCATGACACTTTTGGGTTACACGTCAAGCGTGATCATCAAATTATTTTCTGGCGTGTTCTATAATAGCCGAAAATGGCGCACGCATTAATCATGTGAGTCCCACACATCAAAATGTCACGTAATTTTTATCCACACAAGACGCACGGGATTACGCCGGAATTGGCGTAATAGCCTGCCAGACTACTTCGCCCGCAGCGGAAAACGCAACTCCACTTTGTCATCGCCATTTTCAAGACGCACCAACACCGCCTGGGTGGCGGGATCAGTCACCTGCAAGGAGCGCCGGTACACGCCCACATGGCCGTCCTGGATAGACTGGCGCCACGGATCGCTTTCGCTCATACGAATTGACACCAGCAGATCAAACATGGGCTTGCGCGGCTTGCGTGTGACCATCACCAGAAATTCGTTCATACCCACACTGGCAATTTCAGGCCGGGTTTCAACAATCACTTCCACATCGCCCCACATCTGCGGCGGCGTACTTGGCGCACCAGACGCGGCGTTCTCTGCCGGGCCACCACATGACGCCAGCATAAAACTCAACATCGCCAACCAGAATAATTTCATTCTCAACCCGCCGCGTGCTTTTGTAAGTAATCCAGAATCTGCCGCATTTCGTCGTTCGTAATCGGCGCAAAGTTATTCATGATACGGTGGTTTTGCATGCGCCCTACAATCTGCGGCCAGTCCTGCGCTTTGCGGCTGGCGGGCGGCGGCGGTACATGACAATCGGAACAGCGCTGCTTAAACGCCATAGCGCCCACTGACTCGGGATCAGGGTATCCTGCGCCCACGACCACAGCCGGGCTGCTGGTTTTATTCGAACACCCTGCCAGTGCTGCCAGTACCATCGCCAGAAACGCATACTGCTTTACTTGAGCCATGCCAGTCAGTGATCCTGCGGGGGTTGGGATGGCGAGTTTACAGAAGATTTCTCACCCAACGCCTTGGCGCGCGCTTCTTTTTTTGCGCGGTGTATGTGACGGTAATCCACCAGCCAGTAGATCACCACCACCGCCGTGCCGGTATAGACCAACGCCAATGGCAAACCCCAATTAAACCATTCACGCTCATATCCCGCGCGATCGCCCCAGAACGGAAAGTTCAAACCAATCGCAACCAGAAACATGGCAATGAAAATGGCGATGAACCAATAGGGAATGCTGTGCTCTGACTCAGGAATTTTTTCAACCAGCTCCCAGTCTTCCAGGCCGCGCTTTTTCAGGCGCTCCTCTTCACTGGCGTAGCCCAAATGATTGTCGATGGCCTCGCCCCACTCCGGTTTCGCAACGGGTGGTGGTGGCACCTTGGGTTTTTCTGCGTTACTCATCATCACACCTTTCCTACAAAATGTTGTACGCGAAAACTGTCACGCCATCCATCCGTAGATTGCACATGCACGATAAATGGATGTAAGCCCGGCGCCAGGTTCCCCGCTACATGCAGGCCGATATCCTTGCGTTCCGCCGTTTTAAACTCAGCGCGGGACGCATCCAGTATATACGCACCTTCCGGCAAGCCTTCAACCCGAATCGTCACCGCGCCAGGTTTATAAATTTTATGCGCCACATTCACCCGGTAATCACTGAAGTTGGCGCCCATGGAAGTTTCCGCGCGGTACACCGAAAAACCGTAAGCCTGATAATTCCACATACCCCAGACCAGCAGAAACACACCCAGAGAAAATGCGGGCAATGCCCAGCCCGCGCGCTGCGCCAGCGTAGCGAGGTTGGACGCGGGACGCACACCATCCACTTTCTGGCGCTCACCAAATTCAAACGTGAGTAAACCCAGCATACCGTGCTTGGTGTGCAGTGAATCACAGGCGCTGATGCATTCGCCGCAATTGGTGCAACTGTCAAACAACAGCGTATTGCGCGGATTAATATCCACCGGGCAGGTGACTTCACAAAAATTACATTTGGCGCATTCATCGGAACGTGACTGGTCATAGATCACATGCAAGGTCTGGCGGGTTTTAAACAGGAATTGCCAGATGCGGTAGACGCAGGTGTAACGGCAAATGTAATAACGCATCACCGCGAGATTACCCAGCACCAGCAACACGAACACTGCATAGATCAGATACAGCGAACTGATGACGCGCGGATCATCACGAAAGATAACAAATGACAACACCACATCCGGCTCATAAAAATACAGCATGGGCAACAGCGCCACAGCTAACGACGCCCCCAGTAACTTGGCGCCCAACATGAGCCAGTTCTTTGCCTTGTTTTTGCCGGGAGACAGATGCGCATTTTCGGTGCCATCCCAATCCAGCACGGCGCGTTTACCCAGATAACGGGCGGTAAGTTTATTTGCCCATGCCGACAAGGTATTTTGCGGACACACCCAGCCACAAAAAGCGGTGCCCAAAGTGGAGTAGAACATAATCAGAAGACATGCCGTGGCGAGCCAGAAGCCAAAGACAATGTAAAAGTCGGAAAACCAGATTTGACGGCCCAGCACCACAAAACCAGCACTGGTATCAATGCGGAATACCCCGAGAACAGGGATCAGAACCAACAGGATCAGCGTGCCAATCTGCATCGTACGGCGCTTCCACTCCAGGTTTTTATTTGCCACACCATGAGGCGGGCTTTTGGAGGAGGAATGAACAACAACCGGGATTTTGCGTAAAGCTTCGTTGGCACTCATGTTAGTGATGTTAGCATAAGGCTTTCACCACACACAATGCATTACCAGACGGGTGTCCATCCCGTAACCAGGAAGAAAAAAGATTATATAAATCCATCAGGGGTGTTGCGTTTCGCCCGGCAATCGGCTATATATATGCAAGGTCACTTTATACAAACAAGCTGACCCCATTAGAGTACAGGGGAAATCGCGAACAATATCACGGGGAGGACATTAAAAATGGTTCAAAATATCGGCGTTAACATCCTGATTCCTATAGCAGTATTTTGCTTTCTTATCTTTGGCGCCGGCCTTATGTCAAGCATGGCCTTCAGAGACAAGGCAGAGCGCCTTAGCAAAAAGGGCTAATATCCTTCTTGCCGCTTTGACTTGGAGACACAAAAAAGCCCGGTTAGTCCGGGCTTTTTTGTGTCTTGGACACACCGCTGCGCTGCTCTACCGCTATTTCTGTTTAACCTTCTTCGTTTCCACACGCTGCCCCAGCGTTATTGCCACCGGATTGACTTCCCAGATTTCTTTCGCATATTCACGGATAGTGCGATCACTGGAAAACTTGCCCATGTTCGCCACGTTGAGAATGGCTTTACGCGTCCACTCCTGCGGGTCAGCGTACAGCTCGGCGACGCGGTCTTGCGCAGCGATATACGAGGCGTAGTCGGCCAGCAGCAGGTAGCGATCACCGCCGTGGGTTAACGCATCAATAATCGGCGCGTATAAATTGGGTTCGCCGGGCGAAAAAAAACCGCTGCCGATCATATCCATCACCTGCTTGAGCTCAGGGTTGCCGTGATAGTAGTCCCACGGGTTATAACCACTAGCATGCAGATCGGCCACCTGCTGCGTGGTCAGGCCAAAAATAAAGATATTGTCTGCGCCTACTTCTTCAAGAATTTCAACATTGGCGCCATCGAGTGTGCCGATAGTCAGCGCGCCATTCAGCGCCAGCTTCATATTGCCCGTGCCGGAAGCCTCGGTGCCTGCGGTAGAGATTTGCTGCGACAGGTCACAGGCTGGGATCAGGTCTTCTGCCGTAGACACATTGTAGTTGGGAATAAATAATACACGTAGCTTACCGCCGGTGACGGGGTCATTATTAACAATATCTGCAACGTCATTAATCAGATTGATGATGAGCTTGGCGATGACATAACCGGGCGCCGCTTTGCCGGCAAAGATGATGGTGCGCGGCACTACGGACACGCCCGGATTCCCTGATTGATTAAGGCGAATGCGGTTATACAATGTGACCACATGCAACACGTTGAGCAGCTGGCGCTTGTATTCGTGAATACGTTTGATATGTACATCAAACAACGAATCACAATCAACCGTCACACCCATATACTTTTTGATGAGCCCTGCTACACGCTCTTTGTTGGCACGTTTGACAATACGGAACTCTTCGCGGAACACGGGATCATCCGCCAGTGGCGCGAGTTTTTTCAGCTCATCGAGATTGGTTGTCCAGCCATCGCCAATACGCGCGGTGATGAGTTTTGACAAGAGCGGGTTAGCATGGCTCAACCAGCGTCGCGGTGTAATACCGTTGGTCTTGTTGACGATTTTTCCGCTATAAAACCGCTCAAAATCACCGAAGATGGTGGACTTCATCAGTTGCGTGTGCAATGCCGCCACACCATTCACTTTATGGCTACCCACTACGGCAAGATGCGCCATGCGGATGCGCCGCTCACCCGACTCATCAATAATCGACATGCGACGCAACAGGTCGGAATTACCTGGATAGCGATGCATCACGTCTTTGAGGAAGCGATGATTGATTTCATAAATGATCTGTAAATGACGCGGCAACATGGCTTCAAACAATTTCACCGGCCAGGTTTCCAGCGCTTCAGGCAGCAAAGTGTGATTGGTGTACGAAAAAGTGCGCACGGTAATGTCCCAGGCGCGATCCCACGACAAGCCCTGCAGATCAATCAGCACCCGCATCAATTCAGGAATAGCCAGCACCGGATGCGTATCATTAAGCTGGATGGCGACCCGGTCGGGCAGTTTGTCAAAGTGATAATGTGACTTGCTGAAGCGGCGCAGAATATCCTGCAATGATGAGCTGACAAAAAAGTATTGCTGCTTGAGCCGCAGCTCACGGCCCATGGCGGTAGTGTCATCGGGATACAGCACTTTGGAAAGATTTTCGGATTCGTTTTTATCTTCGAGGGCTTTAATGTAATTGCCTTCGTTAAAATATTTCAGATTGAAATCACGCGTGGCCTTGGCTGACCATAAGCGCAAATTATTTACGGTGTTGGTCTTGTAACCGGGAATCGGCGTATCGTAGGCCATCGCCATGACTTCGTCGGCATCTACCCAGTGGTAGCGGCGCTGACCATGTTCACCGGGGTATTCCACCACGCGACCATTAAATTGCACTGAATATATCACTTCCGGACGCGGAAATTCCCACGGGTTACCATAGCGCAACCAGTTTTCGGGGTGCTCCACCTGGCGGCCATTTTCGATGCGCTGGGTGAACATGCCGTATTCATAGCGAATGCCGTAACCGTAAGCGGGAATGCCGATGGTGGCCATTGAATCGAGAAAACACGCGGCGAGCCGCCCCAGCCCACCGTTACCCAATGCGGCATCGGGCTCCAGTTCACGGATTTCTTCCAGATTCAGCCCAATATCGTGCAACGCCTGGGTGCATTCGTCATAAATGCCGATGTTAAGCAGGCTGTTGCTGAGGGTGCGGCCAATCAGAAACTCCAGGGAGAGATAATAAACACGCTTGGCGTCTTCGCGGTAATAGGTGCGCATGGTTTCCATCCAGCGCTCCATGAGGCGGTCGCGCACGGTGTAGGCGGTGACGTTATACCAGTCGCGGTCGGTGGCGGTGTAAAGGTCTTTTCCCGCCGAATATTCCAGGCGGTTCGCCAGCGAATATTTGATGGATTCCGCATCGAGCCCCATGTAATCGTACTTGAAAGAACGCATCGTGCTTTTCATTGGCATATCATCATCTCCCTCATGTTATTTTTCTCCAGCAATACCAGCATGCAATATTATGATAGTTATTAACTTTTTCATATTTCGGGCATTTTCAGAACAAGGCCACCCTATGGAACGGATATGTAAGTATCGGACGACACGCCCGATCCCTGAACCAGGCCTGGATGATTCAAAAGCTTATCGCTTGCTTGCTGCAAACCTCGATTCTGGATATAATGTCGGATTATCGTTGCCAAGGCCTTGGCATTCAAAAGCGGGGCGCTGGGTCTGCGATGCCAAGCTATGACACAAGAGGTACACCATGAAAGCCGATATCCATCCCGCCTATGCCGAAATTGCCGTTACCTGTAGCTGCGGCAATAAATTTACCACGCGCTCTACCGCAGGCAAAAGCCTGAATCTGGACGTGTGCGCCGTGTGCCATCCATTCTACACCGGTAAGCAGAGAATTGTAGATACCGCCGGTCGCGTCGACAAATTCCGCCAGAAATACGGCGTAAAGTAATAGATTGACACCACTGCGAACCGCATCACCTGAAGGGCACCCGCT
>Ga0073924_1000295_pt1 | contig 11336 bp, 8 predicted proteins | sample GWRWT4_14Oct14_FD_70957 | JGI IMG/M metagenome (GOLD analysis project Ga0073924, IMG submission 70957) | Sand microcosm microbial communities from a hyporheic zone in Columbia River, Washington, USA - GW-RW T4_14-Oct-14 | ecosystem: Engineered > Artificial ecosystem > Sand microcosm >...
AAGTACCTAATTTTAGTTTTGACATACAATTTTCTCCATTGATATAAAATTAAAATAAAGCCAGGCTGGCAGGCGTCAAAAAGCAATAGTCAGGCCAGCTATCTAATAATTTGTAGTGGCGGATACTTTTTTCAAAAATCAAGTGAAATGGTAGGCATAAGAGTTGTAAAAATATAAATAGTTTGTACAAGCATCACTCAATAAATATTATTTTTAGCCAATAATCTATTCAAAGCGACTTATCTTTTGCAAAAGAATTGTATTTGACGGGACGTGTGTAAAATATATCGACACTTTAGAGCGTATGTAGCTCAATTTCTTTGATTCTTATTTTTCGGCTTATTTCGATAAAGTTTGCTTGAGCGAACCATGAGATATTAAGCTATTGATAATCCATATAAATGGAAGTTGTGTCAGATATTGAATAGGAGCTTATGGTGATTTATATAAAAACTTTAGTGTTTAATAGTGTAAAAATAACGGACACAATAAGCTGTATTTGTATGTGATTGGCGCTGTGCTCCTCTGGGCTGAAACTGTTTATATATATTTTATGTATATTAAGCAGCATTATTCGCCGATTTTATTTTATTGTATAAGCGGAATTATATTTTTGCGTTGTCGTGTGCTGCAAAAATATTTTTTAAAAAATGGCCGGTGTGTGATTGTGAGCACGCGGCTATTTCTCGTGGTGTGCCGCTGGCGATGATTTCTCCTCCGCCCTCGCCACCTTCGGGCCCCAGGTCTATGATCCAGTCGGCGGTTTTAATTACATCAAGATTGTGTTCAATCACTACGATGGTATTGCCGTGATCGCGCAGCTTATGCAGTATCGTTAGAAGTTGCTCTATGTCATAAAAATGTAAACCCGTGGTGGGTTCATCAAGGATGTAGAGTGTTTGGCCGGTGTCACGTTTTGAGAGTTCTCGGGCGAGTTTGATTCGCTGGGCTTCGCCACCCGAAAGTGTGGTGGCGGCTTGTCCAAGATGAATATACGCTAATCCGACGTCAATCAGGGCTTGCAGTTTGCGGGCAAGCGCAGGAATGGCATCGAAAAAAATCCGCGCGTCTTCGACGGTAAAATTAAGCACTTCGTGAATATTTTTTCCTTTGTAACGAATCTCAAGCGTTTCCCGATTGTAACGTTTTCCCTGGCAGACATCACAATGAACATACACATCAGGAAGGAAGTGCATTTCAACTTTAACCACGCCATCGCCCTGACAGGCTTCGCACCGCCCACCTTTGACGTTAAAACTGAAGCGCCCCGGATTGTAGCCGCGAGAGCGCGCTTCCTGGGTGGCGGCAAAAAGTTCGCGAATCGGGGTGAACAGGCCGGTATAGGTGGCCGGATTGGAGCGTGGTGTGCGACCTATGGGGCTTTGGTCAATGTTAACGACTTTATCCAGTTGTTCCATGCCGGCAAGGTTTTGGTAAGGAGCAATCTTGAGCGTGCTGGCGCCATTGAGCAAGGTGGCGGCGAGAGGATAGAGCGTTTGGTTGATCAACGTGGATTTGCCCGAGCCAGAGACGCCCGTAATACAAATAAATAATCCCAGTGGCAGAGTAAGGTCGACATTCTTCAGGTTGTTGCCGCATGCGCCTTTGATGGTGAGTGTTTTTTCCATGTCGGCCGGATTGGTCACGGGAATGGCGATGCGTCTTTTGCCGCTCAGGTAGGCGCCGGTCAGTGATGTGGGGTGTTCTGAAATGGTCTGGCAGGTGCCACTTACCACGATTTCGCCGCCGTGGATGCCGGCACCGGGGCCGATATCAATAATGTGATCTGCGAGGCGAATGGCTTCTTCGTCATGTTCGACCACAATAACGCTGTTGCCCATGTCGCGCAGATGGGTCAGGGTTTTGAGCAGACGTTCGTTGTCTCGTTGGTGCAGACCTATTGAAGGTTCATCGAGAATATACATAACGCCCACCAGTCCTGCACCGATTTGACTGGCAAGGCGAATACGTTGTGCTTCACCGCCGGACAGTGAATCGGCACTGCGACTGAGGCTCAGGTAGTTCAGCCCCACATTGACCAAGAACGTGAGTCGATCACAAATTTCCTTGAGAATTTTTTCGGCGATCACGCCTTTGTAGCCGGGTAATTTGATCGTGCGAAAGTGGCTATGTGCGTGGCCTATGGACAATTGCGTGATGTCTGGCAGCGATTGTTCCGCCACAAATACATGGCGCGCGGCACGATTGAGTCGTGAGCCTTCACAGGAAGGGCAGCGAGACGTATTGAGATATTTGGCGAGTTCTTCGCGAACAGCGTCGGATTCGGTTTCGCGATATCTGCGCTCGATATTGGGCAGGATGCCTTCAAAGGTATGGCTGCGTGTTATTTTATGGCCGTGTGCGCCTTCATAGTCGAACTCGATTTTGCTTTTGCCGCTGCCGTAAAGGAGTATATGTTTAACGTTATCGCTGAGCTGAGCGTAGGGGGTATCCAGTTCAAACGCGTAATGTCTGGCCAGGCTGGTGAGCATGGAAAAATAGTAGCTGTTGCGACGATCCCAGCCGCGAATGGCCCCTTCCGCCAAACTTAAAGGTTCAGCTGAAACAAGTTTGTTCGGGTCGAAAAACTGGCGCACACCCAGCCCGTCACAATCGCCGCATGCGCCTGCCGGATTGTTAAAAGAGAAAAGTCGTGGTTCAAGATCGGGCAGGCTGTAGCCGCATAAAGGGCAGGCATAACGCGAAGAATAAATCGTATCGGTAAAGGCCTCGTCCATGGCGCTGATGATCACGGTGCCGTCAGAAAGGCTCAGTGAGGTTTCGAGCGATTCGGCAATGCGAGTGCGGACGTCATCACGCACCTTTAAGCGATCGACTACAACTTCGATGCTGTGTTTTTGGGTTTTTGCGAGTGTGGGCGGATGTTCCAGATCGCAAACAATGCCATCAATGCGCGCGCGTACAAAACCCTGGCTGCGTAAATCATTAATCGTATGCAGATGCTCGCCTTTGCGCTCTTTAATGATGGGCGCCAGCAGCATGATGGGCTGGCCTTCTGGCAAGGCAAGAATCTGGTCTGTCATTTGGCTGATGGTTTGCGCTTCAAGTTTTTCGCCATGATCAGGGCACACGGGTGTGCCGGTGCGGGCATAGAGTAGACGCAGGTAGTCATAGATTTCGGTAATGGTGCCCACTGTGGAGCGGGGGTTGTGCGAGGTCGATTTCTGTTCGATGGAGATGGCAGGGGATAGTCCTTCGATGTGATCGACGTCGGGCTTTTCCATCAGCGACAAGAATTGCCGGGCATAGGTCGAAAGTGATTCGACGTAGCGACGTTGTCCCTCGGCATAGAGTGTGTCAAAAGCAAGCGAGGATTTGCCCGAACCCGAAAGGCCGGTAATAACCACCAGTTTGTCGCGGGGAATATCCACGTTGATGTTTTTAAGATTATGGGTGCGGGCACCGCGAACCAGAATTTTATCCATAAATACTCGTATCAAAAACCGAAAACCAGGAAGCCGGTAAGTATACCTGATATGTTAGCGCGTGAGTGATGTGTGGTTTAGGCGTATGCCTTGTGTCAGCGGTTTGATAGAATGTTCCGCCATTTTTGGGTTTCAATGGGGCTAATGTGAGTTTTAGTAGACAAGAGAAAACAGCGACAGTTGGATTGGCGGGTATCTATTCCCTGAGAATGCTGGGCCTGTTTATGTTCTTGCCCGTATTTAGTTTATATGCGCCGCAGCAGTATTTGTATGCCACCCCTTTCTTGATTGGTTTGGCGGTGGGTGTGTATGGTCTGGGGCAGGCCGTGTTACAGATCCCCTTTGGTCTGGTGTCGGATCGATTTGGCCGCAAGCCGGTGATTTATGTGGGCCTGCTACTGTTTGCCCTGGGTGGCATGGTGTCGGCGCTGTCTGAATCGATTTATGGTGTCGTATTGGGCCGGGCACTGCAGGGCTGTGGTGCTATTGCGGCGGTTACGATGGCGCTGCTGGCTGATCTTACGCAGGAAGAAAATCGAACCAAAGCAATGGCGGCTATTGGAATGAGCATTGGTTTGTCTTTTATGCTGGCCATTGTGCTGGGACCGATCATGACAGAACGATTTGGGCTTTCAGGCGTTTTCTGGTTAACGTCCGGTTTTGCGGTGCTGGGTATGTGGGTGTGTTACGCCTGGGTGCCCACACCTACCACGGTGCTCAAAAATCATGATTCCCTACCAGTGCTGGATCAGTTCAAAAGTGTGTCGAGCAATGCTCAGTTGTTGCGCCTGAATTTCAGTATTTTTGTTTTGCATCTTATTCTTACGGCATTTTTTGTGGTGCTCCCTCCCGTGCTGAAACAATACGGTGGTCTGGAGGGACGAGAGCACACCTATATTTATCTGCCTGTAATGCTGTTGTCTTTTATGGCCATGTTGCCGTTGATGATTTTGGCGGAAAAAAAGAAAAAAATTAAAAATGTCTTTCAATGGGCTATCTTGATCATGTTGATGGCGATGTTATTACTGGCACTTGATTACAAACGATTCAGTAGTGACATTGTGGCGTTGTTCCTGTTCTTTTTTGCGTTTAACCTGCTTGAAGCGCTGCTCCCCTCTTTGGTGAGCAAAATGGCACCGGCCGGGAGCAGGGGAACCGCAATGGGTCTGTATTCGACCGGACAGTTTGTTGGTGCTTTTTGTGGCGGCATGGTCGGGGGTGGACTTAGCGGGGCGATGGGCCCGGGGGCGGTATTTATGTTTCTGAGTGTGCTGATACTGGTTTGGTTTTATGTGACATTAAGCATGGAGCCGCCCAAATTTCTGCAAAGCCAGGTGATTAAATTCAGTCCGCTCATGGGTGTGGAGAGTAAAAAGGCTTCACTTTCAGCGGTTGAGGCCCTGTTGAAGATCAAGGGCGTTGAAGAAGCGGTCGTGCTTGGAGAAGAAGGCTTGGCTTATCTTAAAGTGGATAAGAGTTTGCTCGATGAACGAGCACTGGCACAATTTACGCTGGTGGAACGGGGCTGAAAAAGAGTACAGTGCCCGCTTATAAAGAGACGCAAAAATGGAGTGAAACAAGATGGCCAAGGGTATAAATAAAGTCATTCTGATCGGTAATCTGGGGAAAGATCCGGAAACGCGGTATTTGCCCTCTGGGGGAGCAGTAACCAATATTACGATTGCCACCAGTGAATCCTGGACGGACAAGCAGACCTCGCAAAAGCAGGAGCGTACCGAGTGGCATCGTGTGGTGTTTTTTAATCGACTGGCAGAAATTGCCGGCGAGTACCTGAAAAAAGGCTCAAAAGTGTATGTGGAAGGCGCTTTGCGTACGCGCAAGTGGCAAGATCCACAAAGTGGACAGGATCGATACAGCACTGAAATAGTAGGCAATGATTTACAAATGCTGGATAACCGTGCTGGTTCTGTTGGTATCTCGGGTGCGGATGATTACAGTAGTTATGAGCAGTTGTCGCCACAGACACCTGCCGACACTGCATCCGCCACAGCCACAGCTTCACGCGGACCAGCAGGCAAGCCATTGGCGAATACGCCCTCCACCGCTCAGCCCAACTCGAGTTTTGATGACAGCTTTGATGATGATATTCCTTTTTAAACGAATTCTGGACCGAACTATTTTCACTCAGACGCTTGGATCTTAGTGCATGAAGGGATGGCATTATGTTCTGCTAGGCCTTCTGTCCTACGTGTTTTTTCTGGTTCTCAGTCTGCCTGTGAGTGTGTTTTGGCAAAGTAGTCTGGTGCAGAGTCAGCTAGGTGCGTTACCTCTGGGTGTGTCTGAGCTCAAAGGAAGGTTTTGGCAGGGCAGTGCCACGATCCATTATGGTGAAGAAACGTATCCGGTGAACTGGCGTATGTCTGCGCAAGCTTTGTGGCGAGGAGAACTTGTGGCGGAGCTGAATTCCGAACATCCTGACTTGACCGCCCGTGCCACCGTATTTGTGTCGCCTTTCAGTGTCGGTGTGCGTAGCCTTCAGGCCAGTATGGGTGATGAATTTATTAATTCACACCTTGCTGATCTGGGGGTAAAAATGCACAAGCCTGTTTTTGTGAATGTGCAGAATATCCGTTGGAATCATCATGTGTTTACCGAGGCAGTGGGTCGTCTCTCGTGGGAAGGTGGCACTGTGCGCTATCCTGGCGGGCGAACAGTTCATGATGCCAACTTACCTCGTTTGCTTGCTGATCTGACTGTTTTGCCTGATGGGCAGCTGTCCTTGAGTATGGTGGCACCAGATCAAAGCGATACCAATGAACTGCTTGTCTTGCGCTTGAGCGGCCAAGGCTTGGGCTCAGTGCAGGTGCGACGTCGTTTTCTTGATGTGTTGGGGGAGCGTTGGGCGGCCAATAGTCAGGCTGATGATATTGTATTCGAAGTGTCTCAGCAGTTTTAGTTTTTGGAGTGGATTTGAATTTCCTTAAATAGAAAGTTGAAACAGAAAATTTTGTTGGGCAATAGATCGCGGATGTTCGAGGCAAAGTGATATTAAGCAATAAACAAACGATTAGATTGAAAAAATTACCTGCCGTGCTGCTGCTTGCTCTGGTGTTGGGATTGAGTCATTCGCTTGCGCAAATCACGTGGGTATTGCTGGAAAAACCCTCAGATGAGATTGTGCGTGAAAACAACCGTGTGTCTGAAACACATTCGGAGCAGTCTGTCAGTGAACGCTTTGGGCGTGAATTGGCGAGTTGGGACTTGTTTGGTGCGCTGACGATGGAGACAAATGCCCCGATCAATGTTGCGAGTGTTCAGGCGCCTGACACCAGTCTGCAACTTACGCTGGAAGGTGTGTATGTGGCCAGTGAGGCACAAAATTCCAGTGCAATTATTGCCGATAAGGGTAACGCCAAACGCTATCATATTGGCGAAGAAGTGCAGCAAGGAGTGACACTTCATCAGGTAAATAATACCTTTGTTATTTTGCAGCGTGGTTCTCGTTATGAGACGCTCAGATTCAGTGATGTCAGTCTGCAGCAAGTGCCTTTGAGTAATAGGCGTGGTGCAAGTGCTCCGTCTTCTGCTCGAACAGTTAATACGAATAAGGGTATTGTGAATGGTATTCGTAGCGGGCAGATCAAGTCTGTGCAAGATGTGCTGGAAGATTATGGCGCCAATCCGGCAGAACAATTCCAGGCATTATTGCTTGAGTCAGGCATGGAGGCCACTCAAGAGGGGGGCGAACCTGGTTTCAAAGTGGCAGTCAATGCGCCGGGCGATATTCTGAAAACAGCAGGGTTAATGCCGGGTGATATTTTGCGTTCAGTGAATGATCATCCTGTAAATGAATTGCAGGGTAATGATGTCTTGGTTAGAGAAATTCTCACCTCCGGACGGGCTAAAATTGTCATTCAACGAGGAGCACGTCGATTTGCGGTCAGTTATCCTTTGCCGCAACACTGACGTTTGGCTTCACCCGGGTTTTGAAATCACACTACAGGTAACGATCGACATAACATGAAACGTTTACTTATTTTAGCCAATTGCTTGCTGCTTCTTGGTCCCTGTTGGGTGATGGCGGGCAGTCTGAATGTCAGGGATGCCGATGTGCGAGCCTTGGTCACCCAGATCTCAGATATAACGGGTAAAAGTTTTGTGATTGATCCACGGGTCAAAGGCAAAGTCACTGTTATATCCAATACCGATATGAGTAGTGAAGAAATTTACGAGGTTTTCAAAACCGTTTTACAAGTGCATGGTTATGCCACCATTGAGGAGGGTGATGTAGTCAAAATCGTCCCCACCAACAGTGCTAAACAAGATAATCTTGCCCTTGATTCGAAAGGCGTGGCAGTGGGTGCGCAAATGGTAACGCGTGTTATTGAACTGCAACATGCGTCGGCCAATGAGCTGGTGCCCGTGTTACGCCCCATGGTGCCCCAGTATGGTCATGTCGCAGCGGTTGACTCGGCGAATGCTTTGATTATTTCTGATCATGCACAGAATATTGAACGCATTGCGCAGGTCATCCGTCGTATTGATACTGCTGAAAACGAAGAAGTTGATGTGATTGAGCTGAAGGAAGCCTCCGTTGCCGAAATGGTGCTTGTGCTGGAGAGTCTTGAAACCTCCTCTTCAGCAGCCTCGCCCGCTGTGAGACCCCAGGTGGTCAACAAACCAGGTCGTGTACGGATTGTGGCCGATGAGCGTACCAATCGTCTGATATTGCGAGGTGAGCCTTCTGCCAGAGAGCGAATAAAACGATTAATTTTTCGTTTGGATAAACCCTCTTTGCGCAGTGATACCGTGTCGGTAATTTATCTTCAACATGCGGATGCGGTGAAAGTTGCTGATATCATTTCGGGTTTGCTGCTGCAAAAACAGCAAAATACGCAAATGAATCGCGGAGCTGCAAATACGAATCTGGCGACAGGCATGGCAACAAGTTCCACTATTGGAGGACGTTCTCCTGCGCGAACGCCCTCGGCGTCAGGACCGAAGCCGTCCATGGTGCAGGCTGATGAAACGCTGAATGCACTTGTGGTGCAAGCCGATCCCCGGCAGATGGCGGAAATCAAGAGTATCGTTAGTCAGCTGGATGTGCGTCGTGCGCAAGTGTTGATAGAAGGGGCTATCGTTGAAATTGCCGCTAACAGTGGTCGTGATTTGGGTGTGCAGTGGGGCTTCGGAGCAAATGACAAGGGGCCGGTAGGCGCAATAAATTTTGACAATGTGGGCCGAAGTGTAAGCGAAATTGCGGCGGTTGTTACCAATCCTGCGGCAGCTTCTTCAGCGGCTTTGGCGAATGGTATTACCTTGGGGGGCGGTAAACGCAGTGGTGATACGATTGAGTTTGGTGCCTTGTTGCAGGCGCTGGCGTCAACTGCCAACACAAATATTTTATCTACCCCCAGTATTCTGACCATTGATAATCAAGAAGCTGAGATTGTTGTAGGTCAGAATGTGCCTTTTATTACCGGTTCGACCACAAATACATCGTCAGGCATTGCGAATCCTTTTACGACTGTGAGCCGTCAGGATATTGGTTTAACCTTGCGTGTATTGCCTCATATTCATGAAGGCGATGTATTACGACTGGAAATTTATCAGGAAACCTCTGATCTGGTGGCGCCTCCTGCAGGTATTGTGGCCAGTGACATTACCACGACCAAACGATCAATCAAAACGGTCATTCTTTCTGACGATGGACAAACCATCGTGCTGGGTGGTTTGGTTCGGGATGATGTGCTGGAGTCGGTAAGCAAAGTGCCTTTGTTGGGTGATGTTCCCTGGTTTGGCCGTTTGTTCCGAAGCAGTACCCAACAGCGCGCCAAGAAAAATTTGATGGTTTTTTTGCGACCAACGATTTTGCGTGATGATAAGAGTGCCACAGCATTAACGCATGAAAAATATTCCGGCATCAAAAAATTGCAGAGTGAAATAAAAGCAAATAAAGGGATTATTGAGTTGGATGTGAATACAGATTTTCCTGAGGAAGCGAACAGGATTTTCCGTTAATTAAAAAGGGTATAGAAAAATGCCTGGCTGGGGCGTATGAATGACAGCACAACAAAAGGCTTGTCGCTTTTATGTGAAACTTATCCTGCTTGTCGTCATGGCCATGACAACACTGAGCCTTGCGGGATGCACGATAAAATTTTTTTACCAGCAGCTAGACTGGTTGGTACCTTGGTATATTGATAAACAGCTCGATTTGAATGCCGCACAGGAAAAGCGGCTGCGCGCTCAGGTGACTCAACAGTTAACGTGGCACCGCAGCACTCAAGTTCCTTTGTATATAAATACGCTGAAGTCTTGGCAGACTTTTTCTGCAGGCCCTTTTTCCAGGCAAGAATTTGACCGCCTCAGTACTGAAACTCAAAGACACTTCAGTCAGTTGACTGCGCATGTATTGCCCGATTTCAAGGAGCTGATGTTCACTCTTGATGCCAGGCAACGCAAAGCACTGTACGCGGTCATTGAAAAAAGTAATAAAGAGTACGAGAAAAAATATCTGGGTCCAGGCGTGAAGCTTGACAAGGTACGTTTGGAAGAAACGCAGGAAGCCGTGGATTTCTGGTTGGGCTCAATCAGCAAGGAACAAGACAAACGTATTCAACGCTTATTGAGTGACTATAAAAGTACTGAGCCCGAGAGTATGATCAATCGCCGTAACTGGCTGACGCAGTTTAGACGAATTCTGGAATCGGACGCTTCGTCGGCGCAGATAAAATCCCGGCAAATGGATGCGCTATTTTTTTCGCCTCAAGACCACTGGAGTCAGGACTATAAAAATCGTTTTGATGCCAATGCAGAGCTATCTGTGGTGATGGTTGAGCAAGTTTTGTCTCTTGTTAGTAGCAAACAGCGGGAGCATTTGATTAAACGTTTCAAGGGCTGGGAGTTGGAGTTTCGTGATATCCAGCGTTAACAGGCACTAGAACATTTTGTTGTTACTCGTTGTCGCATTACGAAAGGCGAAAAAAAGATTCAATTTATTTATTAGTAAGGCACCATTTATCAGTAGGGCTCATGGCTAAAACAGAATTATTGTACGGATTACACAGCATAGAAGCGGTGTTAAAAAATCATCCTGAGCGCGTGCTTGAATTGTTTATTCAGCAAGAACGCGAAGATCAGCGAATAGAACAACTATGCCAGCTTGCGCACAATTTTGGTCTGGTGGCGCAGCGTCTTCAGGCTAAAAGGTTGGATCACTTATTGGCGCAGGAATACTCAGGCACCCTTAATCATCAAGGGGTGGTGGCGCGCTGCAGATTGCAGCCTGTTTTATCTGACGATGAGTTGGCATCGTATTTATCAACACTTACACATCCGCCTTTTTTATTGTTGCTCGATAGTGTCAGCGATCCACAAAATCTGGGTGCCTGTTTGCGGGTGGCCGACGGTGCCGGCGTGGATGCAGTCATCACCACCAAAGATAAAGCGGTAGGTTTAACGCCCGTTGTACGAAGGGTCGCCAGTGGTGCTGCTGAAAGCATGCCATTTTTTCAAGTAACTAATTTGGTGCGTACGCTGCGTGGTTTACAGGAAACAGGTGTGTTTGTTGTGGGTGCCGCATTGGAAGCGCAAGCGTGTTCTATTTATAAGGTGAATCTTCAGGGGCCTTTGGCCATTGTGATGGGTGCCGAAGGCAAGGGCTTGCGGCGCTTAGTAAAAGAAGCCGCTGATCAGTTGATTTATTTGCCAATGCTGGGCAGTGTGCAAAGTCTGAATGTCGCCACGGCCAGTGGTATTTGCCTGTATGAAGCTCTGCGACAAAGACAGCTTTAAGGTATACAGTATGAATTAATTTGGTTCGCCTCGTGTTTTCCTGGCAGCGGCGAGTCGAATCAAATCAAATCAAATCAAATCAAATCAAATCAAATCAAATCAAATCAAATCAAATCAAGAGTAAGCCGATGG
>Ga0073924_1000303_pt1 | contig 11222 bp, 11 predicted proteins | sample GWRWT4_14Oct14_FD_70957 | JGI IMG/M metagenome (GOLD analysis project Ga0073924, IMG submission 70957) | Sand microcosm microbial communities from a hyporheic zone in Columbia River, Washington, USA - GW-RW T4_14-Oct-14 | ecosystem: Engineered > Artificial ecosystem > Sand microcosm >...
CTGGTGGAGGGATATACACCGGTCTTGAGATTGCTCAGATTGCCGCAAGTTGCGCTGCACGAAACGGGCAATCCCGAAATCGATACAATCACGATCGAGTATAATGGCTTTCTTGCCGCGGATCAGAAAGCGCAAGCCGTCAATCAGGCGGCGATAGAATGGTTATCGGGTGGTGGCATACCCAACAAAGTAATCCATTTTGGTGGTGTCGATGTCGAATTCTATCAGGCGTTACAGAAGTCGGGACCCCGGCACGGGCGTAGTTTGAGAGTTTTGAACGAAAGCGATGCGTCTTACGTAAATCTGTCATCGGTTCGCGCAAGCGGCAAAGATTATCTTGACAGCCTTAGCCGCAACACCAGGCAAAATCTGCGCCGGGAGTTGCGCAGATATGAAGCGAAGGGCCCCTTGCGCTATCATATTGCCGGCAGTCTTGAGGAGGCTTTGGAATATTTCACCGCACTTGGGCATTTGCATCAGTCATATTGGACTTCGCGAGGAAAGCCCGGGGCGTTCTCCAAATCATTTTTTGTTAATTTTCATACAAATCTGATCAGGTGTGCTTTCGCAGACGGCCATATAGAGATAGCAAAGGTGACCGTCGGCGACGCGCTTGTTGGATATTTATACAATTTTAACTGGCAGGGCACCGTGCACGCCTATCAGAGCGGATTTTGCTATGATATGGGCGATGCGTTCAAGCCTGGCTATGTTTGCCATTATCTCGCTATCGTCAACGCCCTGGAAAGAGATCTGAGTGTTTATGATTTCATGGCGGGATTTGGACAGCATAAGTCCAGTTTAGGAAACGGGAAAAAACGGCTATTCTGGGTTCAGTCGCGCCCGAACAATCTCTTGATCCGTCTGGAAGATTTCGTGAGATCGTTAAGAAAAAAATCTGACCAGGGCCAAGGGGGTTAACTTGCAACTGGTTTCTGAAAAACCTCTCTATGACGACAATTGGTTGCCAGTCAGCGGGCTGGCGGACTTGGCGCCCCTGTTGATGATTGTCGTGGACACGGAAGAGGAATTCGATTGGAACGCGCCTTTTGGCCGCATGAACACCAGCGTTAATTCAATTCGGGCACAATATCTGGTTCACGAAATTTACGCCCGTTATGGCATCCGTCCTACCTATGTTATGGATTATGCTGTGGCGTCTCAAGCGGCCGGATACACGCCGCTTAAGGATCTCATGGCGAAGGATCAGTGCCTTATCGGCGCGCACCTGCACCCCTGGGTTAATCCGCCGCACGAAGAAGAAGTGAATGATTGCAATTCTTATCCCGGAAATTTACCCCCCGATCTGGAACGCCGTAAGCTGGAAATTCTAACCAGCACGATTACCGAAAACTTTGGGATGCAGCCCGTAATATATAAAGCCGGCCGCTATGGCCTTGGCCCAAGAACATTCCGTACACTAACAAATATGGGGTATCAGGTGGATTTGAGCCCCGTTCCCTATTGTAACTATACAGAAAAACATGGCCCGGACTTCAGTAACATACGGCCAGATCCTTATTGGATTGATGCGCCAGGTGGTCTTTTATCAATTCCGCTCACGCGCGGGTTTTTTGGTCCACTAAGCAAGTTCGGCGCATCGATTGACCGTTTGTTGGACAGGCCAATTGCGAAAACATTAATGATGCGCGCCATCATGTCGCGCGTACGCCTTCTGGAGCGCAGCACCCTAACCCCGGAAGGTGTGCCGGTGGCCGAATGCACCCGCCTGGTCGAAGAGATGATAATGCGCGGCCACCGTATATTCAGCCTCACTTATCACAGCCCGTCGCTTGAACCAGGTCATACGCCCTATGTTCGTACCACAAAAGATTTGACGCTGTTCATAAACAGCATTGAGGCCTTTCTGGAAACCTTCATGAACCGGTTTGGCGGCAAGCCAACCGATCCGGTCAGTTTGCGCAAGCTGCTGCTTGAGCGCATGAATCCGGTTACAGCCGGACGTTAAATCAATCCCCAGATAAATTGCGCCGCACTGACTGCTTGACCTGCACTTACCCCATGCGCGAAGCTGTGTTTTCACAATAACCGCAGGGGAAATAACCCCGCCATCACAGGGAGGCGTAAGGCGTCAAGCCGCGCAAAATCAGCATGAAAGACGTAAAAGGAAAAGTGGCCTTCATCACCGGCGGCGCCAGCGGCATGGGATTGGGCATGGCGCGCGCGTTCGCGGCGGCGGGCATGAAAGTCATGATCGCCGACATTGAGGCAGGCCCGGCGCAGAAGGCCGTGGATGAATTGAAGGCTAAGGGCTATGAAGCCGCCTGTGTTCAGGTCGATGTCACCAAACTGGAAGACGTGCAGGCCGCCGCCCAAAAAACTATCGACACATTCGGCAAGGTGCATGTGCTGTGCAACAATGCCGGCATCGCCATTGGCGGTAAAAGCGAAACCGCCAGCATGCGCAACTGGCACTGGGTTATAGACGTCAATCTGTGGGGCGTGGTGCATGGCTTGCAGGTGTTCATGCCCTTGCTTAAGGCGCATGGCGAGGGCGGCCATGTGGTCAACACCGCCTCCATGGCGGGCATGTATGGCATCCGCAATTCGGGCCCCTACAACGCCTCGAAATTCGCCGTGGTCGGCATCACCGAAACCATGATGGGCGAGAACCGCAAGTCCGGCATCGGCATCTCACTGATGTGTCCCGGCGTGGTGAACACCAATCTCAATACCTCCGCGCGCAACCGGCCGGAACAATATGGCGGCGCTGTGGGCGAGAAAGAATCCGGCCTCGGCGCGCTGACCCAGGGGCTTGACCCCAATATTGTCGGCCGCCTGGTGCTGGAAGCGATCCTCGACGATCAGCCCTATATCTTTACAGATCCCGCCCTGCGCAATCTGGTTGAGCTGCGCACCAGACGCATTATGGCGGGCTATGATTGGGCCGACAAGGCCAAGGCGCTACAGGGCGCGGTGCAATCCAGCGCCCTGCCTGGCTAACAGAACAAAAAGGAATCAAAATGAAAGACGTAAAAGGAAAAGTAGCTTTCATCACCGGCGGCGCCAGCGGCATGGGCCTCGGCATGGCGCGCGCCTTTGCGGCGGCCGGCATGAAAGTCATGATCGGCGACATTGAAGCAGGCCCGGCGCAGGCCGCCGTGGATGAGCTGAAAGCCAAAGGATATGACGCCGCCTGTGTGCGGGTGGATGTCACCAAACTGGAAGACATGCACGCCGCGGCCAAAAAAACCATCGACACATTCGGCAAGGTGCATGTGATCTGCAACAATGCGGGCGTCGGCTGCGGCGGGCGCAGCGAAACCGCAAAGATGCGCAACTGGCAATGGGTGGTGGATGTCAATCTGTGGGGCGTGGTGAACGGCTTGCAGGCGTTCGTGCCGCTGATCCAGTCGCACGGAGAAGGCGGCCATGTGGTCAGCACGGCCTCTGTTGCGGGCATGATCAGCATTCCCGGCACCGGCCCCTACAACGCCACCAAATACGCCGTGGTCGGCATCATGGAAACCATGATGGCCGAACAGAAAGACACAAATCTTGGCATATCGGTGCTGTGCCCCGGCCTGGTGGCGACCAATCTCGGCACCTCGGCGCGCAACCGTCAGGAGCAATATGGCGGCGCCGCCAAACCCAACCCCAAGGACGCCATCGCAGGCTCGCTGTCCGGCGGCCTCGACCCCGACATTGTGGGGCGCCTGGTGCTGGAGGCGATACAGGACAATCAGCCCTATATCTTCACCAACCCCGCGCTCGGCTATCTGATGGAAAACCGCTTCAAAAACATCGCAGCCGCACACGCCTGGGCGGAAAAAAGCAAGGCGCTGGCAGGCGTGAAACAATCGGCGATACTGCCGGGGTGATGACGGCAATCCCGGTCTGTCACCCCGGATTTATTCCAGGGTCCATGTGCTTGCCCCCGGGGATCGGCCTTGGCTGGCCCGTGGACAAGCTCCGTGACGCTGTGGTTGAGGTAATTCAACCAAAATCATTCCGCTCTCGCAGCGTTATCCAGTTGCAGTCGGGTGCATTTCCGCATAGGCGGTATCGAGTGCGCGCATCATCAGTTGCGACTCCTGTGCCCCAACAAGAAGATATTTGTTGGCGATAACATAGGACGGCACGCCCTGAATACCAATTTTGCGCGCATTGGCGTCTTCTTGCCGGATAAGGTCCACGTCGGAATCACCCGCAAGCAAGTCTCTGATAATATCTGTGTCCATGCCGCAGTCACCGGCGATGTCCAGAAGCACCGCGTGATCGCTGATATCCACCCCATCGGTGAAATAGCGGTAAAAGATTTTTTCCACGACCTCACTCTGTCGCCCCGCACTGTACGACCAGCGAATAAGACGGTGGGCGTCAATAGTGTTTGGGGTGCGCGTGATGCGGCCAAAATTGAACTCGATACCCAGTTCACGACCGGATTCCTTGAGTGCATCCATGATGGCGCTGGGGCCTTTGGATTCACCGAACTTTTTGCGCAGATGCTCCCGGCGGTCCATCCCTTCGCGCGGCATATCCGGATTTAACTGAAACACACGATAGGCAAGATCAATGCGTATATCTGGCCGTGCGGCAATGGCGATCTCCATACGCTTTTTGCCCACATAACACCATGGGCATACCGGGTCGGATATAATATCAAGCTGCATGGCGAACCCCCTGTAGAAGAGTGGCTGATACCAACGGCCTATGGACAGACTCGTTGTCATTCTGAGCGAAGCGAAGAATGACGGGTCAGGGCATAGGGCCGCCAGTGTAAGATAGCGCCATTCTAGAGCAACATGCGATCAGATTGAACCATTAGTTTCAATCTGATCGCATGTTGCTCTGGCCTTCAAATTGTTAGGGCGTGCCGTCAGTTAAGCCACGATTGCGATTAGCGGGAGCACAAGGTGCAAAAACCAATCGCAGGCCGCGCTATGGGGATCCACGCGTGGGAAAAAAGCGGTAAAGCAGCTACCGGCTGTTCGCGATTGCGGCTTTGATCAGGCCTTCTGCGCTCATCCCGGCTGTCAGGGCCGCGACGCCGGTACTGACGCGCGCACGGATTGGCGCGTCGTTAGCGCCTTCCAGAATTTCTGTGAAGTTGATTACACTGCCTATCCGATAGGCGACCTGTTCGCCCGGAACCAGACGGGTTTCAGGCATGACCAACACAAAGCGGCGTCCGCTGAACCGCGCCGACAAATCTTCACCACGGACCAGATTGCTGATCAGCATACCAACTTGCCGCAACAGTTTATCTCCAACATTATAGCCGTATTTTTGGTTTATCCCGTCAAGCTCATCTAATGTGAAAACACCCAGGCTGAGACTTCGGTTTTGGGCATGTGAGTCTTTCACAAGCTCACTTAGATGCTCCATCAGGAAGCCATGGCTATACAGCCCGCTCAGCGCGTCACTCACTGCGACATCTCTGGCCTGACGGTATGCCTTGATCAGTGAGTTGCGGTATCGCGTCTGACGCACAAGCACTTCAACACGCGCCGTAAAGTCGCCAACATTGAGGGGATGGCGGAACACATCCGCAGCACCCGACGCATAGGGGGCAGCCTGATCACGAGACTCCGCCGCTGTCAAACAGGCAATGGGTATGTTGAACAGCCGCGAATTACGGCGCACATCTTCAGAAAACTGGTAAAAGGACGCTTCATTGCCATGGGGAACATTAAGCAAAATAGCGTCAAATTGACGGCGTTCCAGATAGTTTATGGCAGTAGAAGGGCTTTGCGCATGCGTCAGCGTTCCAATATTACACAGCGCCAGCTCTATCTGCTCAAAGCATTCATGCGCAGGTCCTACCAGAAGGAAGTTCACGTCAACATGCGTCAAGTCGTCTGAGTGGATAAGGGCAGGGCCGGTTAGCCCATATTTGGCCGCTGTATTGCCGCGCCGCCGCAATTCTTCCTGCATGGTGCCAAGCCTGGCCAGCGATTCGATGCGTCCAAATAATTGTAAATCATGATAAGGGAAGGGCAGACAGGCGTCCGCGCCGGCACGCAGACCATCGGAACGCGCAGATTCTGAATTTGAGGGGGTAATCAAAATAACGGGCACGTTGGCGGTGTCATTCCGGCTTTTCAAAGCGCGTGTGAGATTGAGTGTCGATGCAGAATTTTCACCCCCGGAGATAATGACGACATCGGGCTGCGCAAGCCGCACCTGATCAAGTGCGTCTAAATTTTCCTTAAAAGAAACATTCTCATAGCCGTGATTCTGTAATTTACAGTTTAAGGAGGCTAATTCGGCTGGATCATTATTGATGACAAGAACCCGCGCACTGCTGCTCATATGGCAATCTCCTGGCTGACTTTCACGCATCCTAATGCATGCTTAGTTAACGCTTCCTTTGCATTTCTGATTGCCGTCACGAATTATCAGGGCTAACGATCTTTGGACGGCATTACAGGAGCAATCTAAGCATGAATAAAATGACGGTCGATCTGAGTGGGAAGAACATTCTCATAACGGGCGCCACCTCTGGTCTGGGGCGTCATTTTGCCCTGACTTTAACGGCGGCCGGGGCGCGGGTGGCTGTCACGGGGCGCCGGGTTGAGCGCTTGCAGGGCCTGTGCGAGGTCATAGCGGGGAATGGGGGGCAAGCGGTTCCCTTCGCATTGGATGTGCAGGATGTGCAAAGCATCAAACAGAGCGTCGAGGCCGCCGAACAGGAATTGGGACCACTGGATATTCTGGTCAATAATGCCGGGGTCAATGGTGCGGGGCGTGCGATAGAGGTTACGCCAGAACTCTATGACGAATTGTTCGACACCAATCTGCGTGGCGCATTTTTTATGGCGACGGAAGTCGCTAAACGGATGATTGCGCGCCATAAAAAAGACCCGCAATATACTGGAAACATTATTAATATTGCTTCTGCGGCGGCTCATGTTCTGCTGCCCGGGTTGTCCCTTTATAACATGTCCAAGGCGGCTATGGCCATGATGACCAAGGCCCTTGCGCGTGAATGGGGCCGTCAGGGCGTGAGCGTAAACGCCATTAATCCGGGCTATATTGAAACCGAGCTGAACAGCGAATGGTTCCATAGTGACAAGGGCAGGGCGCAGATCGCCACCTTCCTTCGCCGCCGTCTCAACCAGGCCAGCGATCTGGATGGCATGCTGCTTCTGCTCTGTTCGTCAGGCTCCGCAATTATGACAGGCGCCGTATTAGACGTTGATGATGGGCAAAGCCTGTTGGGCCTGGGTTAACAGTTTCATTTGACCGCAAGCTGCACTAAAATCCTGATAACAAATAATCAACTGGGAGAAACCGCGATGTCCGGACCATTGACTGGGGTAAAAATCATTGAATTTCAGGGCATTGGCCCAGGGCCGTTTTGCGGCATGCTGCTGTCGGATATGGGGGCCGATGTCATTCGCATTGATCGCAAGGAACGCAATGGCGGCGGCAGCAAATTTGAAATTGGCGGGCGAGGGCGGCGTTCCGTTTCGCTGGATCTGAAAAAGCCGGAAGCCATCGAAACCTGCCTGAAACTTATTGAAAAAGCCGATATTGTGTTTGAAGGCTTTCGCCCCGGCGTGATGGAACGTCTGGGTCTTGGCCCGGATGTCTGTCTCAAGCGCAATAAACGCGTCGTCTATGGCCGCATGACGGGCTGGGGGCAGGATGGCCCCTATGCGCAAATGGCCGGACACGACATCAATTACATCGCCATCACCGGCGCGCTTCGCTCCTGCGCACGGCCAGGTGAAAAGCCCATGCACCCGCTCAATCTGGTGGGCGATTTTGGCGGTGGCGCGCTCTATCTGGCTGTTGGGCTGCTGGCGGCGCTGCATGAAGCGAAGGTTTCCGGTCAGGGGCAGGTGGTGGATTGCTCCATGGCCGATGGTGCGGCGTCACTGATGTCGATGTTCTTTGGCATGAGTGCAGCGGGTATGTGGAATGATGAGATCGGCACCAATCTGCTGGATGGCGGCGCACCCTTCTATGACAGCTATCTGTGCTCGGATGGCGAATATGTCTCGATTGGTTCGATCGAGCCGCAATTTTATGCGGAGTTGCTTGAAAAGATGGGTCTAAGCAATGATCCTGACTTCAAAAAACAGATGGATCGTTCCAAATGGCCGGTCATGAAGCAAAAGCTGATTGATTTGTTCAAGACCAAAACCCGTGATCAGTGGAATGAGATCATGGAATTTACCGATATCTGTTTTGGGCCGGTGCTGGGACTCAAAGAGGCGCTGAAGCATCCGCACAATATTGCCCGCAAGACTTTCATTGAGATTGAAGGCGTGCCGCAACCCGCGCCCGCGCCGCGATTCAGCCGCACTGTGTCGAAAGTGAAAAGCCCGCCGCCGGTTATTGGCCAACACACCGAATCCGCTCTTAAAGACTGGGGCTTTTCGGCCGCAGATGTGGACAGCCTGCGCAAAGCCGGGGCGATTTAACTGTGCAGGTATTACCAGGCACCACGGGCCGGCGGCGCATCTATCTGATGCGTCACGGCCATGTGGATTATTTCTCGCCGGAAGTCATCGCTTCCGGTGACTTTGAAGGGGTGCCGCTGACACCGCATGGCCGCGAACAAGCCTTGGCGGCGGGGCAGGCGCTGGCCCATGTGCCATTTGACCGGGTCGTATGCTCGGGTCTGAACCGCACACGGGAAACGGCGGAAATTACCATTTCACAGCATGAATTAAACTCAGAACTTAAGGTGGAAATTGAACCCGGCCTGGTGGAACTTAAAGGCAGCACCAATGGTCCGCCCATGACCCGTGAAAAGCTGGGGGCGGCGCTGGCGTTTCAGTTTGATGCAGCCGCAGAACCCGGCGCGCGCTTTGGCCTGGGCACCAATGGCGAGGTCTTTACCGATGCTCTGGCGCGCAGCACCGCCGCCATTGAACGCCTGCTGCAACAGCGCGACTGGGCCAATATTCTGGTCGTGGCGCATGAAGGCATCAACCGTGTTTTGCTGGGTTGGATGACGGGGGCCGGGCTGCGCGGCGTTCAGGCGTTCGAACAGGACACGGCCTGCGTCAATATCCTGGATTTCGACATGGCGCCACGCGCCGACGGGCAGGGCGTGGAAATCATCCGCAAGGTGATCAAGGCGCTAAACCTGACCCCTTATAACTGGACCAAGTTCGGCATGAACATGACCAGCCTGGAACGTATCATGGCCCCGATGGGGGATCATCATTAAGTAATTGTCCAGCTTATTTTGCATTTAACCAGATTGTTCACAATTAACCTTGCTGAATGATATGATTTGTCCTTGTTTCTTGAGATAAGCAGTACTTTATCACGAAACTATGTGACATTCGTCACTTTGAAGAAACATTAATCACCCAATATGCTTAAGGCCGGGGAACAGTCCTTGGCCTTCGCAGGCGATCCGCAGGGGTGGTTTAATGGAAGGCGACATTGAGAGGCTCAACATGGAGCTGATCCAGGCGCAAATCCTGTTGCGCGCGAGTCACGATTTGTTTGAAGATATTCTCATCCAGATTAACCGGAGCAAAATTTCAGATAATTCCGAAGCAAGCGATGAGTTAAGCGCGCAGATAGGCGATCGTGTGGCGAAATTCGGACAACGTGACGCGGAAATTCGCCGGATGCTACTGCGACTCGAAAAACTCGGCAAACCCGCAGTGAAAGCAGCCTTGAGCAGTTTGTAATCTGATTTACGCATATCCGGGATTTCGAATGCCGGTTTCGCACTCCTGTGCCCAGATGGCATAGGCTTTACCGTTTTAAATACAATATTTAGAACGGTAAATATATATAAGCCGTTGATTTTATGGTGCCGGCTGCAGGAATCGAACCCGCGACCCCCTGATTACAAATCAGGTGCTCTACCAACTGAGCTAAGCCGGCGCCTGGTGATGGTTTGCGGAACATACGCGCACAAACACGATCAGGCAAGGTGTCCGTTACGGACAAAAGGACTACTATCATCAACCCGCTCAATGGCTTATTCTATCCGTATGACAAGTCCTGTTCCGGCATCCATCGACGAAACATTAAAGCTTCTACACGCTACCGGATATATTGCCGCGCGCCCCCTTGCGACTGTGCTGTTTCTGTCGTTGAAGCTGGGGCGCCCCCTATTCCTGGAAGGAGAGGCAGGCGTCGGCAAGACCGAGATCGCAAAGGTTCTGGCCGTTGCTTTAGGACGCCGGCTGCTACGGCTACAATGCTATGAAGGTCTGGATACAGCTAGCGCTGTCTATGAATGGAACTACACGGCGCAAATGATCGAAATTCGACTGGCCGAGGCGGAGGGAATTCAGGACCGCCGCGCGCTGGGCGCCGATATATTTTCCGAAAGGTTCATGATCAAGCGGCCAATATTACAGGCGCTGGAGCCCGACATCGCAGGGCCGCCCGTGCTGCTGATCGATGAGATTGATCGTGCTGACGAACCGTTTGAGGCCTATCTCCTGGAAGTGCTGTCAGACTATCAGGTTTCGGTGCCGGAAATCGGGACCATCAGGGCCGCGCACCCGCCGATCGTGATCCTGACCTCCAACCGCACCCGTGAAATTCACGATGCGCTGAAGCGCCGCTGCCTGTATCACTGGATCGATTATCCCGATGCCGCGCATGAGCTGGAAATCCTTCAGATCAAGGCGCCGGGGGCCAATGCGCGCCTGTCGGCAGAGGTGGTGCGCTTTGTGCAGGCGCTGCGCAAGCGCGATCTGTTCAAAGCGCCCGGCGTGGCCGAGTCGATTGACTGGGCCAACGCACTTACCGCACTGGACAAAATAACCCTGGATACGGGAAGCATCAATGATACGTTGGGCGTGCTGCTAAAATATCAGGATGATATTGCCCGGATTCAGGGGAGTGAAGCGGCAAAAATTCTGGAACAAGTTCGTTCGCTGGATCATTGACGAAACACCAGCAATCAACAGGGAGAAAAAATCTCGGCGGGACGGGTAGAAGGTAAAATTGCATTTGTCACCGGCGGCGGGTCCGGCATGGGCCGCGATCATGCGCCGCTGGCCGAAGAATCTCTAATGTTTTCAATGTGGCTGAGATTCTTCGCTGCGTTTATTGGTACCCCTGAAGGTTCAGGTGCAAATATGCATCTTCAGGCAGAATAACAAAACGAAGCGTTTTTCAGCAGCCTGCTAGCCCGCCCGCGCATATTTGACCGCGGCGTCGCGTTCGAACAGATACAGCAATATGCGCAGCGCTTCGCCGCGTTCGCCTTTCAGTTCGGGATTTTGATCCGTTATCATGCGGGCGTCATCGCGCGCCGCGTTCAG
>Ga0073924_1000304_pt1 | contig 11220 bp, 8 predicted proteins | sample GWRWT4_14Oct14_FD_70957 | JGI IMG/M metagenome (GOLD analysis project Ga0073924, IMG submission 70957) | Sand microcosm microbial communities from a hyporheic zone in Columbia River, Washington, USA - GW-RW T4_14-Oct-14 | ecosystem: Engineered > Artificial ecosystem > Sand microcosm >...
AACCCCATGCCCCTCCAGGTAATTCTGCACAAAGCCGATCAAAGCCAGATTGGATTCCCGGCTGGTGGTGTCAAACCCCACCAGATGCGCCAGCATTTCAGGTGTCGAGAAGTTTTGGCCGGACATCAGTCCCTCACTGGATCAATTTCGGGCTAGAGCAGCCTGCGATCAAGTGGAGTGACGAAGTGACCCCACTTGATCGCGGAAAGCTACTCTAACACATTAAAATACAGGGCAATCTGCATTAAGTTCGAGCCATGAGGCTCGAACTTAATGCAGAAAATTGCCCTAGAAGACCTACACCTCCGCTGTATAGGGGGGCGCCGGGTCATATTCCATGCCCCGCTGAGTAGCGCGGGCATGGGCCACGCCATGCATCTGCCCGGTAAGCCACAGCGCCATGTCAATGCCCGCCGAAACGCCCGCCGCCGTCACCACATTGCCATCGCGCACATAGCGCACATTTTTCAGGACTGTCGCCTTGCCCCGCGCCGCCAACTGATCCGCAAAGCCCCAATGGGTGGTGACGCGCTTGCCCGCCGCCGGTCCCGCCTCGGTCAGCAACAGCGATCCGGTGCATACACTGGTCACCCAGGTGCATTTGGCGGCGGTTCTGGCGATCCATTCCAGCATAGCAGGATTTTCCACCTCTCGCCTTGTGCCCTGACCGCCGGGGATCAACAGCACGTCAACAGGCGGACAATCGGCAAAACTGTGATCGGCGATAACCCGCATGCCTTTGGCGCATTTAACAGTGCCGCCATGTTGTGCAACTGTCAGTACACGGTCTTTTGGCGTCATATCCTTCAGGTGGTCGCGCGTTTCGTTGGACATGGTGAATACCTCCCAGGGGCCAACAAAATCCAGTTCCTCCGCACCGTCAAAAATCAGAATGCCAATCGTGCTGCGCATGATGCTCTCCTGTATCAAAGACTTTGAAAACGTTCGCGATAGGCGTTTGGCGCAACGCCCAAATGCCGGTGAAAGGCGCGACGCATGCGTTCTGCATTGCCAAATCCGCAATCGGCGGCAACCATATCTACAGCGGTGCGGCTATCTTCCAATTTGCGGCGCGCGGCGTCGATGCGCGCGCGCTCTATAAACCGTGCGGGTGTCGCGCCGGTTTCCCGTGCGAAGGCGCGCGCGAAATTGCGCGGGCTCATGGCGGCGCGGCCGGCCAGAACCTCAACTGTTATATCAATGTGAAGATTTTCAAGCGCCCAGTTCATCACCATGCGCAACCGGTCACTCTCCGGGCTTCCGGCCATCAAATGTGTGCTGAATTGCGATTGCCCGCCGCTGCGGATCATGAACAGCACCTTGTCCTTGGCTACTTCCAGCGCGACACGTTGTCCGCAATCTTCGGCCACCAGCGCCAGCGACAGGTCCATGCCCGCCGTGACACCCGCAGAACTGGAAAATTTTCCATCGCGCACATACAGCGCATCGCGGTCCACCGTCACTTTTGGGAAATACTTCGCCAATAAATCGCACCCCCGCCAATGTGACGCTGCGCGTCTGCCATCCAGCAGTCCGGCCTGGGCCAGCAAAAACGAGCCGCTGCACACAGAGGCAACCCGGCGCGCCTTTTTCGAGGCCTGCTGAATGAAACGGATCAACGCCTTGTCGCGAATCGCCTCGCGCACCCCATCGCCGCCGCTAATCAGCAGCGTGTCGATGGGGTGGGTAAGCGCCGCGAGTGTGCAATCTGCGACCAGACGTATGCCTGATGTGGTTTCGAACTGACCGCCTGCACGGGTGGCCAATGTCAGTTTGTAGGCAGGTTTGCCGGAAATTTCGTGGCGCGCCAGCACATCGTTGGCGCCCTTAAATATCTCCACCGGCCCGGTTATATCCAGCACCTGCGCGCCGGGGAAGCCGAGCATTACAACGGATCTGACGCTGGATCTGACGCTGGAATTTAGGGGCTTGTTACGCATGGCCGCAATCTAGGCCCGCCGCGGTATGGCGGCAATGACAAAGACCCCACTTTTTCAGCCAAACGAATTACAGGGCGATCGTTAGTCCACAATAATTCTGAATAAAATCCGCAATTCCGGTAATATTATTTGGCGAGAATAGCGGGCATCTCTTGTTCTCAATCGCGTCATCTGTGGCAATCGCGACAATATGCGGATCATTTTCTGCCAGCAACGGCCCATCAATGCCATTGCGTCGCACTTCCAGCTTTGGGTGCTTCTCCTCCTTAAATCCTTCCACCAGCACCAGATCGGCGGGCGACATATGTTTGAGCAATTCCCAGAGTGTGGGTTCCGTTGTGCCGCGCAATTCATGCAGCAGCGCCCAGCGGCCTTGTGACGCGATCAGCACCTCCTGCGCGCCCGCGTCACGATGCAGAAAGGAATCCTTTCCCGGCCGGTCCAGATCAAAAGCATGATGGGCGTGCTTTATGGTTGAGACGCGCAGGCCCCGTTTGCCAAACTCACGAACTAGCGCCGTGACCAGCGTGGTTTTACCGCTATTTTTCCAACCAGCAATTCCAAATATCTTCATAATGCGTATAATCCGGTTATTCTATTTCGATCCCTGTCATGCCTGAACTCTAAATCACGCTAGAGCAGCCCGCGATCAAGTGGAGTCACTTCGTGACTCACTTGATCGCGGAAAGCTGCTCTAACACATTAAAACATAGGGCAATTTTCTGCATTAAGCTCGAGCCTCATGGCTTGAGCTTAATGCAGAAAATTGCCCTAGACGTACATCATATGGGTTGCGGGTTTGATGGTAAAATGGCCATTGTAAATAATCTCATTCAAAAAATATGGTCGCTATTGCCGCGCGGGCCACGGCGCAGGCTGTTTTTGAAGCTTAGCGGTTTCGCCATGCAGCCATTGCCTGATCCTGGCGTTGCGCGCCCGCCTGTTGCGGTTGCAGGCGTATTTCGATCCGCCACCGGGTTGGGGGAATCGGCGCGCTTGAATCTGACCGCGCTCTTTGATGCCGGCATTGCATGCAGCATGATTGATTTAAGCCATACGCGGTTGGGCAGCCAGGAATTGGGACCGCAAAATTTTCCGTTGACCAGACCAGGCCCTGGAACATTGATCCTGCATGTCAGCGGACCATTTGTTCCTTATGCCCTGCGTAATATCGGGCGGCGCATAACAGAGGGTAAGCGTATCATAGGCGTGTGGCATTGGGAACTATCCAGGCTTCCCGCAGACTGGCGGGCGGGTTGTGCGCTGGTGCATGAAGTATGGGCGCCAAGCCGTTTTGTCGCAGATGCCGTACGACGGGATTTCAAGGGAGAGGTGCGGGTCATCCCCCATGCGGTAACAGTGCCGGATGGCATTGATCCCGCCCAGTGGCGCAAGATGGCGGGAGAAGGTTTTTTAGTGGTCACGCAATTTAATATGGCGTCTGGCTTTGAGCGAAAAAATCCTCTGGCGGCGATAACCGCATTTCGCCGCGCCTTCGGTAATGACAGTGGTGCGTGTCTGATTGTTAAAATGCTGAACGCCAATGTCTGGCCCGAAGGTGAACGCCGATTGCGCGCCGCAATCGGCGATGCGGTCAATATCAGGCTTGTCACGCAACTGATGACGCGCGCCGAAGTGTTTTCCATGCTGGCGGCAGCGGATGTTGTTGTGTCGCTGCATCGCGCCGAAGGGTTTGGTTTATTGGCTGTGGAGGCAATGTTACTTGGCAAACCGGTGATCGCCACGGATTGGTCCGCGACAACAGATTTTCTAAATGCGCAAAACTCTTGCCCGGTTTCATACCGCTTAATTCCGGCCATTGATCCACAGGGCAAGTATCATTTCCCGGAGCAATGCTGGGCGGACCCCGACATTGATGAAGCGGCGCGATGGCTGCGTCTGCTGCGGGCTGATCCTGCTCTGCGCCAGCGTTTGGGAAATCGCGCCAATACAGACGCCAGCCAATTCAGTCAGCACACCTATCATGCACAAATGCGGCGCGCACTTTCGCTTTAGAGCAGCTCGCGATCAAGTGGAGTGACGAAGTGACCCCACTTGATCGCGGGCTGCTCTAGCGTCCTTCTATGCGCCAGGCGATGCCAAGGGCGGCGGCGATAAGCGCGAGCATCAGGAGCGGTGGCAACGCCGCATGCCGCTGCTCAGCCAATATGCGATAACGGCCATTGTTGCGCAGGCCAATCCAGTTGCCGCCCGCCAGATCGCGCCCTGGCTTGACGTGACGAATGGCGGGCATGCCATCGCCGCCAAGCCAGAATAGGCCGCCACCTGTCGCCTCCACAGCCGGGCGCAAAAGCGCGTCTGTGGATTTCAGTTCAGAATATTCCACGGCTTCGGTCTGCCCGGCGGCAACCAATGCCGTGAGCTGGCCGTCGTTAAGGCGATAGATGCCCGGATCAGACGCCTCTATCACTGTCTGCCAGTGGCCTGGCCGGATTTCGTTCAGCGGCGCCGGCAGAATACGTCCATCCGGATAGGCGACCTGAACCGGCGCGGCACTGCCGGACAGGCTTCGCCGTGTGATTATAATCTTTCCCTCAGCGGCTTCAGCATGCAAAGCCTCTTCTTCAAGGCCCGGCTCTTTCATCAGCCAGTGGGCGATACGGCGTAACAATTCGGCCTGTGGCCCGCCCCCTTCAAAGCCGCGCGCCCACAACCATCCATGGTCTGATAAAATCTGGGCAACGCGCCCTTCGCCAAATTTATCGACGATCAGAAGCGGTTCCCCGCCCGGCGTGGCCATTATCGTGCGCCCCGACAGGCGTTCTGCCTCGATCACCCGGAACCAGCGGCCCCATTCCGGTTCAGAAGTGGGCGCTGTGGTTTTGTTTGCGCCAGGCAGGCCTTCGGTTACCGGATGGCGCAGTCCCATGGCGGTCAAAACGGGCTTAAATCCTCTTGTCAGGATGCGGCCGGTGGGTTGGCCGGGAAAAACCATAGCCAACGGGGTACGGTATAGGCTGTCAGGCGCCAGAAAATCTGGTCCAGAAACAGAAAGCAATGCGCCGCCTCTTTCGACATATTTGGCGATATTGTCAAAATGCGTGAAATTCAGCACACTGCGCTGCTGATACCGGTCAAAAATAATTAGATCAAACTCATTTATCTTGGTCGAAAACAGCTCCAGCGTTGGAAATGAAATCAGCGCCAGTTCATCCACGGGTGTGCCATCCTGTTTTTCTGGCGGGCGCAAAATCGTGAAATGCACAAGATCTACCGAAGGGTCAGCTTTCAACAGGTTGCGCCAGGTGCGTTCGCCAGGATTGGGTTCGCCGGAAATCAGCAATACCCGCATGCGGTCGCGCACCCCGTTGATGCTCAGCGCAATGCGATTGTTGCGCAGACTCAACTCGCCCACCCGCTCCTCAATTTCCAATTCAATTATGTTTGCGCCGGCATGTTCGAGCTTGAGAATCTGCACATGGTTGTCATTGTTGATGATGGCTGTCTGCAACGGCGGGCCGCCATTCAGCCGCACCGACAATTGCGCGCTTTGTGACGTAGGCGCTGCACCCTGATCTTCATACCGTACGGTCAGGGATATGGGTTCACCCACAATGCCAAATTTGGGCGCTTGCTCCAGCACCAGCCGGCGGTCAATTCTTTCTGGATCGCCTGTCAGCAGGACATGAAGGGGTCCCGGTAATCGCTTCAGCGCGGCTGCGCCGGGTATATCATGCACCTGGCCATCGGTGATCAGGATGATCCCTGCAATACGGTCAGCCGGCGTATCCAGCAGAAGATTTTGCGCTGTCTCGAACAATCTTGTGCCGTCACCAGATCCTTTGTGGGTTGCCGTGCGCAGCTCCAAATTGGGAAGTTCAGCCAGCCGTTTGCGCAAGCTTGTCTCGGCCTCGCTTGCCTGAACGGATCGCCCGTCAAAATCCTGGCTGGGACTTTGATCATTTATCACAGCGACAATATCGGGCAGCGGCGCGCGGGTTTCGCGTGTGATGATGGGGTTGGCAAGCACAGCAAGCATCAGCGCCGCCGCCAGGGCACGCCATCGCGCGCCCCGGCTGCGGCGGAACAGGGAATATCCAAACAGCACAGCCGCAAGAAGCGCCAGTAAAAGTAACAGGCTCGCCGGAACTAAGTGGGCCAGTACAATGCTCATTGCCCCAGCCGCTCCAACAGCACCGGCACATGCACCTGATCGGCCTTATAATTGCCGGTCAGGGAATACATCACCAGATTAACACCTGTACGATAGGCCCGTTCGCGCTGGTGTTCGCCGCCCGGTTCGATAGGCAATAGTGGCGCGCCGCCTTCATCTATCGCCCAGGCGGAGGCCCAATCATTGGCGCCGATCACAATAGGCGAGACCCCATCCCCCAAGGTTTTTCCCGATGCGCCGTCCCCAACCGCTGCGACCCACAAATTTCCACCGGCATATCGGCCAGGAAAATCACGCAGCAGATAATATGATTTGGTAAGCACATGTTCTTCAGACACTTGCGAAAGCGGTGGAATGTCAAGCGACTTCAAAATTTCACGCAGCACCGCCTGACCCGGGCCGGGCTCATCCGCGCCGCCACGGCTAAGGCTAAAATCCGTCAACTGGTCGCGGGTATCAAAAAAAATGGTGCCGCCGTTTTTCATATAGGCGTCAATTGCCGAAAGGGCCCTTTCGGACAGTATCTGCTGGTTAACCGTCATCGGCCAATAGATCAGTGGAAAAAACACCAGCTCGTCCTGGTCCGGGTTTACACCCATTGGCGCCGCTGCTTCAAACGCTGTGCGGTCGCGCAGAACCTTTGTTAACCCGTGAAGGCCTGCGGCGCTCATGGCATCGACGACGGCGTCGCCGGTGATCATATAGGCCAGCCTTGTTTCAATCACCGCCTCCGGCGCGGGATCATTCATGGCCCGGACTTCCTGCTGGGCGTGCAAATTTTGTGGCAGCAAGATCACGAGAAACGCCAGGCATATTCCCATTGTCATGTGCGACACAGGCCGCCTTCCAGCCCATGCGGGCAGCCGGCCAAGCAGCGCAAGGGCAATGACCCCGTCCGCGAGCCACAGAATCAGCGCTGCACATAATAGCCAGGGGCCGATCTCCGCTTCAGTTCGCGGCCCATAATAAAGCTTCTGTGTTCCAGGCTGTTCCGGCAGCGGATGCAAATCGTCCGCATCGCGGTTCAGATTGATTGCGATGCGAAAAACATCGGCGCCATAATATCCAGGCGGCAAATGCGGCCCAATATCTGGCGTCGCGCCCGTCGGGACATAGGGAAGGATACTATCCAGAGGGCTGCGCAATTGACCCTGTCCGTCCAGCATGATCAGCGCCCTGAGCGGCGTCTGTGGGTTCTGCGCCTTCGCACCGGCTTCCCCGGCTCCCTGTGCAAGGGCCGTAATACGCTGCAACATCGCTACATAGAGACCAGAGGCGGGCAGGTTTGACCATCGCATGTTTGCGGTCACGTGAAACAGCACGTTCCAGCCCTTTCCCCTGCGGCTGGCGGTGACCAGGGGCGTTCCATCTTCCAGACTGGCCCAGGTCTTTTCGAATAGGCTGGCGTCCGGTTGGGCCAGAATCTGGCGTGACACGGTGACTTCGGCCGGGACTGGCAGGCCAAAAAACGGGCTTGTTCCGGGGAATGGCGCCAGTTTGGCTGGCACATCCCATGAAAGCGCACCACCCAGCGCCCTTCCCCCCTGCCGCAGTTGCACAGGGATAAGATCGTCGCTTTTGTCAACCATATGCGGGCCGGCAAAGCGCACCAGCAAACCGCCCTTCTCCAGCCAGTCTTCCACCAATGCGCGATCATCGCCAACGATCCGGCCAATATCCGCAAGCACCAGCACCGACAGCGGCTCCGCAAGCAGCGCGCCGATCGCGCCCTTGCGAATATCCGCAAACGGGTTCATTGCGCGTTCCAGGTAAAACAGATCATCCAGCAAGGGTTGCGCGCCATCGCTGCCTGCACCGGAAACGATGCCGACAGCACGTTGCTTCCAGCGTTCATCCAGCAGCCAGACCGATGCGGCTGAATGCACCCCCGCAATCCGGACCTGGGTGATGGCGTTTCGAACCCCGGTGGGCACGGCTAGCCGTATATCGGCCCCGGCTTCCCCCGTCATGAATTTAACCGGCGCACTGGCGATAATGTTTCCGTCTTCGCCCAGCGCATGCAGTTCCGCAATGTAGGGCGCGTCCGTATTTGATCGCAGCACACGCACTTCAAGCCCGTCCTGTGTCGGCTGGGGCGCCTGCAAGGCGATCATGACTGTGCTGGGGGGATCACGCATTATCGAAACTGGCCCGAGTTGCGACAATGTTTCGGATAATTTCTGTGCGCCAGATGGGTCATGTTTGTCAGACAGGCCATCGCTTAGCCAGACGCTGGTATATGCGCCATTTTGTGTGCGGGGAAGGGATAACGATGAAAGACGCATCGCCGCCGCCGCGCGATCTGTCCGCCAGGGTTTGGGTTGCAGACTGGCCGCAACAGCCCGCGCCGCACCGGCCGAGAGGATCTGGGGCGGGGAATCGGCGGCGTCCGCCCGGGCCGTGGTCAGCAGCACGACCTGCTGGTCATGCCGGTCGGCCCGGGCCAGAATGTCATCCATCGCGGCGCGCCGCATTTCCCACAGCGGTCCCGACGCCCAGCCATCATCAATTACAAGGATCAGTGTGCCGCCCGGCAATTCATTCGTTGACGGATTAAGTAATGGGCGTGAAAGGCCAAATATGATCAAGGCCGCAAGCAATAGCCGCAGCGCCAGCAGCCACCAGGGCGTATGCTGGGGACTTTGCCCGGTTTCGCGCAATCCCTGCAACAGCCTGATGGCCGGAAATTGACGCACCTGCGGCAAAGGCGGAATGGCGCGCAGCAGCCACCAAATCACGGGCAGCACAGCCAGTGCGGTCAGCATCCAGGGATAAACGAATGCGAGCGGGCCCAGACGCCACATCAGCGCCCCCTGCGGGTTGATCCCGATAATAGCTGATACAGCGCCAGCAGCGCCAATTGTGGAGGCCGGTCGGTGCGGTGCGTGGCGAAGCTCCACCCCGCTATACGGCAGAGTGCACGCAATCCGTCCTGATGCTGCTGCATGCGATGATGATAGGCCGCACGCACCTCTTCTACACGTCCAACTGTCAGACTGCCTTCTTCTTGCAGGCCCTCAAATCGAACCCGGCCTGTGAATGGCAAATCTTCTTCCGCCGGATCCAGGACCTGAAGCATATGGCCCTGCACGCCTTTTGCGGCAAATGTGTTTACCCGCGCCGCAATTTCCTCCAGGGGCGAAAGAAAATCCCCTGTCACAACCAGTCTCGCAAAACGCGGTAACGCCAGTAAAGGGGGTATGTCCGTTTCCCCTGCCGAATGACGCACCAGATTTTCCGCCAGGCGCGCATAAGCCGCGCGGCCCAGGCCAGGGTGCTGCCCATCCTCCCGAAGCAGCCCGATACGTTCGCCCCCACGCATCAAAAGACTGGCCAGGGCAAGGCTTAAGATGATGGCGCGTTCCTCCTTGCTACAGACCGAATAGGTTGAACAATAGCGCATGGAGGGGGAGCGGTCGCACCACAGCCACACGCTCTGCGCCCCCTGCCATTCATTCTCGCGCACGAAATGGCTTTGCGACTTTGCCGATTGGCGCCAGTCAATTTTATTGGCGGTGTCGCCCGGGCTGTAGCGGCGGAATTGCCAAAACGCTTCGCCAGCGCCAGACCGTCGCCGGCCATGTTCACCATGCGAAAGGGTATTGGCAATCTGTTCCGCCTGCAACATCAGGGCAGGAAGCGCCGATGACAAGGCGTCCGCCGACAGGCGCGGGGCAATTTCGCGCTTGACTGCATCCATTCCCTGAGCTTTAGCGGTCATTCAAAGTGAATCCGGACAGTTAGGCTAAAGCGCCGACAAGCTTCCTGATGATGTCGGCAATTGTCACGCCATCGGCGCGGGCGGTAAAATTCAACGCCATGCGATGCCGTAAAACCGGGCCTGCCAGCGCCACCACATCGTCAATAGAGGGACTATAACGGCCATCCAGCAGGGCGCGGGCGCGCACCGCCAGCATCAGCGCCTGACTGGCGCGTGGTCCCGGTCCCCAGGCGACATGCTGACTAATTTCCGGCATTGCCGCCTCATCCGGCCGCGCGGCGCGCACCAGCCGCAAAATGGCGTCAATCACGGCTTCGCCTACGGGCAGACGGCGCACGAGACGCTGGGCGGCGCCCAATTCACCATCATTCATGATCTGTATGGCGCGGGCCTCTTGTGTGCCTGTCGTCGCCAGCAACATGCGCCGTTCAGATATTTCGTCTGGATAATCCACATCTATCTGCATCAGGAAGCGATCCAACTGGGCTTCTGGCAAGGGGTATGTCCCTTCCTGTTCCAGCGGGTTCTGAGTCGCCAGGACGTGAAATGGCAGTGGCAGGTCGTAGCGCTGTCCCGCGACGGTGACATGATGTTCCTGCATGGCCTGGAGCAGTGCGGACTGGGTGCGGGGGCTGGCGCGGTTGATTTCATCCGCCATCAGCAGTTGACAGAATACAGGGCCATGAATGAAGCGAAATCCGCGTTTGCCGCTGTCACTTTCTTCCAGCACTTCGGAACCCAGAATATCAGCGGGCATCAGATCAGGCGTAAACTGGATACGGCCGTTCTGTAGTCCCAAAACCGTCCCCATGGCCGCTGCAAGGCGGGTTTTGGCTAGCCCCGGCACGCCAACCAGCAGGGCATGGCCACCAGACAGGATCGTGATCAGGGTTTGATCGACAACCAGATTTTGCCCAATTATGACCCGGCCAATACTGTCGCGCACCCGTGCGATCTTGTCGCCCAACAGGCTAATTTCCCGTTCAATTTCGGGGGTTATGATATGGGCAGGCTCACTAATGTTGCTCATGGCGAATACTATATCCTAGCAATTACAATTGATGCATTAAAACATTAGGCCATATTTTCCTACGGCGCGGCCAGTTTCGATAAACAGCAGGAACAATTCGGGATCGCATCCCAGGCCCTCGGGCCGATTGCGCCGCAGCGTTGAAGATGTCAAACTCTTGCAAGACAGAAGGCGAAATAGCCGGCGAAACAGCCTGAGGATCATCCTGATGAGTGACGCAATTACACCATTCTCGCTATCGATTCCGCAATCGGAGTTGGACGATCTGGCCCGCCGGCTGGACGCCACGCGCTGGCCGGAACGCGAAGTGGTGAACGACTGGACGCAGGGCGCGCCGCTGGCCAAGGTGCAGGCGCTGTGTCACCACTGGCGTCATAAATATGACTGGCGGCGC
>Ga0073924_1000313_pt1 | contig 11172 bp, 10 predicted proteins | sample GWRWT4_14Oct14_FD_70957 | JGI IMG/M metagenome (GOLD analysis project Ga0073924, IMG submission 70957) | Sand microcosm microbial communities from a hyporheic zone in Columbia River, Washington, USA - GW-RW T4_14-Oct-14 | ecosystem: Engineered > Artificial ecosystem > Sand microcosm >...
GGGGCACTCAGGCAGGGACTCAAGTGCCCCTGCGGGAATCCGGATCAGCCGTGGCCGCTCAGCTGCCCGAACAGCCGGAAGCCGCCCACATAGGTGCCCATGGAGGCGCCCAGGTTGACCAGCATGAATACCAGGAAAGTGCGTGCGACCCGGTTGCGCCACCAGCCGGAGAAATGCGCCACGTCTTCGCGCAGGCTGGCGAAATCAGCAACCCGGGGCTTACGCAGCCACAGTTCCAGCGCGACGGCCACCATGCCCGCGCCGATCAGCGGATGCAGCGTGGTGATGGGCGCGGCCAGGAAAGATCCCAGGATAGTGAGGGGATGGGCCAGGGCAATGGTGGCGCCCACGGCAGCCAGCCCGCCGGTGATGACGATCCAGTCCAGGACCAATTGCCAACCCAGCTCGGGGCCACGGATAAAACCGACGACGAATCCGCCCAGGATCAGGACCATCAGCACCCAGGGGACGGTCTTGCCCCAGCGGCTGGGTGGCGGCGTCGAAGTCAGATCGCTCAGGGCGGCTTCAGGGGAAACCGGCGCGGGCGCCTCAATATATCGGGCCAGGCCGTCCAGATGGCCGGCGCCCACCACGGCCAGGATGCGCCGCTCGGGATGGCGGGCGCTTTCCGCCTGCAGCCGCAGCGCCATGTACTGGTCGCGTTCGCCGATCAGCGCCCGATAGAGTGGCTCGGCCTGGTCGGCGAATTCGGCGAAGGTGTTGTGCAACATGTCGCCTTGTTTGAGGCGCTCGATGTCCTCCTCGGCCACTTCCTCGCGCGTCAGCAGGCTGGCCATCAGCCCAGCAATGAGGCCGGGGCGTTTCCACCACGGCACGGCGGCAGTCAAGCGGCGCAGCGTAATGCCTACCTCCCGGTCGATCAGGAGCACGGGCAGTCCGGCCGCATCGGCGGCTTCCAGCGCGGCGCGCAGTTCGGCGCCCGGTTCCACGCCCAGTTGGTCGGCCAGCCGTTGCTGGTAGGCGGTGAGCGCCAGATTGGCGGCGACCAGGCCCATCTTGCCCTCGCGCACCACCTGCAGCAGGTCCATGCGCGCTAAGGCGTCGGGGTCGCGCAGGGCGGCATGGCGGCTGGGGCACAGCTCCACCGCCACGGCGTCGAAGTGGCCGCTGGCTATCAATTGGCGCACGGCCGCCTCGCTGGTGCGGGAGACGTGAGCGGTGCCGAGCAGGGTGATCGAGGTAGAGCCCAGGGTGATTTCCCGCAGTGGCTCATCGGGGGCGATTTCGGACAGGTTCACGGTTATCTCTGACGGCTGGACGCGGCGGCAGGGGGTGGGCAAGATCGGCCAAAGAATGCGCCCCGGGTGGGGGCGGAATCAAGCGGAGGCGCCATGGATTGGCGATCACAGTGGGGGTTGGCGCGATCTTTCCTGCTCTACCGGGCCCGTCCTGGTCGGCGCCGGCGCTTGGCAGCGTTCTACCGGCCCTGGATCGGCCCCGACAGTCTGTGTTTCGATATCGGCGCCCATTTGGGCGACCGGGTGGATGCCTGGCGGCGGCTGGGCGCGCGCGTGGTGGCGGTGGAGCCCCAGCCGCTGTTTCGGGATGCCCTCGTGCGACGCTATCGAAACGATGCGCGGGTGTGCATCGAGCCGGTGGCGCTGGCCGAGGCGCCCGGGCGGCAGATCCTGTCGATCAGCCGGCGCACCCCCACGGTGAGCACGCTTAATGCGGATTGGCGGCAAGCCATGGCGGGCAGCGACCGGTTTCGCGGGGTGCGCTGGGATGCGTCCTGTGAGGTCGAGGTGACGACCCTTGACACCCTGATCGCCCGGCATGGCGTGCCAAGCTTCTGCAAGCTCGATGTAGAGGGCGCCGAGGCGCAGATCCTGGCCGGGCTGTCCCGACCGTTGCCGGCGTTGTCGCTGGAGTATTCCCCGGCGGCCATCGAGGGCGCATTGGCCTGCGTGGTGCGCCTGGCTGCGCTGGGCAGCTATCGCTTCCGGCGCTCGGTGGGCGAAAGCCTGCGCTTCGAGCCGGGAGGATGGCGGGAAGCGCCGCAGGCGCTGGCGGATTTGCGCGCCGTGCCGCGCCACGCGCCGGCCGGGGATCTGTACGCCGTGCGGGTGGGCTGAGTCGGTCAAGCCGCTTTTCCGTTGGTACAATCCCCGACTGAATCCGGTCCGGGCCGATGGGCGCCCGCCAACGTGGGGGAAAGGCATGAAGATCACCGTATTCGGCAGCGGCTATGTGGGGCTGGTCACTGCGGCCTGTTTCGCCCGCATGGGCAACAAGGTCCTGTGTGTGGACATTGATGCCGCCAAGGTGGAGGCGTTGCGCACCGGCCGGGTACCGATCCGGGAACAGGGGCTGGACGATCTGGTGGCTGCGGGTATCGCTGCAGGGAATCTGCGCTTTACCACGGACCCCGCCGAGGGGGTGGCGCATGGCCTGTATCAGTTCATCGCCGTAGGGACCCCCGCCGATGAAGACGGCTCGGCGGATCTGAGCCATGTGCTGGCGGTGGCGGCCACCGTGGCCGAGCACATGGACGCTTATCGGGTCGTGGTGGACAAGTCGACGGTGCCGGTGGGCACGGCGCGGCGGGTGGGCGAGGTGATCCGGGAGAGACTGGCGCGGCGCGGGGCAACGGTGCCGTTCGCGGTGGTGTCCAATCCGGAGTTCCTGAAAGAAGGCAACGCGGTCGAGGATTTCATGAAGCCCGACCGTATCATCATCGGCGCCGATGACGAGCGTGCCATCCGCGAGATGCAGCGGCTCTACGCCCCCTTCAACCGCAAGAGCGACCGGCTGCTGGTTATGGACCCCCTGTCCGCCGAACTCACGAAATACGCGGCCAACGCCATGCTGGCGACCAAGATCAGCGTAATGAACGAGTTCGCCAATATCGCCGAGCGGGTTGGCGCGGACATCGAGCAGGTGCGCGTGGGACTGGGTTCCGATCCGCGTATCGGCTTTCATTTCATTTACCCGGGCGCGGGATATGGCGGATCCTGCTTTCCCAAGGATGTCAGCGCCCTGATCCATACGGCCCGCGAGGTCGGCCATCCGGCGCATATTCTGCAAGCCGTGCAGGCGGTGAACCAGCGCCAGAAGAGCCGCCTGTTCGAACGCATCCAGCAGCATTTTGGGCATGACTTGTCCGGGCTGAGTTTCGCCCTGTGGGGTCTGGCCTTCAAGCCCGGCACGGATGATATGCGCGAGGCGCCCAGCCGGGTCCTGATGGAGGCGCTGTGGCGAGCCGGTGCGCGGGTGCGGGCGCACGATCCGGCGGCCATGGAGGAAGCCCGCCATCTGTATCCCGACCCGGAGGCGCTGGTGTTGTGCGACGACCCCATGACCTGCCTGGACGGCGCCGAGGGGCTGGTGGTGGTGACGGAATGGAACAGCTATCGCAGCCCGGATTTCGAGGATCTCCGCAAACGCCTGCGCCGCCCGGTGATCTTCGATGGCCGCAATCTCTACGATCCGCTGATGATGGCAGAACAGGGGTTTAGCTATTACGCCATCGGTCGCCCCGTGATCGAACCAGCGGCATCGCCGGCGTCCTGATTGATGGACGTTGATAACGCCGAGGGCGCGCCCCGGCCGGACCCGGCGCGGGTGCTGGTGGTCGGCGCCGGTGCTGTCGGCGGCTTCTATGGCAGCCTGCTGGCCCGCCAGGGCATGCGGGTCGCCGTGGTCTGCCGCAGCGAGGCGGAGACAGTGGCCCGACAGGGTTTTCGGATCCACAGCGACGCGCTGGGGGACTGGGTGTTTCAGCCTGAACAGGTGCTACAGACCCCTCTCTCTGGCCCTGTTGCGCCCGATTACCTGCTGCTGACGACCAAGGTGCTGGCGGGGGAGGACCGGGCCGCGCTCATTCGCCCGGCGCTGGGTCCACGCACTGTGATGGTCGTACTGGAAAACGGGATCGGGGTCGAAGAACCGTTGACATCTGCCTTCCCGGATCACCAACTGATCAGCGCCCTGGCTTTCGTCTGCGTCTCGCGCACCGCTCCAGCCGAGATTCACCATCAGGCTTATGGTGCGCTGACCCTGGGCTGCTATCCCCACGGCATTTCTCCGGCCGCCGAGTGTCTGGCGGCGGCGTTCCGGGAGGCGGGGATTGCGGTTGAGGTGACGGCGGACATCGTCACCGCGCGCTGGCGCAAGGCCGTCTGGAACGCTGCATTCAACCCGGCCTCGGTACTGGGAGGGTGCGTGGATACCGCCCGGCTGATGGCCAATCCCCAGACGGTGCAGCTGATCCGGCGCGCCATGGCGGAGGTGTGCGCCGTGGCAGCCGCGGCAGGCCATCCACTGCCACCGCAGACAGTGGACGCCATGCTGGAGAGCACAGCCCGCATGCCGCCCTACCGCACCAGCATGACACTGGATGCCTTGCAGGGGCGCCCGCTGGAACGCCAGGCCATCCTGGGCGCCATGATCGAGCAGGCCCAGGCGCTCGGGGTTGCCGTGCCGACGCTGGAAACCTTTGACGCGCTGTTGCGTCTGCACGAGCCCGTTGCATCCGATTGATCCCGGGCGCTGGAACTTGAACGGGGTTCGTTGTACCGTTAGCCGTCTCCGGCTGCCGCAGGGTCGTGGCAGCCCGCTCAATGCCCAAGGAAAGACGGCAAATCCATTGCCGCAATCCGGTGCGAGGGAAATTGATGGGCCGCGGGATCCGTCCCGCTGGCGCCCGTGCAGACGCAGGCATGGAGCACATGGAGTCGGCAGGATCGTCCGCACAGGAGTAATACAAATGGCTGATGCAGTTATCGTTTCCACGGCCCGTACGGGCATTGGCAGGGCTTTCAAGGGTTCCTTGAACCTGACCCATGGCGCCGAAATGGGCGGCCATGTGATCAAGCACGCCGTGGAGCGCGCCGGGATTGATCCGGCTGAAGTCGAAGAAATCATCATGGGCTGCGGCCTGCCCGAAGGCGCCACCGGCAACAACATCGCGCGCCTGGCGGGAATTCGCGGCGGCATTCCGGTCACCTCCACCGGTGCTACGATTGCCCGCTTCTGTGGCTCGGGCCTGTCGGCTGTTGCCCACGCCGCCCAGCGCTGCATCGTCGACAAGGTCCCGGTTGCCATCGGCGGCGGGCTGGAGTCGATCAGCCTGGTGCAGAACAACATGAACATGAAGCACGCGATGGACAAGGGCTTGCTCAAGATGAAGCCCACCATCATGGTGCCGATGATCCCCACCGCTGAGAACATCGCCAAGCGTTTCGGCGTCACCCGCGAGGAAGCCGACCAGTTGGCGCTGCTGAGCCAGCAGCGCACCGCCGCCGCCCAACAGGACGGCCGCCTGGGCGAGGAAATCGTGCCCATCACGGTGACCATGGAAGTCACCGACAAGGAAACCGGCAAGACCGAAAAGGTTGAAGTCACCCTGAGCCGCGACGAAGGCAACCGCGAAACCACGCTGGAAAAGCTGGCCTCGCTGAAGCCGGTCGCCGGCCCCACCGGCACGGTTACCGCCGGCAATGCCAGCCAGCTCTCCGACGGCGCCGCCGCCGTGGTGATCATGAACAGCGAATATGCCGAGAAGAAGGGCGTCAAGCCGCTGGGCATCTTCCGTGGCTTTGCCACCGCCGGCTGCGAACCCGACATCATGGGCATCGGCCCCATCTATGCCATCCCGCGCTTGCTGGAGCGTCATGGCCTGAAGATGGACGACATCGGCCTGTGGGAACTGAACGAAGCCTTCGGCGTTCAGGCCGTGTATTGCATCAAGGAACTGGGCATTCCCATGGAATTGTGCAATGTCAATGGCGGCGCCATTGCCATCGGCCATCCCTACGGCATGTCCGGCGCCCGCATGGTCGGCGCGGCCCTGCTGGAAGGCAAGCGCCGCGGCGTCAAGCATGTCGTGGTGTCCATGTGCATCGCCCAGGGCATGGGCGCGGCCGGCCTGTTCGAAGTGGTGTAAGGATCGATTCGTGATCCAAAAGGCCCGGGGTGATCGCTGCCCCGGGCTTTTTTCTTGGGATCGGTTTTGGGCTTGTTCTTTCGAACGTGATACGATTTCGGTCTTTGATTCAGGCTTGCCTGGGTGTTCATTCCGGCATTCATTTCCGGATTCAAGTTCACATGGGCAGGTCAACATGATTTCATGTCAATGGGTTTTGTTCTTTTAATGAATGACTTGGAGCTACTGCGGTCATGAAGATTCTGGTGGGTGTCAAGCGGGTCGTTGACTACAACGTCCGCGTTCAGGTCAAGCCGGACGGGTCCGGTGTCGCCTTGGACGGCGTCAAGATGAGCGTCAATCCCTTCGATGAAATTGCCGTCGAAGAAGCGCTGCGGTTGAGAGAAGCGGGCAAGGCCACGGAAGTGGTGGTGGTGTCCATTGGACCCGTGGCGGCGCAGGAACAACTGCGCACCGCGCTGGCCATGGGAGCCGACCGCGCGATCCTGGTGGAATCGGCGGAAGCCTGCCAATCGCTTACGGTTGCCCGCGTCTTCGCCAAGCTGGTGGAGAAGGAACAGGCAGGACTGGTGATTCTGGGCAAGCAGGCCATCGATGACGATGCCGGACAGACGCCCCAGATGCTGGCGGCCCTGCTGGGCTGCGCCCAGGCCTCTTATGCGTCCAAGGTCGAGATCAATGGCAACAGCATGCGCGTCACCCAGGAAGTCGACGCTGGCCTGCAGACCATCGACGTGGATCTGCCGGCGGTGATCAGCGCGGATCTGCGTCTGAACGAACCCCGCTACGTCAAGCTTCCGGACATCATGAAGGCCAAGAAGAAGCCCATGGACACCCTGAGCCTGGCGGATCTGGGTGTGGAGCCGGCGGCCGCCCTGAAGGTGGTCAAGACAGAAGCACCCGCCGCGCGTGGGGGTGGCCGCAAGGTCGCCAGCGCTGAGGAATTGGTCAAGGAACTGAAGAACAAGGGGCTGCTGTAATGAGCAAGGTGCTGATTATCGGTGAGCAGACCGGCGGCGTGCTGGGACAGGCCGTGGGTCGCGTGGTGGCTTGCGCCAAGGAGCTGAAGGCGTCCGAGGTGGTGGTGGCGCTGTTTGGCGCCGGCGATCTGGCCAGCGCAGCGGATGCCGCTGCGGCGCTGGACGGCGTGACCCGCGTGGTGACGGTGGACAATCCGGCCAATGACCATCCGCTGGCGGCGCTTGTGGCCCCCCAGGTCGTGGCGCTGGCCCAGCAGGGTGGCTACAGCCACATCCTGGGGAGCAACTCCAGTTTCGGCAAGGACACCCTTCCGCGCGTCGCCGCGCTGCTGGGCGTGCCTCAGGTGACCGACATCATGCTGGTGCTGGGCGAGCGCAGCTTCAAGCGCCCCACCTATGCGGGCAACGCGATCGTGACCGTCGAGGTGGCCGGCGATGGCGTGGTGTGCGGCACGGTGCGCAGCGCGTCCTATCCTGCCGTGGGCAATGGCGACAAGGCCCCCGTGGAAGCAGTGAGCCTGGACGTCGCCCTGCCCAGCCATACGCGTTATATCTCACAGGAAACCAGCAAGAGCGATCGCCCCGATCTGCAGAGCGCCCCCAAGGTCGTCTCCGGCGGCCGCGGTGTGGGAAGCGCGGAGAACTTCAAGGTCATCTTCAGCTTCGCCGACAAGATCGGCGCGGCGGTGGGTGCCTCTCGCGCTGCCGTGGACGCGGGTTTCGTGCCCAACGAAATGCAGGTGGGACAAACCGGCAAGATCATCGCACCGGGACTGTATGTCGCAGTCGGCATCTCCGGCGCCATCCAACATCTGGCGGGCATCAAGGACGCCGGCACCATTGTCGCCATCAACAAGGACGAGGAGGCCCCGATTTTCGAGGTGGCCGATCTGGGTCTGGTGGGCGATCTGTTCCAGTTGCTGCCGGAACTGGAAAAACTGGTCTGAAGCCGATTCGACTGGCCGGGCGCCGCTGTCACGCGATTGCCCGGCGGTTTTGTTACTGGATCTGCGTATGGGGGGCATTGCCCCCCGTTTTTTTGACTGAGGCGGGCATTCTCCGGGTTCGATCGGGCGCCTTGCCCTGAGGTCGATACCAGAATCCTCGCCCAAACCTTGCGGGGCGGTGGGGCGCAGTTTATGTTCAACGGCCGGCTCCGGACCGCGTTTCACGACCGACACCATCACCATAAGGAGTGTGCATCATGTCGGCAGAACTGAATTGGCTGACCTGGACCGTCATCATGACGGCTTTTTTCTTTTTTCCCTACGTGCTCAATCGGATCAAGGTGCGTGGCCTGTTCGGCGCCATGGGCAATCCCCGCAAGGATGACCTGCCGGAGTCCGACTGGGCGCGACGGGCCATGCGCGCACACGCCAACGCCGTGGAAAACCTGGTGATCTTCGCGCCGCTGGTGCTGATGGTGGAATTGGTCGGCGCCAATTCAGGGGTAACGGCTTTTGGGGCGGCACTCTATTTTTGGGCCCGACTGATCCATTACACGGTCTATACCCTGGGCATTCCCGTCGTGCGCACGCTTAGCTTCTTTGCCGGGCTGTTCGGGCAAGTGCTGCTCATGGTTGCCTTGATCGGCGCCATGTGACCACGAGGATGGTCTCGTGAAAGCCCTGATCGCCGCCCGTCCCGGCGGCCCTGAGGTTCTCACCCTGGCAACGATCGATCAGCCGCAACCCGGGGCAGAAGAGGTGCGCGTCCGGGTGCGGGCGGCCGGGCTAAATCGGGCCGATCTGTTGCAGCGCCGCGGATTTTATCCGCCACCCTCTGGTTGGGATCCCCGCCGCATCGGCATGGAATACGCCGGTGAAGTGGAAGCAGTAGGTGCTCGCTGCAGCCTGCGGCGGGTGGGGGACCGGGTCATGGGGCTGGTGCCGGCGGGAGCCTGCGCCGAGTTCATCACCGTGCCGGAGCGGGAAACCTTGCCGATCCCGCCGCGTCTGACCGACGCGGAGGCTGCGGCGATCCCCGAGGCTTTTCTGACCGCATTCCGAGCGCTGTGGGAAGAAGGCGGGCTGCAGCCCGGTGAAGGCGTGGCAGTGCGCATCGCCACGTCCAGCGTCGGGATGGCAGCGGTCCAGCTCGCCCACGCGGCAGGCCATCCGGTGGTAGGTACCGGGCGCGACGCCGATCGCCTGGACGCCTTGCGGGAATTTGGATTGAACCACCCCCTGGTCGAAGGCAGCGCCGACTTGGTTGTGCAGGCACGTCGAGCCCTGGGAGGTGCCGCCGCCGTGGTGCTCGATCTGTGGGGCGGGGGACGATTGGCGGAGAACCTGGCCCTGCTGGGCGAGGAGGGGCGTCTGGTGGTGGTCGGGCTGCTGGGTGGCGGCCGTGACACCGTCGACCTGACCGGACTGCTGATGCGTCGGCAAAGCATCCGCACCCTCACCATGCGCAGCCAACCCATCGAACGACGCATCGCTTTGGCGCGTCGTTTCGAGCAGCAGATCCTGCCGGATCTTGCGGCCGGGCGGTTGCGGTTGCCCATCGATCAGGTCTATCCGATGACAGAGGCCGCCGAGGCCCATCGGCGCATGGAGGCGGGCGGGCATCTGGGCAAGCTGGTACTGAGTTGGCCCTAGGCCGAGTTGGCTGAACAGCCGGGTCTGGCATCGCGTCCTTGCTGCGTTGGACCCGAGAACCGACTTCGAGCGATGGGAGTCTCATCAAAGCGAGCAGCGCAATCGCGTCGACTGATTCAGGCCGGGCCTTTGAGAGAAGCTTGCGTCCCGATGGCTCACATCGACATGGGTACTGCAAGGATGCCCTGCGCTCTTGGGCTATGATGGGCGCACGATTGGCGACTTGAAATCAGCTTATGAACCCTGTTGACCCGATTGTCCGTCACGCCACCCACGCGGTGCGCATCCGCAACCTGATGGTGGGCGGCGCGGCCCCTGTTGCCGTGCAGTCCATGACCAACACGGACACCGCCGATGAGGTCGGTACCGCGGTTCAGATCGCCCAACTGCATCGGGCTGGCTCGGAACTGGTGCGCATTACGGTCAACACGATGGAAGCAGCAGCAGCCGTGCCGGGCATCCGCGAACGGCTGGATCAGATGGGGCTCGATGTGCCCCTGGTGGGGGACTTTCACTACAACGGCCACAAGCTGCTCAGCAGCGTGCCCGAGTGCGCACAGGCCCTGGACAAATACCGCATCAACCCGGGCAACGTGGGCAAGGGCCAGCGCCGCGACACTCAATTTGCCCAGATGATCGAGCTGGCCTGCCGCTATGACAAACCCGTGCGCATCGGCGTGAACTGGGGCAGTCTGGACCAGGACCTGCTGGCGCGCATGATGGACACCAACGCCCAGCGCGCCGACCCCTGGGATCCGCGCCGGGTGATGGATGAGGCGCTGATCGCCTCGGCCCTGGACAGCGCCACGCGGGCCGAGGAGCTGGGGCTTGCCGCGGATCGCATCATCATTTCCTGCAAGCTCAGCGGCGTGCAGGATCTGATCCGGGTCTATCGGGATCTGGCCCAGCGCTGTTCTTACGCCCTGCATCTGGGCCTCACCGAGGCCGGCATGGGCGTCAAGGGCATCGTCGCCTCCACCGCCGCCCTGGCCGTCCTGCTGCAGGAGGGCATTGGAGACACCATTCGCATCTCACTCACGCCGCAACCGGGCGAATCCCGCACCCGGGAAGTGGAAGTGGCCCAGGAAATCCTGCAAAGCCTTGGGCTGCGCGCCTTCGCCCCCAGCGTCGTCGCCTGCCCAGGCTGCGGACGCACCACCAGCACGGTGTTCCAGGAACTGGCCCAGGATATCCAGCGTCATCTGCGCGACCAGATGCCGATCTGGCGGGCACAATATCCCGGCGTGGAAAATATGACAGTGGCGGTCATGGGCTGCGTGGTGAACGGGCCCGGCGAAAGCCGTCATGCCAATGTGGGCATCTCCCTGCCCGGCACCGGGGAAATACCGGTGGCGCCCGTGTATGTGGATGGGGAAAAGACCGTCACCCTCAAGGGCGAGACCATCGCCGCGGATTTCTCGCGCATCGTGGATGACTATGTGATCAAACGCTACAGTCGCGCCAAGATGTGATGAACTGTTACGGGCCACCATTGGCGTCACCAAGTGGCCTGCCTTCAGCGTCCGTATCCAAGGATTTGGAGCAGAGCCGGCTCAACGAAGGACGTTTCGCCTGAATCGAAAATGGCCCGCCCATTCCGACAGTTCGGCGGTGTTCCCCCCCGCAAAAGGGCGCGGTCTATTTATCGAAGTGGATAGCCAAAGTGTTAGAATCGATTGTTTTT
>Ga0073924_1000316_pt1 | contig 11146 bp, 8 predicted proteins | sample GWRWT4_14Oct14_FD_70957 | JGI IMG/M metagenome (GOLD analysis project Ga0073924, IMG submission 70957) | Sand microcosm microbial communities from a hyporheic zone in Columbia River, Washington, USA - GW-RW T4_14-Oct-14 | ecosystem: Engineered > Artificial ecosystem > Sand microcosm >...
GTGACCACCGAGCAACTCGACCGCCTGTGCCACGAGTATATCGTGGAGGAACAACGCGCCATCCCCGCGCCGCTCAACTACAACGGCTTCCCCAAGTCCATCTGCACCTCGGTCAACCACGTGGTCTGCCACGGCATCCCGGGACCGAAGGTGCTCAAATCGGGCGATATCGCCAACCTGGACATCACCGTCATCAAGGATGGTTTCCACGGCGACACCAGCGCCATGTTCTTTGTCGGCGAGGGCTCGGTGCTGGCACGGCGATTGGTGCAGGTGACCCGGGAAGCCCTGTTCGTCGGCATCAATCTGGTCCGGCCGGGCGTGCGGCTGGGCGATATCGGCGCCGCCATTCAGGCCTATGTGGAGCGGGAGCGCTTCAGCGTGGTGCGGGAATATTGCGGCCATGGCATCGGCCGGGTGTTCCACGAGGATCCTCAAGTGCTGCACTATGGTACTCCCGGCACCGGCCTGATCCTGCAGGCCGGCATGTGTTTCACCATCGAGCCCATGGTCAACACCGGCAAACGCCAGGTGAAGCTGTTGCCCGACGGCTGGACCGTGGTCACCAAGGACCACAGCCTTTCGGCTCAATGGGAACACACCCTGCTGGTGACCGACACCGGGCACGAAATCCTCACCCTGCGGTCTGACGAAGATGTGCTCCATCCCGGTCAGCCGGGATAAACCCACTCCTGATCGAGTACTGGCACGATGTCCACCACTGCACCCCTGCTCACTGCCGACGACGACACCCTGCTGCAGGAAACCGAACTGCAACAGTGGCTCGCGGCCGGTGCCACCGATCGGCCCCGCCTGCGGCAGGCCTTGCGGCAACTGGATCGTCAACAATGGGCGGCATTGCAACAAGGCGTCGCCATCGAGCAACTGATGCAGGCCCGGGTGGCGCACATTGATCGTTTGCTGAGCCTGGCTTGGGAACACTTCCTGGGTGACTGGGCAGCGGTATTGTGCCTTGCGGCCACGGGGGGATACGGGCGCCGGGAACTCCAGCCGCATTCCGACATCGATGTCCTCATTCTGCTACCCGCCGAGGCAGATCCCGAATGCATGGCGCCGCTGGAGCGCTTCCTCACTTTTCTGTGGGATACCGGGCTGCAGGTGGGCCACAGCGTGCGCACGGTGGCCGAATGCGCCGAGATGGCCAGCACCGATCTCACGGTCATGTGCAATCTGCTGGAGTCACGCGCGCTGGATGGCGACCGACATCTGCTGGAAGCCATGCGGGCCGCCACCAGTCCACGCCGCATGTGGAACAGCCAGGCCTTCTTCGCCGGCAAGGTGGCGGAACAGAATGCCCGCCATCATAAATTCCAAGATACCGGCTACCAGTTGGAGCCCAACGTCAAGGAAAGCCCCGGTGGCCTGCGCGACATCCAGACCATCGGCTGGGTGGCCAAGCGCCATTTCCAGGCCGAGACGCTGCACGAACTGCGCGAACATGGCTTTTTGACGGAGCGCGAACTGCGTTCCCTGGTCGACAGCCAGCAGTTCCTGTGGCGCGTGCGCTGGGCGCTGCACATGCTGACCGGCCGCCGCGAAGACCGGCTGCTGTTCGACGTCCAGCTCAAACTGGCCGGGTTGTTCGGCTACTGCGACCAGGACAACAACCTGGCCGTCGAGCAGTTCATGCAACACTACTACCGCACCGTCACCCGCATCAGCCGGCTGAACGAGTTGCTGTTGCAACTGTTCGACGAAACGCTGTTGCATCCCGACGACCACGCGACGCCGATCCCGCTGAATGCCCGTTTCCAGCTACGCCACGGCCATATCGAAGTGACCCGGCCCGATGTCTTCCGCCGATCCCCGTTTGCGCTCTTGGAAATCTTCCTGCTGCTGATGGAACACCAGGAAATCCAGGGTGTGCGCGCCGCCACCATCCGCCTGATCCGCCAACATCGCTACCTCATCGACGGACCTTTCCGGGACGACATCCGGGCGCGCAGCCTGTTCATGGAAATGCTGAACCAGCCCCACGGCATCACCCACGAACTGCGGCGAATGAACCGCTACGGCATCCTCGCGCGCTACCTGCCGGAGTTCGGTGCGCTGGTCGGGCGCATGCAGTTCGATCTGTTCCATGCCTACACCGTGGACCAGCACCTGTTGTTCGTGGTGCGCAACCTGCGCCGCATAACCGTGCCCGAGTTTGCCCACGAATACCCGCTGTGCAGCGAGATCGTCGAACGCATTCCCAAGCGCGAGCTGCTTTATATCGCCGGGCTCTACCACGACATGGGCAAGGGTCGGGGTGGCGACCATTCCGATGTCGGCGGCCAACTGGCCAGCGCCTTCTGCTGCCGTCACGGGCTGGGGGAGCGCGACACCGAGCTGGTGGTGTGGCTGGTGCGCAATCACCTGCTCATGTCCATGACTGCCCAGCGCCGGGACATTAGCGATCCCCAGGAAATCCACGCCTTCGCCCGCAAGGTGCGCACGCGGCTGCGGCTCGACCACTTGTTCCTGCTCACCGTGGCGGACATGCGCGGCACCAACCCGGCGCTGCTGACCGACTGGAAGTTCCGCCTGCTGAGCCAGCTTTACCATACGACGCGCGAGGCCATCGAGCGCGGCCTGGATCGACCGCTGGATGCCGCCCTGGTGGCGGCGGAAAATCGGGAAGAGGCGCTGGCCCAACTGGCGCGCGGCGGCGTGGACCGAGGGCGCGCCCAGGCCCTCTGGGATGGCTTTCCGGAGGCCTATTTCCTGCGCCACCAGGGCGATGAAATCGCCTGGCAGACCCGCGCCCTGCTGCTGGCTGGCCGCCCGCATGTGCCCGTCATCCAGTTGCGGCCCGACAACGATCGGGGCAGCACGGCCATTTTCCTCTACCTGCCCGACCGGGACTACCTGTTCGGCCTGATCAGCGCCGTTCTGTGCCAACTGGGACTCACCATCCAGGACGCACGCATCAGCTCCACCGTTGATGGGTGGGCGCTGGACACCTTCATGGTGCTGGAACAGAACGGCTGCTTCGTCAATGATCACAACCGCTTGCAGGAAATCCGCGAGCAACTGACCCGGATCCTCGACAACCCGCCCGTGGACGGCTTCCTGGTCACCCGCCGGTCCTCGCGCCAGGCGCGGGTGTTCCATACCCCACCCCAGATCCACTTCCGCGATGATCCGGGTCCCCATACCGCCATGGAACTCATCGCCGCTGACCGGCCCGGACTGCTGTCCTGCGTCGGCCAGATGTTCGCGCGCCACGGCATTCGGGTGCATGCCGCCAAGATCGCCACCATCGGCGAACGCGCCGAGGACGTGTTCTGGATCACGGATGCCCAGGGGCGCATCGACGATCCCACCATCCGCGCCACACTTACCGCCGTCCTGACCGAAGCCCTGAATGATTCCACGGGATAAAAAGTCGCCACGGACCCGATCGGTCAACCGAGCGCCCGACTGCTAGAATAGGCCGCCCTTTTTCACCCCGGAGGCTGGCCATGACCGCATTGCAACAGACCATCGAAGCGGCCTTCGAGGACCGCGCCCAGCTCACGCCCCAGGATGCACCCGCCGCGGTCCGCCGCGCGGTCCAGGACGCGCTGGCGTTGCTGGAACAAGGCCAGCGCCGTGTCGCCGAGCCCCTGCCCGGCGGTGGCTGGCAGGTCAATGAATGGCTGAAGAAGGCCGTGCTGTTGTCCTTCCGGCTGGAAGACAACCAGCTCATGGATGGGGGTTTCGGCCGTTTCTACGACAAGGTCCCAACCCGCTTCGCCGGCTTTTCCGAGGCCGACTTCCGCGCCCTGGGCGCGCGCGTGGTCCCGCCCGCCACGGTGCGGCGCGGCGCCTATATCGCGCGCGGCGCCGTGCTGATGCCGAGCTATGTGAACATCGGCGCCTACGTGGGCGAAAACACCATGGTCGACACCTGGGCCACGGTGGGCTCCTGCGCCCAGATCGGCCGCAACGTGCACCTCTCCGGCGGCGTCGGCATCGGCGGCGTGCTGGAACCGCTGCAAGCGGCGCCGACCATCATCGAGGACGACTGTTTCATCGGCGCCCGCTCGGAAATCGTCGAGGGCGTCATCGTCGAGCGCGGCGCGGTCATTTCCATGGGCGTCTACATCGGTCAGAGCACGCGCATCTACGACCGGCAGACCGGAACGGTCAGTTACGGCCGCGTTCCGGCCGGCGCGGTGGTGGTCTCCGGCAGCCTGCCATCGGCCGATGGGCGCTACAGCCTCTATTGCGCCGTCATCGTGAAACAGGTCGATGAAAAGACCCGCGCCAAGGTCGGCATCAACCAACTGCTGCGCGACGTGGACTGAGGCCATGTCCACGACCCTTGAGCTGGCCCAGGCCCTGATCGCGCATCCCTCCGTGACACCAGAGGACGCCGGCTGCCAGGAATTGATCAGCGCGCATCTGCGTCCGCTCGGCTTTCGGTTCGAGGTGTTGCAGTTTGGCGCGGTGCGCAATCTGTGGGCGACCTGGGGCGAAAACGGTCCGCTTTTCGCCTTCGCCGGCCACACCGATGTCGTGCCCACCGGCCCCGAGGAGCAATGGACCTCGGCGCCCTTTGTGCCCACCATTCGCGACGGTCTGCTCTACGGTCGCGGCGCGGCCGACATGAAAGGCAGCCTCGCCGCCATGGTAAGCGCGATCACCGCCTTCCTCGCCCGCCACCCCGCCCCGCGCGGGCGCATCGGCCTGCTGCTGACCAGCGACGAGGAAGGCCCGGCGGTGGACGGCACCGTCCGCGTGGTGGAAGAACTGGCCCGGCGCGGCGACATGCCGACCTGGTGCATCGTGGGCGAGCCCACCAGCGAACGCGCCTTGGGCGACATCATCAAAAACGGCCGGCGCGGCTCGCTGAGCGGCAACCTCACGGTGCGCGGGGTGCAGGGACATGTGGCCTACCCCCAGAAGGCTATCAATCCCATTCACCTCGCCGCCCCGGCGCTGAGCGATCTGGTTGCCGAACGCTGGGACGAAGGCACGCCCGAATTCCCGCCCACCACCTTGCAGATTTCCAATCTCCATGCGGGGACCGGCGCCGGCAATGTCATCCCCGGCACACTGAACGTGCGATTCAACTTTCGTTTCAATCCCGACAGCCCGGCGGCGAGTCTGCAGGAGCGGACCGAGGCGCTGCTGGCGCAGCATGGCCTGGATTTCCACATCGACTGGACACTGGGGGCCGAACCCTTCCTGACCGCGCCCGGTTTGTTGGTCGACACAGTGCGGGCGGCGATCGAGGCCGTCACCGGCCGGCAGGCGGAATGCTCCACCATTGGCGGCACCTCCGATGCCCGCTTCATTGCCCGTTATTGCCCGCAGGTGGTCGAGCTGGGTCCAGTCAACACCTCCATCCACCAGATCGACGAATGGGTGGATGTGGCCGAGCTCGACCAGCTCGCCGCCATCTATGAACAGGTGCTGGAGCGGCTGCTGGGGTGAACCGGGTCCATTCGAGGTGCTCATGAACCCGCCCACCGAATCGACCGGCGACGCCTGCCCGAACGCGCCGAACCCATCGGCCGAGGACCGGGTCTTCATGGCGTGTGCACTGGCGCTGGCCCGTCAGGCCGAAGCCCTGGGGGAAGTCCCGGTCGGCGCCGTGCTGGTGCGGGACGGCGCCATCGTCGGGGAAGGTTTCAACCAGCCCATCGGGCGGCGCGACGCCACTGCCCACGCTGAGATCCTGGCCTTGCGCGCGGGGGGCCAACTTCTGGGCAACTACCGGCTGCCCAACACCTGTCTGTATGTCACCCTCGAGCCCTGTTTGATGTGCGTCGGCGCCATGCTCCACGCCCGCATTGAGCGGCTGGTTTACGGCGCCACCGACCCCAAGGTCGGCGCGGCGGGCAGCCTGCTCAATGCCTTCTGCAACAGCGGCCTCAACCACCAGGTGCAAGTCCAGGGCGGCGTGCTGGCGACCGAGTGCAGCACCCTGCTGCGCGATTTCTTCCGCGCCCGCCGCTGATCCGAACGTATCCTGTGACCCAAAAAGCCGCTTTGCCATCTCGTGACCTGCCCCCCGTAGCCGTACCGATCATTAGGCGGGAAGTCCAGTTGCAAGGTTAATCGAATTGATGGTGGTTTCCAGTTCCTTGAGCCGCCGGGTGTCGGAGACGTCCATGCCGCCCGCCATGTGTAGAAGATGGCGTCCGGGAAACCGCCCTCGCGGCAGAGTTCCTTGATGGCATCCCGGCTTCGGCTTGCTTGAGAAACCCGATGATCTGTTCTTCGCTGTATCTGCTTGAGTGTTCTGGACTGGCCGATGATTTGGGGCATGCTTGGAAACGATCCGGACGGCCGCGCTGCAATTGACCAAGGATAAGCATTTCCACCGGCTCAAGACGATGCTTCACCGCCATGGCGCGCCACAACCTGCGTCGATCGCAACTGAACGCTATCGCCTACGGGTTAGCGGATGAGCAGCCTAGGCCCAGCGGCATAACCCAGAGCCGATAGGCGCCAGACTCGGACAGAGGCTGTGACAGGCGCTCGACGCGCCTCTCCCAGTCAGGGAAATGCCTCAAGGCGGCAGCTTGCGGCGGGTAAAAAAGAGCACCATGCCACCCAGGATGACCAGTGCAAGGCCGCGATAGGCCCAAGGCATTTGGTTCGCCATAAAACCGACCGGCGCAAGCCCCGTTCCCTGGAGAATCCACCAAACGCCCAGCAGCATCGCAAGGATGCCCATCGATCGAAATACGGCCCTCATAACACGCTCCTCCTTGGAATTGCGCCGCCCAGAACCATCTTCAAGCCCGGGGGAATCAACCGCCCGGATTCAGGGTGATCTGAACGAATCATAGATGACAGACAGGGCTGAAGCGCTCCGTCCATGGGACGCCCTGCTGGCAGGGCAACGCCGGACCTGCGCCGGCAGCCGACGGCCTGATGACCGCGGCGGATGCTTTTTGCGTGCTGGGCTTGAGTTGGTCGTGACGGAAGAGGGTTCAACCGGTGGCGCGGCGGCGGTACAAGGGCAAGGCTTCATCCCAGGCGGGTTGATAACGCACCGAGAACGCCTGCAAGGCCGCCAAGGTGGCTTGTGGGTCCTGGTCGGCGCGCATGACCAGCACGTCGAAGCCCGAGCGCTTCAGGAAATACACCTGATCGATCAGGACTTCGCCAATGGCGCGGATCTCGCCGCGATAGCCGAAGCGCTCACGCAGCAGGCGGGCGGCGCTATAGGGCCGTCCTTCGCCGGGGCTGGGAAAGCGCAGGGCGATGCAGGCAATGCGGGGAAGATCGGCTGCCAGTTCTTCCAGCGGCTGACCGGGTTCCAATACCACGCCAAGCGGCGCGGCGCGGGCCAACAGTGCCTCCCGCTCGGCGCGCCAGCGGTCGAGCGTTACCAGTACCGGCCCCGCCGGCAAGGCGTCATCGGCCTCTGCCACCGTCCAGGAATCGGTGTCGATGAAGCGACCCTCGATATGCAACAGTTGCGCGCTCATGCCGCCACCTCCAATTCCGCATAGGCCCGTTCGCGGAAGGGCTCCACGCCCACGCGCCGATAGGTATCGAGGAATCGCTCGCCATCCTCGCGCAGGTCCAGATAGACCGCGAGCAGCCGGCCGATGACCTCGGCCACCTGGTCCTTGGGCACCGAGGGGCCCAGCACCTTGCCCAGGGAGGCGCTGTTTTCCGAGCTGCCGCCGACCTGGATCTGGTACCACTCCTCGCCTTTCTTGTCCACGCCCAGGATGCCGATGTGGCCGACGTGGTGGTGGCCACAGGCATTCATGCAGCCGGACATGTTCAGCCGCAGCTCACCCAGGTCATAGAGGTAATCCAGATCATCGAAGCGCGCGTTGATCTGTCGCGCCACGTCGATCGACCCGGCATTGGCGAGGGAGCAGAAATCCAGCCCCGGGCAGCAGATCATGTCGGTGAGGGTGCCGATGTTGGGATGCGCCAGGCCATGATCCCGCAGTGCCTGCCACAGCGCCGGCAGGTCGCCCACGCGCACATCGGCGAGCAACAGGTTCTGGTGATGGGTCACCCGCAACTCGCCGAAGCTGTAGCGGTCGGCCAGATCGGCGACCAGATCCATCTCCGCTGCGGTGGCATCACCCGGCGGACGCTCGGGGGACTTCAGGCTGACGGAAACGGCGCGGTAACCGGCAACCTTGTGCGGCACCGTATTGCGTGCATACCAGCGGGCAAATGCCGTATCGGCCTCCACCGCCGGATCGATCCGGTCGTGGGCAGCCTGGGCATCGTAGGCCGGCGGCGCAAAATAGGCGGCCATGCGGGTCACTTCCTCGGGCGGCAACCGCAGGGCGTCGCCCCGCTCCCGCTTCCATTCGGCCTCCACCGCTGCCGCAAAGACTTCCCGGCCCCAGGCCTTGAGCAGGATCTTGATACGCGCCTTGTGGATGTTGTCACGCCGGCCGTTCTGGTTGTAGACCCGCAGGATGGCTTCCAGATAGGTGAGCAGGTCGGCCTCGGGCAAAAACTCGCGGATCACCTCGCCGATCATCGGTGCTCGGCCGAGCCCGCCACCGACGAACACGCGAAAGCCGCGCTCGCCTGCGGCGCTGTCGACGATCTGCAGGCCGATGTCATGGACCTGAGCCGCGGTGCGGTCGCGCTGGGCACCGGTCACCGCGATCTTGAACTTGCGCGGCAGATAGGAGAATTCGGGGTGCAGCGTCGACCACTGGCGGATGATCTCACAATAGGGACGCGGATCGGCCAGCTCGTCGGGGGAGACGCCGGCCAGTTGGTCGGAGGTGACGTTGCGGATGCAATTGCCGCTGGTCTGGATGGCATGCATCTCCACCGTGGCCAGGTCGGCCAGGATGTCGGGCACGCGCTCCAGGGCGGGCCAGTTGTACTGGATGTTCTGGCGGGTGGTGAAATGGCCATAGTCGCGGTCGTAGGTCCGCGCGACGTGGGCCAGCATGCGCAACTGCCGCGACGACAGCAGCCCGTAGGGAATGGCCACGCGCAGCATGGGGGCATGAAGCTGGATGTACAGCCCGTTGCGCAACCGCAGGGGGCGGAACTCCTCCTCGCTGAGCTGTCCGGCCAGGTAACGGCGGGTCTGGTCCCGGAACTGGGCGACGCGCTCATCCACCAGGCGCTGGTCGTGGGTGTCGTAACGGTACATGGCTGCGGATTCCTGCGTTGCCATTCCATGGCCGGCGGCCGCCGGCTCAGGTCGTCAGTCTACCGCGGCGCCATATATATAAAAAGAAATTCATCTCTATATAAAAATAGGAAATCAGTATATGGGAAGCTCGCCCACCGTCTGGGCGAGATAGGCAACCCGTTCCTCATGGGTCGGAAGCTGGGCACAGCGGTCCACCAGATTGCGATTCAAATGGGGCGCGAACATCTGGATGAAGTCATACATGTACTGGCGCAACACCATGCCGCGCTTGAAGCCGATGCGGGTGGTACTGGATTGAAACAGATGGCGGGCATCCAGGGCCACGAGATCCGTGTCGGCCTTGGGGTCATAGGCCATGCGGGCCACGATCCCGACGCCCAGACCCAGCCGCACATAGGTCTTGATGACATCCGCATCCACGGCAGTCAGCACCACCTGCGGCTGCAAACCCCGATCGGTGAAGGCGCGATCCAGCAGGGAACGGCCGGTAAACCCAAACACATAGGTCACCAGCGGATACTGGGTGATGGCTTCCAGCGTCAGGGGATTTTTGCGTGTCAGCGGATGATCCGGAGGCACCAGCACACAGCGGTTCCAGTGATAGCAGGGCATCATCACCAGCTCCTCGAAGTGCTCCATGGCCTCGGTGGCGATGGCGAAATCCACCTCGCCCTTGGCCGCCGCCTCGGCGATCTGCAACGGTGTGCCCTGATGGATGTGCAGGGCCACCTCGGGATAACGCTGGCGGAATTTCTGGATCACCGGCGGCAGGGCGTAGCGCGCCTGGGTGTGGGTGGTGGCGAGGCGCAGGCTGCCCCGCTCCGGGTCGCGGTATTCGTGGGCGATGCGTTCGATGTTTTCCACATCCTGCAGAATGCGTCCCGCGATGGCGAGGATGGCCTCCCCCGCCGCTGTCAGGCGCGTCAGATGCTTGCCGTTGCGCTCGAACACCAGCAGGCCCAATTCGTCCTCCAGCAGGCGGATCTGCTTGCTCACCCCCGGCTGGGAAGTGAACAGGGCTTCGGCCGCCGCCGTGACGTTAAGGCCTCGATTGGCCACCTCTTGGATGTAGTGCAACTGACGCAGTTTCACGGAGGACCCGCCTGACTTATACAAAATGACTCGTCACACGGTAATATAAAATGCTGCTTTCTTCTATGCGCCGCGGCAGGATTGGGGTCGATGGGTTTCTATCCGGTGTTTCTCAAGCTGGACGCCCTGCCCTGCACCGTGGTGGGCGGCGGCGCGGTCGCGGCCCGCAAGGTAGAGGGCCTGCTGGCAGCGGGCGCCGTGGTGGACGTCATTGCGCCGCAGCTCCACCCGACGCTGGCCGCCCTGCGAGACGGTGGCCAGATCCGCTGGCGCGCGGGCCGCTTTCCCGAGGAAGACCCAGGCCGGCCTTATCTGGTGATCGCCGCCACCGACGATGCAGCGATCAATAGGGCTCTCTCCGAGCATTGCCGCAGCCAGGGCATCCCCATCAATGTCGTGGATGAACCGGCGCTCTGCACCTTCATCCTGCCCGCCGTGGTGGATCGCACGCCGGTGCAGATTGCCATCTCCAGCGCCGGCGCCTCGCCCATTCTCGCCCGGCGCATCAAGGCCCGCATCGAGACCCTGCTCCCCGCCCGCACCGGTGCGCTGGCGCGTTTTGCGCAGGGCTGGCGGGAACGGGTACGCGAGCGGATCACCGATCCGGTCGGTCGCCGGCAATTCTGGGAAAGTGTGCTGGATGGGCCGGTGGCCGAACGGGTGCTGGACGGGCGCGAAGGCGAGGCCGATACCCTGTTGCAAAACGCCCTGGCGGGCAACCCGTCGCCCCGTGGCGAGGTCTATCTGGTCGGCGCCGGGCCAGGCGATCCCGACCTGCTCACCTTCCGCGCCCTGCGGCTGATGCAACTGGCTGATGTGGTGCTCTACGACCGGCTGGTGACACCGCCGATTCTGGATCTGGTGCGCAAGGAAGCCGAGCGGATCTATGTGGGCAAGGCCCGCAGCCACCATGCCGTGCCCCAGGAGGAAATCAACGCCCGGCTCATCAATCTG
>Ga0073924_1000318_pt1 | contig 11135 bp, 6 predicted proteins | sample GWRWT4_14Oct14_FD_70957 | JGI IMG/M metagenome (GOLD analysis project Ga0073924, IMG submission 70957) | Sand microcosm microbial communities from a hyporheic zone in Columbia River, Washington, USA - GW-RW T4_14-Oct-14 | ecosystem: Engineered > Artificial ecosystem > Sand microcosm >...
CGGGGTGAGCGTTAGTGTATTCACTGTGCCGGGATTAGATTCGGACTGGACATTGATTTCCTGAGTTTGCAGCGTAAGCGTGCCACCTTTCCCAACCAACGCACCATTCGTCAAAGCATAGGCTTGCAGCTCGCCACCCAAATAAACATTCTCCACCGCACGCAGTGTAATATCCCCACCCTTGCCGGATTTAAAATTACCACTGGCTGACAACCACGCGCCACCCGACACATCAATCATGCTGCCTGCACCCAATATCACATCGCCCTGCGCCGCGAGAGAAATTGAACCGCCATCAATCAATGCTACGCTGGGAATACGATCCCCCCCACTCTCAGGCCGGTCATTCACCCATAGGCCACGCGTCAAAAGTGAGGCGCCCTCACCCAAAGTAACATTCCCTGGTTCAGGATTGCCAATGGTGCTCGTTGCTTGCAATTTCAGAGTGCCAGCAGGTGCATTCATGCCACCTTGCACATCCACCTCACGACCCACCAGGGTGATCTCACCCCCCGCCGGAGCGGTAAGCACCACTCCCGACGGCACGGAAATGCGTCCGTTGCTATAGATGCGCGCCTGGCCGAATCCGCCCTGTTGTAAAAATTCGGTAGACATCACCAACGGCTGATGATCACTCACCGCATCACCTGCGACGGCTGTCCGTGACGCCTGAAAGATCACATCTGGCGTGCGGAAATCAGGGGTTTGTTGCGATGCCTGCGCCGCATCACCTATAATCAAAGTACCGGCGCTGGGCAGCGTTGTTGCTTCACGCTGATATACCCCGCGCGTCACACCACCGCGCAATGTGCCGTCCAGCGCCAGGCCGGGCGCAATAAATTTCAGGGTACCGGCGGACATACCCTCGACATAACCCGCCGCAAACTGGCCACGCGGATCACCGCCACCCAATAAGCCCCAACTTTCCGTGACGCCCCACTTGCGGTGTTCTTTGGTAAAGTCAGCGAAGCTTTCATAAATACGGTCTGGTGAGGCCTCGCTGATGTCATACACACGCCCCTCAGAAATTAACTGGGTGGTATTCAGATAACCATCCGCATAAGTAATCTGCCCACCGGACACATCCATTACAGCGTTCTCGCGCATGATAATATCGCCAGTTGAAACCAGCGTTACATTGCCCCCCACAACGCTTCTTTCACCCACCGTCTTGCCGACGCCATCGATATAACCCGACACATCTGCCAGTGGCGTTCCCTTGCGAATATCAATAATGACTTTTTCACCGCGCAGGATACCGTCACGCTGCAAGGGTGAATCCCTGAGCTGCTCACCGCGTAACTCCACTTCCAGCAAATTGTGCTCCATCGACAGCGCCACATCAGTAAGGCCAGCAACATCAATCACACTGCCAGCGTCCAGCACAATCGTACCCGTGCCTTTTACTCCCGGTGCCGCTGTATCTAAACCCGCACTTAATGTCACTTCACCACTGGGCGCAACGATACGGCTGTTGGCGGCCAGCGTAATGGTCTCACCCATTATCTCAACCCGCGAGTGATTGAACTTTTGCTGATCCACGCTGGTCGTGGTGTCACCCACTTCCGGCCGTACCTCGGTGATACTGCCCTCCCCTAAGGTCACACTACCAGCACGCGTGGGAAATACTCTAATATCTGAAATATCTGATCCTCCCGGGCTAGACACGCTGGCATTATCCCGAGCCAGCAATCTGATCGAGCCATTGGCATTTACCGAGGTCGTAGCCGAGACCCGGCCCTGCTGGTTGACGGCAAATCCCATCAACGTCACGTTGCCACGTGGCGCGCTGATCTCGCCGCCATTGGTAACGGTGCCACCCGTACCCATTACTTCCACCAGCAAACCACGCAAAGCAGGGTCGTTCTTGCTCTGCAAGTAAATTTTGTCACCGGCAGCCAGCAGCGCCTGGCCATCCGGCGTGAGAATACGGCCCTGGTTATCAATATTCGGCGCCAGAATCATGATTCTGGCGCCTTTGGCAGACTCTAGCGTTGCCCCCGCCGCAATAATCACATCACCGCTGGCGGTGCCTTCAAAATGCGGAATCTTGTTGTCTGAACGTGAAAATATACCGTTGATAAACCAGTTATCCGACGCATCGGCATTATCAAGTCCAGGAATCGTTAGTGTAGACGCGGTCAATGACCCGACATTAACCTGCGCGCCATTACCAAAAATAATACCATTCTGATTGATCAGATAAACCTGGCCATTGGCCTTCAAGCTCCCTAAAATTTCACTTGCGCTGCCCTGATGGATGCGATTAAGCACTGCCGCATCAGCGCCAAATTGCTGCCGAAACTCCACTTCATTACCTGCACTAATATTAAAACTTTGCCAATTAAGTATGGCGCGCTGGCTTTCTTGAAAAATTGGCAAACGACTGCCGGTAGCCGTGACTTCCGTCGGCAAAATCTGCGCGCTGCCGCTGCTGAGCCATGACAGATTGCCATTCACGCCACACGCTCCGCCACACGCCACGGGCAACTCGGCATGCGCCGCAGATACCATTAATAACAATGTTCCGGCACTCACCTGTAATACAACATGTTTGGTTTTCCGGCGAGCCCCGCCGCGCCCTCCCGCACAACACGCACGCGCGCCTTCCCACACGGGAACCCACATCCCACGTGCGCTGCTAAAAACAAGCCGGAATAGATTTGCGTTCATGTGCGATACTCCGAAAATACATTATTGTCTCCCCTTTCCCACTTAAGGGAGAGGGAAAAATAAATAAATGTAGGGTGGGTTGTAACCCACCTGATGTGCCACCAGGCACTCATTAAATGAGGCGTTGTGTTGCTACGCAACGCTTGGTGGGTTTTAAACCCACCCTACATTACTAAAAAATATGTCATTTCGAGCGAAGCGAGAAATCCTTGTCTCGAGTCTCGAACGAAGGCGAGAGATCTTCCAGGATTTCTTCCTCCAATCGAAATGACAACTTGTCCAGAAACCCCCTAAAACTCATACGCCAATTTGAAATGTGTACGCACTTCATTCGCCGGGGTGTAAGACGTTGCTTCAAACGGCACCGCCACATTCAATGTTGCATTCACATCACGCCACTTGAGGCGCGCGCCCACACCAGCGCTGGATAAATCAAAACGTGACGTTTGCCCCGGCAAAGCTTCCATGACACGCAGCTTTGCGCCCTCCACAAACCCGAAAAAATTCACTTCTTCAAAGCTCTGTACAGCTAAAGATCGGCGCAATTCCAGACTGCCATACATGCCATAGTCTCCAGTGCGTTCAAACTCCAGATAACCGCGCACACTGTCCACGCCGCCCGCACCCATCTGTTCGTTACTGATCAGCGGTTGGTCGGTTAATTGCCCGCCGACCCGACCCACCACACTCATGCCCCACGGCAAGCGTTGCACGCGCTGCACACTGCCTTTGAGATACACATAGCTGGCGCGCGCCTTAAAGCGTTTACATTCAAATTCGTTGACTTGCTGGCCGAAACAATCCACTGTCTCATCCGCCACGCCGCGTAACGAAAAATTTACGCCTACATCCGCTTGCATCACGCCGCGCGCGCCTTGCAAGGTGGCGTTATACTGCACCGAAAATGGCAAATAGCTGATCGGTGTGTTAATGGTGGTGTCCGCACCGCGTAACACCACTGTTTCTTTAAAGTCCTTGTAATCCACGCCCAATGACAGCGAATGGAAATAGCGACCCTGCTGCGGCAAGGGAAAAATGGCACGCGCACCATAGATATCGCCGTCGCCCAATACTTGAATGTCACCCACCGCCGCCACATCACTGCGCGAGCGCACCGCATACAGCGCCAGCATGTTGGCAGAATTCGCCACGGGCAACAGATAAGAAATCGAAAGCACACTTACCTCATCCGTGTTTTCCGGTGAGGTCTGATACTGCAAGGTTAAGCCATGCTCTTTCTGCCACAAGTTGTCGTAACGCACCATGCCACTCAAACGCAATTGGCTGGTATTGGCGCTGTAACGATTATTCAGTTCCAACGCCGCATGCAGCGGCAAGGTGTCGTCTACCCGGAAATCAATTTCCACTGTGCCGGGTGTCTTGCCGGGGCGTAATACCGGCGTGACGCGGCGGCCTGCGCTACGATTAACTTCAGCCAAGCCCTTTTGCACATCCGGCAAATACAGCACACCACCCTGGGTCAGTACGGGGAATTTTTCCAGTATTCTGTCCTGGGAATAATAGCGCGCACCTGTCACCCGAACCTTGTCTACCCGACCTTCCGTGACACGCAAGCGCACCACACTGGCGCTTACATCCTGCTCGGGAATATCCACCAGCACGGTGGGATATCCCGCCTCACGGTAGCTGCGCTCCAGATCGGCACGTGCCTTTTCTACATCGTCAATTTTCTTGCCTTGGCCAAGGTGCGGGTATAACACGCGTTCGATAGTAATAGCAGGCAACACGCTATTGCCCTCTACCCGGTATTCCATCACATCAAATACCGCTACCGGTGCGGGGGCGGGGGCGGGATCGGGCGCGGCAACATCTTCATCTTGTTGCACGGCGACTTGTCCCTGGGTGCCTTGTTCTTGTGTCGTCACGGGTTCCTGTGCCATTACCACACCCAATACCATTAACTTGGCAAACAACCCGACATATAAAACCGCACAAAAAATCTGCTTCATTTAACCATTCTGTATATGTATGAACCTGGGAAATCCAATAGGCGATTTGTCATGAATTATCGCTCAAAATTAAGGTCGCTAACTTCATTCGGAATAACACCCTCCTGTCATTTCGACCGAAGGGAGAAATCTGCTGGATTATTTTGAATTAAGGAAAGGATTCTCACATGGCAGTGTTACAAACAGGTTAAACCCACACACAACCCCAAAAAAAACCAGCCCTCTTCATTACAAGAGGGCTGGCAGCAGAGTAAGTAGTCAGGATGACGTTGCATCACCCTGCCGCTAACGGGACACATCGTATAGCAGATGCGCCCCCTTTAAAGCATCAAGGAAAACTTACTGATTGAACAACTGGGTCGGCTGGCAAGTATTGCTGAAACGAGCACCGGCCATGACTGCGCCTTCCTGATATCCCACGCCTGGATTAGCCGTGTAATCAGCATTCGGATCAGCAATGGTGGGCAATGAAGCTACACCGGGCAAGGTCGCCAGAAACGCTGGATCACCTGACAGATCGCGGATTTTAGTCAATAGATCCAGCTTGGTGCCACTAACGCTATTCAGCCATTGCATGGATTGCTCTACAGACCAGTCGTATTGACCTTTGGTAGCCGTCACCTCAAGGTTAGGATTGGCGCCTACTGGGTTTACGCCATCAATGCTAACGTAATGCCAGCCATCCGTGCCGGACGGCTGACGTTCCGTAGCGAGAATACCAATCGCCCGCTTGCCTGCGGCCTGAGCCGTATTCAAACAGGCTGCCACATCACCCGAGGTGGAGTTCATGACCACCGTGTAACCAGAGACGGGGTCGTTGTTTGCGTTGGTCGCAGGAACCAAGCCTCCCTTAGAGCAAGGAAACTGCGTAAAATAGGCATTGGCGGCCGCCTGTGAACCGGAACCCTGCACGCGACGGCACACCGTAACGCCCTGGGCCGGAAGCGCAGGATCCACCTGGTTCCAGCTCAGATAGCTACCCGTCAGCATGCTGGTCACCTGGGCGCGGCTCAAGCTGGGCAGCGTCACGTTGTTGGTAGCTGCAATGCCAAAAATCACGGCATTCTGGCTGCTTACAGTAAGGTCATCCAAGCCGCCTGTGGGGCCGGCGGTAACGGCGGGCAATGGGGTTTGACCCGTGGCAAGATTGATACCCACAAACAGCGCAGGTTCCACATCAGACACGCCCGCATCGGGGATACGTGAACCGGCGGGATCCGCCGTCGTGGTATCAGAGCCAATCACGTTTGGGCACAGGTAAACGCCATTCGCGTGTACCGCCAGGGCAGCGGCGCTGGTGCTCAGTACGCAAGAGGTATCCAAGACCATGCTTTCGATCTTTTCCGCATTGGCCACCGGATTAACGCCCCATACCGAACCACCTTTGGCACGGTTCAAAATCACCACCTTGGTGCCGGCCGGCAAGGCGGGACTCAAAGCGGCACTCAGTGTGCCAGTATAGGCGCGGTAATTTCTGCCATCCGTGCCTGGCTCGAAAGTACCAATAACGCCCACGTCATTAAAATAAACATGCTCCGAAGCCACCGGAAACAGGTTATTGGAGATGTGCCCCAGCGTAAGCTGCTGGGCAGAGGCGCCGGAAATAAACACCTCTGTGGAACCCGATAACTGCGCCGGGGTTAATGCCAATGACTGACCGGCAAATGTAGCGCAGGCCAATGCACAGGCAACAGATAATTTATTCAGTTTCATAAATACTCCTCAAAGATATATTAAAATTTATGACAGAGAGAATCATTTCAACCAAAAACCACCCACAAACACGCGTCCCCCGCTACGCAGGAGACGCGTTTTCCTTTTTAGGCAGGCAATTTACGACGTGCTACAGCACCCAGCATCAGCAAACCTGCGGTAAACAAAGCCCATGTCTCAGCTTCCGGCACAGCCGCAACCTGATAGGTCAACGTGCCATCGGTACCCAGCGTCCAGGTGGCAGCTTCAAAGGTATTGCCATTAGGTACGAGTGAATCGGTGGCATCAGCAAAACCGTATTGGGTCACACTGGCCTTGGCCAAACCAGAAGTGCTGCTGGGCGTCAGAAAGAAAAAGCTCATGCTTTGTCCCGCCGCAGCAGTGGCATTGAACACTGACTTAGCAACCCAATTAGTCCCCATGCCATTTTCGAAGTAGGCAAAACCATCAGCCGATCCCGCAGTTGCGGAGCCTGCAGCGGCAACGTCACCAAACGCTCCAGGTAAATTCGCATTACTGTCGGTAATAAAACTATTGGCACCACCAAATTGAGTAAGGTTAGCGTTGCCCTGGGTCTTCACGGTGGTCAAGCTGGCATTGGTAGTGCTGAGATAACGCTGACCATTGGCACCGGAACCAGTATTATCCATCGCCCCCACCACCCAATTCAGGCTGGAAGGATTGCTGGCAAGCTGGGCACCAAAGGTGGTGTTCAGCAGGGTATCGGCCGAAAAAGTCAATGTTGTGCCGGGGGCGGACGCCGTACCGGTAGGCAGGAAATCATCCATGAAAATACTTAAGTCACGTATGTACGACACTTTGGCAACAGAATCATATACTGACAAGAACAGCTCGCCATTACCGGTGGTGGCATCAGCGATGTCGGCGTGAGCCGCACCCGCTGCAATAGCCAAGGTTACCGCAACCGCTAAAGATTTAATTTTATTCATTTAAAGATCTCCCTGTTAATTGATAAACCAAATAAACATCTCACACTAAAAAATTAGTCCGCTATTACATCTACCCGACTCCCCGTGGAGCTTGCCCTTGCACGCCTTAAATTTGTTTTTGCAGATGCATCGTCTCAAAGCTGTGTTACGTTTGTATGTTAGTTCCATCAATTTCTATAGGCTGTTCGGCCTATTGCTTTATATATGCTTACCTGGTTGAAGTCTGAAACTTGAGTTTTTTGCTCCCATCAACCCCATGCCGACCAGCAGCATCAGCCAGGCGTGAGGCTCTGGCACAGAGCGCAGCCAGTGTCGATGTAATCCAGGGAAGATAGGGCGCCACGATGGTGCCGCCGCCGATTGAGCCAAACAACACATTGCTGCCCGAAGACAGCGGGGCGCTGCCATTGAAAGCGGCGATGCCCGCGATTTGCCACACATCGCCTATTTTGACAAATACCGGGCCGCCGGAATCACCGCCCGCGAACTGTGCTTCAATATCTGCGCCGAGCGTAAGGTTGCGCGGAATGGAATTGCCGAACACGTTGCTGGTGGCGTCTGCGCCATCGAAATCGAACACAAACACTTCGCTGGAGCTGCCGCCATCATCATCTTTATGCAAAACATCGACGCGGTTCTGCCCAACGCGTTTGACACTGGCGCTGGCACCACTGGTGACACCGTTCTTGCCGTCTCCGCTACCACCATAACCGACCAGCGTCAGAATTTGTCCACCCAGTGCGCCGTCGTACAAACCATAAACTGGTATGCTGGAATCAACTGGCGCAGCAAGTCTGACTAGCGCAAGGTCATCGTGCCACACGCCGTCAGACCCCGGCGTGGTGCCGGTGAAGCCGGGGAACACGACGATTGATTCGGCGACGATCACATGGCTTGCCGCACCGTTGGCGTTGAGTGTAAAGCTAACATTGCCGGGCGTATTTACCTGACCACCCACCACATGCGCTGCCGTCAGCACATACTGACTACCGATCAACGCGCCAGAAAACGTGCCGCCATTGACACTGACTGCACCCACCCCTGCCCACGGCGAGTCGGTGGTGTTGGGATCAACTGCGCCACCAACCAAGGCATGCACTGGCAGGGTGGCAAATAGGATAAGGCTGGCGAAAAGGCCATTTTTCATGGGGAACCTTCCTGACCAGAGCAATGAGAAAATAGCATCGAGCCAGACACCGTTAATGCAAAAAATACTGCACGATAGTTCTATCGCCGTTCAGATAGACACACAGATCCTCATCCAGCCATATCTCCATTTCATTTTCAGCGTCATCGTCATCCATGTGGTCATAAGGCCTATCATCCACGTACTCATCGGCCATCCCCGCATATAAAGGTACATTTCCCATAGTCGTACTCCTTCAATAAATATTGATTTATGGAAAGACTATAATCGGCAAGTGTTACAGGAAAACGACAGGATTTTTATTTCAGAGAAGGGACGATAAATTATCCTCGCCCCAAGTGACGGGCTATTCCCATGTCATTCCGAGCACCGCGACGACTGCAAGGATGCAGGAGGTAGAGCAACGCAGGAGCAGTTGCCGAGGAATCTTAAGATCCATCTCTACGTTCGGGATGACAGTAAACGCCGCAAGCGGCGAGGAAAGTGTAGCGATGGGCCTGAAACTGAATGGGTTAGATAAGATTCAATCTAAGTGCTTTTGCTACTGCATGGCCACGATTTTGCGCGCTCATTTTTTTGATGATGTTACATACATGATTCTTAACGGTGCGGGGACTGATATCAAGAATGGTAGCTATTTCCCAGTTGCTTTTCCCCACTTTTACCCATTTCAATATTTCCTTTTCCCGGTGGGTTATGAGGTCACCGTAACATTTAATGTCTTTTTCATTAGCATGGTCTGATGCCATTGCATGAATTAATGCTTTATGCACATAGGGAGTTAACATTTCCAGTAAATAGGCATGGCGCTCATTTATATCGCCAGGAATCTGCATAAAACAAAAAAAAGACAGAATCTCACCATTGACATCATGCATGCCATGAGACGCGATGTTATGCAATCCATATTTGTGCATGATAGATACTATACTTTCTTCGTCATGAGTGCGGCTCAGGCTGGAATCTATCAAACATGGCGACAGTGATCTTCGCCATATCGCCATTACCCTGTCCATCACCCCATCATCACCGCATAAAACACTTTCAAATAAATCGTCGCCCACGAAAATACTGAAAAATTTATTCTTATATATCTTCCCGCTCATAAAATCTTTCATAAAAGAGAGCATGATCTCATGTGGAAATATACTTTTAAGCTCCCCCTGCGCCCACACCGTAAATTGCTGTTTATTTTTTACATGAAGGGATGACTCAACCACTGCCATGAGCATTTTTATTTCATTTTCATCCAACCCTTTTTTTTGGTTCATGGGCAGGGTTATATTATCAACAGTACTAATAAGCATTATGGTCCTTTAAAACCAGAAGCACTGTTTTAAATATGATTTTTATATCCATATCGATCGACCAGTGCCTGAGGTAGTCCAGGTCATGATCAATGCGGGACTGCATTTTTTCGAGGTTCTGTGTCTCGCCGCGCAACCCGTTTACCTGCGCCCACCCGGTGATGCCAGGTTTGACCTTGTGACGCAGCATGTAGCCACTGATCAGCTTTCTATACATTTCATTATGAGCAACTGCATGTGGCCGGGGGCCAACCACGCTCATCCGGCCTTGCAGAACATTAATAAACTGCGGAAGCTCATCCAGTGACGTACGTCGCAAAAATGCACCAAAGGGAGTAATGCGTTTATCGTGACGCGTTGCCTGGTCGACCTTCGCCCCGTCTTCACATACCGTCATGGTGCGAAATTTATAGATCAAAATCTCTTCTCCATCCAACCCGTAGCGGCGCTGAAGAAACAACACGGGGCCAGGAGAGCCAAGCTTTACGCCAACTGCAAGCAGCAACATTACCGGCGAAAGCAATATCAAAACGACGCTTGAAAAAACCATGTCGAACAATCGTTTGAAAATAGAATTTATGCCATGGAATGGCGTTTCACACACTGAAACGACCGGGATGCCACTGATCTCCCCCATACGCGCCTGAATCAAATCAAAGAAAGATATATCCGGCACAAAATAAACCGAGGCGGTGGTGTCACGTAAATTATGCAGAAGATTCATAATACGTTGCTGTTGCACCATCGGCAGTGCGATATAAATAACATCTACCTTGTTGGATGCCGTATAGCTCACCAAGTCATTTAAAGATCCCAGCAATTGCCCGTCACCCATGTTAGCAAGACGATTAGCCGCACGATCATCAAAATACCCTTTCAATGACATGCCCAGCCGAGGATTGCCGTTGATGACATCCGCCAGTCTCCGGCTGGCGCCATTCACCGCCACAATCACCACCGAGCGGGTATTTTTTTTCAACTGAAAAAACCTGGAAACCAGCACTCTCGCCAAGGCATTGCCAAGCAAAATTAATGGGGGGGTGACAAGCAACCATGTAAACACCACTCGCCTGGAAAATTCATCTGAAGATTTTGTTGCATAGCCCAGGAACAGCAAAATCCCACCCAGAAAAATCCATGAGATGAGTACGCTGCGGCCTCTGCTCCACAATCCACCATAAAGCCAGGACCGGCAAATATCTGACTGCTCAAATATGACGCATGACACAAGAAAGGTGATGACTGTCAAGAGAACATAAGGCCCCTCGAAAGGAATTTGATAGGCATGCACAATTACAAACAATGATAAAATTGTTATAAAAGGATCGAGAAGATACTCAAGCAGCGCCACCAGCGAAGGAATCGGTACATTTGC
>Ga0073924_1000319_pt1 | contig 11093 bp, 9 predicted proteins | sample GWRWT4_14Oct14_FD_70957 | JGI IMG/M metagenome (GOLD analysis project Ga0073924, IMG submission 70957) | Sand microcosm microbial communities from a hyporheic zone in Columbia River, Washington, USA - GW-RW T4_14-Oct-14 | ecosystem: Engineered > Artificial ecosystem > Sand microcosm >...
GGCGGGGCGGCCGGCCAGACCGGCCAGATCGACCCGCCGCAGCGCCTCCGCCGCCCCATCGCGCGCGACGTCGCGAACGACCCCCAGGAGCCGACCGGCGACCGCGCGCGCTTCGCCCATCCGACGCGCGGCCCGCCCGCTGCCGCCGACGCCATCGCGCACGTAACGGGAGACGCCCCGGGCGAGCGCGTCTCGGTTGCCCGTGCGCGCAAACTGGTTGAAGGCGATCCGGGCGCCGCGGAACGATCCCGCGCCACTGAGGTCCGGCGTGATCCGCGGCGGACCGGACGCCGCCGCGGGGTCGACGGGAGCCGTCTCGGGTGCGGCCACGCCCGTGGCGGGGTCGTCTACCCAACTGGGGATCAACCCCATCTGAGGCCCGCCATAACTGCTGGAGGTCCCCATCAGGTGGCCCGTTTGAGTTTCGAAGAGGCCACCGCCGCCGCTCTGAGGCCGGCGCTGGTCGCGCTCGTCGCCCAGGTCTGCTGCAGGCTGGCGAACTCGCTGACGATCCCCGGTTCGACGAACGCGCCGCCCCAGCTGGTGACCGCCCAACCGCCGACGCTGTCGAGGGGAAGACCCTGCAGGAAGCCGAGAAGCCGCCGCTGAAGGGGCGGCCGCAGACGCGCAAGAAGGGCCAGTCCCGGTACGCCCGCCGGCGCGCTGGTTAATTTCTCGGCCGACAGGATCCGCGCCTGCAGCGCGTCGAATACCTGTTCGGCCTCCGCATCGTTCAGGCGTGCCACCTCCCCCTCGGCCGACCGGGCGGCCATGGCAGAGCCGCTCAGACGCTCCACCAGGGCTTCGAGGTGATCGGCGGCGATCACGCCGGCGAAGAAGCTTCGCTTGTCGCGGGTCACGAACACATAGGGCCGCAGGTCGATGTCGGCGAGCGCCGGCTCGATGGTCGCCCAGCCCTTGGCCCAATCACTCTTCAGCCAGTCTTCGACCTCAGGCGCCGCCGCCGTCGTGCTTGTCTTCGCTTTCCGCGAGGGGGTGGCGGCTTCACTCTCCGGGGAGGATGCCTCAAGCACGGCGAGCGCCGGGACCTTGCCGGTCGCGGCCGTCGCCGCCAGGCGGGAGAGCTGCTCGTAGAGGTCAGGGGCGAACCGCTCGGCGAGCATGACCTTGGCGAGCACCGGCAGTTCGATCTCCTCGCCGAAGCCCCGCTCGTCAGCGATCGCTCGCCGCAACGCCATCGAATTGAGGAAGCGCTTGATCTGACGCGGATTGCCACGCGTCCCGTCGGTCAGGAGTCGCGTCACTTGCGCGCTAATGCGCAAAGCCTCCTCGACCGGCTGAGGAATGACGCCGGAGAGCGCCGTCTGGACCGCCTTGCGGTCAAGGCCACGGCTGGCCCACGGCCGCCGCAGATCCTCGCGTGCCGCGGCCAACAGCGCCTGGAACGGCGCCGCCCCCTCGCCCAGGGCGCGCTGCGTCAGGAGCAAGGTGACGTAAGCCCGTGTCTCGGCCAAGCCGAGCGCGGGAATGCGGAATGGGACCTGGATCAGCTTTTCGAGATAGTTGCGCGCATAGGTCATCGGCCCGGAACTGGCCGGTAGATCGGGGAAATGGCGGCGCACGGAATATTCGATCATCGCCTCGTCGGCGGCGATAACGAAGGCGGTGCGCGGGACGAACAGGAAAAGCCGGATCGCTTCGAGCGTCGAGATCGCGGTCTCGGGCAGGCAGCGGTCGAGATCGTCGATCAGCACCACCAACTGGTCGATATCGGCGGCGTCCAACAACGCATCGAATTCCTCGCGGAAGGCATGCATCTGATCCGGGACCGTCTCTGATGACGTCTCCGCCGCCTTCAGCAGGCCGCCGGCCTGCTCGGTCACCGCTTTCAGGTTCTCCGCGTTGAGCATCTGCGCGGGATTGGCGACCAATCCGGAAAGGCCGTCATAGAGGCTCTTGATGAGGTCGGGCGACGGGATACCCGTCGTCGCCGTGAACGCCAGCCCGCCGGCCTTCTGGGCGACCTTGAGCCAGTCGACCCGCTTCAACACCTTCTTCGCCGCTTCAGCGACCTTGGTGGAGGTCGGGCGCGCCCGCCGCAATTCGGCGACCAGCGTCTCGATGACGACGGTCTTGGCGTCCTCGAAGCCCTCGAACACCCAGCCGTTGAACCACAGGGTCACGACCCGGTTCTCGCCCTCGAAGGCCTGGGCCGTCATCTTCAGGACGCTGGACTTGCCCGCCCCCCAATCCCCATGGACGCCAATGGTCACCGGCACGCTGGCGCTCTGGCGGATCAGCCGCACCACGGTGCGCGCCACCGCCTCATAATAGAGGAGATCGACCGCCGTTTCCTGGTCGCTGAGAAAAAGCGTTTCCGCCGGCGCAGTCATCGTGAAGGCTCACCGGTCCCTGAGGGGCGGCAATGCGCTTCCCCGCGTTGTGTCGAAAGAAAAAACCTAAACATTCGCAGCGGAAACTGTCCAGAAGGCGGGACCGACCACTCGGCACCCGAAAGAGGGCGGACCCGCAGGGCAGCGTCAGCGGTGGAACCGAGCAAGCCCCCGCTTTTGCATGGATTTTTAATGACATTCCTTGCAAATTCGCTCCGGAGGCCTAGATTGTACCCATGCGCAAGTTCGACCAGTTCAAGGCCAAGCTCCGTCCCGGGCAAACCTACCGCCGGGCGGACTTGGCCCAGTGGTCGACGGCGGTCGATCGCCACCTCAAGGAAGCCGTGCAGACGGGCGCGCTCACCAAGCTCGCCGGCGGCCTCTACTACGCGCCCAAAGAAACCGCTTTCGGCAAGGCGCCGCCCGAGGACGACACCCTGGTGTCGACCTTCCTGAAGGGCGGCCCGTTCCTGCTGGCTTCGCCCAACGCCTATAACGCGCTCGGCGTTGGCACGACCCAGCTGCACAACAAGACCGTGGTCTACAACCACAAGCGCCACGGCAAGTTCGCCCTGGGCGGCCGCACCTATGACTTCCGCATGAAGCCCACCTTCCCGAAGAAGCTCACCCGGGAATTCCTGCTCGTCGACCTGGTCAACAACCTCGACCAGCTGGGCGAGAGCGCGGACGAAGTTCTTGAGCGCGTCAAGGCGCGCCTGGCCGCTAGTGACCGGATGCGCGTGAAGAAAGCGGCCCAGACCTACGGCTCCGAACGGGCCAAGAAGTTCTTCGCACGCGCCCTGGCCGAGGTCGGGGCGCAGGATGCCGCCTGACCTCCTCCACAACCATCCTCAGTTCGCCGACCTGATCCGGATCGTGGCCGACGACCAGGGCATCGCCCCGGCCCTGGTCGAGAAGGACTATTGGATCATGCAGAGCCTCTACGGCCTGCAGCAGCTAGGGCTGACCTTCGAACTGAAGGGCGGTACCTCGCTCTCCAAGGGCTACGGCCTGATCAGCCGGTTCTCCGAAGACATCGACATCCGCATCGAGCCGCCGGCCGAGCCGCCGGTGATGACCGGCCGCAATCATGACAAGCCGGCCCACGTCCAGAGCCGCAGGGATTTCTACGACCGCTTGGCGGAGGCCATCGTCATCGACGGGATCAGATCGGTCGAACGCGACACCGCCTTCGATGACCCCCGGCAATACCGCAGCGCCGGCATCCGCCTGACCTACGCGAGCATCAACGGCTCGGTCGAGGGCTTAAAGGATGGGGTCCTGCTGGAGGTCGGCTTCGACGATGTCGCGCCCAACCAGGCGCGCGACATCAGCTCCTGGGCCTACGACTTCGCCGTCAGCCGGGTGGAGATCCTCGACAACCGCGCGCTGGGCGTCGCCTGCTACCACCCCGGCCACACCCTCGTGGAAAAGCTGCAGGCCATCTCGACCAAGTTCCGCCAGCAGCAGGCGACCGGCGCCTTCCCGCCCAACTTCATGCGCCACTACTACGACGTCTATTCGCTGCTGCAGGACCCGACCGTCCAGGCGTTCGTCGGCACGCAGGCTTACCGCGACCACAAGGCCAAGCGGTTCCCCAAGGCCGACAATCCCGTCATCGCCGAGAACGAGGCCTTCGTCCTGGGCGACCGCGACGTGCGCCAGACCCTCCAGAAGGCCTACGCCGCCTCCAGCGCCCTCTATTTCCGCGGCCAGCCCGCATTCGACGACATCCTCGCCAAAATCGGCGAGTGGTCGCCCAAGCTATAATGCCGCCGGGAGCCTGGCGGTCGGACCTGGACGCGCGCCGTCGAACCCCCTCGCGCTTAGCTCCGGAGCCGGACGCCTGGTCCGCCAGCTTCGTCAGGGCTGAGAAACACCACCCCTTTGGTTTCGAGGGCGCGCTGCACCGCATCGACGTTGGCCGCCGAACTCCGGCCAGGACCCAGCTCGCTCTCCATGCGCCGGATGGTTTGCAGGGAGAGGCCAGCGGCCTGCGCGAGGTCGGCACCATTCCAACCCAGAAGCGCTCGCGCCGCCCGGATCTGCGAGGCCGTCACCATGTCGAGATACTTTTAACGTCACCCATGGTATTTTTAGATTGATCTTTCGGAGTGATGCTCGATACTAAAAGACTAACACAGCCGGAGATGCCTAGTCATGGGCTCGCGTCGCGAGACCGGAGGCGAGAGCCTGCGCCTACCTCGAATGTCCCGACGAGCGGTGCTCGGCGGAACATCTGCCGTCGCCTTGGCCCCCCAATCCGCCCTACCGGCGCCGATCACGCCAACCGCACCTGACAACGCCACGCGGCAGTGCGCTCGGTGGCTGCATCTGAACGGGCGGATCGAACGGCTCCAAGATCGCTGGGCGAGACTTGAAGCCTGGCTGACCCGGGAACACGGGTGGCTCACGCTCAGCCCGGCCGAGCAGCAGGCGCTGCCCTGGGCGCGAGAACTGCGCGATATCGACGGTTGCCTCGATCTCCTGTTCGAACAGCGTGAAGCGCTCCTCGAGCGCCTTCCGACCCGTTCCCCGAATCTGACTTCGGTCATCGCCCGATTGGCCGTGGTGGAACGGTTGATCTGGAGCCACGACCATCCCGAGGCCTACGCCTTGATCACCGGCTGCCTCCAGGATCTCAAGGCTTTGTCCCCGCACGCCTGACATGCCGTAAGCCGCGCGAGTCGCAGCGTCTAAGCGGCCCGCAGGTCGTAGCCGCCCTCCCCCCAGCCCGTCACCCGCACGATCTCCGAGACCCGGCGGCCGCCCGGCGTTCGCGCAATGTGGATGACGAGGTCAATGGCCTGGCCGATGGCGCGGTGCGGGATGCGCTGGGTCACTTCGCCGATCAGGTCCTCGAGCCGGCTGAGGCCCTCCGCCGCGCTGTTGGCGTGCAGCGTGGCAAGCCCGCCGGGGTGGCCCGTATTCCAGGCCTTCAGCAGGTCGAGGGCCGAGCCGTCCCGCACTTCGCCGATGACGATCCGGTCGGGCCGCAGGCGCAGCGTATCGCGGACCAGGTCGGTCATGGTCACCGCCGGCTCGGTGCGCTTGGTCAGCATCTGAATCTGGTCAGCCGCCGAGCATTGCAGCTCGGCGGTGTCCTCGATCAGCACCACCCGGTCGCCGGCGAAGGCCGGCTCCGCCAGGATGGCGTTGGCCAGTGTGGTCTTGCCCGATCCCGTGCCGCCGACGATCAGCAGGTTCTCCCGCGCCACCGCCGCGGCCCGGATGATCTCGGCCTGGGCGGCGCTCATCATCCCGCCATCCACGTAGTCGTCGAGCGTGAACACCACCTCGGGCCGCTTGCGGATCGCAAAGGCAGGGCGGGCCACGACCGGCATGAAAGCCCCCTGAAACCGCTCGCCGGTCTCCGGCAGGGTCGCGCTGACCCGCGGACGATCGCGGGTGACCACCTCGCCCGCGTGGTCGGCGAGCAGGCGAAGGATGCGGTCGGCGTCGGCGGCAGCCAACAGTTCGCCCGTCCACGAACGCCCCTCCCCGATCCGGTCGATCCAGATCTTGCCGTCCGGATTGACCATCACCTCGACGACCATCCGGTCGGCCAGGGCCAGGGCGATGACCGGCCCCATGGCTTGCCGAAGAGCGGCGACCTTGCGGTCGAGAACAACAGGATGGCGCTCGGTCATGGTGCGGTCTCGAGAACAGGAGGGGTCATAGGCTGCCGTCGTCGTCATCGGCCCGAAGCGCCGCGACAGGCACCGGGGTGAGGTAGTCAGCCGCCGACACCGCCTCAAGCGCGATGGAGGCCTCTGCAGGCCCCTCAGCGCCGCTGTAGCGGGGCTTGGGCACGCGGACGCCGGCGAAGGCCTCTGGCGGGGCACAGACCGCCCTGACGCCGCGCCAATCGATACTGGCGGGGCCAGGCAGATCCGCCGCCCCAGGCCGCTGTTCGTAGGCCGCCGGCACGCCGTGGAAATAGTCCCCGGTCCGCGCCTTGAAGAACGGCTCCTCGTAGTAACGGATCTTGTCCGCCAGGATCGGCTTGGTGTTGTTGACGAACAGGAACTGCTTGCGGTCGTCGAGGCCGCGGACGTCCTCCTCCGACAGGATGTAGCGTTGCTGCTCCGACTGCGAGGTGGACCGATGCGCCCGCCCGAACAGGCTGCGCGGGTCGCTGTAGCTCTCCCGCATCTCCAGCGCCTTGCCGGCCCGCCGGGTGACCTTCTCGATGCTGGTCGGCTCGGACGTCGCGAAGGTCGCGGTGATGTGCATGTTGTCGAACAACGGCGTCTTTTCCCCGTACTTGGAGAACACGTCATTGAAGCTCTGGCAGATCAGGTGGGCGGTCAGACCATAGCCCGCCATTTCCCCCATGGCGTTCTCCAGGAACGGCAGGCTGCCCAGCTTGGGAAACTCGTCGAGCAGCAGCAGCAGCCGATGGCGCTTGCGCCGCCGGCGGCTGTCATAGTGCTCATGCTCCATCAGGCTGTTGACGCTCTGCCGGATAAACACCCGGACCAGGAACGCCAGGCGGTCGGCATGGGCCTGGGGCGTGATCAGGTAGAAGGTCACCGGCGCCTCGGCGCAGACCAGATCGCCGATCGAGAAGTCGGACCAGCTGGTGGCGTATTCCACAAGGGGATCGGCCCACAGCGACAGCGACGCCCGGCAGGTGGCCAGCACATTCGACTTCACCCGCTCGTCCATGCCAGCGAGCGCCGTGGCCCCCAAACGCACTTCGGGATGGATCTCGGGGATCGGCGCGTTGTCGTCGTCGCGCGCTAGCCCATCGGCCGCGTGATAGTCGGGCCGATGGCGATGCTGGGTGTGTAGCATGGCGTGCAGCGTCGGCTCGATGTCGATCAGCAGCCGGCGCACCTGGGCGAGGTTCTTGCGATCGTCCGGCTCGCTGTAGAGGACGTGCAGGATCACCGCCGTGAAGAAGTCGGTGGCGCTCTGGTCCCAGAAATTGAGGTCCCCGGCTTTGCGGCCCAGGGGGTCGACCAGGATGCCGACGACGTTCTGGATGTCGGCGATCTCCATCGGCCCCTTGCGAACCTCGAACAGCGGGTTCCAGCGCACCGTGTTGGGGTCGGTCGGGGCGAAGTAGAAGACGTGGCTGAACGTCTTCCGGTGATCGGCGGTGATGTGCCAAAGCTCGCCCTTGCGGTCGTAGACGAAGGCGCTCTCCGGCCAAGCCACCAGGGTCGGCACCACATGGCCGGCCCCCTTCCCGCTGCGCGAGGCGCCGACGATGATCGCGTGCTCCGGACCGCCATAGGTCAGGTAGCGGCCCTTGAACCGTCCCAGCACCCGGCCCCGGATCTGGCCACCCTGCCCGAACAGTTTGGCGCGCGCGACATCGGCCAGATCCGCCCAGGCATCGAGCCCAAACGCCTTGGGTTCGCGCGCCGAGCCGCGTGTGGCCAACGCCACCAAAAGGATCGGCGCCATAGCCACGGCGAGCCCCGCCAGACCTGCGCCGTCGAACAGGCGTGGATAGCGCGGCTGCAGAGCGAGATACCACTCTACGAACGCCCACGGCCGGTAGAGGCGAACGGGACCGATATCGGCCCAGCCCGCGCCCAGCGCGGCCGCATAGTGCAGTCCGTGCGCAGCCTGTTGGGTCGCCCAGCCCAGGCCCAACAGGATCGCCAGAACCGCGATGGGAAGCACCAGGACGAGGCGTTGAGATGTGCTCATGTTTCGCCTCACCGTCCGGGTAGGATGCCGCGGCCGATGGTCTGGCCCATCGAGCGGTTGACGCGCTCGACGGCCAGCGCCCGGGCCTGCGCCGGATAGCGCATCAAGGCGGCGCGCGCCGGGCCACCGACCTCGCGGATGAACCGGGTCTCGTCCGGCAGGCGGGATGGAACCCGCAGCTCCTTCTGGCCCAGCGCTTGGGCCACGCGTAGGTCGTTGTAGGCCCGCGTGGCGCCCTCGATCCGCTTGTCGATCCGCTTCATTTTACGCTCCAGGGTCCGCCGCTGGCGGGCCACGTCGCCGGCCCGCTCCAGCTGCGGGCCACGCCGGCTGGCGACGTAGGCCTGGCCGGCGGGTGAGGCGATCCAGGCCGTCCGTACCTGCACAGCGATCTCCGCCCGCTTCATCGCCGCCCGCGCTCTGGCGATGGCGTTCAGTTCGGCGTGTTTGGCCCAGATCATTCGCGCCGGATTGCGGATCCACTGCACCAGGGCGAGCCGTCGCTGGCGTACTTTCGTGACCCGCTGTTCGGTCTGCCGAAGCCGAAGTTTCACCGCGGCCAAGTCGGTCCGGGCCGGCTGCAACAGCTCGCGCTCCAAGGCCCGCACGCTGTCGATCTTGGGCAAGGTGAGCGCGGCACGTTCCGCCGCCCAACGGTCCCGTTCGGCGACCATCCGCGAACGCATCTGCTCGGCCTCGGTCGTCAATTTCGCAACGGGAACGGCGATCACAGGCGCTTCGCGAACGAGCCGGTCGGCGGTCGCCTGGAAGTCGGTCCGAAGCTCCTTGCGCTTGGCGTTGTGGGCCTCGGTGTCGCGGTTCTGTTCACCGCGTTCGGAGGCGATGTCCTTGCGCTCCAGCGCGCTCGCCGTCGGCCCCAGATGCACGCCCGGCTCGCGGTCCGAACCCTGCTCCGCAAGCGACAGATGCGAGACCTGCGGGGCGTCCGGACCAAGGTGCCGGCGCAGGTGTTCGTTCTGGATCTCCGCCCAGGCCGAGCGCCATTCCCGCAGCGCCTTCGGGCTCCACCACTCAGCCGGCTTCTTGCCGAATCCCGCCGGGCCAACCGACCGCGTCGTGACCAGGATGTGGGCGTGAAAATTGCGCTCATCGCCCTCCTTGCCTGGGCGGTGCATCGCCACGTCGGCGATCATGCCGCGCGCCACCAGCTGCTCGGTGACAAACGCCTGCACCAACGCCCGCCGCTGCGCGAAATCCAGCTCATGCGGCAGCGACACCAACAGCTCCCGCGCGGGCACGGCGTCCTTGCGCCGCTCAGCATCTTCAGCGGCGTTCCAAAGGGTCTGCCGGTCACCGAAAGCGGCGGGCGCATCCGCCGGCGCCATGATCGCCGCGAACTCGATGTCGCCCTTCGAGCCGAAGTCGAACTCCATCGCCAGGCGCTCGTCGATTAGGCGGTCGCCGGAGCGATAAGCGGCGGCCGCCACGGCGGACCGGCCAGCCGACCTCTGGATGGTTTGGACCTCTAGTCGGTACTGCGCCATGCGCCCTCCCCTGCCTTGGCCCCTGCCGGGATCGCTAAGGGCAGCGCCCTTGGCTCAAGGAATCCGTCGGCGTGGGGCGCCGAGGGGCCTTGAAGGTGTCGGGCGACGCCTGACCGCAGGGTTGGTGGGCGCAGCACATCCAACCCGTAACTGCGCCCTTGTGACGAAATACGACAAACCACAGCATAGACCGATTTGCACTTTCGTGGCAGTATTACGCTGTTTCGTACTTTTTCATCATCGAAAGGCCGCGCGATGACGAAGGTCGACAAGCGCCGTAGGAACACCCGCCCGTCCAAGTACAAGCCCCGGACGCCCGCCCAACTGGCCCGCAAACGCGAGCTCTGGGCGGCCCGCTCCACTGAACGCGACAGGGCCAAGCGCGAGGATGAAGAGGCCGCCCTGTTCGCCCGGCTCGAGGAGCTGGAAACGGCGCTGCGGGAGGCCGGCCAGGACGGAATCCACAAGCAACGCCACGTCACCCCGCTCGAAGACATCGAGGATGACGCCAAGCGATTCCACGTGCTGAAGGCGCGCGTCGAACGCCTTGAAGCCTTGTGGTCCATCAACAAGCGCAGACGCGAAACGCGCGGCAAAATCATCATCGGCGGCGCCCTGCTGGCCGAAACGGCCGACGCGCATTTCGCCGGTGACGACGAACTCCTCGCCCGCCTGGTCGACATCCTCGATCGCCGGGTCGAACGGGTCCGGGATCGCCTGACGGTGCGCGAACTTCTGGGCAATGTGCCGCTTGCCCTGCGGCCGGGCGGCGACCTCGACGAAGACGCGGACACGGCGCTGCAGGCCGCTGGCGAGCCCCTGCCGGACTTCGACCTGATGGCCGAAACAGCCCTCGCTCAGGAAGCCGGCGACGCCCTCGTTCCGAGCGAACTCGACCCCGACTACGCCGACCTCGACCAAGCGTGGCGCGCGGCCTGATCATTGGTCTGAACCGGCCGCCAGGCCCGGCCCGACCACGAAGATCGAGCGGCCCGGATCGGTCACTTTTGTCGCGCGCACGGCCCCCTCCCCTGCCCCATCCATGACGGGGTCTGAGCCCGTGTCGGCCGTGCGCGCGGCGCGGTTGTCGCCAACGAAGATCGCCCCGCCGGCCGCCTGCCAGGCGGCCGCGGGTGAGGATCCACGAGGGGCGGAAGAGGACGAGGACGATCGAGGCCCCCAGCGCCCGCCGGATCGCACATCGACATAGAAGCTGTGCGCGCCGATCACGGCGGACGGGCCTGACCCGCCGAAGTTCACCAGGCCCTCGGAGACCTCGCCGCGCGTCGCCCGTTCCGCCACGATCTGCGGGTTCTGGAAGAAGCGCGCGCCGTTCGTCAGGTCCGGCAGTCGCCCTTCAAGGGCGAGATTGAGGATGGTCTCAATCCGCGCCCGCTGAGCCACCGTGGAAGCCGGTAGGCGACGCCAGTCGCCGCCGGCGCGCATCACCGGCTCGAACTGGCCGCGAGCGTTGACCACGGTCTCCACGCTGCCACCCCAGCGACCGTCCTGGACCCGGTTGAGGATCGTGTAAACGACCGCCGCCAGTCCGCTGTCACCCTGGTTG
>Ga0073924_1000329_pt1 | contig 10899 bp, 9 predicted proteins | sample GWRWT4_14Oct14_FD_70957 | JGI IMG/M metagenome (GOLD analysis project Ga0073924, IMG submission 70957) | Sand microcosm microbial communities from a hyporheic zone in Columbia River, Washington, USA - GW-RW T4_14-Oct-14 | ecosystem: Engineered > Artificial ecosystem > Sand microcosm >...
GGAATTTCTATTACCAGGTCTTCGTCTGATACGATCACCTGACAACTCAATCGTGAGCTGCTGTTCAGGCCCCAAGCCTTATCCAGCATGTCATCTTCCAGTTCATCGCTAGGCTCCAGTGAAGACGCCCCTTCGCGCACATAAACGTGACAGGTCGTGCAGGCACAGGACTTTTCGCAGGCATGTTCGATATCAATATCATTACGCAAGGCCGCATCAAGAATGCTTTCGCCAGGACTGGCTTCAATTACAGCCCCTTCAGGACACAACTCAGCATGGGGCAGAAAGATAATTTGTGGCATAGACCTTCCAATTAATAAACATCACAGTATGAACCCTTAAACACCGTCAACGCGCTGCCCCACGAGAGCCGTATGTATGGAAGCATCCATCCGTTTTGCAGCAAAATTTTCGCTGGCTTTATTCAGTGCATCGCAAGCGCGCTTGATCACGATGACATCACTGTTCTTCATCGCATAATCCAGCTCTGTCATTTTCTGTGTAATAGCGGCAGATTCTTGCTGACACAGCAAACGTTCGCCATCTATGGCCAAGGCATTTTTTACTGCTTCAAGCAAACGACCGGCCTCAACTTGCTGAATCCGTAGTTGACGCTGCTCGTTATCATCACGCGCATGAGTAAACGAATCCTGCAGCATTTTGGTGACTTCTGATTCATCCAGACCATACGTGGGTTTGACTTCAATATGAGACTCAACCCCGGTCACTAATTCTTTGGCGCTCACACTCAGCAAACCATCAGCGTCGACTTGAAATACCATACGCACCTTGGCCGCACCCGCTACCATGGGTGGAATACCACGCAAGGTAAAACGCGCCAGGGAGCGGCAATCATCCACCAGCTCACGCTCACCTTGCACAACATGGATAATCAACGCGGTTTGACCATCTTTATACGTCGTAAATTCCTGGGCACGGGTCACGGGGATCGTGGTGTTGCGGTGAATGATTTTTTCTACCAAGCCCCCCATCACTTCCAGGCCCAGCGAAAGCGGGGTTACATCTAAAAGCAGGATTTCTCCTTCAGGCTGATTTCCGACTAAAATATCGGCCTGAATAGCAGCGCCCAAGGCCACGACTTGTTCGGGATCAATCGAACACAAGGGCTCACGCCCAAATAACGTGGCCACCGCCTCTCGCACGAGAGGGCTGCGTGTTGAACCACCGACCAGTACAACGTCTTTTATTTCATCAAAACGGATCTTTGCATCAAGCAGGGCTTTTTTACAAAGACGCAGGGTTTTATCCAGTAGTGGACGAACAAGATCTTTAAAAATAGCCTGCGTCAGCACCCCTTCCCACCTTATATCGCCCACAGAAAATGATAGAGGCACACTGTTTTTTTCGGTTAAAGACTCTTTGCTTTCCTTGCTCAAATCAAGCAGAGCTCGCCATTGGGCTTTGCTTAAAGCAGTCTGCCCCATTTGCTCGCACACCCACTTGGCAATCAGATGGTCAAAATCATCACCGCCCAGCGTACTGTCGCCCCCGGTCGCCAGCACTTCAAACACGCCTTTGCTAAAATTGAGCACAGAGACATCAAAGGTGCCGCCGCCAAGATCGTAAATAACGTGAATGCCTTCGGTTTTTTTATCAAGTCCGTAGGCAATAGCCGCTGCGGTGGGTTCATTAAGCAGGCGTAACACATTGATGCCCGCCAGATGGGCCGCATCTTTTGTTGCCTGCCGTTGGCTATCATCAAAATAGGCGGGCACCGTAATAACCGCCCCTTCGATATCCCCACCCAATGCCTGCACACTGCGCTGATACAAAACTTTCAGAATTTCTGCCGAAATCTCAACAGGTGATTTTTTACCGCTGCGCGTCTGAATCCACAGTGTTTTCGAATGATCGTCGATAAAATGGTAAGGCAACTCCAAGCCAGCTAAATCAGCAAGCGACTTACCCAATAAACGTTTTACCGAAACAATGGTATTTTCCGGATCATTTTCCGCAGACCTGGCCGCATCGGCACCCACCTGAACCTTGTTTTTATCAAGATAGCGCACCACCGAGCGAACAATGGCTACATCATTTTGATCGGTGATCACCTCGCTACGACCACTGCGCACAGTAGCCACCAAAGAATTTGTTGTGCCCAGATCAATGCCAACGGCACGTTTGTGTTGATGGGGTGCCGGACTTTTACCTGGTTCAGCAATTTGCAACAATGCCATAGATCTCAATCCAATAATGTGTGCTGTAGCGCTTCAATTTCTTCAAAAAGTTTTTCAATAAAGCGAAGCTTCAGCATGCTGTCGGCAGCCTTTTGAACCAAAACATTTTCATCGGCTGACAAATTTTTCAAACTTAAGTGATGATAAAGCGACGTAAAATAGTGTTCTTCTTTCTGCTGCAACAACTTCGTTTCCTGCATAACCGTTTGCAAGGCAGATTCAGGCAGTTTTTTTTCTTCAATCTGTTCCAGCATCTCTCTTAATCGCAGCTGCTCCAGAAGAAACTCAGGATCAGAGCTGAGATTTGCATGAACATTTACCGCAAAGCCTTTTTGTTGTAGCAAATAGGCAGCGCGTTGCGGCAGGGAGTGAAGCGTTGCGTGCGCCTGATTAATCCAGTCAGTTTTCTGCAGGGCCTTGATTTGCTCTGCCTGATCACGACCGGCAAAACGATCGGGGTGGTGCTGCAATAATAAGGCTTTGTAGCTGGATCGAAGTTGCTGCATATCCACACTAAAATCCTGCGGCAAACCAAAAAGCTCAAAATAATTTTGGGGGAGTTCCCCGCTCGTCACGCTGGTTTCAGACATCGAATAGTGACCGTTAAGTGTGTCAAGAAAGGGAAATAACTAAATAAGATAAACTAAGTGTCTTCTGTTATAAACAGTTAATATCCCTGCTCAAAGCGTGGTTCCATGTGCGACGAAAAGATAAGTCAAACTGTAAAGCTCTCACCACAACCGCACTCACCTTTTTTGTTCGGATTATTGAATTGAAAACCTTCGTTGAGATTTTCCTTCACGTAATCCATTTCCGTGCCCTCCAGGTAAACCACACTTTTTGGGTCGACAAAAATAGTCACATCCAAACTCTGAAAAACCTCATCTTCCGGATTTTTTTCATCGACAAATTCCAGCACATAGGCCAAACCAGAACAACCATTCGTGCGCACGCCCAGTCGGATGCCAATACCATGACCACGGTTTGCCAAATATTTTTTCACATGGTCCGCTGCACGTTCTGTAATCGTAATTGACACGTCATTCACCTCTTTTAAATTCCAAGCAATTTCCGGGCACGCAGTTTCAAGCAATAAGTGCAATTCAACTATTCAGGCGTTCTTGTTTGCTTTTATAGTCGCTGATTGCGGCTTTAATGGCATCTTCTGCCAAAACAGAACAGTGAATTTTTACCGGGGGCAGAGCCAGCTCTTCAACAATGTCAGTATTTTTTATTTTCATGACTTCATCCAGGGTTTTGCCTTTCACCCACTCCGTTAGCAAAGAACTGGACGCAATGGCCGAGCCACAGCCATAGGTTTTGAATTTCGCATCCTCAATGATGCCGTCTTTGCCAACCTGAATTTGCAAACGCATGACATCACCACACGCTGGCGCGCCTACCATGCCCGTACCCACTTTGGAGTCATCTTTGTCCAGGACGCCCACATTGCGGGGATTTTCATAATGATCAAGAACTTTTTCGTTGTATGCCATGATAACCTCTTCGGTCAGTTAAAGGCTGGTCTTCATTTTTAGTGCGAGGACCATTGTACACTTTCAAGATCGATACCTTCTTTATACATGTCCCACAAAGGAGATAATTCACGCAGTTTTGTCACTGCGTGTCTAACTTCTTCGATAACCTGATCAATTTCCTCTTCCCTGGTAAATCGACCTATAGAAAAACGGATTGAACTGTGGGCCAGTTCATCGGACAAACCAATACCACGCAGCACATAAGAAGGCTCAAGACTGGCAGAGGTACAGGCGGAACCGGAGGACACTGCAATATTTTTGAAGGCCATCATCAAGGACTCGCCTTCAACGTAGGCAAAACTCACGTTCAAAATACCGGGAATGGAGTTTTCATAATCACCATTAACCGATACCGCTTCCATGTCATTCAATCCACGCCACAAACGTTCTCTAAGCGACTGAATTCGCTCGCGCTCGTTAACGAATTCCTCTTTGGCCAGTTTAAACGCTTCGCCCATGCCCACAATTTGATGGGTAGGCAAGGTGCCCGAACGCATGCCACGCTCATGACCACCCCCGTGAATTTGTGCTTCCAAACGAACGCGTGGTTTGCGCGACACAAACAAAGCACCCATCCCTTTAGGGCCATATACTTTATGGGCTGAAAACGACATCAAATCCACTTTTAATGCAGAGAGATCAATGGCTATTTTTCCTGCACTTTGGGCTGCATCAACGTGAAATATGATGTCTTTGGCGCGCGTAATTTCACCTATGCCGGCAATATTGTTAATCGTTCCCAACTCATTATTCACGTGCATGAGAGACACCAGAATGGTGTCATCACGCAAAGCATCACGCAAAGCTTCGGGCTCAATACAACCTTGCTTATTCGGTGCAAGATAGGTCACTTCAAAACCTTCTCTTTCGAGCTGACGACAGGAATCAAGCACCGCCTTATGCTCTATTTTTGAGGTAATAATGTGTTTTCCGCGGCTTTGATAAAAATGCGCCGCACCTTTGATCGCCAGATTGTCAGACTCGGTTGCACCCGAGGTCCATACAATTTCCCGTGGATCACAATTAATCAGATCAGCTATTTGCTTGCGCGCCAACTCAACCGCTTCTTCGGCTTGCCAGCCATAGATGTGAGAGCGTGAAGCTGGATTGCCGTAGCTGCCACTTACATCCATGTACTCAAACATTTTTTTTGCCACACGCGAATCAACCGGTGTTGTTGCCGCATAGTCAAGATAAATAGGTTTACTCATGAACAACTCCAACTAATTAAGTAGACGCAGTGGCTAAGTGGAAAGGGTACATGCGCACACATCTACCTGAATACATGTCACGAAATACCCGTTTGGCGGTGAGCAATTATACGCCAAACGACTTCTAAATAAGCGTTACTTCAATCGAACCCGCTGAGGATTTTTCGTGAGCGGAATCGGCTTCATGCTGCTCTTGATTGCGTCTGTCAACCAAACCACCAAGCGTTATATTGCTTAAAAATAATCGTATTTGCTGACTCAGATCATGCCAAAGGTCATGCGTAATGCACTTGCAACCGTTATGACAATTGCCTCGACCGCGACAACGGGTGGCATCGACTTTTTCATCAATGGCATCAATGATTTCCAGAATGGTGGTCGTCATGCCCCTCTCACCCAAGGTATATCCACCACCAGGTCCCCGTACACTGGCTACCAGGTTTTCTCTGCGTAATTTTGCAAACAATTGCTCCAAGTACGAGACGGAAATGGCATGACGCTCTGATATATCAGCAAGACTGGTAGGGCCAGAGCCTTCGTTAATTGCAAGATCCAGCATCGCTGTAACCGCGTATCGCCCTTTTGTAGTTAATCGCATGACAGTCTCTCACCGCTGTTCAAATCACTTTAAAAGTGTTACTGAGGCTAAGTTTGTCAATTCCTAGTATTTTAGTCAAGTATTATAGAAATGAAATTTCGAACCTTGAAAAGGCTTCATTTCATTGCCAATAAAATGAGCGGCTTATTTTTTGAAATTCATTTTCTCTTGCATGGCACGCAGAATGCCACGCAAAATATTTAACTCCATCTGATCAAGACGGACGCGCAGAAAAAGCCTGCGCAAACGTGTCATCAACTGGCGCGGGTTATCGGGTTCATAAAATTCAATATCAGTCAGTGTTTGTTCCAGGTGTTCGAAGAAAAAATCCATCTCCTGGATAGTCGCCAAACGTTCATCCCAACGCACTGTTTCCACAGGCATTGCTATAACCGGGACATCCGTACCCTGTTCCTGATCGGAGAGAATCAAACTCGCCATACGAATTTCATAGGCAATCACCTGAATAGCGGATGCCACATTAAGCACGCTATAGACTTCATTCGCGGGAATTTCGATATGATAGTGGCACTGCTGTAGCTCTTCGTTGGTAAGACCGCGGTCTTCACGCCCAAAAAGAATCGCCACCTGTTCTGTTTTTGCCTGTCGGGCAACCACCTCTCCCCCCTGGCGGGCATTCAGAACCGGCCAAGGAATGCGACGCTGCCTTGCACTGGCACCCAAGACCAAAGAACAGCCTTCAAGCGCCTCGGCCAAGGTTTCGACCACCTTCGCCTGATGTAATACATCGGTAGCACCAGCGGCCCGCCACGTTGCCTGGGCGCTGGGATACTCATGAGGCGACACCAGATACAAATTCGACAAGCCCATTGTTTTCAGGGCGCGAGCGGCCGCACCGATATTACCGGGATGTGTGGTATTCACCATGACGATGCGAATATTTTTAAACATCAAGACTCACCCGTAAAAACAATGGAGCGGGATTTTACCAGATAATAGTCTTGAAGAAGACGTTTCCCGAAAAGGCATCGTTCAACACATCATTCAACCTAGGTGCAGGGATAACAAAAGACTTGTTTTAATGCACAGAAAATTACTCTTTGTGCTCTTGAAGAGGGTCCCGTTGTGCGAGCAATTCAGGTTGCCGAACAGGCCATTCCATGGAAAACGCAGCGCCACCTAACTCACTGTGCTCCACCCAAACACGGCCATGATGCCAATTTACCAGCCGGCGAATAATGGATAAACCCAATCCATACCCCCCCGACGCTCGATTGCGGCTGGTATCCAGCCTTACAAAGGGTGAAAAAATTTTTTCCCATTCCTCCGCAGGAACCCCCGGTCCATCGTCTTCGACAAGAATCTTACATGTAATGCCATCAATCAAAAACGATATTCTGACCTGCGATTTTGCATAACGAATAGCGTTGCCCACAAAGTTTTGTATCACCCGATGAATACCCCGAAATTCCGCTTCAACGAGTCGATGTTGCGGCGGCAAACTCTCGGGGATGTGTTCCAGACGCACACCACTTTTACGGGCGGCAGGCGCCATCTCTTTGAGCACCTGATCAATGACCTCATCCACATCCAGCAAAATAAACTGCAACTCAGGCGTCGCGTGCTCCATGCGCGCATAGGTTAGTATTTCATCGATTAATTCATCCAGTTGCTCCATGTCACCGTCCATGCCTTGCAACAAGGGCAATCGCTCAGCATCACTTTGGGCATCTTCAATCATCTGCAATGAAAAGCGCATTCGCGCCACAGGTGTTCGTAGCTCGTGAGAAATAGCCCGGATCATTTCCTTTTGCATATCAAGCAACATCTGAATATGTTCAGCCATAGCATTAAAGGCGGCAGCGAGCATGCCAATAGCATCCACACTGTCAACATCGGCACGTACATCAAGATGCCCCCGTTTTATTTGATTGGCTGCCTTGGCCAGCACCTTGAGTCGTTTTTCAATGGGATGAACCAATAAATAGGCCACAAGACCCAGCAACAAGGTGTCCAAAACCACGATAACCAGAATCAACGACAGTGGATAACGATCAAAACGCTGTATCGGACCCAGACTCAGATAGCTCACGCCATCAGGCATCACCGCGATAATGACCGGCTGATCCAGGCCATGCTGTGAATCAATAAGGGTTTTATGCTGATCGAGGTAAGTTAATTGATGCCCGTTCAATGACAGTGACGATCGCGTCAGTAAACGAACAGGGTAACTGAAACTGTCTGCAATACGCTTGAGTTCATGTGCGTACTGCGATGAATCAACCCGGCCTAAATACATGCTGAGCAGATAAGCAGTAAGATTGGGCAGATCAGCAAGACTTGCTTTTACATCCAAACCTACAAGCAGTGTCTGATCACGCAGTTTGTACAGGAGAAACTCTTTGTCCACCTTGTTTTTCTGGACAGTGACCACCACAGAAAGCCCCGCATCCAGACGGTTTAACTTACGCCGCCCAAGCGGAAATCTATCTACAGGAAAGAGTTCGGCACTGATATTGTATTGTTCATTCAGGGCAGCCAACCATTGCTGGCGATCGTGATTGTTTTTAAGAAGGATATGTTCAGCAATCAAGATCGCCACACTTTGGCTCATCGATTGCTGATACTGGGAAAATCTGTTTGCGTTAAGGCCGAATAGAACCCAATAAGAAACAAAAAACAGAACAATAAAGGCGATAAGAATACTGCCGTAGAGTTTTAGAAATATTCGGGTCATTTAGGAATGTTCCGCTGCGTACAACACTGAAGCTCTCCGGACCCACAGTTAGCACAATCCCGCCGGACTCAGAATATTTCTTTTACAAATAAATAGCCTTTGCTGCGAACGGTTTTAATACGTTTTGGATTCACCGGATCATCTCCAATTTTGGGGCGAATTCTGGAAACCCGGACATCAATTGAACGATCCTGTCCGTCATATTCAATGCCGCGTAACACTTCAAAAATTTCCTCACGCGACAATATTCGTCCGGCATTGGACGATAACAGCCAGAGCAGATCAAATTCAGCGCTGGTCAGATCGACTGTTTCACCTCTTAACCAAACATCGCGGGAAGCATGATCAATCACCAAATCAGCAAACTCCAGTCGAGCGCCCTTATTGAGGCCGTGATCCTGGTTGTCATCACCTTCGTTCAAATGTGCATGCGAACGACGCAACAAGGCTTTAATACGTGCGAGCAAAACGCGCGGTCGCACCGGTTTGGAAAGATAATCATCAGCCCCCATTTCGAGCCCTAATACGTGATCCACATCATCGGTACGAGCGGTCAGCATAAGAATGGGATTGGCATAATGGGATCGAACTTCTTTGCACACGGTCATGCCATCTTTAGAGGGGAGCATGACATCAAGCACCACCAGATCAGGCTGATCATGAATAATGCGTTCTACAGCACGCGCACCATCCATTTCGATGGACACATTTAAGCCATTGCCTTCCATATATTCTTTGGTCAAAGATGCCAGTCGTTCATCATCTTCAACAATGAGGATGTTTGGACATTTCTGAAATTCCATTGCTGACAACTCGCTATTTGTCGACCCCATATTATCCCCTTTGCACACATACGACGGTATTCATACAAATCCATACGGTGAATATTTCACCCTGAAATTGCTCAACACAATTTATACATCTACTTAAAGAAACTAGCACAAAAAATTACAAGCGATAGATGTAACCAATTTAATAACACGTAAAAAGCAAAAATTGCATGACTGAAGCGCTCTACCATAACCAATGAGTCTATTAAGAACACTTGACCTCTCAACAATGCTCCAGTGTAGAGCACGAATTGAATCCTCGCCCGTAAAGTCTATATTGGCAACATTTGGAGTTAAGAATTGGGCAATGGAAACTGACTTGCTATTAACGCAACTTATCAGCCAGTCCGGAATCGCGTCGGGTTTTGCGTTTAATGCTTGCCTGTAAAACGGCGTAGTCAGCCAAAACAAGACAATGCGTCTTCGCACGGGTAATCGCGGTGTAGAGTAATTCCCGCGTGAGCACCGGGCTGTCCTGTTTGGGGTAAATGATCATGATCTCATCAAACTCCGATCCCTGACTTTTATGCACGGTCATGGCAAACGCTTTTTCATGGACGGGCAAACGCGAAAGCAAAAATTTTCGCGGTGTTTTATCTGTCAGTGAATTTAATGCGGGGAAATACACCCGCAAATGCTGCTGATTATCGGAATCCGCCAGCACCACACCAATATCACCGTTATACAGCTGATGGGTGTAACTGTTTTGCGTGATCATAATCGGACAACCGATGTAATAATCACGCTGCTTGATCAGCCCCTGGCTGTACAGAGCATCCTCCACCCGTTGATTAATGTCATTCACACCAAACACACCTTCACGGGTAGCGCAGAGCACCTGAAAACGGGAAAATGCCTGCAACACAGCCTCGGCTTGTCCCCCACCTTGCCGGCAGGCAAGAATAAATTCACGGTAACGCAAAACGACTGTTTGCAAACAGGATTCGGCCTCACTCAAAGGGAAAAAAGCCACATCACTTTGAGCACTATCGACTTGCAAGTAAGCATCCAAGGCACTCTCCTGCCCGGCATTAACCAAACGTGCCACATGACCAATAGCGCCGTGTTCAGAAAAGCGATAACTCTTTTTGAGCTGGCACACACTGTTTGCCAATGCAGTTTCGGGCAATGACTCATCAACACCCGGTGTAAAATCGATACATTGCTGCACATACGCACTCGTGTGCAAACTGAGTTTGTCGTTAGCATGGGCGCATAAATCGGCCAATACGCTCCCAGGTTCCACCGAAGACAACTGATCCTTATCACCGAGCAAAATCAGGCGCGCATGCACAGGCAAGGCTTCAAGCAAGGCAAACATCATCGGCAGATCGATCATCGACGCCTCGTCGATCAACAACACATCCAGATGCAGAGGATTATGACGGTTAAAACGAAAGTGCTGACTCTGCGGCACGGTGCCTAATAAACGATGCAGTGTTGTGGCCTGATCGGGAATTGCCGCCAGTACCTCAGCATTTACCAGCAAATGCGCTTTCGCCGCAGAAATAGATTCGCTCAACCGTGCAGCCGCCTTGCCGGTGGGTGCAGCGAGCTGAATATTCAATCGTTGCTGCCGGCTATTGGCCTGCTCTAGCAGCAGCGCCAGAATGCGGGTTACGGTGGTCGTTTTGCCCGTGCCAGGCCCGCCGGTAATCATCAACAACTGATTATTCAGCGCCAGTGCGGCAGCCAGACGTGGCCAGGGATTGTTTTCATCCAAGACAAACAGCGTATTAATGAGGGGCCGCAACAGAGGAATTGACGCTACCTCTTTTTCGGTAGCAAGCATGGCGCGCAAACGTGTTGCCACCTGTTGTTCATAA
>Ga0073924_1000336_pt1 | contig 10787 bp, 11 predicted proteins | sample GWRWT4_14Oct14_FD_70957 | JGI IMG/M metagenome (GOLD analysis project Ga0073924, IMG submission 70957) | Sand microcosm microbial communities from a hyporheic zone in Columbia River, Washington, USA - GW-RW T4_14-Oct-14 | ecosystem: Engineered > Artificial ecosystem > Sand microcosm >...
AAGATCACTTCTTTCCGACCCATCGAGACAAAGTGCCGCAATTGCCAAAGGCCATAAGCCGCCAACGCGCCGCCGCCCATCATCATGGTATTCACCCCAATGACCGAGACACCGCCATGACCAAACAAGATGGTTTGCAGAACAATCCCCAACATAACCGCCGGAAAGGCGCGCCAACCCAACACTACGCCCACCAGGCCATTAAGTATCAAGTGTACACTGCTGGGTCCAATTGGCACGTGAATCAGCGAGGCGACAAAAAACACCGCGGTAATGACCGACACTTTGGGAATTTCTTCGATATCCATTTTGCGCAAGGTGAGGCCGGCTATTATTGCCGTTCCCACAAACCCAGCCGCCAGAACGGGCCCCGAGAGAATACCGTCAGATATATGCATTGGACTCCGCGACTCCGAAAAAATATTCCGATTAACGGATAGTTATAACGGGTCCTTGCTCGTTATCCTTTAACGCGATCCGCGACTTGCTCGCAGTGCGCAAATCAGCGTAACACATCAATTATTTTATTGTCACGCATTAAACATGAACACTCGACACAATGCGGCCGAATTAAATCGACCTTATTATTTAACTTGTTTTCGCGATTTCACATAGGCCAACACGCCGAGTAAACCGGCAATAAAACCCACACCGCCGATGACATCCGAAAAAGACCGCTGTTCCTTGAGCTCGGCAATTTCTTTGGCCAAAGGCATCATGCCCGCCGCCACCGCGCGACGCACGACAGCTTCAATATCACCGCCAACCGCCGCGGACTGGGTAACGTCTACCCCCTCTGCACTTGAACCTTGCTCCTGAGTCGCATCGCCAGTCAACTCGCTGCTGGAGAGCGCATATTCGGCCTGGTGCCCCTGCCCCGCATTGAGCACTATCCGCATTTCCTGCTTGGCCGATATCGGAAAAACATACTCACCGTCATCATTAGTGAGCCCTTCCATTAATTGCTCACCCTTTTTGCCATAAACCCTGACCGTGCTGTTCTTGGCCTTTTTACCGTCCATGAAGTACCCCTGGACGTACACTTGGTTACCCTCCAGATAGGCGAACACGTTCACTTTATGAGCATAAGCGGTCTCCGCGGACACGAAAGAAAGCGCGTATAGCACGCCAACCGCACCGCGCCTCCACCCTGCCAGCGGCGTCGGACAGTCTGATTTACTGTTGGACCTTATCATCCGCAAGCTTCTGAACGATATGCTAAACACCCGCTTCCTCCTCACTCATGCACCCCGGGATGGTCATGTCCATGATGACCGCTCTTGGTCGGAATCAATTTACCCGTCGTCGCCATCGCAAGCGTGCCATGCTTGACGCCACGCGTACTCGACAATTTATCCGCAAAAGCTTTCAGCACATACCCTTTGCCCTGCACCACCAGCACCTCAAGGCAATTATGATGGTCAAGGTGAATATGCAGCACCGACTTTATCTCGCCCTCGAATGAATGCTGCAAATGCGTCAGGTGTCCCATTAATTCACGCGTGTGATGATCATAAACTATGGTGATGGTGCCAACGGTTTCTTCATCACCACCCCATTCTTCCTTGACGATGCGATCTCGAATTAAATCTCTAATCGCCTCGGAGCGGTTGGTATAACCTTTCTCGCGAATTTGTTCATCAAACCGTTCTAGCAGCTCACCTTCGATGGATACTCCAAAACGCACCAAATCACTCATACACTCTCTCCCGGCTCCCGGAACTTAAAACTACCCGCGATACGACACAATTCCTCGCTAAAGAACTGGCACCCGCCATTCCGCAACTATAATTCGACACATTGGCTGGGAGAAACCGATTCAGACTAGCAATATCGGAAAAATTCGACGCGGCAAACCGCGCTCGGCATACCCACAAAAACAAAGGGCCGCATCCACGGATCCAACCGGAGACACAGCCCTGGTGACAAGCCGATGCAGTTACATCAAGCCGTTTTTTGCTTTGTTCCCTGGGGATTGACTCCCGGGTCTTCGGTATTGTGCTCGACCCAGCGCTGACCCTGTGCCGTGGATTCGCGCTTCCAAAAGGGTGCGCGCTCCTTGAGGTAATTAATGATATAACGGCAGGCATCGAAGGCATGGGCGCGATGCGCCGACCACACCGCGACCAACACTATGGGTTCGCTCACCGAAATTTCACCGTGACGATGCAGCACCAACGAATCAATCACATCCCATTTCTCCGCCGCTTCTTGGCACACCGCCTCGATATGACGCTCCGTCATACCGGGATAGTGCTCAAGAAACATCGCCGAAACGTTATGCCCGTCATTGAAATCACGCATGGTACCCACAAACGTCACTACCGCACCGTGTTTGCCCACTGGCAGGTGCTGCGCTTCATAATCACGGGTAACATGATAAGGATCAAACAACCCTTCTTGCACGATGACTTTCACGATCAGCCTCCCGTCACTGGCGGAAAGAATGCAACCTCGTCGCCATTTTTCAGCGCCCGGGACGCATCGGTGTATTCCATGTTAACCGCGATCAGCACATTAGCGGGCAAAGCCTGCTGCGGCGACACACGGCCCCACAACTCCTCCACCGTGATGGTCTCGCCATCCACAGCTACGGAATCTTCAGCACGCCCCATGCGATCACGCATATTGGCGAAATATCTCACGGTAATATTCATGCCCATACCCCTATCGTACTTAAGCGGATCGGCGCCACGTACCAGATTTACCGCCGGATTTAGATAACAAGCCGATGTCCTGCATCATCATGCCGCGATCTACCGCTTTACACATATCGTAAATAGTCAGGAGGGCGATTTGCACTGCGGTCAACGCCTCCATTTCCACGCCGGTTTGTCCGACGCAACGAACAGCCGCTTTACAATACACAGCGTTTTGTTCCGGCTCAGGGATCAAATCGAGATCGACGGCGGTAATGCTGATAGGATGGGAAAGAGGAATCAGCTCCGGAGTTTTTTTCGCGCCCATGATGCCCGCCACTCGCGCGATACCCAGCACATCGCCTTTTTTGTGGCCGCCCTGCAAGATCAACTCCAGGGTGCTCGGCGCCATAAAAATCCGCCCTTCCGCCACCGCCTCGCGCTGGGTCACGTTTTTAGTGCCCACATCAACCATGTGCGCATCACCACTGGCATTAAAATGCGTTAATTTGCCGTCCATTATTCACTTCGCCTACTTCGATGCGGCGGAGACCGATCAGCCTGCGCCACTTAAATTAAATATATTCCCCGAAGCGCATACGCCCGGGCATCTTTAGAAAGAGTGAGAAAATCAGCCGCCGATCTGCGTCATACTCACACGACCAATATCAGCGATATTCACCCGCTTGACCGCAGAACGCTTTTTAGACTCAAATCCATCCTTCGCCTTCTCGGCAAAGGCGGTACGAAATACCGAGGCGAGATCGTCGTCGTTACCGCCGGCACGCAAGGGGGTTTTCAGATCGTACTCATCGTCCGAATACAGACAGTTGCGGATTCGGCCATCGGCCGTGAGACGGATGCGTGAACAGTTACCGCAGAGACTGCGCGTGAACGCGGGGATTACCGCCATTTTACCGGCATACCCCGGCGCCTGGAAAATATGATGTTCGGTACGGGTGCCGGATGAATCCATGATGCCGGGATACAGAGTCTTCATTTGATTGACCATGTTCTCGGCGCTGGCAAAGTGCTCACCAGTCTCCCAAATTTGATGAGCATCGAACGGCATGAATTCGATAAAGCGCACGGTCACCGCCATATCTTTGGTGAGCTCGCAGAACGCGGGTAACTCGTCCTCATTGAATCCGCGCATCAGCACCACGTTGACCTTCACCCGCGGAAAACCGAGGTCCAAAGCCAGCCGAATGCTGTCCAATACTTTCTCTACGCCGGTGCGACGCGTGATGCGCTGAAACTTGTCGGCATCCAGACTATCCAGACTGATGTTGACGCCGGTCAAGCCCGCGGCCAACAGATCTTTGGCATATCGACTGAACAAAATGCCGTTGGTCGTCAAGTGCACGGTTTTGATACCAGGCGTGCCTGCCGCCCCCTCTACCAGCTTTACAATGTCTTTGCGCACCAAAGGCTCGCCGCCCGTGAAACGGACTTTTTTAATTCCCATGCGGGCCAAGACACCAATGACGCGGATAATTTCGTCGGCTTGAAGAATCTGGTCACCTTTTTTGAAATCGACCCCTTCCTCGGGCATACAATATGTACAACGCAGATTACATTTCTCGGTAACCGCGATGCGGACATAATCAAACGTACGACCAAATTGATCTTGTAAGGGGGGAAGCGGAGAAGGATTCGAGTTGCTGCGCGCGACAGGTGAAGAATTCGATACGACGCCGGGCTTGGAGTCAGACGACGAAAGCTCTTGATACAATGATTCATTATAAAGCATGGGCCTGCCTCTGATGTTATCGTTTATATGCGGGTCGATACACCGTAAATCTTTACAACCCATCAGCCTAAGTTAGCATCACCCTGTACCAGCCCAAAACAAATGCCGTCATTCCGTACGACACGAGCCAGCCACTTTAAATTCCGTTGGGTTGACACACCTCAAGACACCACCCTCTACTTTCAAATCTTATCCGTGATTCAAGCAGAAGACTAAAGAGTCCAGTCACCACCATTGGCGCGCGCCCTCAAATAGTGCCGCCCGCGCCCACAATTCATGCAACAAAGCGAAATTTATCGCATTTATCGCCAACACGGGCAGCATGAATCTAATGCCCGTCCAACCAATTTGAATCCAAACATATCCCTATTGAAGATTCCCAGATATGGGAGGTCGCCTATCTAGACCTTATATCGGCGAACGAGGCCCAATCTTAAGCGCCCCGCTTGCACCCGATGCAATCCCGCATCACAAATTATAATGCCTAAGTTGTTAGCCCGGCTTAGCGCATTGACGGATCTTCTCCTGTCTATGCCATCATAAGTTCTTCGATATAGTTATTCGATTAAACTCTTTGCGAGTACGACTCTGGCATTTATACTGGCAAAATTCGCTCAATAAGTAAAGACACTCACGTTCTCTTACGGGCACAGCGCCTCATTATCACTTTACCAACAGAACATAAAGCGAAATGAAAATAACCATACCATCCGATTCAAGACCCAATACCTGGGCCATTAAAAGCCCTCTTGCGGACGCACGTTCACACACTCCTCCCGCGGTTTATGGAGGCAAAATTTATGTGTTCGGTGGCGGCGGCCCCCAGTTTGCCAGCAAAAACACCGTGTACGCCTACGATCCCGCGACCGATCAGTGGCAACGGCGAGCAGACATGCCTACCTACCGCTCCGGCTCGGTCACCGCATTGGTGGGCGATCGCATTTATGTGATGGGCGGAGGATTCAAACAAGCGAACGGGCAATTCAAATTTCTCACCACAGTAGAAATTTACTACCCCGAGGGTGACACTTGGGAAACGGGACCCGATTTATTAATGCCGCACGATTATCCGGCTGTCGCTCAGTTCGATGGTTTTCTCTATGTGCTCGGCGGCCATCATCCGGATGCCACCAAGGCCGGGCCGAAGACCGACCCCGGATTCGACTTCTGTGAACGACTCAACCTCGCCACAAATCAATGGGAAGAAATCGCACCACTCATTCAGCCGCGCTTCGCCCTTACGGCCGTGGTCGCGGATGGTGCAATCCTCACCATGGGCGGCGTGGCTTTTACGCCCGAAGGCTTCAATAACTTCACCCTGGTCGAACGTTACGACCCCAAGCAAAACCGCTGGTCCAACGACGAACGCTACACACTACCCTGGCCGGCGGCAGGTCTCGGGGCATGCACGTTGAACGATACTATTTATATATTCGGCGGCTACAGCACCGACAACATCCACAACCGGGCCGCCCGTTTCGATTCGACGAGTAATACCTGGCAGCGCATCGCCGATATGCCCATGCCGCGCGCCGCGATGGGAGTCGCCACCCTCGACAACACCATCTATCTCATAGGTGGCTGGGCGGATGACGGCCGCACCCCGCAAGCGGAGGTTTACGCCTACACGGTGGGCGAATAATGTCGCCCAGATGAACGACAAACAACTCAGCCGCTACAGCCGCCACCTGTTGCTTCCCGAGATCGATACAGCTGGACAAGAGACATTGCTCCGATCGCGGGCACTAGTGGTGGGCTTAGGCGGTCTGGGCTCACCGATAGCCATGTATTTAGCGGCAAGCGGTGTCGGCACGCTGGTCATTTGCGATCACGACCAGGTCGAACTCAGCAATCTACAGCGGCAAATCCTCCACACCACCCCCGACATCGGCCGCCCCAAAACCGAATCCGCCCGAGACAGACTCGCCGCACTCAATCCGGAAATAATGTTGATCGACCTGCCCCGCAAACTTGAGGCGGCGGAACTGGTGAATGAAGTAAAACGAGCGGACGTAGTGATCGACGCCAGCGACAACTTCGCCACCCGCTACGCTCTCAATAGCGCATGCGTGGCCGCACGCAAACCGCTAGTCTCCGGCTCGGCCTCCCGGACTCTAGGACAGGTCACTGTTTTCAGGGCTGATAAAAATCCATCACCTTGTTATCACTGCCTTTATCCGAACGAAGGCGATCACCAGGAAAATTGCGCTCAAAGCGGCGTATTCGCCCCGTTGCTGGCTATTATCGGCGGCATTCAGGCCGCTGAAACCCTTAAAATTCTCCTCGGTCTCAAGGACTCGTTATGGGGTCGTTTGCTGCGCGTGGACGCCCGTGACATGGCGTTCCGCAATGTCCGACTTCATGCCGACCCCCATTGCCCCGTATGTGCGAAAACCGCATCCTACCCATCCGAAGGACTTGAAGCGCACAGCGCGTCCGGCTAAACTGTCGCGCTTTGGCTTATTCGGCAGCGCCGAGATCAAGGAACCCATCGATATGCCCGCTGTAAAATTACGCGAAAACGAACCGTTTGAAGTCGCCCTGCGTCGCTTCAAACGTACTTGCGAAAAGGCCGGAGTCCTCACTGAAACCCGCCGCCGCGAGTTCTACGAAAAACCCACCTCCGTACGCAAACGCAAAGCCGCCGCCGCGGTGAAACGCCACCTCAAAAAATCTCAGCGCGATCGCGTAAACCGGGTGCGCCTCTACTGATTTCCCGCATTTGCGAGCCGAAACGACCAACATGAGCGACATCCAAGCCGGTCTGCGACAACGCCTCGAGGAGGACATGAAGTCCGCCATGCGCGCCAAAGACAAAGAACGCCTCGGCACGGTACGCCTCATGTTGGCCGCGATCAAACAACGCGAGATCGACGAACGCATCACCCTTGACGACGCACAGATTATTGCCGTACTGGATAAAATGACCAAACAACGGCGGGATTCCATCGCGCAATACGAGGCCGCGGGCCGTCAGGAATTGGCGGACATCGAGGCCGCCGAGATCCGGGTTATCCAAAATTATTTGCCTGCCGCCCTCAGCGAAGCGGAGCTGGACGCCCTGATCCACGCCGCCGTCACCGTCAGCGGCGCCGCCGGCCCGCAAGACGTCGGTAAAGTTATGGCCGTGCTCAAACCGCAACTCCAAGGCCGCGCCGACATGGGCCTCGCCAGCCGTAAAGTCAAAGACGCCCTGGCTTCCGCATAAATCAGTCGGCCCCGCTGACGGCCCGTTGGGAATCGGCATACAATCCTCACCATGGCCGGCCGCATCCCTCAGCAGTTCATTGACGAATTAATCAGCCGCGTCGACATCGTCGAGGTGATCGATGCGCGGGTGCCCTTACGCAAAACCGGCCGGGACTACACCGCCCGCTGCCCCTTTCACGAAGAGAAATCCCCCTCGTTCACCGTCAGCCCCACCAAGCAGTTCTATCATTGCTTCGGCTGCCAAGCTCACGGCACGGCCATTAGCTTTTTGATGGAATATGAACACTTGGATTTCATCGAGGCGGTCCACGAACTCGCCAATAAAGTTGGGCTGGAAGTACCTAAATCCAGTGGTCCGGACGCCGTGCCCGCCCCGCCCAACACCGAACTCTACGACATCCTGGAACAGGCCACACGCCTCTACCGCGAACAATTGCGCGAGCATCCGGTCGCCGTGGACTACCTCAAACAACGGGGACTCACCGGCGCCGTCGCCGCCGAGTTCGCCATCGGTTACGCGCCGCCGGGCTGGGATACCGCCCTGCAAAATCTCGGTAAAACCGGCCGGAGCCAGCAAAGCTTGCTGGAGGCCGGCCTGCTCATCAAAAAAGACCAGGGCGGGTATTATGACCGCTTCCGCAACCGCATCATGTTCCCCATCCGCGACCGCCGCGGCCGGGTCATCGGCTTCGGCGGCCGGGTATTGGATAAAGACGGCACCCCCAAATACCTCAACTCCCCGGAAACACCGGTCTTCCACAAAGGCAACGAGCTCTACGGCCTCTATGAAGCCCAGCAGGCCTTGCGCCGCCTCGAGCGGTTGCTGGTGGTCGAAGGTTACATGGACGTGGTGGCGCTGGCCCAAAATGGCATTCATTACGCCGTCGCCACCCTCGGCACCGCCACCACGCCTGAGCACGTGGAGCGCCTATTCCGCGCCGCCCCGGAATTGATCTTCTGCTTCGACGGCGACCGGGCCGGCCGCGAAGCGGCGTGGCGTGCCGTCGAACATGCTCTGCCCAACTTACGTGATGGCCGCCAGGCCCGAGTCATCTTCCTGCCCGAAGGCGATGATCCTGATTCGTTGGTACGCCGGGAAGGACGTGAGCAATTCGAGCAACGCATTGCGCAATCCGTCCCAATTTCAACATTTTATTATGAAGGACTCCTCAAACAGACCGACATAAGCAGCATGGAAGGCCGCGCCCGCCTTGTAGAATTGGCCAGGCCCATGCTCTCAAAATTAAACGCCGGGGTATTACGGCATATGATGATCACCAAGTTGGCCGAACTGACCCACCTCGATGTCAACGCCCTCAGCCGCATGCTGGCGGGGAACGCCAGACCCGTCACGACCACCACCAATCCGCCATCATCCCGCCCCCCACACACATTCCGTAGCGGCCTCACGCCGCTGCGGCTGGGTATCAGCCTGCTGCTGCATGCCCCCAAATTGGCACCCCGCGCCGGCAACCCCCAACGCTGGAGCGGGCTGACCACCCGCGGGATCAATCTGTGGATAAGTATCCTTGAACTCTTACAGGCCACCCCCCATTTAACAGGAAGCGCTATATTAGAACATTGGCGCGGCACCAAACAGGAACAACTACTTACCGATCTCGCGATGGAAGAGCTGGCCATTCCGGCCGACGGTTATGACGCCGAATTTCTAGGTATTGTGCGGTGGTTGGACGGCCAACTGCGGGAACAACGCTGGGCCTATTTGCACGACAAGTGCCAACGGGAAGGCCTGAGCGGCGAGGAAAAACGCGAGTTTCTGACCTTTGGGGAACCTTCATCCAACGCCCCTCACTAAGGGAAAGAATTCGCAGCGACCTTACCAGTCATGTAGAATGACCGGCTAATTTTTACAACTTACCTGGGTTACATTACAAAATGAACCACGAACAGCAGGAATCACAATTAAAGCTTTTGATCGCCCGTGGCAAAGAGCAAGGCTTTTTGACTTACCGCGAAGTAAACGATCATCTGCCCGATGAGATCGTCGATCCCGAACAAATCGAAGACATCATCGCCATGATTAACGACATGGGCATCCCCGTGCACGAAATCGCGCCCGATGCCGACGCCTTGTTACTAGCCGAAACGACCGTCACCGACGAAGACGCCGCCGAAGAAGCCGCCGCGGCCCTCGCCACCGTCGACAGTGAATTCGGCCGCACCACCGATCCCGTGCGCATGTATATGCGTGAGATGGGCACCGTGGAACTACTTACCCGCGAAGGCGAAATCCAGATCGCCAAGCGCATCGAAGACGGCGAAAACCAAGTGCTGCTGGCCCTTGCCCAATATCCGGAAACCATGGGCGAGTTGCTGCGGGTTTATGAGCGGGTGGGCGCCGGTGAAGTACGTCTCAGCGACGTCATCCGCGGCATCATTGACCCCAACGCCGCCGAACAAGAAATCCCCGCGCCCATCAATCCCGCCTTGGCCGGCAAAGAGGCCGATGACGAGGAAGAAGATGGCGACGTCGAGGCCACGGAAGAAGACGCCGTCGACACCGGCATCGACCCCGAACAAGTGCGGATCCGCGTCGTGGCCTTGGGCCAATGCCATGTGCAATGGTCGACGGCCGCCGATAAACACGGGAAAGACCACGCCAAGACCATCAAGCTGCGCGACGAGCTCGGTGAAAAATTCCTCGAACTCAAACTTGCGCCGCCCTTCATCGAGAGCCTGGTCGGCAATCTGCGCAACACCGTGGACCGCATCCGCGCCCACGAGCGCGAGATCATGGACATCTGCGTCAACGACGCCGATATGCCGCGCAAACAATTCATCACCTCGTTCCCGGATCACGAGACCGATCCCACTTGGATCGACAAACACACCAAGGGCAAACAAAATTACGCCGCCGGCTTGCTCAAATACGCCGATGACGTGCGCCGCATTCAAGACAAACTGTGCACCATCCAGCAGGATTGCGGACTCACCATCGCCGAGATCAAGGACATCAACCGCCGCATCTCCATCGGCGAGGCCAAGGCCCGGCGCGCCAAGAAGGAAATGGTGGAGGCCAATCTGCGCCTGGTGATTTCGATCGCCAAGAAATACACCAACCGCGGCCTGCAATTCCTCGATCTCATCCAGGAAGGCAACATCGGCCTGATGAAGGCGGTCGACAAGTTCGAATACCGCCGCGGCTACAAGTTCTCGACCTACGC
>Ga0073924_1000339_pt1 | contig 10755 bp, 10 predicted proteins | sample GWRWT4_14Oct14_FD_70957 | JGI IMG/M metagenome (GOLD analysis project Ga0073924, IMG submission 70957) | Sand microcosm microbial communities from a hyporheic zone in Columbia River, Washington, USA - GW-RW T4_14-Oct-14 | ecosystem: Engineered > Artificial ecosystem > Sand microcosm >...
TGTCACACCTCACAGATCTGGCTATCAAAACCTATCGCTGGAAGGCCAAACGGCTGGCCGAGGTGATCGCCGCGGTAAATTCGGCCGTCATGCTGGATATGGATTTCGCCATCTCGGTCTATCAGGAAGCAATGATGGAAGAGCGCGGCAAACGGCAGAAAGTAGTCGATGAACTGATTGCCGGTTTCGAGAAGCAGGTGACAGTGGCGCTTAATTCGCTCGCCTCCGCTTCGACCCAGATGAATGCCGCCGCGGTCAGCATGTCCGGCACCGCGGAAGAGACCAGCAATCAGGCCGGCGCCGTGGCGGCGGCCTCGGAGGAAGCCTCGGCCAATGTGCAGACGGTGGCGGCGGCGACTGAGGAAATGAGCGCCTCGGTCAAGGAAATCAGCCGCCAGGTCGAACAGTCGGCGAAGATCGCCAGTCAGGCGGTAATCGAGGCGGAAGGCACTCTGACGGCCATCAAGGGGCTGGCCGATATGGCTCAGAAAATTGATAATGTGGTGAATATCATCAATGACATCGCCGGTCAGACCAATCTGCTGGCGCTGAACGCCACCATCGAGGCGGCGCGCGCAGGTGAAGCCGGCAAGGGCTTCGCCGTGGTGGCGACCGAGGTCAAGGCCCTGGCCAATCAGACCGCCAAGGCGACCGAGGAAATCGCCATGCAGATCGGGGCTATGCAGTCCGCCACCGGCGATACCGTGACGCGCATCGGCGATATCAGCAAGACGATCGAGGAAATCAACCAGATCACCACCGCCATTTCGGCGGCGGTCGAGCAACAGGACGCCTCCACCCAGGAAATCGCCCGCAATGTGCAGGAAGCGGCAAAAGGCACCGGCGAGGTGACTGCGAACATCAGCGGCGTCAGCCAGGCGGCCGGGGAAACCGGCGCCGCGGCGAGCCAGGTGCAGACGGTCTCGGGCGAAGTCGCCAGACAGGGCGAAACCCTGAAAGCAGCCGTCGACAGCTTCCTGGCGGGCGTGCGCGCGGCTTAGATTAACGTCTCGATAGGTTGTTCACGGGGCAACGCTGAGGTATGCGGGTTTTACGAAAATCAAAGGGAACCCGAGCAGCATCCTCGTATTTCCGGGACGCGATGTCATTGCCAGCCAGTCAAATGCCACCGGCACAATCTGGCTGACCACAATAATCAAAAGATCCAACGCGCCGTTTTATATTTTCAAATTGTTAACCAATTACCCGTAAAAGTAAATTTGATGGGCAATTGAACATCTCCTACGAGAAGTTTTAGGGGCGGGTCAAAAAAGGATCCGGTAATGCAAGGGAACAATCAGGCTGCTCAAGGAAATGACCGCGACATACGGTTGCGATTCATGCGCATTAATCGCGCCACAAGCGAGGCGCTACGGGAATTTTGGCCGGAGGTTGAAAAGAACCTGCCCAGAATCCTAGAAGATTTCTATAAGCAACTCACGGCTGAACCCGTTCTTGTCAAAATTATTGGCAACAATCAGGTTTCGCGGCTGGTGAGTGCGCAGACGATGCACTGGGGCAGGCTGTTTAATGGCCATTTCGACGAGACCTACATTCAGGGTGTGCGCACCATCGGCTTGGTGCACAACCGCATCGGACTGGAGCCGCGCTGGTATATAGGTGGGTACGCCCTGGTTCTGTCACACCTCACCGACCTGGCCATCAAAACCTATCGCTGGAAAGCCAAACGGCTGGCCGAGGTGATCGCCGCGGTAAATTCGGCCGTCATGCTGGATATGGATTTCGCCATCTCGGTGTATCAGGAGGCTGGCATCGAGGATCGTAAAAAGGCGGTCATTGAGATAGCCGCCAAGCTCGAATCTGGCGTCGGCAGCATTCTGGACAGCGTCACCTCGCAATCAACAGAACTGAACGCCACAGCCGTCAGCATGTCCAGCACCGCTAAAGAAACCACGCATCAAGCCAGCGCAGTGGCGGCGGCCTCGGAGGAAGCCTCGGCCAACGTGCAGACAGTGGCAGCTGCGGCCGAGGAACTGACAGCCTCAGTCAGGGAGATCAGCCGTCAGGTGGAACAATCCGCAAAAATCGCCACTCAGGCCGTGTCGGAAGCAAGCGGCACCATGACGGCCATCAAGGGGCTGGCTGAAATGGCTCAGAAAATTGATAATGTGGTAAATATTATCAATGATATCGCCAGCCAGACCAATCTGCTGGCGCTGAACGCCACCATCGAGGCGGCGCGCGCGGGCGAAGCCGGCAAGGGCTTTGCCGTGGTTGCCAGCGAGGTCAAGGCGCTGGCCAATCAGACCGCCAAAGCGACCGAGGAAATCGCAGCTCAAATCGGGGCGATGCAAGCGGCGACAACCGATTCCGTGACCCGCATCGGGGATATCAGCAAGACGATTGAGGAAATTAATCAAATTGCTTCCGCCATATCCGCAGCCGTGGAGGAGCAGGGCGCCTCCACCCAGGAAATCGCACGTAATGTGCAGGAGGCCGCAAGGGGCACCGGCGAGGTATCCGCAAACATTAACAGCGTAAGCCAGGCGGCAAGTGAAACGGCCTCGGCGGCAAATCAGGTACAGGCGGTCTCGGGCACCCTGGCAAAAGATGGTGAAAGGCTGAAAGCCGCCATCGACAGTTTCCTGGTCGAGGTCCGGGCGGCCTGAAACCGTGCTATTTTCCCGTATGTCTTTCTGCCGCAAAGGAAATTGCGGCAGAACAAGAAATTGCTTATAATATTACATGGGGTGGATTATCAATGTGTCTTAACCGAGCTGAACTTGCAAACGCAGTGTTCAACAAACTGATTACATGCTATTTGATTAACACATATGAAATGGTTAACCATTTCACGATAAACAACAATTAAGCTTACGGGTTGAATCGGGCGAGCGCGTAGATGAATTATAACCAGATTTTCTCCCAGGCCCTGGGCAAATTGAAAGCCGAAGGCCGCTATCGGGTGTTTGCCGACATATCCCGGCGGCGCGGTGAGTTTCCCTACGCCGTCCACCATGTTGATGGTGGCGAACGGGAGATCATTGTCTGGTGCAGTAACGATTATCTGGGCATGGGACAAAATCCCGAGGTTATCGCGGCGATGCAGCAAGCGCTGGAAAGCTGCGGCGCAGGATCGGGCGGCACCCGCAACATATCCGGCACCACCCATTATCATGTCCAGCTGGAGCAGGAACTGGCCAGTCTGCATGGCAAGGAAGCGGCGCTGCTGTTTACCTCCGGCTATATTTCCAATGAGGCCACGCTCAGCACGCTGGCCAAGCTGTTGCCGGGGGCGGCGATTGTTTCGGATGCGCTGAACCACGCCTCGATGATTGCGGGCATCCGCCAGGGCGGCGGGCGCAAGGAAATTTTCCGTCATAATGACGTGGCGCATCTGGAATCGATTCTGCGCACGCTTGACCCGGAGCAGCCGAAAATTGTCGCATTCGAATCCGTCTATTCGATGGATGGCGATATTGCGCCCATTAATGATATTTGCGATGTCGCGCAGAAATACAAAGCCCTGACCTATATTGATGAAGTACATGCGGTCGGCATGTATGGCCGCCATGGCGGCGGCGTTTCGGAACGCGACGGCGCGGCGGCCCGCATCGACGTGATCGAGGGGACACTGGCCAAGGCGTTCGGAATTATGGGCGGTTATATCGCCAGCAGTGCGGCCCTTGTGGATGTGGTGCGTTCCTATGCGCCGGGTTTCATTTTCACCACATCGCTGTCGCCGGTTCTGGCGGCGGGCGCGCTGGCCAGCGTGCGCTACTTGAAAAACAATCATGACTTGCGCAAACGCCATCAGGAACGCGCCGCCAGGCTGAAGAAATTATTCACAGAGGCGTCCTTGCCGGTCATGCCATCCGAAAGCCATATCGTGCCGGTTCTGGTGGGCGCCGCAAATCTGTGCAAGCTGATATCCGATGAACTGCTGTTCGAGCACGGCGTCTATGTGCAGCCGATAAACTATCCGACCGTTCCGCGCGGGACCGAACGCTTGCGCTTTACGCCTAATCCGCTGCATACGGATGAAATGATGGAGCGTCTGGTGCTGGCCATGGACAGGGTGTGGACCAAGCACCAGATCCAGCGGGCCGCCTGACACACTATCGGCGGCCGGATTTCCGGCGCGCCGATTGGCCTGGGCTGGTTCAGTGACCGCGGATTAGCCAAAGAACAGGCAAAACAGTATGTCAGATGGCTCCGATCAGAAATTTTTGATAGAATTTGTCCGGATAGGCGCATCGGTCAAGGTTTCGGCCATCGACCCCATGACAGGTGTGGAAGTGTCCATTATTGGCCCGGCGCATCTGAGCGAAGCGCAGCTTAGTAAAAACGCCATCAACAAACTGCTTTTCGTGCTGGCGAAAAAGGGCAAGAAGACAGGCAAAGCCGATATCAATAAACCAGGGGGATTATTATGACGCAATTTAGCACCGCGCCCAGGGATCGTGCTTCGCGCAGCGCCACCACCGCACTGATCGTGGCGCATGTCGCGATGGCGCTGCTGGTTGCCGGCTTTGTGTCTGTCAGTTCCGCCATGCTTGCGCAGGAAATTGGCTTCCGGCTGTTTCTGGCGGGTGTTGGCCTGGGTATTGCCACGCTGGTGCTTTCGCTGCTTGGCCTGCTGCGGACCCGCAACGCTCCAGGCCGGGGCCGCGCCCTGGGGGCGCTTGTCATTTCGCTGCTTATTGTTACGCCCATGTCGCCGCATATTCTGGCGGCGTTCAGCGTTCCGCCCATTCACGATATTACGACGGACACGGATAATCCCCCGGTGTTTGTGGATATTCTGCCACTACGCGCGGATGCGCCTAACGGCGCTGAATATGGCGGTGAAAGTCTTGCTGCCGCGCAGAAGGCTGGATATCCCGGTCTGGCGCCGCTGATCTTACCGGTTGCGCCGGCTGAGACATTTGCCCGTGCGCAGAAACTAGTTGAAGCGCGGGGCTGGACTCTGGCCGCCGCCAATGCAGAGGCCGGTAGAATAGAGGCGACGTCCGAGACAAAATTCATGCACTTCAAGGATGATGTCGTGATCCGGATTACCGCGGAAGGCGAGGGCAGCAGGGTGGATATGCGTTCAGTCAGCCGGTTTGGCCAGAGCGATCTTGGCGTTAACGCCAAACGCATTACCGATTTTCTGAAGGATTTGCAGGGGCCGTAATATCGCGCAGCGATGAAAAAACCATCCAGCATAGAAATCAATGAACAGTTCAGCCGCGCCCTGCACCTGATGGAGGAGACGGACCAGTGCCTGTTCATCACAGGCAAGGCCGGAACCGGTAAATCGACACTGCTTTCGCATTTTTGCGCGGTGACACGGAAAAAGCCGGTGGTGCTGGCGCCAACCGGTGTCGCGGCGTTGAATGTGAAGGGTCAGACGATCCACAATTTTTTCAATTTCTACGTGGATGTCACGCCGCAGAATATCAAAGATAAAAAAACCAGGCCGCGCGGCGACAGGACGCGGCTGTATAAAAATCTTAAATCACTCATCATTGATGAAATTTCCATGGTGCGCGCCGACCTTCTGGATTGCATCGATGTTTTTTTACGGATGTACGGCCCGGTACAGGCTATGCCATTTGGCGGCGTACAGATGATATTTGTGGGCGATCTCTATCAGCTTCCCCCCGTAGTCACGGCGCGTGAAAAAGAAATTTTTACGTCCCATTACCAGACGCCATTCTTTTTCAGCGCGCATGTGATGCAGGGCCTGCCGCTGGAAATTATCGAGCTGGAAAAAGTGTACCGGCAGAAAGACCAGGATTTTGTCGATTTGCTCAATCGCATCCGGAATAATTCCGTTGAGGACGCCGATATAGAACGGCTCAACTCGCGCGTTATGCAGGATTTTTCAGCCGGGGCCGGGACCGGCAGCGGCGGGCTGTTTATCAGCCTCACCACAACGAACAAAAAGGCCGATGAAATCAATGAAGAAAATCTCAATGCCCTGAAGGGCAAAATGCATGTGTCTGATGCCGTGATATCCGGTGATTTTGGCCGGGAATATTTTCCCACCGCGACGGATCTGCATTTCAAGGCGGGCGCGCAGATCATGCTGCTCAACAATGACAGTAAAAAGCGCTGGGTAAATGGCAGCATCGGCGTTATCGAAGCGGTAAGACGCGATGATGAGGGCGAACATTTCGTCGAGGTCCGCCTTGAGGATAGCGAGGATGATCCGGTTTTTATCTATCCCTTCACCTGGGAAGTTTTCCGCTATAGCCTGCAGGAAGGGGCCATTATCGCAGAACCGGCCGGATCATTTACGCAATATCCCTTCCGTCTGGCCTGGGCGATCACCATACATAAAAGCCAGGGCAAAACTTTTGATCATGTGATGATCGACATAGGCAGCGGAACCTTTGTTGCCGGACAAATGTATGTGGCGCTGAGCCGCTGCACCTCTTTCGAAGGCGTCCTGCTGAAAACCAGAATCAGGAAGCAGCATATTCGCGCGGATTACCGGATTTTCTCATTCCTGACGGGGTATCAATACCGGATGGCGGAAAAGGAGCTGCCGGAGGATGATAAAGTCGCCATGATCGCGCAGGCCATCCAGGAACGGGCCGAACTGCACATGGTCTATCTCAAGGCCAATGACACCAAATCCAAGCGTACCATTATTCCGCTTGAGATCGGGCCTCAGACCTATAAGGGAGTAAAATTTACCGGCATGAGAGCCTACTGCCAGCAACGGCGGGAGGAACGCAATTTCCGTGTCGACCGTATATTAAAGCTGGAAAAATCCGTCAGTTCCTAATCCGGGCTGGTCTTGCCCAGGCCAATCTTTTTGGCAAAATCAGAGCGCTGCTGTGCATAGTTTGGCGCTACCATCGGGTAATCGGCGGGCAGGCCCCATTTCGTGCGATACTGGTCTGGCGTCATTTTATGATGGGAGCGCAAATAACGCTTCAGCATTTTCAGATGCCGCCCATCTTCCAGGCACACCAGATAATCCGGGGTGATGGATTTGCGAATGGGCACGGCTGGTTGCATGGCGGGGCTGGGCTGCGCCAGTTCCCCCGCACTGGCGGCGGCCAGGGCTTCATGTACGGATCGGATCACGCCTGCCAATTGCGGCGCCGGCACGGAATTGTTGCGGACATAGGCCGCAACAATATTTGCAGTCAACAACAGGGTTTCTTCACTGGCGTTTGGTTTTGCGTTGTCATCATGCATCGAACGAACCTGTACCTGGAAAGAAGGAATGCCCGTCAACAGCGATGCGGCATTCTAATGCGCCCAGCATTTCATTAAAGGACTAACAATCCATTAAGTATAAATTGTCGCAGTTCTTGCCGGTCCGCCTCAAGAACAGGGCGCCTGTCAATACGTCTGTATTACTATATCTTGTGGGCCATGCGCGTCCTGCTTGGCGAATATGGGTAGACTGTGATAGAAATCAGCTTTTGACGAGGATGTATCATGAAGATCACTGACAAGCCTGGTGAAACGGCTGCCACGGTTGCAAAGGGCTTCTTTAGCGATGATCTGGCCGCGCGGGATCCCGCTATTGCCGCCGCCATTGGCAAAGAATTGTTGCGCCAGCAAACCCAGATTGAACTGATCGCATCTGAAAATATTGTCTCGCGCGCGGTTCTCGAAGCGCAGGGCTCCATCCTGACTAATAAATATGCCGAAGGCTATTCCGGCCGCCGCTATTATGGCGGCTGTGAATTTGTCGATGTGGCCGAAGATCTGGCGATTGAACGCGCCTGCAAGCTGTTTAATTGCGGCTTCGCTAATGTGCAGCCGCATTCCGGCGCCCAGGCCAATCAGGGCGTGTTTCAGGCCCTGTTACAGCCCGGTGATACCCTGATGGGGATGAGCCTGGATGCGGGGGGTCACCTGACGCATGGTGCGGCGGCCAATCAGTCCGGCAAATGGTTCAAGGCGGTGCAATATGGCGTACGCCGCCAGGATGACCGCATTGATTTTGACGAAGTGTCCGCCATGGCGCGCAGCCATAAGCCCAAACTGATCATCGCAGGCGGTTCCGCCTATCCGCGCATTATTGATTTCATGAATTTCCGTCAGATCGCCGATAGTGTGGGCGCCATTTTTATGGTCGATATGGCGCATTTTGCGGGACTTGTTGCGGGCGGGGTGCATCCCAATCCGCTGGATCACGCCCATGTGGTGACCACGACGACGCACAAGACCCTGCGCGGTCCGCGCGGCGGCATGATCCTGACTAATGACGAAGCCATTGCCAAAAAAATCAATTCCGCCGTTTTCCCCGGCTTGCAGGGCGGGCCGCTGATGCATGTGATCGCTGCCAAGGCGGTGGCGTTCGGAGAGGCGCTGCGTCCGGAGTTTCGCGATTACGCCCGTGCGGTTGTGGAGAATGCCAAGGCGCTGGCGCAACGCCTTACCGAAGGCGGGCTGAATATTGTTTCTGGCGGCACCGACACGCATTTGATGCTGGTCGATCTGCGCCCGAAAAAGCTGACCGGCAAGGCCGCCGAGGCCAGCCTGGAGCGCGCGCATATTACCTGCAACAAAAATGGCATCCCGTTTGATCCGGAAAAACCTACGATCACGTCCGGCGTGCGCCTTGGAACGCCTGCGGGCACCACGCGCGGGTTCGGGGTCAAGGAATTTCAAACTGTCGGTTCACTGATCATTGAAGTGCTGGACGGCCTGGCGGCCAATCCGGATGACAATGGTGCGGTGGAAACCAGAGTGCGCAATCAGGTGCTTGATCTGTGCCGCGCTTTCCCGATCTATACCTGAGCGCGGAGCGATGCGCTGTCCATTTTGCAGTAACGAAGAAACCCAGGTTAAGGACTCGCGTCCTACCGAGGATCAATCGGCGATCCGGCGCAGGCGTATGTGCAATGGCTGCGCCGCACGCTTTACGACTTTTGAACGGGTGCAGTTGCGCGAACTGATGATCGTCAAGAAAAATGGCCGCCGCTCGGCGTTTGACCGCGACAAGCTGGCGCGATCGGTGGAAATCGCGCTGCGCAAACGCCCGGTGCCCGCCGAACGCATCGACCGCATGATTACCGGCATTGTGCGCCGCCTTGAAAGCATGGGCGAAAGCGAAATTCCCTCCACCCATGTCGGCGAACTGGTCATGGAAGGCCTCGCCAATCTCGACCCTGTCGCCTATGTCCGCTTCGCCTCGGTGTATAAAAATTTCCGCGAAGCCAAGGATTTTGAGAGTTTTGTCGGAGAGATTGTCAACCGCCAGGCTGATGACGATTAACACGGTATGTCCGCACATAACCCCACGCGCGATCTGCATTTTATGGAAACAGCGCTGAACCTGTCGCGGCGAGGGCTTGGCCAGACCTGGCCCAATCCTTCGGTCGGCTGCGTCATAGCCAAAGAGCATATCATTGCGCGCGGCTGGACGGGGAAGGGCGGGCGGCCGCATGCGGAAACCGAAGCCCTGGCGCGCGCCGGGGACGCGGCAATAGGCGCCACCGCCTATGTTACGCTGGAACCGTGTGCGCATCATGGCAAAACCGGACCCTGCGCCGGCGCGCTGATTACTGCTGGCATCGCCCGCGTGGTTGCGCCGGTTTCAGATCCGGACCCGCGCGTGGCGGGGAAGGGGTTTGAGAAACTGCGTTCGGCCGGCGTCCAGGTGGATATTGGTCTGTGTGCGGAACAGGCGGCACGCCTGAATGCCGGGTTCATTTCACGTATCGTTCACAATATTCCGCTGGTATGCGTGAAAATCGCCAGCACGCTGGATGGCTGCATCGCCACTGCCAGCGGGGAAAGTCAATGGATTACCGGCGGTGCGGCGCGCGCCTATGGACATTTTCTGCGCGCCGAACATGACGCCATCCTGATAGGCAGTACAACTGCGATGCGCGATGATCCGGAATTGACCTGCCGCCTGCCAGGGCTGGAACCGGCATCGCCTGTGCGGATTGTCGCCGATGGCCGCATGCGGCTGCCGCTTACCTCGAAGCTGGTGCAGAGTGCGCGCACCATTCCGGTCTGGCTTCTGACACGGCCGGATGGCGATGCAGTGCGCAAGCAGGCCTATCGTGATGCCGGGGTGGAAGTGCTTGAGATAGCCCCCGGCACAGACGGCTTGCTGGACACTATGAAAATGCTGAACGCAGTGTCGCAACGCGGCATCACCCGGCTTCTGGTGGAAGGAGGTTCGGCCCTGATCGCCTCCATGATACAGGCGCAGGCGGTGGATCAGATCGTCTGGTTCCGGGCCCCAAGGCTGATCGGGGGTGACGGTCTGGCGGCCATTGGCCCCCTTGGCCTTAACCATCTTGCACAATCGCCAGCCTATTTGCGTGAATCGATACGCTATTCAGGACAGGATATTGTGGAAACCTATCGCAGACAGGCATATGAATAGATCATGTTTACAGGAATTGTCACAGACGTCGGAACCATCCGCAGCATTGAACAGCGCGGCGATACCCGCATGGTGATCGCCACGGCCTATCCCGTGGAAAAGGTGGAAATCGGTGCGTCGATCGCCTGTTCCGGCGTGTGCCTGACCGTCGTGGATAAGGGCAGGGATGCCGATGGCACGGCCTGGTTCGCGGTGGATGCCTCGGCGGAAACCATGAACTGCACCAATCTTTCCGCCTGCAAGCCGGGCAAAGCCATAAATCTTGAGCGCCCGCTGCGGGTGGGCGATGAGCTTGGCGGGCATATTGTCAGCGGGCATGTCGATGGCATGGCGCGCGTTGCCGCGATCCGCCCTGAAGGCGCCTCCATTCGCTATACGTTTGAGCCGCCGCGCGAATTGGCGCTGTATATCGCGCCAAAAGGTTCGGTTGCGCT
>Ga0073924_1000344_pt1 | contig 10668 bp, 10 predicted proteins | sample GWRWT4_14Oct14_FD_70957 | JGI IMG/M metagenome (GOLD analysis project Ga0073924, IMG submission 70957) | Sand microcosm microbial communities from a hyporheic zone in Columbia River, Washington, USA - GW-RW T4_14-Oct-14 | ecosystem: Engineered > Artificial ecosystem > Sand microcosm >...
GGGGAAGAGGCCCAGAATTCTGCGGGAAAAGCCCCTCCCCTTTATGGGGAGGGGTTGGGGTGGGGTGAGAAAGAAAAAAGTGTTAGCGCCTCGACTTAAATGCGGAGCGCCCTAGACTGGCTATATCCCCACCGCCAATCTGTTGGGGCAGCGGCATGATGTCAGGGTTGCGCGGTCCCTTATACCAACGGCCTGATGAACAGACTCGCTGTCATTCTGCCTGAAGACGCAGGATGACAGGTCAGGGCGTAGGGCCGCTGGTATTATTGCTGTATAGCCGGAATAACTACATGCGGCGCGGCCAATAATGGGCGGAGAATGGAAGCCGTCCCGCTTCGTTTCACCCTGTTTTCGTCACAGCCAGTTCACCCAGTGCGGCGCGCAACTCCGCAATGCCGTCGCCTTTTTCGCTTGATGTGACATGCACTTCGGGATGCGCCGCAACATGGGTGCGCAAAAGCGCCTTTGTGCGGTCCAGACAATTGGCCAGATCGGCGGCTTTCACCTTGTCGGCTTTGGTCAGCACGATCTGATAGGACACCGCCGCCGCGTCGAGCATTTTCATGACCGCCGTGTCGGATTCCTTAACGCCATGGCGGGCGTCGATCAGCACACAGGCCCGGCGCAGGCTGGGGCGGCCGCGCAGATAGGTGTTGACAAGCCGCGTCCAGACTTCGACCTGGGCCTTGGGAACGCGGGCATAGCCATAACCGGGCAAGTCCGCCAGCATCAGACGGCCCGCCAGATTGAAAAAATTGATCTCGCGCGTACGGCCCGGCGTGTTGGAGGTGCGCGCCAGGGTTTTGCGGTTGGTCAACGCGTTGATCAGACTGGATTTACCAACGTTGGAACGCCCGGCAAAGGCCACTTCGGGCAGGTCCGAGTCGGGCATCTGATCAATCGCCACGACACCGCGTACAAATTCACATTCCCCCGCAAACAGCACCCGCCCAGCCTCGATCACGGCAGGATCAAATTCCGGCGTTGATTTTGGCGTAATGGCCGGTTCCGTCACCAACGGAAGCTGACCTCGGCGCCTTCGCGTTTCATAATGATGGCCTGCTGAATAATTGACAGCACATTATTGACGGTCCAGTAAATCACCAGCCCGGCGGGGAACGTGCCCAACAGGAAGGTGAAAAACACTGGCATCCACATAAAGACTTTTTCCTGCACCGGATCGGTGGGCGCAGGGTTCAGGCGCTGCTGCATCCACATGCTGACGCCCATTAGAATGGGCCACAGGCCGATCATCAGAAACGCTGGCGGCGACCAGGGTATAAGCCCGAACAGATTGAACAGGCTGGTTGGGTCAGGCGCCGCCAAATCATTGATCCAGCCAAAAAATGGCGCATGACGCATTTCGATAGTGACGAACAGAACTTTGTACAGTGCAAAAAATACGGGTATCTGCACCAGCATCGGCAGGCAGCCCGATAACGGATTAGCCTTTTCGCGCTTATACAGATCCATCATTTCCTGCTGCTGACGGACTTTGTCATCCGTGAATTTTTCCCGGATTTCCAGCATCAGCGGTTGCAGCTTTTTCATCTTGCTCATGGCCACATAGGATTTATTGGCCAATGGGAAAAATGCCGCCTTGACCGCAAGCGTCAGCAGGATAATCGCAACGCCAAAATTTCCGGTAAGAACATAAAACCAGTCGATCACCACAAATAACGGCTTGGTCAGGAAATAAAACCAGCCCCAGTCAATGGCGCGGTCAAACAGTGTGATGGAATATTTATCGGAATAAGCGTCAATCAGGCTGACTTTCTTGGCGCCCGCAAACAAACGGTTAGTAATTTCTGTGCTTTGACCTGGTGCAATCGTCACCGCCGCACGTAGATAATCCGCCTGATAGCGGTCCCGGCTACCCAGGGGATTATAGGAAAAGCTGCCGGTGAAAGGCGCCGCCTGGTCCGGTATCAGCGACACCAGCCAATATTTGTCGGTGATGCCCAGCCAGCCGCCTGTCCCCTGGGTTTTTGCCACCGGCGTGCTGCGTATATCTTCATAGGTGATTTCGGTCAGCGCGCCGCCCAGCACCCCAAGCAGACCTTCATGCAGAATAAAATAGCCCGCAATAGTTGGCGTATAATGCCGCGACACCAAACCGTAAGGCATCAGGCTGACTGGCGTCGTGCCGGAATTTTCCACCCGTTCCGTGATCGTGAACAGATAATGTTCATCAATCGCATAGGTGCGTGTGAATTTCAGCCCCGCGCCATTGTCCCATTGCAGGATCACCGGTGATTCAGGGCGCAATATTTGATTGATATTGCCGGACCAAACAGTCTGATGATCGGGCAGCGGAATTTTCGCGCCATCGGCGGCCACAAAACCATATTCCGCATAATAAGGCTCCGGCGTTCCCGCCGGTGACAGCAAAATAATCTCCGCACTGTCATCAGAAACAGTTTCACGATAGGTGGCCAGGGTCAGATCATCCAACCGCCCCCCCTTCAACGCAATCGATCCATGCACCTGCCCATTGTCAATGCGGATACGCGGCGAACTAGCCAGCATGGCGGCGCGGCTGAGCATTTGGGCGCCCGCGGCCTCCAATGCCGGCGCATCGGGAATGGCGTCAGGTTGCGGCGTTACAGCCATCGGCGCGGGCGCAGGCGTCAACTGGGCCGTGGCGCGCATGCGTTCCTGTTCAGCCTCCACGCGCGGGCGATCGATAAAATAGTACCAGCCAAACATCACGAGCATCGACAGGCTGACGGCCATTATCAAATTACGATTTTCTTCAGTCATCTATTTCTGATCACAGTCTTCGGTTCCTGGTGAACGCGCGTGAACGCTTTTTGTAAATCATCACACAGAGCGTCAAAGGCGCGATCCTGTGTTGTGGTTCTGCCGACCAGAACATAATCAAAGCCCGGACGGCCATGCACGGGCAGTAACGCATCCGCCACAGCCCGCAACCGGCGCTTGGTGCGATTGCGCACAACCGCATTGCCGATTTTCTTGGTCGCGGTAAATCCTATCCGGCAGGCGGGCATGTCAGGAATATCTGCTGCGCCGCCTTCCCCGGTGCGCCGCCTGGCTTGCAGTATTAAACCAGGCATTGCGGCTTTTGTCCCCTTGGCGACATGCAGGAATTGCGGCCTTTTTTTCAGCCGCTCAGTACGCTTACCGGCGGCCTTAGCCATTGGCGCATCGGCTGTGATATCGTGCATTGCGCCATGCGGGCGTAAGGGTCGATGGATCAGGCTGAAAGTTTTTTGCGGCCATGGGCGCGGCGGCGGTTGATAACCAACCGCCCCGCCTTGGTCGCCATACGGGAACGAAAGCCATGACGGCGGGCGCGGACAAGCCGGCTAGGCTGAAAAGTGCGTTTCACGGGAGTTTCTCCGTCAGATTCAGATACCAAGTCCAAGGCATTTGAGCAGGACCTTTAATTAGGACGGGATATATAGAAAAATAGGTGGGACAAGTCAATTAAAAGGGCCATGTCTAGGCAGGCCTAACAATCGGGGGAGCCTGGACGAAATAATTGCGTCCCATCTCCCTCCAGGAACAGAGGCGAAAATGAACCAGGAAAACCTGACAAAGGTTGATTCAACCGGATTTTCGGTCACACGGCTGTGGCCTGTAGCGCTATTGCTGGCAGGTTTGGCGGCTTTTTTCGCATTTGATCTGGATCGCCTTCTCAGTTTTGAGGCGCTGCGCGAAAATCGTGTATTTCTGACAGAATGGACAGCGGCTCATCGCGGTGTGGCCATTCTGATCTATGCAGGCGTTTATATCGCCGTGGTCGCCTTTTCACTGCCCGGTGGGGCGGTTATGACGATAAGCGGCGGGTTTCTGTTTGGACCTTTTATTGGCACATCGGTAACAGTCATAGCCGCTACCATCGGTGCGACTTTGCTGTTCGCCGCTGCCAAGACCGCCCTTGGGGATATGTTACGCGCCAAGACGGGGCCCGCAATCCGCGCCATGGAGGCAGGTTTCAGGGAAAATGAACTGAGCTATATGTTCGTATTGCGGCTGGTGCCCTTGTTTCCGTTTTTTCTGGTTAATCTGGCCCCGGCCTTTCTGGGGGTCAGCCCGCGGACTTATGTCATCGCCACTTTGTTTGGCATTATTCCTGGCACATTTGTATATACGCTGGTGGGGAACGGGCTGGGCGCCGTGTTCGATTCCGGAGGAACGCCTGACCTTGGCGTTATTTTCAAGCCGGAAATTTTATTTCCCATCCTTGGGCTGGCGTTACTGGCGCTGATCCCGGCGCTGTACAAGCGCATTCAGAGGACAAAATCATGAGCCGGCATATCACCACCGATATATGCGTCATCGGCGCGGGTTCCGGCGGCCTTTCGGTGGCGGCGGGCGCAAGCCAACTGGGTGCGCCAACTATATTGATCGAAAAGTCCAAAATGGGCGGCGATTGCCTGAATACGGGCTGTGTGCCCTCCAAGGCGCTGCTGGCCGCCGCCAAGGCGGCGCAATCCATGCGCACCGCAGGCAAGTTCGGCGTCACCGCAACAGGCATTGAGGTTGATTTCGCAAAAACCATGGATCTTGTGCACGGCGTCATTGCCGCCATCGCGCCAAATGATTCCGTGGAGCGTTTCACCCGGCTTGGCTGTAACGTCATTCAGGCCCCCGCCCGTTTCATCAGCCCGGTTGAGATCGAAGCAGGCGATATGATAATCCGTGCACGGCGTTTTGTCATCGCCACCGGATCGCATGCGGCCATTCCGCCCATTCCAGGGCTTGAAGGGGTTCCATATCTGACGAATGAAACAATTTTCGAAAATCGTACATGCCCGGAACATCTGATCATTCTGGGCGCAGGACCGATCGGAATGGAAATGGGGCAGGCGCACCGCCGGCTGGGCGCACGGGTCACGATTATCCAGCGTTCCCGCGCCTTGGCGAAGGAGGATCCAGAACTTTCAGCCATCGCCATTGCCGCGCTGCGCAGTGAAGGCGCCGTCATCCTGGAAGAAGCCGAACTAGTGTCTGTTGACTGCGAAAGCCATGGCGCGATCAATGTCGTGTTCAAAAATAAATCTGGCGAACAGCGCATCCGCGGCTCGCATCTGCTGGTGGCCACAGGGCGTCAGCCGAACACCGGAGGGCTGGGTCTGGAGGCGGCGAATATTGACCATGATCGCACCGGGATTAAAACCGATGCCGGTCTGCGCACCAGTAACCGCCGCGTTTACGCCATCGGCGATGTGACGGGCGGCCCACAATTCACGCATGTGGCGGGCTATCATGCGGGGCTGGTCATTCGCAGCGCGCTGTTCCGCGCACGGGCCAGGTTTGACTATCGTGTGGTCCCGCGCGTCACCTATACCGATCCTGAAGTGGCGCAGGTTGGGATGACCGAAGACGGCGCCGTGAACGCCAATATTCCCCACCGGGTCCTGCACTGGCGCTTTGATGAAAATGACCGCGCGCAGGCCGAACGGCGCACCGAAGGCCTGGCGAAAATCATTACCGGCAAAGGCGGCGCAATTCTGGGCGCAGGCATTGCGGGCGTAAATGCGGGCGAGTTGTTGCAGCCCTGGATACTGGCCATGACCCGCAAACAGAAGATCGGCGCCATGACCGGCATCATTGCCCCCTATCCCACATTGGGCGAGATCAATAAACGCATTGCAGGCAGCTATTACACCCCAACATTATTCAGCCCGCGCACAAGGCGGATTGTAGGATTGTTGCGTAAATTCGGGTGAGTGTTATTACACCTTCAGTTTCCAGCGATCCTTGTTGCGCACCACGCGGGCGATGGTGGGGTCCATGAAATGCGCCGCCATGATATAGGTATCTGTGTCGCAGATTTTATCAATGATCTTGCGCCGTGATGCGCTTGATCCCGCCGGGTCGGTATCGGCGAAAATGCCCCATTCGGGATAGGCGACCTGAACCGGGTGATGGAAGGCGTCACCCGTGAACAGCGCGCTGTCCTTGCCGCTTTTCAGATTAATGCAGACATGGCCGGGCGAATGGCCGGGGCTGGGTTCCAGCCAGATGGTGTCATCGATGGCGAAATCGCCCTTCACCAGATCGGCGCGCCCCGCCTCAACCACCGGCAAAATACTGTCGGCGAAGGAATTATCCATGGCGAAATGATCCTGGTGATCGCGCCAATATTCATATTCTGTCTTGTGGAAAATATAGCGCGCATTGGGGAAGGCCGGGACCCAGCGGCCATCCAGCAATTTGGTGTTCCAGCCCACATGATCAAAATGCAGATGCGTGCACATAACGTAATGAATATCTTCGGGTTGCAGGCCAAGGGCCGCTATCTTCGCCAGATAGTCCGTGTTCATCATATTCCATTCCGGAATCGCAGCGCGCTTGCGGCCGTTGCCCACACAGGTGTCCACCAGAACATTGAAATGCGGGGTGCGGATCACATAAGTATGCAGGCTGACATCCAGAACGCCGTCCTTGCCCTGCCCCTTTGGATACATGAAATGCGGTTCCAGCCAGTCGCGCTGGGCCTCCACCTGCTCCCAGGTGCTGCCGGGGAAAGTGTCGGGCACATGAAACACGGGGCCCCACCAATCCTGCACCCGGTCCACGGTCACATTGCCAATGTTCAATGTTTTCATGGCATATCTCCCTTTTAGTTATGGGCGCCGTCATCTTATCAGCGCCTTGACCGATTTACACAATTATCAGTGGCGTGAAACAATCAGGTGAAGGGGATGCGCCATAAAAGGTTGAAATGGTGGAGCTGAGCGGGATCGAACCGCTGACCTCGTCATTGCGAACGACGCGCTCTCCCAACTGAGCTACAGCCCCGCACCAGTCAACCCCCGGCCAGGTGGCGCTATGCCATGCGCCCGGCAAGGCTCAGGAAAGGGGGGTTGTAAGGGCGCGGACGCGCCGTGTCAAGCCATCCGCTTCGTTCAGCGCTTGCATGACTCACCGTGCACGAGTACATCTTGGCCTATTAATTGGCAGGATCGGGCGCGACATGCAGGCAGTTTTCTGGTTAATCAATGAGCTATTGAACCTTTACTGGTGGGTCATCATCATTGGGGCTGTATTAAGCTGGCTGGTGGCGTTTGAAGTCGTCAATACCCGCAACAGATTTGTCGCTATGGCGCTGGATTTTACCTTTCGCCTGACTGAGCCTGTCTTGAGGCCGATACGCCGCATTTTGCCCGATCTGGGAGGAATTGACATTTCTCCGGTACTGCTGTTGCTTGGGATCATGTTTTTACAGAAACTTCTGTATGATCTGATGCGCATGGTGGCATTCTGATTGCGTTCTTGCGGGCATGTCGCTGCAGGACTGCGGCGCGCTGATTGCGGGCAAACCCGGCAACGCGGCTGGCCCAACTGACAGACTGAGGAGAAGCGCATTAATGGGCAAGGCCCTGATCATTGATGGCAAGGCCTATGCAGAAGGCCTGCGCGCGCATATTGCGCGCGAAGTTGCGGCGTTGAAAAGCAAGAACGGGCTGGTCCCGGGCCTGGGCGTCATATTGGTGGGCGATGATCCCGCCAGCCAGATTTACGTGCGCAACAAGGGCCTGCAGGCGGTTGAGGCGGGCATGCGCAGTTTTGAAACCAGACTGCCAGCCGGTGCTTCTCTGCAAGATGTGCTCGGCGCCGTGCGCGCATTTAACGAAAATCCATCCGTACACGGATTTCTTGTGCAGTTGCCGCTGCCAGAACATCTGCCGGAATCCGAAGTGCTGGCCGCCATCGATCCCGCCAAGGATGCAGATGGCATTCATCTGATCAATGCCGGCCGCCTGGCCAGTGGCGTAGATGGTCCAGCACCTTGTACGCCTGTCGGCTGCATTCTTCTGGTCAAGCATGTGCGGGGCGCAAATTTGTCCGGGCTGACGGCCGTGGTGATCGGGCGTTCGAATATTGTGGGCAAGCCCGTGGCGCAATTATTGTTGCGGGAAAATTGCACAGTCACCATTGCACATTCCCGGACAGTGGAACTGGCGGATGTTTGCCGGCGCGCCGATATTCTGATTGCGGCTGTGGGCCAGCCGGAACTGGTGCGCGGCGGCTGGATAAAACCTGGCGCCACGGTCATTGATGTAGGCGTCAACCGCCTTCCTGCACCCGAAAAGGGCGCAGGGAAAACCCGGCTTGTAGGCGATGTGTGTTTTTCTGAGGCGCTTGAGGTGGCCGGCGCCATCACCCCGGTTCCGGGGGGGGTAGGACCTATGACGATCGCCTGCCTGTTGCGCGCGACATTGCTTGCCGCCTGCCGGCAAAATGGCCTGGCCGTTCCTGAATTTTAACTCGGCGCAATATGGATGGCGCATGCATGGCGGACGAATAATTTTTTTGATCTGCGCCGCATTGTTGGCGGGATGCGATGCGCCCCGGCCGCTGCGCGCGGCATGCGCTGGCGAAGATTTGAAGACCGGGCTTTTCTACGCAGATTGCGCACGCGACGGCCAGCAAGCGCCGCCACCCGCGAAAAGGACTAATGTGCCGCTGCATGCGCGCATCCTTCTGCATCCTGTGCGGGGGGATTTTGATGGCCCGGCCACAGGCATTCGCCCGGATTATATGTTTTATCCCGTCTCGTCGGGGGCCCTGGTCAACCGCGCAATCAGCCGGGTGCATGAGGGCAATTATGCAGGCGCCATCGAAGATCTGGACTCCGCGCTGAACTTCAATCCGGTTTCTTCGGACGCATTTTATGCGCGCGGGCGCATTTATGTCCTGATCGGGCGTCCCCGTCAGGCGGTGCAGGACTTAAATCAGGCCTGGCGTCTGACCGGTGGGCGCAGCGATATCGCCTATCATCGCGCAAACGCCTTCCGGCAGACCGGACGGCCGCGAGAGGCGTTACGCGATTATGATTATGTCCTTCAGCAAGAACCCATGCATGCCGGAGCCTATATTAATCGGGGCGCCGTTCGGACATTATTGGGATTGCTGCCTGCGGCGCTGGCGGATTATGACGCCGCCCTGAAGCATCAGCCTGACAGCCGTGAGGCCATCTATAATCGCAGCGCCGCCAATATTCGGCTGGGTAATATTCCCGCCGCGCTGGCGGATCTCGATAGTTTGGTGAAACGCTTTCCCCTGGATCTGGACCTGTATCGAGCCCGTGCAAGGGCGCTTGTCCTATCTCGCAATCTGGCAGCGGCTTTGCTTGATTATCAGCGCATTCTTGACGCTTTTCCAAACGATTCTGACGCGCGCATAGGGCGGGGCCGCCTCAGGATGGAGACCGGAGATTATAAATTGGCGGAAATTGACATCAATCACGCATTGAGGATCCTGCCGGGTAACGCCCACGGCCTGGCGGCGCGGGGCCGGCTCTATCACGCGCAGGGCCGGGTGAGCGAAGCCCTCGATAATCTCAACGCCGCCATTAAAATTGACCCGGAACAGGCCGAAGCTTATGCCGGACGGGCGGCGCTGTTACGGACAATGGGTGAAGAGGCCAGGGCCCGCGCGGATGAAGACCTGGCCGCCACACTGCGCGCGCGGACGGAACCAGCAGGATTTCAATTCCCGTAAGGCATGATCTGCATGATCTGAATGTATCGTGACTTGAAATTCTCACACCTTAGCGCTAGGTTGCGCGGCACTCAGAATTCCTTCCTTCAATTTGCCGATGCATGCCGCCGTAGCTCAGTTGGTTAGAGCGCTTGATTGTGGATCAAGAGGCCCCTGGTTCGAATCCAGGCGGTGGTACCAGCGCCATTTTCGCGTTTTTCTTTTTCCACCTGATTTGGATCAAATCGCATTCGTCATGCGTTCATTAGATTGTTAATGTTTATGAACAAGGGAGTATGCGCCATGGTGACGATCAATACGGATAAAGTTTGTTACATTGTGATCAAAGCCCGGGAGTTCGATGAAAAAGTTGCGCCCGGCGATGATGCTCCCGGCTCCAATTTCAGCGATGATATGAGCGTGGAAATTCTTGAGGACAGGCCTGACGATCCAACCCTCGAGGAACTGTTTGGCGCCATAGACGCGCTGAACGAGGACGAAGGACTGGAGCTGATCGCGCTTTCGTGGATCGGACGCGGCGATTTTGATCCCGAAGAGTGGGAGGAAGCGCTTGAAGCGGCGCGTGAAGTGCCGGAAAAACGCATCGCGAACTATCTTACCCAAATGCCGCTGCTGGGAGATTATCTGGAAGAGGGCCTGGCCAAGTTCGAAATCAGTTGCTCTGATTTTGAGAGTAACCGCCTTTAGCAGGCCGCTGAAAAACTCTTCGTTTTGTCATTCTGAGGGAGTGAAACGACCGAAGAATCTCTAATGTTTCAATGTGGCTGAGATTCTTCGCTGCGCTCAGAATGACATTTTTGTGTTTTTCAGCAGCCTGCTAGATTTTAATGTGTTAGAGCATCTTTCCGCGATTAAGTGGGGTCACTTCGTCACTCCACTTGATCGCGGGCTGCTCTAGGCTCTAAAACTTCTACCGGAAAGCTTGCGCCGCAGGCCGGACTTGCCCCGAGATGACATCCGGGATCATACCGTTGAGCTGGCGGTGCGGCCTCCAATGCTTGACATGGATCAATTTATTGGCTGGTTTGGCCAGCTAAAATTTCAATACATCTAGGGTACAAGCCACTTACAAATGAACGGACCACAGTAATATGACAATGACCGAAACACGACCAACGCCCACGTCAAAACCGAAACAGGAAAGCACCCATTTCGATGTCATAATCGCCGGGGCGGGCATCTCTGGAG
>Ga0073924_1000349_pt1 | contig 10625 bp, 11 predicted proteins | sample GWRWT4_14Oct14_FD_70957 | JGI IMG/M metagenome (GOLD analysis project Ga0073924, IMG submission 70957) | Sand microcosm microbial communities from a hyporheic zone in Columbia River, Washington, USA - GW-RW T4_14-Oct-14 | ecosystem: Engineered > Artificial ecosystem > Sand microcosm >...
CGTAAACTTGAAAGCGTGCGATTGCGTGGCGCTCATGCCATGCCCATCCCATTCCGCCGCAAGCTTTATCCCCTTGCTCCCATCCCATTTGGCGTCCCCGACGCGCATGAAGAACATGTCGGGGTAGGTTTCGCCCTCGGCTTTCGCAGTGGTGATCATATAGGTAGAGATGCCAGAGCCGCTGCCAAAATGTTTTTCGCCTGACAGAAGATAATGGCCAGCTTCGCCCGATGGTTTTGCAACTGAACGGGTTTTCATGATGTCGCCGCCGGAGCCGGGTTCGGACGTAACCGTGCCCCACCAGGCGCCATCCTTGACCGTGCCAAAAATCCAGCCGCATTGCGCGCGCCAGGCGTCCGCCAGCGGCGCGGGAGGCTCACCCGCCGCCAGCCATAACACCAGCACACAGGGGTGCATGGCGGCGACAAGCGCTACGGACGGATCGCCCATGGCGATGGTGCGTATCATTTCCGCATAGGGCCGGGTCGACTGGCGCACATCTTTCCACAGCCCGCCATCGGCCTCGGCAAGCCCCGTGCCCAGAAAACCGGCTTTCGCCAGCAGATCAAAATCGGCGCGTTCCAGATGATTGCGCGCCATCCGCGCCGCGCGCTGTCCGGCAAATCCGGCCGCAACCTTCTGTAAATTTGAAATCACCTGGTCAGAATTCACTGCAACACCCCTAACCGTAAAAAATGCATCCTCAATACACATCATAGCTGGCGCATTCTGGCATATCTAGCATATTGTTAATTCCCTGAAAAAATGATACTTCGCCGGCTATGTCCCATATTGAAACCAGAATAGAGCCATTTATAGCTGAATATGATGCGTACTTTAGCGTTTCGATAATCAGCGCTTCGCCGCATATGACCATATGGAAGTGTAAGGGAGATTTTTGAATATGCCAGATACAAATCAGATAATAAGCGGGCGGGCGATCGTGCTGGGCGCAGGCATTGCCGGGCTTGCGGCGGCGGGCGTCGCGTCCAATTATTTCAGGGAAGTCATCGTCATTGAGCGCGATAAACTTCCCGCGCAGCCGCAATCCCGCCCCGGGGTGCCGCAAGGGCAACAGATTCACAATCTATTGCGCTTTGGCCTCGACGCCTTTGAACATATTTTTCCCGGTTTCCAGGACCGTTTGAACGGGCAAGGCGGTGTGAAGGGCAATTATAGCCGGGATATGCGTGTTTATACCGGCGGCGTCTGGCATCCACAGCGCGATTTTGGGCTGACCACATATTTTCAGTCACGCCCTTTGCTGGAACATACCATTCGTATGGCGTTGCAGGAACGGCCCAACGTGATTATGCGCGATGGCCTGAATTTTGAAAAATTCTCCGTTGCCAAATCGGGCGCGATTGATGGGGCTGTATGCCGGGCGCCTGGCGGGGCAGAGGAACTTTTTCATGCGGATCTGGTGCTGGATTGCATGGGGCGCGGCTCGCATACGCCGGAGGTGCTTGGCAGAGCCGGATATGGCGAGGTGGAAACGCAGCGCATCGGCATTCAACTGGTCTACGCTACCGCTTTCTTCAGGAAAAGCCCTGAACAGCTAGGCAAGCGGGATGGATTCCTGATTGCAAATACTTTTCCTGACACGCGGTTTGGCGCGATACTTCCCATCGAAAATGAGGGCTATCTGTGCACGTTGGGCGGCCAATTCGGTGAATACCCGCCCCGTGACATGGAGGGTTTTATGGCGTTTGCCAAGGCGCTGGCGCAGCCTGAAATCTACGAAAGGATCAAGGATCTGGAAGTCCTGCAGCCTGTTAAAGCCTATCGGCTACCGCAGGCATTCTGGCATCGCTACGATAGGCTTGCGGCTTTTCCAGAAGGTTTTCTGCCGCTGGGGGATTGCGTCGCCGGTTACAATCCCGCTCTGGGCCAGGGCATGTCGATGGCCACCAAATACGCCATGATCCTGGATAAATGCCTGTCAGGGCGGGTGCGGGACGGCGGCGGACTTAAAAATCTGCATACGGAATATTTTCCGCAGATTACGCAAGAGGCAAACAGTGCGTGGGAGTCGGCGATACCGGTTAATCTTGCGCATCCCGAGGCAACCGGTGACCGTCCTGCGGATTTAACGCAGCGGCTGCTGTTCATGAAGGGCATTGGCCGGCTATCGCTGGAAGACGAAGAAGTGCACCGGCTTGTGCTGCGCGTCCGGCATTTTCTGGAACCTTCCAGCGCATTGTTGCGCGATGATATTGTAACCCGGGCGATGGCGCTCGCCGTTTAACCCGCCGCGACGGATGGAGCAGCTATGGAAAAGCATGGTGTAAGCGTTGGCGTTTTGGGCGCCGGTTTAAGCGGGCTGCTGATGGGTATACGGCTAAAGCAGGCGGGCCATGATAATTTTGTGATTTATGAAAAAGCCGGCGATGTCGGCGGCACATGGAAACACAATACCTATCCCGGGTTGCACTGCGATGTGCCCTCGCACCTGTACAGCTATTCGTTCGAGCCCAACCCGGAATGGACGCAACCCTTTGCCAGCCAGGCTGAAATTCAGACCTATCTCCGTCATTGCGCCGAGAAATACGGCCTTTTGAAGCATTTACGGTTTGGCGTCACCATCGACACCGTGCGCTACCAGGCCGAAGACGGATCATGGGAGATGAAGACAGCGGACGGGGAGACCATCCGCCACCGCGTGATTGTTTCCGCGACCGGCGGGTTAACCGCGCCCAGTTTTCCGCGCATCGAAGGACTGGATGTTTTCAGGGGGCCGCTCTGGCATTCCGCCGCCTGGCGGCACGGCTTTGATTTTACCGGCAAGCGTGTGGCCGTGATCGGCAGCGCCGCAAGCGCGGTGCAGGTCATACCGGAGGTGGCGAAAACCGCCGCAGAATTGTTCGTGTTTCAGCGCGATCCAAATTGGGTGATGCCGCGCAATAACAGGCCGTACAGCGAAGCCATGAAAGCCGCGTTCCGTGATCCCGCCACAGGTGCGCTGGCGCGTCACCGCCGTGCGCTGTATCGCGGCACGCTGATGGCCTATAAGGCCTTCAGGCGCAACCCCAGGGCCATCGCCATCATGCGCCATGTGACGCTTAAGCATATGCGATCTGCGATATCCGACCCCTCGCTGATCGCCAAACTTACGCCTGCCTATGATCCCGGCTGCAAGCGGCTGCTGGTCTCGGATGATTATTATCCGGCACTCGCCAGGCCGGCGACGCATGTGATCCCGCATGGCGTTTCAAAACTGACCGAAACCAGCATTGTGGCCACGGATGGAACCATCGCACAGGTGGATGTGGCGATCTTCTGCACCGGCTACAAACTTGGCGGGCGCGAAGATGGAAGCCCGGCGGTTGAGGTGTTCGGACGCGGCGGCGTGCCGCTTGCGCAGGCCCTGCGCAAAAGCCCCGAAGCCTATCGTGGCGTGGCGATACCGGGCTTCCCGAACTATTTTACGATTGTCGGGATCAACGGAGCGGTCGCCTATACGTCGCTATTTTATTCCGCTGAGGTGCAGACGGATTACATTCTGAAATGGATTCAGGAGATCGGACAAAAGAAACTGCTTTCCGCTGAGGTTCGAACCGGACCCACCCATGTCTATAATGAGAAAATTCAAAGCGAATTACAGAAAATGAGCTGGTCTGCCGGGTGCACGAATTTCTATCTCGATCGCACCGGCCGGAATGTTTCGTTCTATCCCGGCACCCTTGGCCGCATGCGGCGGGAGCTTCGCGATCTGTCGCGTGAAGATTATATAGTGGAGCATTCCACCACCTGACCGCCCGGTGCAAAATCGGGGCGCTTGCCACGGGGTATGGGCTGATCTACGCTCGGGGCCGCCAAAGATCCGGAATGGAGGCGAGCCATGGCGATCAGCATTGATAAGAAAAAAACAGCGCTGCTGGTGATGGACTGCGAGAACGACCTGGTGCACCAGGACGGCGTAATCGCCAAGGCCATGGGCTATGCCCCCATGATCGAGAAAAATGGAACCCTCGGACACATCCGCACCGTGCTGGATGCGGCGCGGGATCATGAAATCTTTCCTCGTCGCGCGCAACTATCTGTCCGCGGATTTCGATCTTGAACAATGGCTTAACCCCGAGCCGTTGCGCGAAGCCTTGCGCCGCGAGGCCAGTAACGAGGCGCCAGCTGTGCAGGCTGCGCAATAACTTTAACCGGGGGTGCGCCATGAATATTTCTGAAGGCTTCCCGGATGTGATCCGGCAATCTTTTCCCAAGGTCAATATCCCGCTGCCCGGAATTCTGGGCAATCTGTTACAGGGGGGAAACTGCCAGTTGATGTTTTCCGAGTTCAACGAGGACTTTCACGCGCCAGACCATCAGCACAAGGTGCATTGGGGGCTGATTCTGACCGGCGAAGCGACCATGACCATCAATGGCGAGACCAGAACCTACGGACCGGGCGAATATTACATCGTCCCCGGCGGGGCGGTACGCCAATGATCAGAGAGTCCATACCGGAGACATAGGCGCCCCCATGGATGAAAAACTGAGAGACGAAGTATTGGCCACCTATGCCGCCTATCTGGAAGCATTTCTCGCCAAGGATATGCCGACGCTCAATAGTCTGATGCATTATCCGCTTGCTTATATTGGCGATGGCAAATCAAGAATGTTTGACACATTCCCGTTTGATCCAGCCGGGATGATGGCGGCCAAACAGATGCACACCACGATTGACGCTAATTACGAAGTGGTGTTTGCAACCGCAAAAAAGGCCCATGTGATTTTACACAGCGCCACGCGCGTGAAGAAAGATGGAACGCCGATTGAAACGGTTTCGGGCTTTTATGCGCTGACGCGCACGCAGGCGGGATGGAAGTTTTTTGCGCTCTCTGACATTACGGTCCCCGCCGCCGGTAAGTAGCCGTTCCGTTATCGCCCGAAACGCGCAACGCGAAAGCCGTTCGCATCGACCCTGTCGTTAAGGCCTTGCCATCCCCGGAATGCAGATCGCGTCGCCCAGGCGACATTCTTCCAGGAGCCGCCCCGAACGACACGGCGCCCGCAATCCCCCTGGAGGTTTGGCCTGCCATTTACCGGCGCATTGGCATAGCTATCATTCCAGCAGTCCTGCACCCATTCCCAGACATTGCCGAGCATATCGTGCAGGCCATAATTATTAGGTACATAATTGCCAACAGTTGCTGTTGAGGAATTGGCGTCGATACAGGTGAAATGCGGCCATTCAAATTGATGCACCCGTTGGCCAGAAATATCATAGACATTGGCGAAGGCGCATGCGACGGCGCGTTCCGCCCAATAACGCGGCGTAGATGTGCCGCCCCTTGCGGCATATTCCCATTCCGCCTCGGAGGGCAAACGGTAGATCTTTCCGGAAATCCTGCTTAACCAGCGCACATATTCCTGGGTGTCCTTCCAGCTAACATTCACGACGGGACGGTCTGGGCCGCCCCCTCTTCTGTCATCACTCAGGGGAACACACGCCCTGGCGTCCACACAGGCCTGCCATTGCGCAATGGTGACTTCATATTGGCCAATGGCGAAAGGCCGCCGAAAGGTTACTTCGTGGACGGGGCCTTCGTCATTGCTGCGGCCACGCTCATCTTCCGGCGATCCCATTTGAAAGCTGCCTGGCGGGATCACCACCATTTCAGGACATTGTACGCAATCTTGAAAGCGCGTGCCCGGCGAAATACCAAACCAGTCTCCTGAGCCTGGACGAAGCTCCTCTTCGGGAATGTCTTGCGGATCTTCAGCCACGGGATTGTCTTGCGTCTCCACCGCGCCACCCGGACTGGAAAGCATCAGCAGACATAGTAAACCCGTGACAATCAGGACGCGCTGCATCATGCCGTTTATTCCACTCCACATACCCCCGCCTATCCACCAGGAACAGGTTATCCAGGCGCCCCATTACACAATGCTGTCGTATATGAATAAAAAGAGTTAACCTGCACCCTTATATTTTGGCCGACAGCAACCATCACGAAAGAGCGTAGACAATGGAACCGAATCCCGGGGGAAAAGCAATACAGTCAAGCGAAGCCGGATTGATCAAGGATAGCGGCATTGAAACATTTGTTCAGGATGTCATTGAGGCGTCGATGCAGCGGCCAATTCTTGTGGACTTCTGGGCGCCCTGGTGCGGCCCCTGCAAACAGTTGACGCCCATTCTGGAGAAAACCGTCAAGGCGGCGGCGGGCCGGGTTGCGCTGGTAAAAGTCAATATTGATGAGAATCAGCAAATTGCCCAGCAATTGCGTATCCAGTCGATCCCCGCCGTCTTTGTCTTCGACAAGGGACAGCCGGTGGACGGCTTTGTGGGCAATCAGCCGGAAAGCCAGATTCGCGCGATGATCGAACGGGTTGCTGGCTCCATTGGGCCGACGCAGTTGGACAATTTGCTGGAGGCGGCAGCGCAGGCGGCCGCCAGCAATGATCTGGCCACCGCCGCCCAGGCCTATGGCCAGGTGTTGCAGGAAGATTCTGCCCATCTTGTGGCCATTGCCGGTTTGGCGCGCTGTAATATGCTGGGCGGCAATCTAGAAGGCGCACGCCAGGTTTTGGCGCTGACGCCGCTTGCGGACCAGAATAATGCCGGGATCGTTGCCGTGCGGGCGGCATTGGATCTTGCTGAATCATCTCAGAGCGTTGGTGATCTGGACGCGCTGCTGACTACGCTGGAACGCAACCCGGCGGATCACCAGGCGCGCTATGATCTGGCCGTTGGACTGGCGGCAAAAGGAAAAAATGAAGACGCCGCCATGCATTTGCTTGAAATTATCCGCAAGGACCGTAAATGGAACGATGAGGCCGCTCGCAAGCAACTGGTAAGCCTGTTTGAGATGCTTGGCCCCGAAGATCCTGTAACCATGGATGCGCGGCGAAAACTGTCCGCGATACTCTTCTCATAATCAGGGATTGACGGGATGCGTCAGCCGCGAAATTATCTTGATATTGGTTCGCTGCCTGTTCGGTTTGCGGTGTTTCCGCTGGCGCGGGTGCTGTTGCTGCCAGGCAGTCAATTGCCTCTGAATATTTTTGAGCCGCGATATCTCGCCATGATTGATGACGCTCTCACCCATGACCGGGTTGTCGGCATGATCCAGCCGCATAATGAACAACCCCCTGGCGGCGTCCCGGTCGGCGCCGGGGGACTAGACCGCCCGGCACTGTATGGCGTCGGGTGTCTTGGGCGGCTGATTTCCTTCAGTGAAACCGGTGACGGGCGCTACCATATTGTTCTGAAGGGCGTTTGCCGGTTTCAGGTACGGGAGGAACTGCCGGTAACGACGCTGTACCGCCAGGTGGTGGCGGATTTTACGCCGTTTGCGGGTGATCTGACGCCCCAGGATACGGGCAAAATCGACCGCCTGGCCTTGCTTGCGGATTTGAAAAATTATCTGGCGCAGCAGAATCTTTCTGCGGACTGGAAGGCTGTGGAAAACACGCCGACCGAGGATTTGGTCAATATGCTGGCTATGAACTGCCCGTTTGAATTATTGGAAAAACAGGCCCTGCTGGAGGTTCGCGATATTGCAGGACGGGCCGCAACTTTAATGACCCTGCTTCAGATGGCGGTAGCGGGGACCTCCCCGCCGCAAGACACAACCCTGCAATAAACTGCATCATATCATAGGACACTTGCCATGCCGGAATATAACCCGCCCGCCAGCCATAAGGTTGATCCGAAACTGCTGGAAATATTGGTCTGTCCATTGACCAAAACCGCTTTGGAATTTGATGCGGCGGCGAATGAACTGATCAGCCGCAAGGCCGGGTTGGCCTATCCGATCCGCGATGGCATTCCGATCATGCTGCCCGATGAGGCGCGCATTCTGAAAGATGCGGGCACACCATGAACAGCACACCCCCCTGGCCGGTTGAGGTGAAACTTAAACAGGCGGAAAATCTGCTCGAAATCAGCTTTGATGACGCCAGCGTCTATCGTTTCAGTGCAGAGTTTTTGCGGGTTCACAGCCCAAGCGCCGAGGTCAAGGGCCATGGGCCGGGACAGGAAGTAACCGTTGCCGCAAAGCGCAATGTGGCGATTACACGGCTTGACCCGGTGGGCAATTACGCGCTGCGCATTCATTTCGATGATGGTCATGATACGGGCCTTTATAGCTGGGCCTATTTTCATGAAATGGGCCGTTCACAGGATAAATTATGGGCCGAATATCTGGATAAGCTTGCTGCAAGGGGTCTCAGTCGCGACCAGGCTGGCAGCGGCAAAACGCCCGCGAACCCCGGACTTCGCTTCAACGAAGCCTAGCGGGCTGCTGAAAAACGCTTCGTTTTGTCATTCTACCTGAAGATGCATATTTGCATTTGAACCATCAGCGGTGCCAATAAGCGCAGCGAAGAATCTCGATATCGTTGAAAATGTTAGAGATACTTCGGTCGTTTCACTCCCTCTGAATGACAATTCTGGGTTTTTCAGCAGCCTGCTCTAGGTGTTTAGTCCATTTTCTGATCATATGGACGCGCATCACACACTTTCATTGTCATTGCCCGGTTTATCCGGATAATCCCTGCCACATGATCAGGCCCGGAATGTCATCTGGATTGCCCGGCCAAGCCGGGCAATGACAAAGTGAGTGCGGCGGAATTGGGCGCGTGATTCAAACTGACCGGCACAGACTCTGAACGCATACCGGAAACGGCGGCCTGGAAGCCGCCGCTCGCCACTAAAAAAAACCTGTTAAGACGCCTATGCCCGGCGTTTGCGTATCGCCCCTATTCCCGCCAGACCGGCGCCCAGAAGGCTCAGGGTCAGGGGTTCGGGAACGGATGGAGCGGATGGAACGGAGACTGTGTTGGTAAAGGAAAAACTCAAATCGTTGAAGCCGCCCGGATATTCCGGCAGGTTCAAAAGATCCTCGAAACTGACAAGAGATTCATTTGCCGCATAGGCGCCATCCACACGGGCATGGAACCGGTTATCGGGATTGCGGTTGGCCAAGCCAGTGTAAAAATTGTTTCCCGTATTAGTGACGTGAAGACGGAAGATCAACTCGGTCCCGATGGCGAACGAACCCAGATTCACCGTGCTGCCGACTGGGGAAGTGTGATTTCTAAAGATAAACAGGTCATTCGAATTATCGCCATCCTCAAAAGGATCGCCCGATTCATCAAGCACCAGATACAAATCATTAGTGAATCCCGCAGAATTACCCAAATATGTGGCTATGACTGGATCGGTGCTGCCTACCACAACGGCGCTACCCTCTCCGACGGTTGCAATGGGAAATGCCCATGCCGGGAAGGTGGATAGGGTAAGAGCCGCCACTGCCGATAACTTTGTAAGAATGTGCATCCTCTGTTTCTCCATTTTATGAATGAGTCAGATAATCTGTCAGTCAGGAACTTGAGTAAACAGCTTGTCGCTTCTCAATTCCGCCTCATTTCTATCCCCCCCTCGCAGTTTTGGTCAAGGCCGGAGAGAGCGGGACGTTAATTTCCGTTAAGATGGTGACGGAGGTCACAGGATGGCAGGGCGGGAAGGTGGACAAAGCTTAACAATCTGTCTGTGGATATTTGTATAAGCGCACGGATTCACTGACTCTTGCGTGAATCACGGACCCAGCCTATGGTGCCTGGTTCAGGCTGCTTTTCGTTTGGACGGAGACACAGTTCCAACATCGTCATCGCGAGCGCAGCGGGTCGCTCGCGATGACAACAAAGAGGCCGCGATAAAGGTGCGCGATGTTTAACCCTGTTCTGGATGGCTTGCCGGAAAACGCCTTTCCACGGCTGGCCAAACTGATTGCCGGCGTTCAGCCGGGCGGTGGCGATGGTGCGCCGATTCTGATGTCGCTGGGCGAGCCGCAGCACCCCATCCCCGCATTCATTGGCGATATCCTTAATGCGCGCCTGAACGACTATGGCAAATATCCCCCCATTCAGGGCAGCGACAATTTTCGCGCGGCGGTGGCCCGCTGGCTGAACCGGCGTTATGGGCTCAGCCGCCATCCCGTTCACACTGAAGGTCACGTCCTGCCGCTGAATGGCACCCGCGAAGGGCTGTTCAGCATCGCCTTTCTGGTGACGCCGCCGCAAAAGGATGGACGTCAACCCGCCATTTTAATGCCCAATCCGTTCTATCAATGCTATGCGGGCGCAGCCTTGGCGGCGGGGGCCGAGCCGATTTATCTGGACGCCCCCCACGAAACCGGCTTTTTGCCTGATCTGGATGCGCTCAGCCCCGAACTGCTTTCGCGCACGGCGCTGTTTTATTTGTGTTCGCCCGCCAATCCGCAAGGTTCGGTTGCGGACATGACCTATCTGAAACGTCTTGTTCAACTGGCGCGTGCGCATGATTTCGTGCTGGCGCTGGATGAATGTTACGCCGAGATCTATAACCAAAATCCGCCGCCCGGCGGCCTGCAGGCGGCCAGCGCCCTTGCTTTGGATGGTGCGGCGGCGCCGTTTGCCAATGTGCTGGTGTTTCACTCGCTGTCCAAACGCTCCAGTCTGCCGGGGCTGCGCAGCGGTTTTGTCGCGGGCGACCCCCGGATTATTGAACGGTTCAGAAATTTTCGCGCCTATATCGGCCCCACCAATCCACTTCCTGCGGACGCCGCCGCCACCGCCGCCTGGTCGGACGAGGCGCATGTGCAGGAAAACCGCAAGCTGTATGCGCAAAAATTTGACGCCGC
>Ga0073924_1000350_pt1 | contig 10619 bp, 5 predicted proteins | sample GWRWT4_14Oct14_FD_70957 | JGI IMG/M metagenome (GOLD analysis project Ga0073924, IMG submission 70957) | Sand microcosm microbial communities from a hyporheic zone in Columbia River, Washington, USA - GW-RW T4_14-Oct-14 | ecosystem: Engineered > Artificial ecosystem > Sand microcosm >...
AATTTAAAACGATGTTGTGGATCCAGTTCCGAAGCGAAATCATCAACCAGTAAAATGCTAGGGTTGCTGTTGCAATCGTTGACTACCATGGCTTGCGCTAACATTAATGCACACATCAGTAATTTCTGTTGTCCACGCGAAACCACGTCTTTGGCGGGTTTGCCGGCGGTTTTAATGATCAAGTCAGCACGGTGCGCGCCGTAACGGGTATAGCCAAATACCCGGTCCTGCTCTTGCCCTGTGCGTAACACGTCGGAATAATCGGCATCCTGCCTCCACCCCGGCGCAAGGCTGAGCGAGATCGATTCCAAATCACAAAGTTGATTAAGATAGTGTTCGATACGAGGAATCAGCCTGGTCAAATAAGCGAGCCGAAAATGGGTAATTATCTGGGCCGATCTTACCAATTCATCATCCCAGGAATTAAGCTCTTGGCCGGTGCGCAGTGCCATATTGCGTTGTTTAAGCGCCCGCTGATGACGTCGCCATAACGGAAGAAATTGGGGTTCCACGTGGAACACACCCCAGTCTATGAAGCGGCGGCGTAATTGCGGACCGTCTGAAAGTAGGCGATGGCTATCGGGGCCCAGGAAAATCACCGGTAAACGCTCGGATAAAGCCGCACGGTTAGCGGCTAAGTTACCATCAATGCGATAATTGGCCCCCTTTCGATCAAACTCTGTACCCAACGCCATACCAGAGCCTGCTAATTTACCGGTGACCAGGCAAGTTTCAACGCCAGGTGGTAATAAATGACGCAAATCGGCGCTTCGGAAGGAACAGCCGCGGCCTAAAAGATGAACTGCTTCAAGTATGCTGGTTTTACCCGTCCCATTGGCGCCCCAGAACAGATTAAATTGGGGACCCGGTAACAAGCGAGCGGTACGGAGATTACGAAGGTTGTTTATATCCAGCCGGCTCAGCGCCATAACCTTCTTCCCGGCAAGAAATATAACAACCGAAGACCAATTACCTTATCAACGGCTATGGTCACAACCTCATCGGCATCACGACGTATTTACAATGCATATCGCCTTGGGCCTGGATAAGACAACAACTATTGGCGTCCGATAAACGTAACTCCACCGTATCGTCAGTGATTGCCGCCAGCGCATCTAAAATATAGATGGAGTTAAAACCAATCTCTAATCCACTACCTTGATAATCGACGGATATTTCTTCTTCCGCTTCTTCTTGCTCGGGATTGTGCGCCAAGATCTTCAGTGTACCCGGCTCCAGCTGTAGACGGATACTACGGTATTTTTCATTGGTGAGAATCGAGGTGCGTTGAACGGCGTGGCGCAGTGTATCCCGCGCAGCAACCACTAACTTATCAGGATTTTGTGGTATTACCCTTTGATAATCAGGAAAACGACCATCAATGAGTTTAGAGGTAAATTTCCATTCGTTGGTTATGACGCGAATATGATTCGTCCCGATCTGAACCTGAACCGGTAAATCTATGTCGAGAAGGAGGCGCTGTAATTCGCTTATGCCTTTTCTAGGTACTATAACACTATGATTTTCATCTATTTTAATACTGTTTCGAATAGCACAGTAAGCCAGCCGGTGGCCATCGGTGGCGACAGCACGCAATTCATTGGCGTCGACTTCGAGCAGTAACCCATTCAAGTAGTAACGCACATCCTGATTCGCCATAGCGAACTGGGTACGTTCAATCAACCGTTTCAACGCCTTTTGAGGAATGACAAATTCCAGCACAGGGCGCATTTCCTCAACGTTGGGAAATTCAGCGGCTGGCAGGGTGGAAAGCACGAAACGGCTCTTATCGGATTTGATGACCGCTCGATCTTTATCCATGGAAATATCCAATTGAGCACCTTCCGGCAAGGCTTTGCAGATGTCCATAAATTTTCGAGCCGGCAATGTTGTTCTACCGCTTTCCGAGGAATCCAATGAGGTGAAGACTTTCATTTCGACCTCAAGATCGGTCGCCGTCAACGCGATGCCCGCGGGTGAAACATCAACAAGCACATTGGACAAAATGGGCAAGGTTTGCCGACGTTCAACGACGCCGTTCACAGCCTGTAAAGGTTTTAATAGGGCTTCGCGCTGTATAGTAAATTTCATAATCTTTAATACCTAAGATATAAACTTATTACTGTAATTAGGTCTGTGGGTAACTGTCATAACGCAAGTTATAAACTTAAAAATCAAAAAGTTAAACTGTGTATAACCCTATTGAGATATCGTCTTGATACCACTTAGTTACCTGTGTACGAATTGTGGATAAGTAGAGCGTTTATAATCAGCGACTATTTATCCACAGGCTATACAGATTAAGTAGTCAGGGTTCTCAACAGGTTTGAATAGTCTTCCTGTATACGACTTTCCTGGTCTTTCAACTCGCGAATTTTTCGGCAGGCGTGTAAGACCGTGGTGTGGTCGCGACCGCCAAAAGCATTACCGATTTCCGGCAAGCTGTGGTTAGTAAGTTCCTTCGACAAAGCCATCGCCAATTGCCGGGGCCGCGCCACAGAACGGCTACGACGTTCCGATAGCAGATCAGCCACCCGAATTTTGTAATATTCAGCCACAGTTTTCTGAATATTTTCTATAGTGACTAATTTGTCCTGTAAGGCAAGTAAATCTTTAAGCGCCTCTTTAGCAAAATCCACGGTAATACTACGGTCGGTAAACCGCGCATTAGCCACCACACGGCGCAGGGCGCCTTCCAACTCGCGGATATTGGAACGGATACGCTTGGCGATAAAGAAGGCCACCTCGGGCGTGAGTTCAGTCTTCATTTGCTCGGCTTTACTCATCAAGATGGCGACCCGGGTCTCCAGTTCAGCCGGTTCAATGGCGACGGTCAGACCCCAGCCGAAACGGGATTTCAGGCGTTCTTCTAAACCATCCACCTCTTTCGGGTAACGATCACAGGTCAAAATGATCTGTTGTTGGCCTTCTAAAAGGGCGTTGAAAGTGTGAAAAAACTCTTCCTGAGAACGTTCTTTGCCGGCGAAGAATTGAATGTCGTCAATTAATAACGCATCCACGGAACGGTAATAACGTTTGAATTCATTGATGGTGTTGTGTTGCAAGGCCTTAACCATATCCCCCACAAAACGCTCAGAGTGAAGGTAAACGATTTGCGCCGAAGGCTTGCGCTTCAACATCAAATTTCCGACCGCGTGCATCAAATGGGTCTTGCCCAAGCCTACGCCACCATAAATAAATAAAGGGTTATAAGCCGTGCCGGGGTTTTCCGCGATCTGTACCGAGGCCGCGCGGGCCAATTGGTTGGATTTGCCCTCAACGAAATTATCGAAGGTGAACTCCGGGCGCAGATTAATCACGGCGGCAGGGCTGCGGCCGGAATCGGATTTGCGGCGAAAGCCGGGGTTGGAACTCTGCACCGAGGGTTTTTCACTAGAGGCGACAGTCGGCGCTGGCAGCGCGCGGGCTGTACCCACTTCCAGGGTCACCTGGGCAGAATCGCCTTCTTTAAGGGAACAGACCAGTTGGCTGATCTGGCCTAAAAAACGGTCGTTCACCCAATCGAGCACGAAACGGTTGGGAGCGAGCAGGCGCAAGGATTCGCCATCTTCCACGGCGTGCAAGGGCCTGATCCAAGTGTTGAACTGCTGCGGTGTCAACTCGCTCTCGAGGTGATCTATACACTTTTGCCACAACGAGGTTTCCACGCACCAGTTCCCCTTCGCCCCACGAATTTACCAAACCACATTCAACCGCGAGCGAAGCAGTCTATACCTCTTAATCTAAGTTATCCACACCCCTCGAGGCCGCTAATCCGGCGGTTACTATTGACAGTCTTCGGCCAAACTCGTTACCCTAGCGCGCTTTCCGCTTGGCCCCTATTGGCAATGGCGTTGACTCGGCACGCTGGTGTTTACCAGTGCGTTGAACCGAATGAGTCCAATGCAATCTCATTTTGCCGGGCGGCGTGTTGTAAACCTCGATTTTAGACGGACAGAGCTATGAAAAGAACCTTTCAACCCAGCGTGATTCACCGCAAACGCACCCACGGTTTCCGTGCCCGCATGCGCACCGCCAAGGGCCGCCAGATTTTGAAAAACCGCCGGGCAAAGGGGCGGGTACGTCTTACCCCCTGACAACACTGCGCGAAACGTTGGGTGGTGACCGTCGATGTTTTTCCCGGCGCAACAGGCTGGTCAAAGCCAGCGAATACCAGCGGGTTTTTGATCAGGCGTACCGCAGCGGTTCCAGCGGATTCACGGTATTGGCGCGCGCCAATACCTGCGATGCCCCACGGCTCGGCCTGGTCATCTCGACCCGTTGCGCGCGTAGGGCCGTCGACCGTAACCGGTTAAAGCGTCTTATCCGGGAAAGTTTTCGTCATCACACGACAGACCTCGCCAGCTTGGATATCGTGGTAATAGGCAAGGCCGCCGCGATTCAGCAAACCAACCCGCAGCTGCGGGTCAAGCTGGAAGAACATTGGAAGAAACTGGAGCAATGGGCAAGGTCCTGATCATTCTCATCCGCGCCTATCGTTACGGCCTCAGCCCCCTGATGGGCAATCATTGCCGTTTTTATCCCAGCTGCTCCTCTTATGCCGAAACTGCCGTCGCCGAACATGGCTTCATCAAAGGCAGCTGGTTGACCGTGCGCCGCTTGTCACGCTGCCATCCCTGGCATCCCGGCGGTTGCGACCCCGTCCCTGAAAAAACTCACCGGCACGCCTAAAAATGGAAAATAAACGTCTTATTTTATTCGCCGCCCTCAGTGTGGTCGTGATCCTGCTCTGGGACGCGTGGCAAGCCGATTACAATAAACAACCCCCCGCACCGACCGCCACCGCCACCCAAAGCGGCGCACCCGTTGCCAGCGACGTGCCGAGTGCCCCCGCTACCGCGGGCGCCAGTGCACAGGCGACGGAGGATGTTCCCGCCGCCGCGGCGAACATGACGGGCGTGCCGGGTGAGGAATCGGTGCTGAAAACGGGCCAGCGTGTCCGTGTCGTCACCGACCTCTATACGATAGAAATCGATACCGTCGGTGGCGATCTCCGGGTAGCAGATTTGACCGCCTACCCGGCGGCGGCGGACAAACCCCAGGAACCTTTCCGTCTATTGACGGACAGCGGCACTCATGTCTTCGTGGCGCAATCGGGGTTGTTAGCCTCGTCGGCCGCGCCGGACCACCACGCGCTGTACACCGCCGAGCAATCAGAGTATCGCCTGCCGAACGGCGCCGACGAGTTGCGGGTGCCACTCCACTGGATCGGCGCTAACGGCGTCACCGTCACCAAGACCTATGTATTTCATCGCGGCGACTATGTAATAGATGTTAATCATGCCGTGGTGAACGGCGGCGCCGAGCCGTGGAACGGCCGCTTCTATCGTCAATTCCAACGTAGTCGCACCGACCGCGAATCGGCATTCATCTACACCTACACCGGCGGCGTGGTGTCGAGCGAAGACAACAAATATCTCAAAGTCTCCTTCGACGATATGGACGGCAACAATTTCAGCCAAGCAATCAAAGGCGGCTGGCTGGCCATGATCCAGCACTATTTCGTTGCCGCCTGGATACCGACTTCCCAAGATCAGGTCAATCAGGCCTATAGCAAGGCGCTCGGCGAAGGCCGTTACGTATTGGGAATGGTGACACCGGTGACAACACTTGCCCCGGGCGCCAGCGGCGACTTCAGCTCAAGACTGTTCGTCGGCCCCAAACTGCAAGACCGGCTGGAAACCGTGGCGCCGCGCCTCGAACTGACCGTCGACTACGGCTGGTTGACCATCATCGCCAAACCGCTGTTCTGGGTGCTGGAGTTCGTGCATGGCATCGTGAACAACTGGGGCTGGGCCATCATCATTCTCACCTTGCTCATCAAGCTGGTGTTCTACAAGTTGTCCGAGGCCAGCTACAAATCCATGGCGAATATGCGCCGCCTCGCGCCCAAACTCACGCAGCTGAAAGACCGCTACGGCGATGATCGCCAGCGCATGAGTCAAGCGATGATGGAACTCTACAAAAAAGAGAAGATCAACCCGCTCGGCGGTTGCCTGCCCATCCTGGTCCAGATCCCGGTGTTCATCGCTTTGTATTGGGTGTTGCTGGAAAGTGTAGAGATGCGCCAGGCACCGTTCATCTTATGGCTGCAAGACTTGTCCGCCAAAGACCCCTATTACGTATTGCCCTTGATCATGGGCGTCACCATGTTCATCCAGCAAAAGCTCAATCCGCCGCCACCGGATCCCTTACAGGCGAAGATCTTCATGGCGCTGCCCTTCGTGTTCACGCTGTTCTTTGCCTTCTTCCCGTCGGGCCTGGTGCTGTACTGGGTGGTGAATAATATCTTGTCCATCGCGCAGCAGTGGTACATTACCCGCCGCGTCGAAGCCGCCGCCAACGCCAAGGCCTAAGTTCACGGCGCCCCCGTCCGCGGGGCGCGCCGTTGCAGGGTGAACCATGGATCATCCCAGCGACACCATCGCCGCCGTGGCCACCCCTCCCGGTAGAGGGGGCGTGGGCATGGTGCGCGTCTCCGGTCCCCGGGTGACCCGCATCGCCGCAGAATTGCTGGGTCGTGTGCCGGCGCCGCGTTATGCCGATTACCGCGTCTTCCGCGCTGCCGACGGTGGGACCATCGATCACGGCCTCGCCCTGTATTTTCCCGCGCCCCATTCCTACACCGGCGAACACGTGCTGGAGTTGCACGGCCACGGTGGCCCCATGGTGATGGACTTGTTGATGCAACGGGTGCTGAGTCTCGGTGCGCGCCTGGCGCGGCCCGGCGAATTCACCGAACGCGCCTTCCTCAACGGTAAACTGGATTTGGCCCAGGCCGAGGCGGTGGCCGATCTCATCGACAGCGCCTCCCACGCTGCGGCGCGTTCCGCGTTGCGCTCCCTGGAAGGCGTGTTCTCTGCGCAGGTGCGCGGCCTGGTAGAACGGCTGATCCGTTTGCGCATGTACGTGGAATCCGCCATCGATTTTCCCGAAGAGGAGATCGATTTTCTCTCCGACGGCCACGTCGCCGGCGCCTTGCAAAACCTCAGCGCTGATGTGAACACCTTATTAAAAACCGGTGAACAAGGCCGTTTGCTGCGCGACGGCATGACCGTGGTGATCGCCGGCCGCCCCAATGCCGGCAAGTCGAGTTTGCTCAATCAACTCGCGCAACGCGACACCGCCATCGTCACCGACATCCCCGGCACCACCCGCGACGTGCTGCGCGAACACATACACATCGACGGTCTGCCGCTGCACATCGTCGATACCGCCGGCCTGCGCGAAAGCACCGACCCGGTGGAGACGCAGGGCATCCAGCGTGCCTGGGACGGAATCGCGCGCGCCGACCGGGTATTGCTGGTGGTAGACGATCAAACCAGCGTGGACGACGAGGCGCGAGCGATCTTGCAGCGTTTACCGCAGAATTTGCCGGTGACCGTGGTGCACAACAAAATTGATTTGAGCGGCCGCGGCGTGGCGTTGTGGGACGACGAATTCGGCAGTCATGTCGCTCTCGCCGCCAAACACGGCGCGGGCGTGGAGCTGCTCAAACGCCATCTCGTCCAGCAAATGGGTTATCAAGGCGGCGAAGGGGTCTTCATGGCCCGCCGCCGTCACCTCGACGCCTTGCGCCGCGCCGATGATTTTTTATTACAAGGCCAATATTCATTGCACGACCGCCGCGCCGGCGAATTACTTGCCGAAGATTTACGCTTGGCGCAACAGGCCTTGAGTGAGATCACCGGCGAATTCACCAATGAGGATTTATTGGGGCGCATCTTCGCCGAATTTTGCATCGGAAAATAAGCGGGCTGTCTAAGCTAGAATCTAAGGAAGCCCTGAGAATTCCAGCCTGGAATTCTCAGGGCAAGCGAAGCGAAAAATGTGATTTTCGCTTCCCTTTATTTTCAATGACGGCAGAACCCTTCGCTTCGCTCTTCCCTGTGCCGCAGAAACCTCTAAAGCAGAGCTTCTCAATACGATGTTGAGAGGGGCGCTAGTCTATTTGCCCGCGGATTTCGCCTGGCCGATGCTCGCTGGTGTGGACATTAAAATAGGTATTGCCGTTGCGCATGGCATCAACCAACGCGTTTAGGCGCTGACCGGTAAGGGGACCGACCAAGTCATCGGCGGTGATCGTGCCGCGCACCAGCACCCCTTGCTTGTTGATCGGGTCGGTGACGAATGGCCCGCCACTCAGAAAACCTGCCGTATCCGGGACAAAACTCGCGACGATGGGACCGTTGGCACCCGCGGCCGCCATGTGAATATGGGCGCCGATCACGTCCACGATATTACTCACAACCACCTGCACTTTGAGTTCGGTGCCGTCTCGATTGAGCCGAAAGTGCGCGTGCCCTTTGGCCCGGGTTTCCACCGGCGTCGGCACCTGCTCAGCGCCGATGAGTCGGGCGCGGAAATGACGCGTTTGCTTGTTGCGCGCCAGCGAATCGATGCGCATGACCACACCCGTCTCGCCGGACGGCACCCCGGTCATATTGGCCAACACATACATCTCGCCCTTGGCGTCGGTTGCGAAGCCGAGCACTGACATCCCCAGCCCGTCCTGACCGTGGATGCGAAGCTCGGAGATGGCGCTTTTCTTGATATTGCCCCCGCGCACGACATTGCGTTTATCAAGGTATAACAGCCTGCCGTTGTTACCGCCGAAATTGCGATTGTAATCACCAAAGACATAACGATTCATCAGTTCCGGGACTTGATTGCCGCGATAGACAAAACCGCCAATGACCGAAATGCCTTCATCGTGATCATACTCGGCCACCGGATCGATCAGCATCGGCGGCTGATTAGGGCAGGGCTGCTCATCGGTGACGAAACCGGGGGCGGCCTCATTGGGATCGAAACAGAAAGAACCTTCCTTGACGGGCCAGCCGTAGTTGCCGCCCGCGACGACGACATCCACTTCTTCGATGTCGTTCTGTCCCACGTCGCCGACATACATGTCACCCGTCGCGGTATCGAAAGAAAAACGGAAGGGATTACGAAAACGCCAGGCATAAATTTCGTCACAGGCGCCATCCGCGCAGCCCGCTGCGCCGCCTGCAGCTTGCGTATTGTCGGGTAACAAGGGGTTGTCGACAGGGATGCCGTATTGTCCGTTGGGTGCATCATTCCCCAAGGGATCGATGCGCAATATCTTGCCAAACAGATTGCTCAGGTCTTGCCCGTTGCCGTTGGGACTGTGACCTGGCCCTTGGTCGTCGGCGCCGCCGCCGTCACCTATTGCGATATACAGCATCTGGTCACGACCGAAGTTAAGTGCGCCGCCATTGTGATTGAACTGGGGGTCAGCAATACGCAGCAAGACGCGTTGGCTGGCCGGATCAACCACGGAGTCATCGTCTTGCGGATCAGGCACGTGCCACTCGGTGATCACGATATGGTTATTGGCGGGCGCGTCAAAGGGCACGGGAAAATCCGGCTCGCCGGCCACCGGTTCCGAGGTGTAGGTATAGAGCAGGCCGTTGTTCTGATAGTCCGGATGAAATGCCAGGCCCAAAAATCCGCGTTCGTCAAAGGTGCCCGGGCCACCGACACCCAAGGGGACCAGCAAGGCGCTGAGATCGGCGAACACGGTCATGTCGCCAGACTCGAGATCGATTGCCCACAGGATGCCCGTTTGATCGACCACGAAGAGTCGATCATCGTCACCCGGCGCGGACGTACCCCAATTGGGCGAAACAAGCCCACTGGCGACCAGTTCCAACTTGACCATGGCACCCGTGGGGATGGATTGAGGAATCGGGTTAACCAATTCAGCGGCGGTGGCTGAGGTCGGTAGCACAAAGTTCAAGCTTGCAACAGTCAGGAAAACGGCGGTCATCAACCGGCAAACTAAGCTGTTCATGATTTACCCCTCCTTAGGCCTAATACAAGCGTAGGAAATGAAATCAAGCTTGTCTAATCATTCACACTACCGACCAAGAGCAAGCTTCAAATTTTACTCGTAAGGTCTACCCTAGCCCCTTACTCGGGGCGGAAATCGTTTAAGGCCGTGCCGCGGTCGTCACGGCGGGCGTCACCCGCCAGATGGTATTGCCCACATCGTCGGCGATCAGTAGCGCACCGGTTTTATCAACGGCGACGCCGACCGGGCGGCCCAGCGCGTCGCCGTCGGCGTTGACAAAACCGCTCAGCACGTCCACCGGCATACCGGTGGGACGGCCGTCGCTGAAGGGCACGAACACCACTTTATAACCACTGCGCGGTTTGCGATTCCAGGAACCGTGTTCGCCGATGAAGGCGCCATTGCTGTAGGAGTCCGGCAATAAATTGCCTTGGTAGAAAACCAGTCCGAGCGGCGCGACGTGAGCACCCAGCGCGTAGTCCGGGGCAATCGCTGTCGCGACCAGCTCGGGACGCGGGGGCTTGACCCGTGCATCGACATGTTGTCCGTAATAACTATAAGGCCAGCCGTAAAAGCCGCCGTCCTTCATCGAGGTGAGATAGTCGGGCACCAAATCGCTGCCCAGTTCGTCGCGTTCATTGACCACCGTCCACAGTTCGCCGCTCTGCGGCTGCCAGGCCAAGCCGTTGGGATTACGCAAACCGGAGGCGAAGAGCCGCGTCTGTCCGGTGGCGGGATCGACCTCGAGTATCGCGGCGCGATTCACTTCCTTGTCCATGCC
>Ga0073924_1000351_pt1 | contig 10610 bp, 17 predicted proteins | sample GWRWT4_14Oct14_FD_70957 | JGI IMG/M metagenome (GOLD analysis project Ga0073924, IMG submission 70957) | Sand microcosm microbial communities from a hyporheic zone in Columbia River, Washington, USA - GW-RW T4_14-Oct-14 | ecosystem: Engineered > Artificial ecosystem > Sand microcosm >...
AAAGCCGCGATCAACGAATTGGATACCGCCGCCTGTAGCTCGGTGGTGGCCCAGTGTCCTGCCATTTTAAATTCGCGCATCACCGCGGTGAGAATTGGTTTGCCGCGACTCTGGCCGGTGCGCTCTTTGTCGTGCAGATGAATTACTCGGCGGCGGCCCCATTTTGTAAATGCTGGAATGCGCTCCCACTGGTCCGGCGAGGCGATCCACCGGCCGCCGCCTCTGACCGAATCCCCAGGGTGCGACTGCTGGATCCAGTACGCGACCGGCGCGCCGTATTTATCCACTTCGATGCCGCCACGCATGTCTTTGCGGTACTCCATGCCGGGCGGTGTGGCTAGCCGGTCGGACTCTACCATCATCAATCGAGTTGACCATTTGGAGTCGGGGCGCGGTAACCACATGGGCACGGCCAGCGCCTCGCCGTTGAGCATGGCGGCGCCCAGCGCTTGCTGGGTCTGACCGAGCAAATCCATCGTGCGGCCCGCGTCGCATTCGGTGGTGTCGGCCCACGAGCGGAATTGCGCCTCGGTGGCATTGCCCCACTCGCGCGACCACTCACGGTCCTTGTTGAGCAGTCGATATTCCGGCTTGCTGGACAGTCGGAGGATGTTGCCGACGATGTTGTCCCGGTAGGTCTGCATGACTCCGGACGCGATGCCGTTGTTGCGCGACAAGTCGCGCGAGCGCGGGACGATGACATCCAATTCACCGATCAGGTCGGCATCGGCCGAACCTGCCGGCGGGTTCCAGCTGGCCATGGTGCGGTCGGTCAGGTCCGCTGCGTTGTGGGCGGACATGTCGCGGCGCACCTTTTCCAGCACCGCCGCCACGCGCACGCGGGGTTTTGTCTGCGGCGCATCCATCAAAACACCAGGTAAACCGGGCCGCGCACCGGCGCGCCCGATTCTTTTGAGCTGATTGCGGCGTCGAGCCGCGAAATGTATTGAGTGAGCTGCGCGGTCGAGGCCTCGGTGTACTGCACGGCGACATCACCATGCCGCACCGACACCTCGCGCGAGCCCGTGGCCAGGGCATGCAATTGCGTGAGGGCGTCATTCCGCCACGCCTTGAGCGTTACGAGGTCGAGGGATTGGAGGGCACGTTCCATGGCCCACACACTACCGGGGAGCTTGTGACAGTTTTAGGCAAAAACTGTCACTATTTTCTAGGGAGCGGGTTTTCGTACTCCCTTCTTTGATGCAAGGCGGCGGCGCCAACCCAGATAACGATAAACGGTGCGGGGCTTCACGCCGAAATCTTCGCACACCTGTTTTAAATTTTTGCCGTCATAGGCGGCCAGCACGCGGCGGCGGCGCTCAGCCGCAATGGATTTGCAGACATAAAATTTCTCGCCGCCCAGCCGCTGCCGCATCGCCTCTTCGATGGATCCCGCGATATCCCTGGCCGCCTGAGCCGCGATGCCGAAGCGCAGCGCCGCGGCCTCTGTCTCGTGGCGCAGGAACCGGACCAGCTCGTCCGCCTCTTCAGGTGATGATTTCAGTTCAGCCATACATCCTCCGGTATGATGGGTTTTGGCAACGACGATGCCGGCGCGGGCTGCGGTACAGGCGAGGATCTGCGGGCCGCTGAGTTGAACAGGTCTTCTTGTGTCAATCGCTTCTCCAGCTCGTCCCATTGCGTCGGCGTCATGAGATGCACTTTAACGGCGCGCGAGGCGTGCAGTGCGTACACCTCACAGTCCAATGCTTCATTAGGCACACCGGCCTTTTTTTGATACACCATCCGCCCATGCAGGCGCCGGCTCGGCGCTTTCACCTCTGCGGTAATCTGCTTCCAGTAATCTGATCGCACGCCGGCATAAACGTGGAACCGGCCGGGGCCGTTGCCGGTGAGGCGCAGACGGCCTGGCGCGTTCTCAGATCCGAGTATTAAATCCTTGGCCTTGTTGGTGCCCACCTGGTGCACGCGCAGCCCGTAGCGCGCGGCCTTGGTTGGCGTGCGATTGTCCACCGGCTGTTTTGGCGGACTGAATACCTCGCGGTTGGTGTCGTCCGACGCGCCCTTCACGGCCATGATAATCCGGCCCTCATATTTCTTTTTCATTCGGCGGACCCAGGCATAAACATTGTCCGATGACTGTCCGTCGCTGGCATCGATGCCAATAGCCGCGGCGAATAATTCCGCGCCTGTTTCGTGCCGGTGGCTGCAAAAGACGAATCGTTCCAACTCATCCCACACCGCATCGGCCGAGTCGGTGATTGCGCCAAACAGTTCGCCCCAGTAAACCAGCCAAGACTCTTCGCCGCGGCCCCATGCCCGCTTGACGATGGCGAACCGATTGTGCTGCACGTCGATACTGATGGTGAGAATCAGCGCCTGGCGCGGGATGATGCCCTCGGGATAGTCTTCGCCCTTTTGCTTTGCGAGTTCATCCGGATCGAGTTTGTGCCCGCCGAATTGATAGGCTAGTCCGAGGGTGTTATTGGTGAAGGCGATGAGATCGTTGTAATCACCCTGCTTAGCCTTGTGCATTGCGGACAGATATTTTTCCATGATCTTGTGTAGGCGTGAACCTGGAAAATTGCTGATCAACTCACTCATGGCCACGCCGGCGGTGCCGTGAAAATCGGCGGTGGCGATCAGCTCGGCGCGTTTTACGTTCTCGTTCTTTTGCGCGTCGGTCCAACACGATCCGCAGTGTGGGCACGCGTACCATGTCGTCTCCGGCAACCACTGACCAAACACCTCATGGTTGCGTTCGGGATCCGCTTTGCAACTGACGTTGGCCCAATCGAGTATGTGCGACTTGCCGCAATCGTGGCAGGGCACGAAGAATTGCCGCTGGTCTGAGTTTTTGAATGCGTCGTCGATCTCGGACAGGCCCTCGATTGTCGGCGTGCCGCCATAAATAATTTTGTAGTCGTGGAAAGTTTTCACCCGCTCCTCGAGGAGTCGCACGGTGTCGCCCTGCCCGCGCACGTTGTTGTTCGCGTCGTCGGGTTCTTCAACGATTACCACAGGCACCGGCGTCGACTTCACCGAGCTGGGGGAATTTGAGCCGACCAACTTTAGGAATCCACCAGGGAATTTTTTAAAGTTCCAGCGATTGCCGCTCTTGCGGGCAGTGCTTACATCGACCTTATCAGATAGCCGCGGCGTGACGCGCACCATCGGCGTGAATTTCTCTTGGAGGTATTCTTTCGCCGCGTCAACCTTTGGGAACATAGCAATGATTGCGCACGGGTCGGTATCGATGCGCTTGCCGATGTAGTTGTTGATCACACCGTCTGTCCATGCCACCTGCGCCGGCTTGCGGCAGACTACCTTACGGATGGATGGATCATCCAGCAGCGCTTGTATCTGAGCTATCCACGGCGTGTTGGCCGATGAATATTTGCCGGGCTGTGCCGCGGACTCCTCCGCGAGGTAGCGGTATTTGTCGGCCCATTCTTGCGTGCTCATGCGCTCAGGTGGCGCCCACTTCTTCCATGCCTTCGCCAACGCCAATACCGCGGCACGGCGCAGCCCGTACTTTTGTACGACTGATCTGCGGATGGGAAGCGGCGCAACCGCGTTCACGCTTCTACCTCATCATCGGCTTCTGGCCACTCATCCTCGGCAACGTCAGGAACTGTCTCGGATAGTTTTTGCAACGCCGCATCGACAAGGTCGGCCGGCAATCGGATATTGATGCTGACACCATACTCCGCATCGATGGCCGCTTTGAGCCTATCGGGGAGCGCTCGCAATCCGGCGCGGGCCGACATGATGGCCGTGGTCCAGATTTTTTCCACTTCATCGGCAGGGACGATCCCCGCCGTTTTTTCTGCGATGCGCAGCTCCAGCAGATCGCCTTCGAGCCGATCTTTGCGCGCCTTCTCCGTCTCGCGCACCGCGCCGCTGATTGCACGCTGCACGCGCCATTCGATCACGACCGCCGTATCGTACTGGTTCTCCATTCCACGCCCGCCGATGCTTGCGATGGGCATACCGGATTCCTGCCACTCCGTCAGCGTGCGTTCGGAGATTCCCATCACATCCGCCAGTTGTTTTTTGTTGACGATCATGCGCTCACACCACCGGCGTGAATCGAAAGATCGACTTGATGGAGACCTGCTGGAGCTGCGCATACATGACCGAGTAAGGAAGTCCCTAGCACCACCAGACCTAGCCGAAACCCGCGCACCTTTTGGCCCGTGTAGCGAGTAGGCGAGGAAGGACCCGTAAACACCGGCGGGGGCGACATGTCCATGAGCTGATACTGCACGGAGCCAGAGGCTTGATGCTTGCCAGTCGCGGCCATCATGCGTGAGGCTGCCTGGGCTGTGGTGGGCGGCGTGGAGTGGCGCGGCGCGCAACCTCTTTGGCAAGCCAGCCCGTGATGAATCTCTGCACGTTGCGCTTTCGCTTGCGTGGGTTGGCGTCGTACCAGAGCTCCATCCGCATCAGCTCGGCGTCCACGTCGAGGGGTTTGTACGCTACCTCCCACGTTCTCATCAGCTCATCGCTGACCCCCACGAACACCTTCTCGTCATCGTCCCAGGTTATGGCTTTCGGTTTTTGGTCCGAACCGTAGACGGTAGGGAGTTCGTAAGAACTACCTACTGACGGTTCTGATGGTTCGGGTGACATAGCTATGTCACCGTTTAGTACCCGTGGTGTCACCGTTTCGGTTGTGTGGGATTCATTAAACGGTGACAATTTGTCACCGTTTATTCCCTCATTCGAGCGCGCTTCGACATCCTTAAACGGTGACAATTTGTCACCGTTTATCCATGCCGGGTTGATTCGATAGTGACGCGTTTGCCCTCTCCCTCCAGATGAGTCTCTGACTATCTGCAACCATCCATCGTCCACCATTTTGATGAGCAACCGTTGAACCGTCCGCTCGGATACCCGCACCTTATTGGCCAGCGCCTCGACTGAGGGGAATATCCGTTTGCCGTCGTCGCTCGCATGGTCGGCCAGCGCCAGGGCCAGCAACATCTCGTTGCCCCCGGATGGATACCGCTTAAACACCTCTCCCATCACCGCCACACTCATGACAACCACTCCCTAATTAACATCGTTATCTACCGAATTTTTGCCGCGGAAAGAGCCCGCGCCGGAAGACCCCGCGCGCTTAGCCCGCCGCTCATTACGCTCAACCACCGATGGCACAGGCTCATGCCAATCACGGCTCTCGAAGCGCGTCAGCTCACCGCGGAACACGGTGTGCACCGTGCAGGTAGGGCCATTGCGCTGCTTGCCGATGATGATCTCGGCGATGCCCTTGTCCGGGCTGTCCTCGTTGTAAACCTCATCGCGATAGATGAAGAGGATGATGTCGGCATCCTGTTCGATTCCGCCCGAGTCGCGCAGATCCGACATGATGGGCCGCTTATTCGGCCGCTGCTCCAGTGCCCGGTTAAGCTGAGATAGCGCGATCACTGGGATCTGTAGCTCTTTGGCCAGCAGCTTTAAGGCGCGGGATATTTCCGACAGCTCTAGCGCCCGGTTATCAGAACGCCCCGAGCCCTGCATGAGCTGGAGGTAATCAACGAGAATGACATCGAGCCCACCGCATTCGCGGTGTAGCCGGCGCGCGCGGGCGCGCAGATCATTGGCCGACATGGCCCCTTCCTCATCCAAATAAATCTGCGCGCCGCGCAATTGCTCGGCCGCATGAATGAGTTTTGGCCACTCCTTGTCGTACAGGCGCGCAATCTTCACCCGCTGCTGATTGAGCTGCGAAACCGAGGCCAGCAGCCGGATGCCGAGCTGGTTATTGGCCATCTCCAGCGAGAAGAACAACGCCTTGCCGCCGCGCGTAAGCGCCACATGCTCGGTGATATTCAGCGCGAATGCCGTTTTACCCATCGCCGGCCGCGCGGCGATGATGATCAACTCGCCGGGCTGGAAACCGGTGGTCAGCTTATCCAGATCATTGAATCCGGTAGACAGCCCAGTCACGTCCGTTTGCGTCGGCCGATTGGCCAGCTCATCGATGTGATTGATCACATCATCCAATACAGTCGCCACATGCTGCGGCCCACCAAGGCCACGCGCCGCCGTCTCCGACAACGCCATCACCTTGGCCTGTGCCAGGTCCAGCAGCTCTTTCGCGCTGCGCCCCTCGCGCTTATCCACCGCCTCGGCAATTTCCGCCGTGGCACGCGTCAGGCCACGCAGCAGCGACCGCTCGCGCACGATATTGGCGTAATGCGTGATGTTGGCCGTGCTGGGCGTGTTGCGTGATAGCGAGACCAGATAGGCGAGCCCGCCCACCTTTTGCAATTCGTCGTGCGATTCGAGAAACTCAGACACGGTGACCAAATCAGCAACCTTGCTGCCTTCCAGCAGCCTGGAAATCGCGCGAAAAATCTTGCGGTGATCGAGGCTGTAGAAATCTTTCTCGCTCACCAGATCGGAGCAGCGGTCCCACGCCTGATTGTCAATCAATAGTCCGCCGAGTACGGATTGCTCTGCCTCGGCGCTGTACATGGATGTATCCACGCTGTCAGTCATCCACCCTCCGGCGCATTGTTTGTTTCACGGGGAACATTTAACGGTTGCGTTTGGTACTCGTTGCAGCGATGCGGGACCTCCAAGCGAGACCTCACACAGTCATGTTTTGTTGTCACCTTCCGCTCTAGCGGGGACCAATGTTTGATCACGATCAACCAGCGGCACCCGAAACAATCCGGGACACACGGCGCGTGATCATCGCGGCCGCTCATGCGAACATCCTTAATTGGCGCTGGAGCTGCTCTATCCTGAAACAGGCTCGATCAAAAAAGATGATATTTTCTTCAATGCCAACGAACCTGCCGCCACCCAATAACACGGGAACCCCCGTCGTTGCCGAACCCATGAACGGATCGAGAATGCGCGCGCCAGGCTGAGAAAAAAGGCCGACGATCTCGGCCATGAGCGCTACCGGTTTTGCCGTCGGATGCAACTTCGCCGCATTGTCATCACGCGTCGCATGTGTGAACACGCCACGGCGGCCACCACCATTCCACACACTGCGGCCTTGACCACACCAGGATGCCACCATGCACTCAAACCCTTGCGCCGGCCTATCGCCCGACAATTGCGGCGGGCTATCAGGCTTCACCCAGGCCATTGCGCGGCGATATTTGAGACCGGCCTTGAGCATGACCGCTTGCCATAAATACACCTGCTCAACCTGGCTGAATACAATCAACCAGCCGTCGCAGGTTTCCCGCGCCAAACGGCCCACCGCTTTCATGGTTCGGAGATCGATTGGCTTGAATGGAATAGCCTCGGTGCAAATAACTGGGATGCCACCTGATTTTTTAACGCGCTTGCCCGCGGCATGCACCTCTTTACCATAGGGCGGATCGGTAATCACCGCATCCACTCGGCCAATTGTCGGCCAGAGATCCAGGCAATCACCGTGATAAAGGGTCGCGTTGCCTATCACCTCGACGCGACCGCTCATGCTTCTGTCGCCCACTCAATACACACACCCTTAAACGGCGCCAGCCCATAGATATCGTCGAAAAAGGCGAGCATGGCCTGGAGACTGGAAAATCCATCCGCGCGCGCAAATTCCACGGCGCGCTGCATGGATAGCGGCTCGCCGTCCAGCCATATCTCCCGCTCCTCGATATAAATTTCCACCGCGCGGACACGCACGATTGGCGCTATGCGCAACAACTTGGCGTTGCGCGTTCGTAAGCCGGTATATAAATACGCGATATCATCTGGCCTTGGGATGACCCCATTTTTACGATGTCTGCGGATCGTCTGGCACTTGATGCCACTTGCCACGGCCTCGGCAAAATGGGGTTTGAAATTGTAGATAAAGGTCTTGCGCGCCGCCGTCATGCCAGCGCACTCCGCACCCGCTGGTAAATCATCTCGCGCGCATCGGCGCCGTGAGTGCCGCCGTTTATTGTCTTGGTGATCGAAAGAAATGCACCCTGATCAGCCGCCGCATTCAGCGCCCGCGAATGCCAGAACCACCCCGCCGACATCGCGGCGAGGCTGGGTGAGAGCAACATTGATGGCTCATCCACCAGCGGCAGGCGCAGCGCCTTGCCGCAGTCGGCGTAATTGGCGCGGCCAGTGAGCTGGATGAGGCCACGCCCGCGGTATTTCCAGCCGTCACCACTTGCCTCATCACCGTTGCCGATACGGTTGGCATAGACTCGGTTGGCGATACGCTCGGGATTGCCGGCGTACTGCCCGGCGATCACATCATTGGGAAAATAGCGCGGGAAAATCAGCCGCAGGCGCTCGGCGCTGTAGTTCAGATTCTCAACCAGCCGAGTAAATCGTGTGGACTCATACGCCAGCTGCGCCAGCCAGGCCGACAGCCTGAGCGGCGTGCTGATCTCAAATCGCGACGCCGCACGCTGCAACGGCCCGCACCAGATCCCCGCATCGTTCTGATGTATGCCGAGCGCTGTGATCAATAACTCGGGCGTCAACACCGGGCGCGGGGTAGCACTGTCAATCGGCCGTATGCTCATGGCCGCCGCCCGCGCTGCTCATACGCCGCCGCGCACTCGGTGCAGTACTGACACCCCGGCACGGCAATCTGCCGCGCGCTCGATATCAGCAACCCGCATGCCGGGTTTTGGCATTCATTGGCGCTCGCCCCGCCGTAGCGCACGCGGGCCTCGATGCGCGACGCAAGGTCGCGCTCAGCAATGTCCTGCGCAAAATCCGCCGTATCCATTCCCCCCTCCTTGCCGCTTCGTTGTTATTACACGCCGCCCACCAAGCTATTTTTTGCCACTCAATCTACGCACATTCGCCGACGGATTACGCCCCGTGCGCTTTCTCACCCGCCTGGCCAGGGCCTCATGCGCAAGCACGTTCGCCACGTCCTCAAAACTCAAACCCCGTTCCTTCGCCACCGCCTCGATCAACGCGCGCTCTTTATCCGAGAAAGCCACGGTCTCTTCTTTCGCCATTAACGTCCCCTATTGAGGCCCTCAAAAGCGCCCTTTAAGTTCCGGCCGAGGCCCTCAACAGCGCCGGATAGGTAGACTCGTAAGTCCGGCCCGCGGGCTCCACAATGCCCACCGCACCCTCAAGCACTAAATCGCGCAACAATGCGGCTTTTTGCTCACCGGTGTAATCGATCACCGCCTGGATGAGACGGTATTCCTCATCACTAAACCGGAGCTTCACTACATGCGACCGTATCTTTGTAGGGTCTTGATACATGGCGATCACTCAAAAAAAGGGCGCGACATACTGCCGCGCGGAATGGGCGGAGACCTCCAGCCGTGATAGATTCACGTTGCCAAACATTAACCTTCACGAAAGGAGACCTCCATGGAACTCAAGGAACACGAACGCGCCCACGACCGTTTGATGGGAATTTTGACCGGTCAGAGCAAGCTGCTAGAAGTTGTGCTGCTTCAACAAGTGGGTCGAGTGATCGATCCCAATTCCGTCGTCGATACACTGATAGCCCGAATCGAACACCATATTCGTCATGCCCAATTCGAACACACACCTCTCGCTTCCTCCCCAGACCGGCACGCGTCTGTACGGGAGAGCACGCTAGAATATCTGTCCACTTTTCGCGAGCAGCTGCTGGGGCGGCTCGAAGGCCCCGCATCAACCAACGAAACGCACTGACTACTTTCATGAGGCGGATTCCTCTTTTGGGATGGTTGGGAGGGCGTTCATGCCGCGGCGTCCTCTGCGTCGGACTGTTCAAAGAATCGGCGCATTTATCGCTGCTCCTCTTGCGACTTCATCGAGGCGTCGGTCGAGGGATAACGGTGCTTGCGTACCAGGTGATCCAGGTAACGGTTATGCGGCCGCACGAACAGGACGTGCAGAACCGCTCCCCAGGCGATTACCAGCCTTCTGGGTAACTGGTAAAACCAAAACAGCATGCGCAATGCAGCCATATTCATGCCGCGGCGTCCTTGTCTTCCGGCTGGGAATAAATCTCGGCGTAGGACACTTCGCCGTTGGTTCTCTCCACGATGACAGCCGACATTTCCGGGCGAGGCATCCTTTCCCGACGCCGCCAAGACGCGGCTGTCCGTGGCTTCACGCCGAATTTTTCAGCGGCAGCCTCATCCCCGATAGCCTCAATGTATGCGCGTAAATCCATACCAACAGAATAAACACGTTTTGTGTACGACGTCAACCGGCGGCGTACACAATAAGTTTACGGTGTCCATGAAAATGACCGGATATCATTGTTTCATGGACATAAAAAAAGAGATTGGCCTAAGAATTAAGGCGGCGCGAGAACATAACGGGTGGTCTCTGAATGACCTCGCGGCCAGAACTAAGAGCCTGCAAAAGTCGCGAATCGGAAACTATGAGCAGGGGACCCGAACACCCGGGCCATCCGAGGCAATCGAACTAGCTGCTGCATTGGGTGTTTCGGCAGCCTATATTTTGTGTGTAGATGATCAGTCATCGCTGACAAACGAAGAAAAAAAATTGCTGGAAAAATATAGGACGACGGATGCACGGGGAAAAACAGCAATCCAGAGCGTTGCGGAGTCTCAACCGACCTATAAAGTAGATCGGAAAAAAACGGCGAGTTAAGAGGACCTGCGCCCAGTGGGGTTCTACGGGAGGGGGGAATAAAAATGTCGAAGCGTTATACGGGGATTGTTTTATTGGCTCCGCTGCTGTTTAGTTGCGGCGGTGGG
>Ga0073924_1000352_pt1 | contig 10605 bp, 11 predicted proteins | sample GWRWT4_14Oct14_FD_70957 | JGI IMG/M metagenome (GOLD analysis project Ga0073924, IMG submission 70957) | Sand microcosm microbial communities from a hyporheic zone in Columbia River, Washington, USA - GW-RW T4_14-Oct-14 | ecosystem: Engineered > Artificial ecosystem > Sand microcosm >...
TACCTGCCCCAGCAGGCTGAGATCGACCGCAGTTTCCCGATCTCGGTGATTGAGACGGTGCTGCTCGGTCACTGGCGGACGATCGGTCTGTTCCGTCCGGTCACGCGCGCCCTGCGGCGGCAAGCCGAGGAAGCTCTGGTGGCCGTCGGTCTCGATGGCTTCAGCCGGCGGCCCATCGCCTCCCTGTCGGCGGGGCAGTTTCAGCGAGTGCTGTTCGCCCGCATATTGTTGCAGGACTGTCCCGTCATACTGCTTGACGAACCCTTCACAGCGATCGACGCCAGGACCACGGCCGACCTCCTTGCCGTGGTGACACGCTGGCACGGCGAGCGGCGCACCGTGATTGCCGTCCTCCACGATCTCGATCAGGTGCGGGAGAACTTTCCCGAGGCCTTGCTGATCTCCCGGGAGCCCATCGCCTGGGGACCGACCGCCGAGGTGCTGCGTGCCGAGCATCTCTTTCAAGCGAGGCAGATGGCCGAGGCGTGGGATGACCGCGCCGAAATCTGCCGGCGGAGTGTCGCCTGATGGACCCCTATGCCGCACTCATCCAGCCGTTTATCGAGTTCGGATTCATGCGCAGGGCGCTGGTGGCCTGCCTCGCGCTCAGTCTCGGCTGCGGCCCGGTGGGTGTGCTCCTTGTGTTGCGCCGCATGAGCCTCGTCGGCGATGCCCTGAGCCACGCCGTGCTGCCGGGTGCGGCCATCGGCTTCATGATCGCCGGGCTCTCGCTTGTCGTCATGAGTCTCGGCGGCTTCATCTCCGGCCTTGCCGTGGCGGTTCTGTCCGGTCTCGTCGCGCGCGCAACGCCGCAGCGCGAGGATGCGAGCTTTGCCGCCTTCTATCTCATCTCGCTGGCGCTCGGGGTGCTCATCGTTTCCACCCGCGGCAGCAACGTGGATCTCATGCATGTCCTCTTCGGAACCATTCTCGCCGTCGACGATGCATCACTGCTGCTCGTCGTCTCGATCGCGACGCTGACCCTGGTAGTCCTGGCTGTCATCGGACGCGGGCTGATCGTCGAGTGCTTCGACCCCGGGTTCCTGCGCGCCGTGGGCGGGCCCGGCGCCGCTTTGCACTTTGCCTTCCTGGTGCTGGTCGTCATGAACCTCGTCGCCGGATTCCATGCCCTCGGTACGCTGATGGCCGTCGGGCTGATGATGCTGCCGGCTGCTGCCGCCCGGTTCTGGGCCGGTCAGGTCGCGGCACTCGCGGCGACGAGCAGCGCCATCGCCTTCGGCGCTAGCTATGCCGGCCTTCTGCTCTCCTACCACGCCAGTCTTCCGTCCGGTCCGGCCATCATCCTGGTCGCCGGCGGCGTCTACATCGTCTCGGTTGTCGCGGGACCCCGCGGCAGCCTGCGGACGCGGTTCCTGCCGCGCCGCCATTTCGAAGCTTAAACCGCAACGCAGGACCCGAACCATGTATCGCCTTTCACGCCACTTGTTCCTTGCTGCACTTGCCACGCTTGCCGTCGCCACGACGTCTCCATCCTGGGCGGTCGGCAAACTCAAGGTGGTCACGACCTTCACCATTCTTGGCGACATGGCGCGGAATGTCGGCGGGGAGCACATCGCTCTCACCACGCTGGTCGGCCCGGACGGAGACGCCCACGTCTATGAACCGACCCCGGCGGATGGGCGGGCATTGGCCCAGGCCGATCTCGTCCTTGTCAACGGACTTGGTTTCGAAGGCTGGATCGACCGCCTCGTCAAGGCCTCGGGCTACAAGGGGCCAGTGGTTGTTGCCAGCGACGGAATCTCCGCGTTGAAGGCAGGAGAGGATCACGGTCGTGATGAGGGGCATGCGGAGAATGACAAAGACCACCACCACGACGAGCTCGACCCCCACGCCTGGCAGGATCTGGCCAACGGACGCCTCTATGTCGCCAGTATCGCGCGCGCCCTTGCGGCGGCCGACCCGGTTCGCGCGGACGACTATCGCCGCCGGGCCGAAGCCTACGATAGCGAACTGGTGGCGCTGGATCGCGACATCCGTAGCCGGATCGACGCAGTACCCGCGGACCGGCGCAAGGTAATCACCTCGCACGACGCGTTCCGGTACTTCGGGCGCGCTTACGGCATCGACTTCCACGCGCCGGTAGGCTGGAGCACCGAAAGCGAGCCATCGGCGGGCGAAGTAGCTGTCCTTATTCGCCAGATGCGGGACGAGGGCATCCGGGCGCTGTTCGTCGAGAACATCACCGACCCACGCCCGGTGCAGCAACTCGCGCGCGAAGCCGGCGCTGTCATCGGCGGCACGCTCTATTCGGACTCGCTTTCCAGCCCCACCGGCCCGGCGCCAACCTATCTAGACATGTTCCGCCACAATGCGAGCGAAATCGCCAAGGCATTCACGAGTTGAGCAGGCGCAGTAGTGCGCTTCTGAAAGCCTTGCAAACCAAAGGAAGAGGCTACCCATGAATCAAATCCCCGTAACCGTTCTGACCGGCTATCTCGGCGCCGGCAAGACGACGCTCCTGAACCGCATCCTGACCGGGCAGCACGGCAAGAAGTACGCTGTCGTCGTCAATGAATTCGGCGAGATCGGTATCGACAACGACCTTGTCGTCAACGCCGACGAAGAAGTGTTCGAGATGAACAACGGTTGCATCTGCTGCACCGTGCGCGGTGACCTGATCCGCATTCTCGGCGGCCTGATGAAACGGCAAGGCAGCTTCGATGGCATCCTTATAGAGACTACAGGCCTTGCCGACCCTGCGCCCGTCGCCCAGACCTTCTTCGTCGACGAGGACGTTCGGCGGCGCACCTGGCTCGATTCAATCGTCACGGTGGTCGACGCCCGCCATGTCGTCCAGCGGCTGGAAGACAGCCATGAGGCGCTGGAGCAGATTGCCTTCGCTGACGTCATCCTCCTCAACAAGACAGACCTCGTTTCGGCCGATGAACTGACGCAGGTGGAGAGGCGCATCCATTCAATCAATGCGACGGCGGTCATCCATCGTACGCAGCGATGCGAGGTGGATCTCGCCGCGGTTCTGGGGCGCCGCGCCTTCGATCTTGATCGCATCCTGGCGATCGAGCCGAACTTCCTTTCGGAAGACGACCATGAACACGACGATGCGGTGAAGAGCGTATGCCTGCGCACCGATCAGCCCTTGGACGGCACTCGCCTTACAGGGTGGTTGCAGCGCCTGCTGGTCGAGCGCGGACAGGACCTCCTGCGGACCAAAGGCATTCTGTCCATCGCCGGCCAGGATAAACAGTACGTCGTACAGGCGGTTCACATGCTCATGGAGGGCAATTTCACGAAACTATGGATCCCAAAGGAGAACCGGGAGAGCCGCCTGGTTTTCATCGGGCGCAACATTGATGAGCCGGAACTCCGCCGGCAATTCGAGGCCTGCGTCGCATGAGCTTGACCGTGGAACAGGACAAGACGTCGCTGCTCGACCGCATCGGCACCCGCCGGATGCTCGACGCCTATGTGGTAAGCGTCGCATTCCTTGAGGAAGGTGTCCTCGCGGCCGCTCTGGGTGATGGTCGGGTCGCCTTCATCGGCAGCGAGAGCGCGGACGCTTCACGCTTCGTATCAGTGCATGATGGGGCCTGTCTGTCCTTGTCCGTTGACCTCGGCGGGGAGCGCGTTCTGACGGGCGGAGATGATGGTCGGCTGGTGAGCACGGATGCCGACGCAGAGACCACCTTAATCGCAGACATTGCAGGGCGGTGGGTCGAGCTGATCGCGGTCAGCGTTGCATCCGGACTGCGCGCCGCGGCCTTCGGCAAGACAGTTCGCCTCTTCACCCGAGATGGGGCAGCGGTTGGAACGTTCGATCATCAAAACACCGTCGGCGGTCTGGCGTTCGACCCGAAAGGGCGACGGCTTGCGACCGCCCATTATGGCGGCGCCAGCCTCTGGTGGGCGAAGGCCGGCAGCCAGAAACCGAAACCGCTTGCCTGGTCGGGCTCCCACCTCGGTCTGACCTGGAGTCCGGACGGAAAGTACATCGTCACCGCAATGCAGGAGAACGAGCTGCATGGATGGCGTGTCGCGGGCGGCGCCAATATGCGGATGTCCGGATATCCGGCGAAAGTGAAGTCGATGAACTGGCTGCCGAAGGGCAGGTACCTGGCGACCAGCGGCGCGGCGTCCGTTGTTTGTTGGCCGTTCCACGGCAAGGGCGGCCCCATGGGCAAGGCGCCGCTCGACCTCGGCTGGGGAGTCGAGGGCGTGGTAACGGTGGTCGCCGCCCACCCCAAGCACGATGTGGTCGCCGCCGGATATGAAGACGGCACGACCATCCTGGTGCAGATCGACCGCGCTCATCCGGTCTTGGTCAAGCGGCCCGGCGAAGGAGCTGTAACCGCGCTCGCCTGGTCGGCGGACGGACAGCATCTTGCGCTCGGCACGGAGAGCGGCTTTATCGGTCGAATACGCCTCTCGGACTGGCGGGCTCCAACATGAATGCGATCAGCGGAACGCCAAGCGAGGGACTTCCATGAAACGGACGGGCAAGCGTGCGACATCCCCATGCATCGACGTCTGCCGTCTCGACCCGAAGACGGGGTGGTGCCTCGGCTGTGGCAGGACCGCCGGCGAGATCGGCGAATGGTCTAAGCTTACGCCCTTCCGCCGAAGCCGGCTTCAACAGGAACTCGCGCGCCGCCTCGGGAAGCTCGGACAGCACCCGCTGTTGGGAAGCGAATGAAACGATCGGCGATCACAATTGACTATCTAAAGAGCGGGTTCGTGGCGCTGTTATTTATGCTGGCGGGAGCCAGTGGCGCTCCGGCTGTAGCGCACCCGCACGCCTGGATCGACCTGCGAACACTGTCGTGCTGGATGCCGCCGGTCGCGTTACCGCCATCGAGCAGCAGTGGCTGTTCGATGAGTTCTATACGGTGGTTGCACTCGATGGCCTGAAGACTCCGGCGGACGACAAGGACCCTCGTTTGGTAGAACTCGCACGCGTCAATTTGGAGAATTTGCGACCCTATGGCTACTTCACGGAGGTTCGCGCTGACGGCGCCAAGGTGACGCTCGGCACGGTAAAGGAGTTTGAAACGGCTCTGCGCAGCGGTCGCCTCTGGCTTCGTTTCATCGTCCCGCTGGATCGACCGCTCGATCCCAGAAAGGACCTGGTGAACTTCTCCGTCTTCGATCCGGCCTACTACATCGAGATACTTCACCTGAAGGACGATGTCATCGCATTCCAGGGGACTGCAGCGAACGCCTGCTATGGCCGAATCATGCCCCCGAAGGTAGCCGTAAGCAGCAGCCGTTCGCCAGTTCTCGTTGGATACAGCCAATCTCCCAGTCCGTGGTTAGCATATGGGGCGCCTATGCCTCCCCCGTCGCTAAAGCTTCACCCGTCGCATTCGGCTATGGGGGGACAAAGAAGGCTTCGGCGGACAAGTTGGAGGACAGGCCGCTCGCAATATTTATAGGTATTGTGATTCAATCAGTAACTCTCTGCTCCAGATTCCAAATTGATGGCGCTGTGTTGACATCGGCAAGCGTTCATATCAAGAACCAGACACCGGTAATCGTTGCGCCGATACTGATCAAAACACCGGTGGTTCGCACTTTACGCAATTGCGTCCACAGCAGCAGCCCCGTAATGGATAATAGAATAAAGCTGCCCGCAATGGTGTCGGACAGCAGCACCCAAAACGCATTTACGCCCGTGGCCGTGTGCAGGCGCATGAGCGTACCGGTGAGCGTTGCGTCAATCTGATCCAGCTTTACAAAGCGATTGCCGGCGAAATACTCGGCGTTCACGCCATGCTTCGGGCTATGTAAAAAAACAGTCCACAGCTCGGGCTGGTGCACTTGCTGCGCGCCCCATTGCACCGTTTTTGCGGGGTGAACCCGAACCAGCGGTGTTTGCATGGGGGTGAATTTCAGTTCGCTTTGCAGCCAGGCGGCAAGCTGATCTGGTGATGCGAAATCCTCCTCAGGCAGCGCAAGCTGCACGGTCGTCTGCACGGCTTTCTCAACCGGGATTTTCAGAATATGGCGATGGTTCATCAAAATTCCGGTGACGCCAAACAGCAAGCCAAGCACCGCGCCCCACAGGCCCAGATACATATGGGTGGTTCGCAGCCACTTGATGAACCGCGCTCTGCGGCTGCGCTTGCGCCAAAGCATATCCGAAGGCGAAGAAATGGGCGATTGCATGTACCGCCCCTAGAACTTGTAAGTCGCGGTGAGCTGAAATTCGCGCGGCCCGCCGGGGGTAACCAAATTGTCATTACCACCATGTCCTGAAATGATATATTTCCTGTTGACGACATTCTTTACATTGAGCGCCACATCAAACAGTTTCGAGCGGTGAAAGGCGGCAAGATCCGCCGTGACATAGCCGGGCAGCACCACCGCATTGCTGGCGGAAGCAAAGCGGTCTGCGGAGTAATTCAAACCGCCTCCGGCGCTGAAACCGCCATCCAACTGCTTGTTGATCCACACGAAGCCGGAATGTTCCGGGGTCAGGCTGGGACGGTTTCCTTCAAGGGGAATCTGCACCACCGGCGTTTGCGGTGAAGCCACTCTTGCTGTGGACTTCGTGATGCGGGCATCCAGATAGGCATAGCCGGCAAAAACATCCAGCCCCTGCGGCAATTGCCCGCTGAGCGTGAATTCAAAGCCGTTGGTGCGCTGTTCGCCCGCGTTAAGCAGCCGCGCAAGGTTGGCCGGATCGGGGACCTTAATGTTCGTGCGTTCCAGATTGAACAAAGCCAGCGTGGTTGAAACCGCGCCGTCAAAAAAATCCAGCTTGGCGCCAATCTCGCGGTTTTGCGTCTTCTCGGGACTGTTGGCCGCATTATTGTTAGCCAGCGCAAAGGATTCGCCCGAAGGCTGAAACGATTGGCTGATCGACACGTAATAGGCGGCGGTTTCGGTTGGCTGCCACACCAGGCCCGCACGCGGGCTCAATTTTTTATCCTCACGCGCCAGCGGGATTAAAACACCGGCGGTTCTGGTTTCCTGCTTGAACCTGTCGTGACGCACACCCAGCAGCGCCTTCAACTGTGACGTCAGGGAAATCTGGTCTTGTGCGTATAGCCCAAACACCTCGAAATCACTATCTGCTGGACGGCTCGCCGGACTATTGCGCGCGGCTGCTGACAAGGGCGGCGCAACAACGCCGCCCGGGTTGAAAATCGAAACCCGGTCAATATTGGCCTGGCTGACGAACTGCTGGAATTTGTTTTGCTTGCCCAATTCCATTCCCAGCAGCCATTCCTGCCTGAAGCCGCCCAGGCTGTTCCTGACCGTAAAGTCGGTCTGGTTGAAATAGCCATCTTCTTCACGCCGGACTTGTCCCCGGCTGCGCCCCACCGTCAGCGTAACAGTGTCAACCGTGCCGCCGGGCAAGGTGTTGTTGCGATCAAGATCATAGGTGTAGTAACGGGTGGCGTTGCGAACCGACAGCATTTCATTGAAGCGGTGATCAATTGCCGCGGTAACCGAGGCCACTTCGGTGGCGGTGTAATCGTCGCGCCGCGCCGCGCCGGAACCATAATATGTTTCGCGGGGCACATTCACCGGGCGGCCGTTGAACGAAGGAATGCCAAAATCGGTAATCCGCTCGTCCCTAGCGAACTCGCCTTGCACCAGCAGCCTGGTGGCGGCGCCAAGCGGGGCAGACACCGAAGGCGCGATGCTGTGGCGCTCGATAAATCCCTGCTGTCTGAAGCTGCCGGAATCCTCATACGCACCGGTCAGCCGCACGGCGACGCCATCAGCGATCCCGGTATTGGCGTCAAACGAAGTGCGCTTCAGGCCATAGCTGCCGGCGTTCAGCGTCAGTTCGCCAAAACGGCCTTCCTGCGGTTTTTTGGTGACGCGATTGATCAATCCGCCTGATGATCCGCGGCCATACAGGACGGCTGCGGGGCCTTTGAGCACTTCGATACGTTCAATGTTCGACAGGTCGCGGAAATACAGCGCATCATCCCGGATGCCGTCGATGAATTGGTCGGCGATAGCCGAAAAGCCGCGAATGGTCACCTGATCGCGCTGGCCATCGCCATTGCTCATTCCAACACCGGGCACATTACGCAATACGTCCTGTATGGATCGCGCCCCCTGATCACGAATGATCTGTAGCGGCACGACGTTGACAGCTTGTGGAATATCGCGCAGCGGCGCGCTTGATTTGGTGGCGCTTGTGGCTGCCGCCGGGGAATAACCTTCGTCATGGTTTCCCAGGACTTTTACCGCAGGTAGCGTGCCGCCGCCTGCCTGCTGCGCCTGCGCGGAGGATTGCGGATGTGCAGCCATCATGCCTAGCAGAATGAATATGGATGTAGATATCCGCTTACGGCTGGTGAATCTGATAAAAAACGTCACGGTCATACCTTTCAGTCATGCTGTTGGAACAAGATAGCTGCCTGGGCATGAAACCGTGGGTGGCTGGCGGGGTGAAAATCTGTTCGCAGTTTTGCGCTAGAGCAGCCCGCGATTAAGTGGGGTCACTTCGTTACTCCACTTAATCGCGGGCTGCTCTAATATATTAATTTCTGGAGAGCCCTCATGGCTCGAACTTAATGCAGATTGCTCCAGCGATCGTGTCAATGGATGTGCTGCATGGCTTCCTCTTCCGCCACTTGTTGCGCAAAACTCCGCACGGTATTTTCCCAGGAGTCCAGCAATTGCCGGCACGTCATGCGCAACAGCGGATCCACCGCCCGGTTGTTGGTGATCAGCTCCAACTGATGCGCAACCACTCTGGCGCGTCCTGGGCACACATGGTGCAGGGCGCAGGTGGAGAGCATGATCAGCATCTCTGATATTAATTGCATGGGTTTTCCGCCATTCATGGAAAGCGTTGTTTCAGTGTCCATCATTGCCGCTCCGGTTCTGTGATAAATCCTATCTTGGTAAGGCCCGACCTGGCCGCTTCGCTCATCACCTGCGCCACTTTTCCGTAAGGTGTGCTGCGATCCGCGCGCAGATGCAGTTCTGGTTGCGGTTGCAGCAGCGCGGCGGCGTTCATCTGTGTACGCATGATTTCAATATCGATGAATTCACCATTCCAGTGCACAGCCCCCTCAGCATCGATGGCAAGCTGAATATTATCCGGCCTGGTGATATTGGGAGTGCTGGATGCCTGCGGCAATTCGAGCTTGACCGCGTGCGTCAGCAAGGGCGCCGTCACGATGAAGATAATAAGCAGCACCAGCATGACATCGATCATGGGCACCATGTTTATTTCCGCCATTGGCTGGCTGGAAACGGATTTGTTTATGCCGCCAAACGCCATCATTGCGCTCCTGCGGTTTGCAGGTTCACGGCGCGCAACACTTGCTGCGGCGCTTCTTCGCGGCTGGAATTTCCAGTGGACATGAAGACGAATACGTCGTGGGCAAAGCCATCCAGCCGCGCCAGCACCACGCGGTTCTGGCGGGCAAAGGTGTTATAGGCAAGCACTGCGGGTATCGCGACGGTCAGGCCAAGCGCGGTCATGATCAGCGCTTCACCCACGGGACCGGCGACTTTGTCCAGCGTGCCCTGGCCGCTGATGCCGATCGCCAGCAATGCGTGATAGATGCCCCACACCGTGCCTAGCAATCCGATGAACGGCGCCGAGGAGCCCACCGACGCCAGAAATGTCAATCCGCTTTCCCGGCGCATGGTTTCTTGCTCATAGGCCTGGCGCAAACTGCGCGTGAGAAATTCGTCGGCATTGCTGGAATCAACCATGCGGCTGCCATCTTTTCTAGCAAACTGCTCCATGGCCTTAAATCCGTGGTGTATCATATGACTGAAGGGCTCGTTCACGCCGCCGGCTTTCAGGTGCGCCTGAATTGCCGCCAGGTTGGGTGCTTCCCAGAAAAAGCGCAGAAAATGCAGACTGCGCCTGCGCTCCACACCATAAAGCAAGCCCTTGCTGACGATAATTGTCCAGCTCACGACAGACATCAGCGCCATGATGATCAGAATTGCCCTGGCGACGCCGTCTGCCTGGGCAATGAAATGGGCAAATCCCAGTGATTCCGCTTCCATAAAAATCTCACTATCCCTGTAAATCACTTCATGAACTTATTTGCGCAACGACCACACCCATGGCACATCGACGCAGCCTTCAATGGGTTCCATGCCGCGCCTGGCGGGCCTGAAGCGCCATTGCAGCAACGCCGCCACCGCCGTTTGGTCCAGCCGGGCAAAGCCGCTGGATTTCATATTTGTGGCGCTAACTACCGAGCCATCGGGTTTCACGCATACACGCACCAGCAATTCGCCTTCTTCGCCGAGACGGCGTGATATAGTTGGGTATTGCGGCAAAGGGTTGTCGGCGTAGGCCGCCATTACATCCGGCGGTGTGACGGATATTTGCGCCGCTGGCGCAGGCGCGGAAATCGCCACGGGATTAGGCAGCTTTACCGGGGATGGCGGTGCCTTGTGAAGGGTCGGCACCCTGGTAGTTACAGCTAGTTGCGCGAGTTTCGGCTTTGGGGGTTGCCGTTTGGGCTGCGGTGGTATTGGCGCAGGCGGCCGAGCCGCCTTTTGTTCAGCCATAACCAGGCTGAACATCATGCTGGGCGTGTCTGAGATAATTTCTTGTGCGGGAGTATAGTGCTGCACCGCCCATAAGCCCGCAATATGCAGCGCAGCAACGAAGCTGGCGGTCACCAC